>Ga0105051_10004341_pt1 | contig 16475 bp, 18 predicted proteins | sample FRY02_FD_78383 | JGI IMG/M metagenome (GOLD analysis project Ga0105051, IMG submission 78383) | Freshwater microbial communities from Lake Fryxell liftoff mats and glacier meltwater in Antarctica - FRY-02 (megahit assembly) | ecosystem: Environmental > Aquatic > Freshwater > Ice > Glacier... | reverse complement strand
CTTGTTTCCTAGCTTGACGGTCGACTGTATCATCTTCGCTCCGGTGGCGGCATCGGCTTGCTTTGCTGCCTCCAGCGCGGTGACGTATAGGTCTCGGGCATAGTCAACGGCTACACCCTGAATGCCTGCGCCAGAATCCCGCTCCCATCCGGTGCCTGGGCGAAATATAAGCCACAAGTTTTCATTCCCTGAATGACGAATGGTTCCCTTATGCTTTGCGACGAAGGCATCGGAGAATCCTATGTCATTATGGAAATGCTCCGGCACGATGGCAGGTTCTTCAATGGGAATAATGGTTCCGAAAGTTGTGATCATAGGTTTAATCCTTTCGCCGCGGCATCGGCTCCATGCTCTTTCACGAGGTCATTCAAATCTCCACCTTCAAGTTGAATGACTGTCGGCTTTGCTCCGGCCTGCGCGAGTTGTGCGCCCCACCGTTTCCCGCTTTCAAGTCCGGCTTCGTCGGGGTGGGCGAGAATGACAACCTCCCGGCCTCGGAAGAGTGGCAGTGCGTCCTTGTGAATACTTTGGCCTGCTCCCAGCATTGCGAGGGGCAAAAAGTCGCGCGTGGAATGTGAGGCGAGGTCACAAGCGGCGAGATAGTCCGGCGACCCTTCTACCATTAGGAATGGCGTCCGGTCATGCGGCTTTAGCTTCGGCGGGTCAATGCCAAGCGGCCATGATTTGCAGGAACCGCGCAGGGTGTGACTCTTTCGCTCGCCAAGTCTTCCCACTGCGGGAAATAGCTTCCCACTCATGCGGCGGGCCTCGGCAAGTTTTCGGCTGGCGTCGGACAGAATCCAACAATCGAATCCCCCGACTTTTCCAAATCCAAGGGTTCCAAGGATTGCCCCGGCAAGGTGAATTCCCTCAACTCCAATTCCTCGGAGTGCGGCGAGCTTTTCAGCGTCCGCATGACTCCAATGGAGAGGCGGAATCACCAAGTCTCTTTTCTCATGTGCAGGTCGTTCTTGTTTCGCTCCCGGCAATTCTGCGGCCAAGTGCTTAATTGCTTCGGGATTGCTCATTCCCTTAGCCTCGGCAAAGCATCGAATGGAATCGTATAACTCCCCGGTGCTCCAGTCTTTGATGGCTTCCTTCCAGATTTCGCAGCTCGGGGTGTTGTCCGCCCGGAATGGAGAACGGAATTTTCCCCGCGTCGGAACCGTGATGTTCAGCCGGGCCAGCATTGCGCTCAGCGGCCAGCGGTCTTTGATTTGGTCAACGGTGGTCATGGCCGGGCCTCCAATTTTTCGAGCAACCGGAGAACAAGCGCGTTCGCCCGCCATTTCAGTTTTCCGGCATCGCGGCGGATTGCGGCCTGGGTGCGGATCTTTCGGGGCATTCCACCGGATGAAATTCGGCGGACTTCGGAGAGTGTGTGCGCGTAGCTCATACTCAGATGGCGGCGCGGGGTGCCACGTAGTTACGAGCAAGGAACAAGTCCAAGTCCGCCTGACGGAAGAGCACGCGAGATTTTTTCCCGGTGCCGATTTTGATGAAGCCGAGCTGCCCGCGTTCGCGGGCGGCGTCGAGTGATCGAACGCAAATGCCCACAGCTGCGGCGGCGGCCTTGCGGTCGAATGTTAGTTTGTTTTCTTTCATGCCGCGAACCTGCGACGCTGTGACGGTATTCACAATTTAATGCGCTTGACTACCATGCAGATATACCGTTACATGTGACGGTATGGGAAGAAAACGATTAAACGAAAAGACGGAAATGGCGGCGGTTCTCGCCAAGTCGGGATGGACGATTGAACAAGCAGCCAAGCGGCTCGGCGTGTCAGCGGCCCTTATTCGCCACGTGTCGGCGGGCAGGCGGAATCTTTCTCAGAATCTGCGCGAGAAAATCCGGCAAGTGTTCGCCCTGGGCGGCAAAGTCGGCGATATCGCGGCGGCTGGTTATGATTCACCCGCAGATCGTGATGACGTTGCGGCGGTGCTCGCCGATCAAGTTCGCGCTCTTGTCCATGCGGCGGCTGATGCTCCCGACAAAGGCGCGGCGGTGGTCGCGGATATTTCTGCGGCCGTTGATGAAGTTCTCGCGCGGCACAAGCTCGGCGCAAAAGCGGCGGCGTTCTTGGAATCTGAGAGCACGGTGCAGGAAGCAGGAATGACGCGGCGGGAGATTGAAGCGCATCTGCGGCGGATCGGTGCGCCCGCAATTCCAGAATGGGAAAAGGTTCGGTTGCGGGTTCCTCCTGATGATGTATTGCAGTTGCGTCGAGCCGAGTCCCGGCAATGGCTCTCGCCACGGTTCTATGATGCCGAGCGGCTCGTCACCAGTGCTCGGCTGTTTAAGACAACCGTGACGGTCTCGCGGGCAGGAAAACGGATCTGCTCCTGGCCGGAAGAGCGGCTGGCGTTGTCAGGCGTCGTTCGGCAATAGCAACGTCTTGCCCTTGCAATTCAAACGTCGTAGCGGGCAACGTCATGCCATGCTTTCAAGCGGTTGCCTTGAAATTGACGATATTCGCCTTTGTCTCTGGCAGCACAGCGAACCATTCGGCGGCGGCGGCTGGCGTTGTCAGCCCGTTGTAATGCTGCTGGATAATGGCCGGGCTGTTCCCAGATTCGTACGCGGTCCTCGATAGGTTCTTTTCGAGCGCAACCTTTGCACTGATGCATGAATGCCGAAGCGCGTTTGCTGGCCAGTTCGGCACGGCTTGCCGGGTTGCCTTCGCAAATAGGCGCGCCGAGCTTTTAGCCGGGAACACGCTCCCCGATTCTTGCGCGTAGGGGCCGAGCCATGCCCCCGCATTTGCAGGAATAGGGCAAACACGCCGGGCGGCTGTCTTGGCGATGCCTGCGCCGATTGTGATAATTCCTTCGGCAAGGTTTACCGCCGTCCAGTTGAGCTTCTGCACTTCGGATCCACGCAGCCCGCAAAAGGCTTGAATGGCGACGCCGGGAAGGATGGCCGGGTCACAAGCGGCAAGCAGTTTGCGGAGTTCGCCTGCGTTGATGGTTCCGGCCTGCGTTGTTGGAATTTTCGGTAGCGGGATCTTGGAAGCGGGGTTGGTCGCCATCCAGCCCTGATGCACGCAAAAAGCGAAGAAGGCTGAGATCGTCTTTTTGAAATTGGAGACGGTCTTCGGTGCCCTGTTCAATCCCGAAAGAAAATCGGCAACGGCCTGCGGGCTGATGTCTGTGGTCGTCCGGCCTGTCCATGCGGCAACCGCAAGCGCGGTTTGCCTGCGGGTGGCGTCCCGGTGCTTCTTGGAGAATTCGGCCCTGCTGGCAATGAAGGCGGCGGCGGCATCGGCGAGCGGCCTCCCGTTCTTCTTGCGCTCAAACTCGGTGAGAGCCTGGCGGGCGGCTTCGAGCAGGGTGATGTCAGTCCCGGCGAGCAAGCGAAGTGCTCCCACGGCTTCGGCCCTCTGCTCCGAACTGATATTGCCTGCTGCGGATCCGAAACGGGCGGCTTCACTCTTAACCACGGCGAGACGGTCGGCGGCTTTCTTCTTTGTGCTGTAAAGCTCCCGCTTCCGGCCCTGCGGGGTCGGATAGGTGACGCGGTAATAAACCTGTCCACGGTTGAGAACTTCACTAATGGCGGCGATGCATGATCTAGGCATGTCTGATGCATACCCGAAACATACTCGAAAGGCTACTTTTATTCACGTTTTTCTGCATTTACCTGCAAACGCTAGGGAATCAGTCAAACGCCCTGAGAGCCTTTATCCATGCGGTTTCTATGGTGAAAAACGGTCCCCGATGCCGATGTCGAAAAAGTGCGTTTGCGGACACACCGCCCTCCATTTGGCAGCTATGGGATTTCAGGTTACGGCGGCGGATCTTTCTCCCGGGATGCTGGAGTCCGCCCGCACCCTGGCCGAAGAGCAGGGCTATTTTCTGACCACTGTATGTCACGAAGCCGAGAAATTTCCCTATCCCGAGGTCCAATTTGATCTCGTGACCTGTCGGGTGGCGGCTCACCATTTTAGTGATCCTGTCGCTTTTCTCCGCGAGAGTGCCCGCGTGCTGAAACCGGGAGGTTCCTGCCTCTTGATCGATGGCAGCGTGCCGGATGGGGATACCGAAGCGGAGGAATGGATCCATCGCGTCGAGAAACTGCGCGACCCTCGCCATGCCCGATTTTTATCCCCGGGCGCATGGCCCCGCCTCTGTGAAGCTGCCGGGATGACCGTGGCGGATTGCCAGATAACCCCTCTGAAACAGCCTGACCTTAATTGGTGTTTTGAAACCGCCGGGACCTCTCCGAAAAATCAAGCCGCAGTCATGGACTTAGTTGAAAGCTCCCCAAAAGCAGCCCGGCGTGTCATTTCCCTCGGGAAGGAGGAAGGGCGCATCGTCTGGTGGTGGCCGCGTCGCACTTTGGTGGCGCATGCGGCAGATGGGTGTTGCCCCGGCAAGGAATTGTCGTGATCCGAAAGGGCGGACATCGCGGCCGGTGTCGCTCCAGATCAAACGGCGGAGGGGCCCCGCCCCCGGCGTCCGTCTTTCTCTCAACCATGAGCACTCCGAACCACCTGCCGAGAAGTTTGGCGATGGCGAGAACGACGTTGGCGAGGATCTCGGAGACCCAGCTGTGCCCGTGTGGCCAGCGGATCCATAACCGAGAGTCTGGCAGTTAAAAGTTGGTGAAACTCATCCGTCCGGCGGCGGGTTCATAATCTCCGGACTCCAGTTTGTTCAAATACGCGATCGTGGTCATTTTTTCCCGCAGGAGAGGCAATTCTCCCGGTCCCACCCAACCCTCCGGATGAACGGTGATCGTGTAGTGGATGTTGAGAATCTCATCGGGCGTCATGCTGGTCGAGGTGCGAATGACCTCGTTGACCATGGCGATGACATGTACCTCTTGCTGGGCGGGGTCTTTTCCCGGCGCGACATTGACCCGCATCACTTCCATGCGGATGTATTCGGAAGCTTTGGTTTGCATCGATTCGTAGGCGGAAGGAAGTAGCTCGGCCCGGACGAGAAGCGGAACGAACGCAACGACGAGGAAGAGGGATAGGGAGAGACGCATGATGGTCGGAACGCTAAAGGCTTTTTCGTTCGACGTAAATGCAGGAGTCGGGGGCTCCCGTTCCCGGTGGAACTTCCCAACGCGCTGACGGAGAAAATGCCTCGAGACAGCGGGGCTGGAAAAAATGTGAAAAAACTCACAACGAAAGCCTCCTCCATTCTGATCTTGGTTTGTGAGCAGATTGAGCCGGACTTCACAGTTTAAGAAGGAGGTGAAACGGATGGAGCGAAGAGGAAAGAAGCTGCTTTCTCTCAAGGATGTTCTTGATCTCCTGATTTCGGGAGTGACGCTGCCGCCGGAATATAAAGATCATTCTCTGTGAAGAGAGTTTTTGGGTCGTAGAGATTGTCAGGTTCAACCCGATGGGATTCTCATCGACACCTTGGAAAATCAGCCTGTGCGATTCGAGCGCAGCGGACCTCAGAGTGACCTTTTCAAGAATTGAGTCGGTCGGCGGATTTCCGGGTTTCGGACACATATTCGGCCACGGCTTTTTCGATCTCGCCGGCCAATTGAGCCTTGGGCTGGACGAAGCCTGGAGTGAACCAGGGAAAAAGTCCCAAAAGATCGTGGGTGACGAGGATTTGCCCGTCGCAGTCGGGGCCGCTGCCGATCCCGATCGTGGGGGCGGCGATGGCTTGGGAAATTTCCCGGGCGAGTGGAGGCAAGACGAGTTCCAGGACAATAGCGGCCACCCCGGCGGCATCGAGGGCCCGGGCGTCGGAGAGGAGCACTTCGGCCTGGGCGGGGGTCCGGCCCTTCACGCGGTATCCGCCCTCATTTTTGACCCGTTGGGGCAACATGCCAAGATGTCCCACCACGGGGATGCCATCGTCCAAAATGGCCTGAATCGCGGGGAGGGACTCGTGGCCGCCCTCCGCTTTGACCGCATGGGCTCCGACTGCGATGAGCCGGCGGGCATTTCTTAATGCGTCCTCTGGCGTGTCGATGGAGTGAATGGGCAGATCGGCAATCACCGGGGTTCGGGTCGCCCCGCGAGCCACCGCGGCAGTGTGGTGTTCCATGTCGGCCATGGTCACGGAGGTGGTGTCCGGGTGACCCAGGATGACCATCCCGAGCGAGTCCCCCACCAAAAGAAAATCTAGACTCAGTCCATCGAGGAGGCGACCCATAGGGTAGTCATAGGCGGTCAATGTGGCTAGCTTTTGGCCTGCCTTCTTCTGGGATCTGAGGCGTAGGAAGAGAGAATTCATTTTTATATTATATTAGTAAAAAAATAACTAATTGGCTTTTGCGCAGATGTTTACAAAAATGAACTATTATTAAGTTTTAGTGATTCGTGTTCGGGAAGCTCGGAGAGCCATTGATCGACGGTTTTTGTCTCAATGACTAAGTCGGGATGAATGTCGGCGAGAGGTTGGAGGACAAACCTCCGGACCGTGAGACAGGGGTGAGGGAGAACTAAGTCCTTTGTTTGGAGTGAGAGGTTGTTGAAATAAAGGATGTCGAGATCAATGGGGCGAGGGGCATTGAGGGCATGACGGGGAGGGCGCCCGAGGAGCGATTCGATCCGGAGGAGTTCGCTCAGGAGGGCGTGTGGCTCGAGGGTGGTGGTGAGTTCGAGAGCCGCATTGAGGAAGGGAGGGGAGTCTGGCGGACAATCCACGGGAGCGGTTTCGTAAACCCGGGACATGAGAAACGGGGTGTTGGGGACGGCGAGTTGGCGGAGGTGTTGGCCGGCGCGACGGAGATTTTCGAGGCGGGGTTCGATATTGGATCCGAGGGCGATGCCGGCCGTCTTAACGATTTCGGATTTCGGATTTCGGATTTGAACGCCTGGAGGTTCGGGCTTTGCCCGATCCGTTGCCGCGGATTGGTCGCACGCGGGAGGCTTGGGGAGCGGGCTCATGGGATTTGAGGATTCCTCGCCGCGGTTCGTCTCAGGTGAGGCCGAGGACATCCTGCATATCGTAAAGCCCGGGGTTGCCATGGGCGGCGGCCCATTGGGCGGCGCGGAGGGCGCCCTGGGCGAAGGTGTCCCGACTGGAGGCCTTGTGGGTTAATTCGATCCGTTCGCCGGTGTTGGCAAAAACGACCGTGTGGTCGCCGACGACATCTCCGCCGCGAAGGGCATGCATGCCAATTTCGGTGCGGGTACGTTCGCCCACGAGGCCTTCGCGACCATGGCGGACATCGGTTTGGTAACTCAGGTGGCGTTCTTCGGCCAGGATTTCGGCGAGGCGGCGAGCGGTGCCGCTGGGCGCGTCTTTTTTGTGCCGGTGGTGCATCTCGACGACTTCGAGGTCAAAGTCGGGTCCGAGGATTTGCGTCGCCTTGCGGGTCAACCAAAAGAGGGTATTGACCCCGACGCTGTAGTTGGGGGCAAAGACGATGGGGATGGTTTCGGAAGCTTGGCGAATGAGGTCGCGGGTGGGCTCATCTTGTCCCGTAGTGCCGATGACGAGAACTTTGCCTGCGGCTTGGCAGGCGGTGGTCAGAGATGCGGTACGATCCGCCAAGGTGAAATCGATGACGGCGTCGCAGTTCGGAAGGGCGGCGGCAAAGTCATCGTCGGCGTCGATTTGGGCGGAGACGGCGAGGGACGGATCGGCGGCAGCGCAGTCGATGAGGGCGCGTCCCATGCGCCCGCGGGCACCATTGATAAGAAGAAGGAGAGGTGATGAGCTCATAGTGCAATGTCGTTGGGCATGAAAGGGGGACAATGCCCGGGATGTCAATGCGGGAACCCGGTGGACAGCCGCCTGCTCGGGCTGATTGACGAAGAAAAGGAAAACGCAGGGCGAGAGGCGAAGAGGGATCGAAAGATATCGCGGGGGTGTTTGGCGTTCATCGCCGAGAAGAAGTTAGTGGTCGTTTTGTGATGGGATCGGAGTTGCTTGCTGATCCAATGAAGGCAAAGGCTGTTGCCTAAAGGCTGTGATGCGTTTGCTCTGTATATGTTCCAGAAAAAACGACGAGGTGTGCTCATTCCCTTATCCCTTGGGCGGGCGCTGAGAAGGAATCAGGATTTCCGAGCCATCACTCCAATCAAGAGGCGGGCGATGATGACATCGTCGGTCAAACTGCCGCTGAAGAGTTGTTGATTGGCGGTGGCGCAGGCGGCAAAGCCGACTTCGAGTTCGGGCAGGGAATAGTGGGATCCATTGATGGCGGCGATCCCGAGCGCGTAGGCGCTGACGGAGCCATCCTTTTTTCGGGGCAGGTGAGCGACGTCGTCTTCGGAAAGTCGGTCAAGTGAACGGGCAAACCCATTGGGCTGATTCGGGGTGGGAAGTTTGTGGCGGAGCATAAGTTCTTTCACGATGAGAAGGTTTCGCATCGTGGGAACAATGGCGGCGAGAAGGATGCCAACGCCTTTTTCGCCTTGGGTCATGAGTTGCTCGAGGGTTTCGAGGGCAAGGGGAAGGTCGCGGTGCGCGAGGGCATTGCTGAGATCGAAAATGCCTCCCTCCCGGGTCTGGGGCACGAGGGCTCGGACTTCGGCTGCAGTGACCGTGCGGGTCTTGCCGAAGGCGGTTTCAAGTTTATCTAATTCGTTGTCGAGTTGGCGGGTGTCCAGTCCGACCCGGGCGGTGAGGGCCTCGACGGCTTCAGCATCGAGTTGGATGTCCCGGTCGCGCACTCGGGACGTCGTCCATTCGATGAATTGTTCTTCGCCCGCGCCGAAGCCGAGTTCGGGACGGTTGTGGACTTCCGTCTGGGCGACTTTCGAGAGGGTGCGGAAGGCGGTCCGGCGTTTGTCGGCCAGGGGGGCACTGAGGACGAAGATGACTCCGTCGGGCAATCCTTCGACGAGAAGGTCGCAAAGTCTTTGCAGGGGCTCGAGGACGGTGTCGGAGCGACCGGTTACGGTATCGGCGAGGAAGGACGCGCTTTTGAGCCAGACGAGTTTGGAGCCTCCGAGAAAGGGTAGGGTGAGCAGGGCTTGGATGGTGCTGTGGATGGCATTGGCGGCTTGCTCGACCCCTTCGACGGCGCCATCAATGGTCTCCCGGCCAAAGGCATCGGCCCCGGGGGATAATTTTTCCACCAAGGCGGAGGCAGCTTTCTTCACCCCCGACTCGTCGGTGCCGGTGAGAAAGTGGATCGGAGCGGAGGGCGATTTTTTTGCAGCCATGAGATCCTGGGCGAAGGTTCTTCAGCTGGCCATAGCGACCGGACTGCCGGAGGGGCGCAATTGCTGGAGTTTGGCGATGACTCGGGGGATGGCCTCGCAGGCGGTCTCGATTTGAGCGGTGGTATTGAAGCGGCCAAAAGAAAACCGCAGGCTGCCGCGGATGCGGTCATTGTCGAAGCCCATGGCTTTGAGCACATGGGAGGGATGGACGGATCCGCTGGTGCAGGCCGAGCCGGCGGAACAACAAATGGTTTCTTCGTCGAGCAACATGAGCACCGCCTCACTATCAACTTGAGGGAAGGCCAAGTTGCTGGTGTTGGGGAGGCGATGCGCCCGGTCGCCATTAACTTCGGTGCCGGGGATGGAGGCCAGCAAGGCGTTTTCGAAGCGATCGCGGAGAGCGGCGATCGAGCCGGCTTCTTCGGTGAGATGGGAAGCTGCGAGAGCGGCGGCTTGTCCAAGGCCCACGATGGAGGCCACATTCTGAGTGCCTCCGCGGCGGCTGTTTTCCTGGCTGCCCCGCAGCCAGGGGGTGAAGCGCATCCGTTTGTTGACATGGAGGGCCGCGACGCCCTTGGGGCAATGAAGTTTGTGGCCAGACAGAGAAAGGAACTGGGTCCCGAGTTCGTTCACGTTGAGCGGAAGTTTCCCCACACCTTGGACGCCGTCGATATGAAGGGGGACTTTTTTGGCATTGGTGAGGCGGGAAATTTCCTTAATGGGAAAGAGGGTGCCCGTCTCGTTATTGGCCCACAGAAGCGTGACCAGAGCGGTGTCGGGACGGAGGGCCTGGGCGAGACGTTCGGGATCAAGTTGTCCGGTGGAATCGACCGGCAGGGAAGTGATCTCGTAACCCCGGCGCGCCAAGTGTTCACAGAGCTTGACGGTAGCACTGTGCTCGACTGCGGTGGTGATGATGTGGGTCTTGTCAGGATCGAGCGAGGCGGCGGAGAGGATGGCGGAGTTGATCGATTCCGAGCCGCAGCTGGTAAAGACAATTTCCGATGGTGCGGCGGAGATCAGGCTGGCCACTTGCTCGCGGGCGTGGTCGATGGCGGAAGCTGCGCGCCGACCCAAGGAATAGACGCTCGATGGGTTGCCGTATTCGTCGCGCAACCAGGGAGTCATGGCCTCAAAGACAGCGGGATCGACCTGGGTGGTGGCGTTGTTGTCTAGGTAAATAACAGATTGTGGATCGGTGTTCATTGCGGCAAGGTCCCATTTAATGCAAGAGAGGAGCCGATGGCAATAAGCAGAGTGTTGGTGGACGAATTGCTCGATGATTTGCCGCAGGAAGATCCGTCGGCTCAACGGAGCCGAAAAGACCTCGTGGGGCTCAATGCCCTCATGGGAAATTTCCGCTGGGTCGAAAACCGTATTGCGAGGCATGGGGGGAGAATGACCAAGGACCCGTCCGATCCGCTCCGCATTGTCGAAATCGGGGCGGGTGAGGGACGCTTAGGCCGTCGCTTGGCGAGACGGTTTCCCCGGGCGGAAATTCTCGGAATTGATCGGGCGCCGGCCCCGGCGGATGCGCCAACTGGTCTGTCCTGGAAGCAGGAAGATCTCTTTCGCGCCTTGCCGAACTGTCGGGGAGATGTGTTGGTTGGAGTGCTGATTTTGCACCATTTTGAAGAAGATGAGTTAAGAACGCTTCAGACTGTCTGGGCAAATTTTCGCGTGCTCTATTTTGCGGAACCCTGGCGATCGTCTTGGACCCTGGCTCTGGCCGGATTAGCCAATCCTTGGGTGGGAAAGGTGACCCGGCATGACATGCCGGCGAGCATTCGCGCCGGGTTTGTTCCTGGCGAATTGTCGAAGTATCTCGGCCTGACAGGTTGGAAGGTGCGGGAGTCCATTGATCTTCGTGGGATGCTCCGGCTGGAGGCCTGGCGGCCATGAGCAGACCGCTGACGATTGTCGGGGGAGGATTGTGCGGCCTCTCGCTGGGCTTGGCCTTACGGAAGCGGAATCTGCCGGTGACGGTGCATGAAGCTGGCAGCTATCCCCGCCATCGCGTCTGCGGAGAATTTATCAGTGGCGTCCGCCGCGAAGTGCTTGAGGCCCTCGGAATGGCGGAGGTGATGGATGGTGCCCGCTCTCAGAGGGGGACGGTTTGGTATCACGGGACCCGGAAGGTTTTGACTGCGAAGTTGCCCGAGCGGGCTTGGGGAATTTCCCGCTGGGTGCTCGATCAGGCTTTGCGGGAGAAATTCCAAGAAGCGGGCGGGGTTTTGATCGAGCGATCCAGGGTGGGTTCAGAAAATCCCGTTGGTCAGGTTTGGTGTGCCGGACGCGTGCCGGTGAAGGGCCCTTGGGTGGGATTGAAATGCCATCTTCGCGGGTTGGAATTGGAGGAAGATTTGGAAGTCCATTTGGGTGGGAATGGATATGTGGGGCTGGCGCAAGTGGAGGCCGGCCGGGTCAATGTCTGTGGCCTCTTTCGAATTGATCGCGCCCTCAGCGGATCGGATCTCCTCGGGGCATATTTGGAGGCGGGGGGGCTTGCTTCCGTGGCTCGAAGAATCCGCGACGCGGAGGTGGACGAGTCTTCCCGCTCGGCGATGGCGGGGTTTCGGCTGGGCCCGCAAAAGCGTCAGCCCAATCGCCTGGCCTTGGGAGATGCCTGGGGGATGATACCCCCCTTCACCGGGAATGGGATGTCGATGGCTTTTGAATCCGCCGAGTTGGCGGTGGAACCGCTGGTCCAATATGCGGAGGGAGCCTGCGACTGGGATACGGCCTGTCGGCGGGTGGGATGGCGGTTGCGGAAGAAATTTTCTTTGCGGCTGTTCGGGGCCTGCCTGCTCCATCCGGGCTTGACCTTGCCGGGCGGACAGGCCTTTCTTTCTGCCGTGTCTCGCTCCGGCTGTTTGCCCTTTTCTCTTTGCTTCCGACTTTTGCGTTGAATGTATCTCCAATCCCTTGCCAGCGCCTTTCCCGATCGCAGCCTCACTCAACGCGAAGCCTGGGAGCTTTTGGACGCCAACGCGGCTTCTACCACCCTGAGTCGCCGAGGGCTGAAACTCGTTCGGGCCATCCTGTGCGGGGCTTCCGGAGTGGAAACCCGACGCTATGCCATTCCTCCGGAAGAGCTTTTTCAAATGGATGCGGAGGCCTTGAACAACGCGTTCGAACGGGAGGCCCCCCGCCTGGCTTCGGCTGCCTTGGATAAGGCCTGCCGGGAGGCCAAGGTGGCCACCTCGGAGATCGATGCCCTTCTGATCTGCACCTGCTCGGGCTATTTGTGTCCCGGTGTTTCCAGCCACGTCGCGGAACAAAGCGGATTGCGCGGCGATGTCTTTCTCAATGATTTGACCGGACTGGGATGCGGGGCGGCGATTCCCACTTTGCGTTCCGCTTCCGGTTTTGCGGCCCAACACCCGGATGCGCTCATTGCCACCGTGGCGGTGGAGGTTTGTACGGCGGCGTTCTATTTAGACGACGATACCGGCGTGCTGGTCAGCGCCTGCCTTTTTGGGGATGGGGCCTCCGCGGCCTTGTGGCGGGGACGCGATGGCGGAAATCAATGGAAGGTGGGGAATTTTCATTCTCTCCATCGTCCGGAAGAGCGGGAGAAAATCCGCTTCGTCAATGCCGGTGGCCGCTTGCGCAATCAACTCCACCGGGACCTTCCCGGGGTGGTGGCGGAGGCCGTGGCTGAACTTTACGTGCAGCGCAGCGCGGATCCCGACCAAGTCATTTCCCATTCGGGGGGCCGGGATGTCATCACCGCAATCGAAAGCCGGTTGACATCCTGCCGCCTCTCGGAGACTCAAGAGATCTTGCGCCGCTTTGGGAATTTGAGCAGTCCGTCCGTGCTCTTGGCTCTCGAAGAGCGGCTCGCCGGTGACCATGAGGATCAACTCCTTTGGATGACGGCGTTTGGGGCGGGGTTCGCCGCCCATTCCTGCGAACTCTCGCGGGGCCGACCCTAGCCCTCAGACTGTTTGCATGCGATAAAGTCGTCGACAGATTGTTAGGTATTTTTACAGATTGCAGAGGTCATTATCGACTTAAAATCAATCCCGGATATGTTTAAATCTGTGTCGATCTACGGAATCTGTGGACCTGTTTTTTCGGTTTAAAATGTACGGCAGTGAACTTTATTCGCAGAATGTCGGGCTCAAAACTTGGGATTTCTTCGGAATCGAATAGGATCTCCTTATGGTAAGCGCGCCTCCTGATATTCCGGAACTGGTTGATCGGGTCTCCACTAATGCGACCTGGATCGAGAGTCTGCGAAAAAGCGAGGCCCGGGATGTCGCCAACCAATTAGTTGATCTCCCCATCGATGGCATTAGAGAGGTGCTGCGGGAGCTTACGGATGAACAGACCGGCGAGGTCATCATGGAACTGGATCCCTCCTTGCAGGTCCGGCTTTTTGAGGAAATGCGCCTCCATCGGGTCTCAGGCATTGTGGACGAGATGTTCCTCGACGATGCCGCCGACATTCTGGGACGACTTTCGGTCGAGCGCCGCGATGCCATTTTAAAAAATCTTCCGGCAGAGAGCGTAGAAAAAATCACCGAGATCCTCTCCTACCCGGAAGATTCCGCCGGCGGGATCATGAACCCGGACTTCGTGGCGGTTTTGGAATCGCTGACCGTTCAAGAGGCGGTGGCTTCCTTGCGGGAGAATGAAGTCGCCACCAGCGATGCCCTTTTTTACATCTATGTTATCGACACGGAAGCCCGCCTGCGGGGTGTGCTCCGAGCGCGGGACCTGCTGCTTTGTCGGCCCGATACTCGCGTCAGCGACGTGATGATTCGGCAGGTCCGGTGCGTCTCGGTCAATGCCGACCAGGAGGACATCGCCACGCTTTTCCGTGAACATCATTTTATCGCTCTCCCAGTGGTCGACGATTTTCAACGGCTCTGCGGCGTGGTCACCAGTGATGATGTGCTCGACGTCATCGAAGAAGAGGCGACCGAGGACATGCAGCGAATGATCGGTCTTTCCGGGGAAGAGACCTTGGAAACTCCCTGGAATATTTCGCTGCGAAACCGACTGCCCTGGTTATACGTCAACCTTGCCACCGCCGTCCTTGCGGGGTGGGTGGTATCCTTATTTGAAAGCACGATCGACAAATACGCAGTCTTGGCGGTCTTTCTCCCCATCATCGCCAGCCAGGGCGGCAATGCCGGGATCCAAACCCTAACCATCATGGTGCGATCGATGGCTTTGGGAGGGATCGAAGGTCGGAAAAAGACTCGAATTTTAACCAAGGAACTGTTCGTCGCGCTGCTCACCGGTTTGGCCACCGGCCTGGCGGTGGGTTTGATCGGGTGGTGGTGGCGAGGAGATTTAGTCCTTGGTGTGATTGCCTGCGTTGCCTTGATGCTCAATGTGATCTGTGCGGCCGCGGCGGGCGTTTTGATTCCAATAGGACTGAAGGCATTGAAAATTGATCCGGCTCTGGCCTCATCGATTATGTTGACGACGGTGACGGATGTTTTTGGGTTCCTCATGTTCCTCGGTCTCGCCGCCGTCGGATTCCACTATTTCCCTCCGGCCTGAGATTGAGAGGCTTTGATCAGTTTTTGGACCGCTGGATGAGGACGAGATTGCGGATGTAAATGACCCAGCCGGTACCCTGGCCGAGGATGCCGACGATATCCCGCCGCCAGATAAAATAGACCAGGAGCATACTGGAGCCGATGAGGCTCATCCACCAGAAGGCAACCGGAATGACGGAGCGACGGCTTTTCTCGCTGGCCAGCCATTGGATAAGCATCCGTCCGGTGAAGAGAAGCTGGCCGCCAAGCCCCAAGGCCACCCAAGCCAGACCGATCGGACTGGTGATGTTAAAAACGGCGGACATCCAACCATTGGAAGTCTTTTGTTCGTAATAGAGAGTGCTGAATTCCTCCGGGGTGAGGATACGATCGGAATCCGCGCCCAAGCGTTTGACCACATAAACTAATGACCCGTCGCGCAGGCGGGCCAATTTGACATTATCCTTGGCCCCAGCCAGCTCGATTTTAAAACGGACCTCCGAACCGGGCTGGACGGCATTTCCCTCCGGGCGGCCAATCTCGTCGAGCGAAGCGGCAAAAGCCGGCGCTTGGAGGCAGACGAAAACTACGAAAACGAGAGAGCGAACCGACATGGGGATGGGACTGCAATTTCTAAACGCCTGCCCCGGTATGATGCCCTGCCGGTTCCGGTTTGCGGACTGCGGGTGGCGAATCTCCGTCAGGGGAAGAACGGGGCGGGCCCCCATGGTCATCGTCGCCTCCGTCGCCCCGATGATGGGGATCAAAAAAGAGATCCGTGGCCAGCCAGATGGCTTTGGAATGTCGGATAAATCCCACGCTGAAAATAAGCACGGGAGCAAGGACGGCGGCCATGAGCGTCCAAACGGGCAAATCGAAAAAATACTCCAAAGAGCCATAGAGAATGAGACCTGTGATCGCGGAGAAGGTGTAGTTCACCGCCCAAATAGCCATGAGAAAATACCCAGGCTCGCGTTCATACGGGTAGCCACAGCGCGGGCAACCGTCGAGGGGCGAGAACCAATCGGAAAGCCGCCGCACCCGAAACCAGCGTAAATAGAGCGGCTTCGTCCCGCAGGCCGGGCAACGAAGTAAAAGAGCCCGGAAAATATAAGCGCGGGCGGTCGCGAGGTTTTTCTTATGTGGCATGGTTGGAGTTTAGCTCTCGCCTGATTTGCTGCAATTATGCGATTTCGTCTGCGAACGAAGGGGGGCCTAAACAAAAAAGATCCCCAGCGCGATCACGGTCAGGACGCCCCCGGCGAAGCGGACCATTTGAGGCTGAGGATTGTTTTTCCAAGCCAGGCCGAGGACGGCTCCGCCGAGCACCAACAGGCTGCTGGTGAGAATAAACCCGCCAGCATAGAAGCCAGTGGCAATCCCGAGGGGAGCTTCGGCTCCGTGAGCCTGTCCGTGACAAAAGGCAAACATCGCGATCAGGGACGCGCTCACCACGACAGGCGGACGCAGGGTGGTCGCCAGAAAGAGACCAGGCAAAAGAACGGAGAGAAGAATTCCTTGTTCGACCCAAGGCAGGGCCCGGTCGGCGGTTCCAACCAATCCGCCGAGGGCGAGGACCCCGATAAATGTAAGCGGCAGAACGAAGCGGGCTTTGCCCTCGAATTGCAGGGCCCACAAGCCCACCGCGAGCATGGCGGCGATGTGGTCCAGACCGGTCAGGGGATGGATCAATCCCTGGGCCCAGCCACCGGAAGCGCCGATCGAGGGATGGGCCTGGACCAGCGAGGGGATCAGGCACATCAGGGCGGCCACACCAATAGAATATTTCGATCTCATGACCTGACACCCTGAGCGGCCGGGGGACGCGATTCAATAGGAAAAACCAACCGGCGTAAGGGGCTGGTAAAACAGAAACATCTCTTCG
>Ga0105051_10004327_pt1 | contig 16501 bp, 17 predicted proteins | sample FRY02_FD_78383 | JGI IMG/M metagenome (GOLD analysis project Ga0105051, IMG submission 78383) | Freshwater microbial communities from Lake Fryxell liftoff mats and glacier meltwater in Antarctica - FRY-02 (megahit assembly) | ecosystem: Environmental > Aquatic > Freshwater > Ice > Glacier... | reverse complement strand
CCACTTTCCCGGTGTCACGGTCACGGGCATAGACGTAGATTCGGAAAATGTGGGGCCGTATATCTGCGATCGGTTCGAACTCGACAGGCTTCAAGGATGGAGAGTTGGGCGTCAGCATTAATTGCTAGGTCCGTATGAGGGTCAGCCATGGAGTCCATGTGGCTGGTTTGCCCAGCCAGGTTGAAAATAAAGTCTGAGCCAGGAACCAGATTGTCAATCAGGGACCGGTCACGAATATCTCCCACATGAACTAAGACCTGATCCTTGATATCGACGATATTGAACCAATTACCCCCATATTCGGGAACCAGATTGTCCACCAAAGTGACTTTGGACCCGGCCGCCACGAGGGTGCGGGCTACGTGTGACCCAATAAAGCCCAAGCCGCCAGTAATCAAGACTTGTGACCCCGAGAACTCGGTGAGGGGACTTGGGACCATGGTGAGCAGCGTAACGTGATCTATGCTCGTGGCGTGTCAAGCGATCATGCTCCGGTAGTGCTCTTTGCTTACCGGCGCCCCGATCACCTCAAACGAGCATTAGCCTCGCTCAGCGCAAATCCGGCGGCCCAAGCCACCAGCCTCACCATTTACTGTGATGGACCCAAGAACCCAGCTGACACCCAATCGGTCGAGCAAACCCGAGCCGTCGCCAAAACTGCCAAAGGATTCAAGGAGCTCACCGTCATTGAGAGAGTGGAAAACCTCGGCCTAGCCGAATCCGTCATTTCTGGGGTCACCGAAGCCCTAGAGACCAGCGAGAACGTAATCGTGATGGAAGACGACCTGGTGGTCTCAACCGACTTCCTGGACTACATGAACCAGGCCCTTGAGCTGTATAAAGACAATGAAGAAGTAATCAGCATTCACGGTTACATGTATGCCGTACCGGCAACATTGCCCCAAACTGTTTTCCTTAAAGGAGCAGATTGTTGGGGCTGGGCCACCTGGCGCCGCGGCTGGGAAATCTTTGAACCTGATTCCCAGAAACTACTCAAACAACTGGATGCAGCGCCGAACAAATCGCGATTTGATTTCAATGGCGCATTCCCCTACCGACAAATGCTGAAAGACCAGGCCGCGGGAACAATCGATTCCTGGGCAATCCGCTGGTACGCCTCTGCATTCCTTGCCAGCAAACTCACTCTTTACCCAGGTCGGTCGCTGGTTGAGAACATTGGTCAAGAGGGGAGCGGGACTCACTCCGAATCAGCCGCTTCACATGAAGTGACCATGGGCACAATTAACCTTCCGCTGTTACCAATTGACATTAAAGAGTCCACCCAGGCGAGAGTTGTAATCTCAGAAACATTAAGCAAGGCTCGTCCGGTCTCAACCAATCCGCTCAAGCGCCTGCAGGTACATGTCACGGCCCTTCTCAAGCGACCAAAACAATGACGTCACAACTCCCAATCTCTCAGTGGCGAGTGCTGTTTTTTTCACCCAATGCTGGCCTGTGGCAGACCAGCCAGTTAGAACATGAATTAGCCAATGGACTGGCGCAGCGGGGCGCGCAGGTGACAGTTCTCCGGTGTAAAGGACTATTTGACTCTTTTTGTCCTGTCATGAAAGCAAATCTCTTGATTCCGGAGAGTTCCACCAAATCCAAGAAATCAACATGCAAGTCCTGCCAGAGGGAAGAAGCCGCTCTAAGGGGTGCAGCGAGATACACGACACTCTGGATTGACGACTTTGTCGACACTGAAGCCAGAGCGCGAGTAGAGGCGCAGGTCCAATCAGTTTCAGCAGATAACTGGCAATACGTCACCGCAGGGGGAATACCGATTGGTATCTATTCCACCTATTTATCTATGTTGCACCACAAAGTTCCTGATGTGACTGCCACCCAAAATTCCTGGAATGAATATGTGAGTGATTTGCGAAATTCGCAGTACGCCGCTGAAGCCCTTCCAACAATTTTCCCAGAAATTCAACCAACTCATGGAGTTATTTACAATCCGCTGTACCCAACCAACCGGGTGTTCACCGAGTTGGTCCTAAAATCCGAGGACATTCAGTACATCGGTTTGAGTGCTTCAGGGTACGTACCCGATCGCTACTCAACCTTGGCTCTGTATCGCAGTGTGCAATCAAGTCAAACTGCAGTTGACTCGCACACGCTTCTTGATTCAATGAATAATCCACTCTCCGAACGTGAAATTAAACTCGTGAGTCGTCACCTTGGTCAGTTGGTCCAAGGAAGTGACCCTTGGGTGTATTCAACCCCGCCCACGGCCAAACCAACTGTGGAAATAAAGCAAATACTGGGAATAGAAAACGAACATCCTGTTGCAGTGGTGTTGATTGGTAGCCCGGATGAAACCCGCTCTTCAGCTTTGGTGGGTGCTGAGTTTGAACGCGTTCCCATTGATCAGGTTTCTACGGTCCAAGAGTTCATTGAACAAAGCCTCGATGTAGCTCGCACTGCACCAGATATTAATTTTATTTTCCGGCTCCACCCGCGACTGGCTCCCAATAAACGTGAGTCAATTCGATCACCAGACCTTGACGCAATTGAAGCATTACTCGCCACCCGTTCAAGCAACGTAACCATCAATGCGCCAGGTGATGGAATTGGGTTGTACGACGTAGCACGAATTGCAAGTTTTGGAATTAATCACGCTTCCAGTGCCGGCTTAGAATTCCTAGCCTTAGGAATCCCGGTTATCCACTACGACACACCACGCCTGAATGCCTACCCACCACACCTTGGCCTTGAAGTTGTGCGGATGGATCCGATTGGTTTTCTCGAGGCAGTGAATCAAGCAAAAGACATTCCTGTCTCAGTAGAGATTGCGGTTCCTGCCTGGCGTTGGTACGCGGTCACTTTGCTACGGGCAGTGACCCACAAATCTTGGAACACGCAGACAGCACCACCCAAAATCCCCCAAGAACCACGGCTGCAGTGGCTCCGAAGTCTCATTCCGCAAGGATTTCGGGAGAGTGTTTCGAGGAAACGAGACCAACAACAGCGAAACAAACAAGTGAATCAAGTCTCCGAATCAGTTGATATACCTGATTGGATCGAAGAATGTATTGCGCGAATCGGAGATTTTGACAACTCAATAATTTGGAATCCACTGTCATTTGTGAGAGGTTCGTCAATGGAAGAAAGAACTGAGTCAGATCGAGTTGCACAGCAAATCGCTTTGCTGCGAAAAGCAATTAAGGAGTACAGAGTCAGTTAAGTATCTCTTTTGCAAGTGGTGTCCCAGCAGCGACCGCAAATGTAAATACCTGTCCTAAAAGTTCCGGTAGCAAGACTGGTGGTAGCCCGTTATTGGGACGAATTGATCGCCGTCTTTAACGTCGTGCACTACGAATTTTGCTAAATAACAAGACTCAGCATGTAACAGACACGGAAAACTCTTGGTTAGAGTATTTGTCCGACCTTAGAAATTCGTTGATCGCACTGAATGGGATTCGAGGTATTTGCGAAGAATGGATACCTGAGTACCTGTTTATTTACAACCCGTTGTACCCAAGTAACAGGGTGGTGAATGAATACCTTTCTCGTTTGGGAGTGAAGTTGATTTCAGTTTCATCAGGAGGCTTACTTCCAAATCGATTCGAAACTCTCAACATTTTTCCAGGGATTTCTTCGAGCCAAACGGTAGCGCTTTCTGAGAGCGTTGACATATTTCAAAAAGGGAAATTGTGTTCAGGATAGGGAATTTGAAATATGGAAGTATTTGGGAACCTAGATAATTGTTAGAGGCCAGCCAGATCAGAGCGACGCTCGTCAACAATTTTGATGTTTAAGTCTGTTGATAACTTGCTAAGTCAGGGCGCCGCTTTGCTAAAGAGATGTGCTGGCTTATCTGGAATCGAACGTCACGATCTAAGCGTTGCCCCTATCACCTGATCCGCAATTACTCGTGCAGCTTCACGAGGAGTCCGTAACTTCACATTACTCAATGCCCAGCCCGATTCTCGGAGCTGTGATTGCATTGTGGTGTCGATAACTCCTGGGTCAATCCATATAGCCCTTCCAGGGTGTTGCTGGTTCACGAAGTCGCAGGCTTTCTTCAAGCCAAGTTTGCTGATCGAATAGATGTCCCAACCCTCGATCACGGTATTAACGGCACCGGTGCCAACAACAAATATTTTTGAGGAAGTAGGGGACCAGCGAATGAATGAATTAATCAGCAGCAAAGCAGAAGTGAGGTTCACGTTAACCGCATCAATAATTGCAGAACTTTTCAAAATTCCCAATGGACCTAGTGGGTCGATCTGCGCGGCGTTGAGAACTAGGTTTAACCCCGGGTAGTCATTAACAAGCGTGTGAATCTGGTGATCCAGCTGTTCAGGTTCAGGGTGGGATAGATCAAGCTCAATGACAGCTTGAAAACCTGCAAGTATTTCAGGTTCTCTAGACCCAATCTTGCGTCCAAGACCTATTACTTCGAATTCTCGAGCGTGAAGTTCACGGCTGAGAGCTAAGCCCAGACCACTGAAGGCACCTGTTACTAGGAATTGACCCATGTGGAGAGGATATCTCGAGACATGAAACACTCAGATCTTGTGCGGGTAGCTTTGATTTCAGACATTCATGCGAATCTCCCTGCCTTGGAATCAGTAACTCAAGATCCAGAATTTCTCGAGTGCGATCAGATTCTTTTTGCAGGTGACTTGGTGGGTTACTACTACTGGCCCGCGGAGTGCTTCCAAGTGCTGAAGGAATTTAATACTCATTCAATTCGTGGGAATCATGAAGACATGTTATTTTCTGCACTCGATACTGGAAGTGCTGCGGAAATCTCAGCCCGCTACGGAAGCGGAATCCAGGTCGCAATGGATCAACTATCGAGTGATTCCATTGCGGAAATGCGAACGTGGAAGCACCCAGAGACGTTAAGCGTTGATGGTCACAAGTTATTACTGTGTCACGGTTCACCGTCTGATATATCCTCCTACCTCTACCCGAGTGTAGATCTCCCGCACGTGGGACGAGCGAGTGAAGGGCCGTTGGAAATTGTCGTGCACGGTCACACGCATTACCCGTCGGTCCGCGGTAGTGAGGGGGTTCTGTGGATTAATCCAGGGTCATTGGGGCAGCCACGAAATAAACAGCCTGGTGCGCACTGGGCAATCCTAGATACTGACTCGATCGAAGTCTTTCCAAAAATCACTGCTTATGACTACAGTTCGGTGGTGGATATGGCCCAAAAAACAGATCCCTCCCTACCCTATTTATGGGAAGTCCTTGGTCGACAATGAGAACAATTCTGATCTCTGGCGCCGGTGGTGATGTCGGAACCGGAGCGGTCAGCGTAATTCGGAGGCATTTCCCCCAAGCGATCATTTTTGGAGTTGATGTCCATGGTGAAAACTCCGCTCCCTACATTTGCGATCAGTTCCAGTTGGTTCCTAGAGAGGATTCACCCGACTATCTTTCCCGCATTTCTGAAATCTACGAACGAGTACAACCGGATGCTTTTATTCCTACCTCTGACACGGAAATTGAACTACTGACCCAAATTCAAACCCCTGAGTTACCCAATCTCCTAGTCCCTTCGGCTGCTGCAGTGGCAGTTGGGAAGGACAAACTCTCAACCTTCGAATTCCTCCAAGAGATTGGAATTAGAGCTCCATGGACCGTCGAACTGCCTGATTTCACGCCGAATGCGACCCCATTTTTGGTTAAACCAAGACGAGGCCGAGGCAGCAAAATGGTTTTCAAGGCGAACTCGATGCAAGACATTCCAGCAAGCGCCATTAATCAGGATTATGTGGCTCAGCAACTTTTGGAGCCAAGTACGGCCGAAGTAACAGCAGCAGTTTTTCGCAGTAAACAAGGTGAACTGCGGGTGATTCAACTTCGAAGGAGACTTTCCGGTGGCTCAACATCTTGGTCGGAAGTTATTGAAAATGCAGAGGCTCTCGAACAAATTAATGTGATTACTGAATCCCTAAACCTGCACGGACCAATTAACGTTCAATACATTCTCACTGAAGAGGGTCCAAGAATTTTTGAGATCAATCCGCGCTTAAGTTCAACTATTTCGATCCGAGACGCGATGGGGTTCACTGACTTGCTTTGGTGGCTGCAGGAATTGGACTCAGGCGAAATCCAGCCTTGGACCCCACCGAAGGTGGGCACAGTCGGCGTCAAGGTTAATTCACCTATTGTGTGCAATCCAGAACAGCAATCCAAAGGATTCGATCATGAGTAGTCAATGGCTTGACGACTTAGTCGGTGACCGGGTTTACGTGATCGCGGAAGTTTCAGCAAATCACAATAATGATCTTGAGACTGCTCGCAAGATGGTGGAATCTGCGGCGGCTGCCGGTGCAGACGCTGTTAAGTTTCAGACTTACCACCCGGACTCAATCACTATCGATTCTGACAATGAGGAATTTGTAGTCAGGGACGGTTCGGCTTGGGACGGACGAACACTTCACTCTCTGTATTCCCAGGGCATGATGCCGTGGGAATGGCATGAGGAACTGTTTGATTTAGCGAAATCCTTGGGTATTCACGCATTCTCCAGCCCTTTTGACTTTGCCGCTGTTGAACTTCTCGAAAGCCTCAACGTTCCATTTTTTAAAATAGCTTCATTCGAGATCACTGACACGCGACTGATTGAACGGGTTGCAAGAACGGGGAAACCCGTCATTATTTCTACGGGAATTGCAGAGTTACCTGATATTTGGCGAGCAATCGAAACCTGTCACCAGGCAGGTAATCAGCAGGTGGTCGTTCTCAAATGTACCTCGTCCTATCCGACAGCCAGTTCAGAATTAAATTTGCGAACCATCTCTGACATGCAGGAACGATTCGGTGTTGTAATCGGCTTTTCAGATCACACATTGACACCCACCGCATCAATCGTGGCAGTTGCCTTGGGCGCGCGTGTAGTTGAACGTCACTTGACCTTAGGCAGAGAAGACGGTGGATTGGATTCAGCGTTTAGCACTAACCCCCAAGAGTTCCGAGAACTCGTTGACGCCATTAGGGAAACAGAACTCGCTCTTGGTTCGGTGACCTACGATCTACCCGCGTCGGGTCGATCAAGTCGACAGTTTGCTCGGTCACTCTATGTTGTCAAAGACGTTGTACCAGGCGAATTGGTTAGTGAGGAAAACGTCCGCTCCATTAGGCCTTTTCGTGGGTTGCCCGCTTGGAAGTGGGATGAAGTGATTGGCAAGCGATTTGTTAAGAGTGCGTCATTTGGTACGCCCCTCTCTCTTGATCTGCTTGATTAGGACAGTTCTGAATCACTCGGTCAGAAGTAAAGGTTCCTTCGCTGCGGGTGAACGGTCTCGAGTACTTGCACGTTGCTAACTATGGTTCCCGTAATCGCCTTCATTTCTACTTCAGTAAAGTGCTGAATTGCGTCGTCCCAAATAACGTTGTTGAGGGCACCTTCGGGGATGTCAGTTCTAATGTCACTGAGGAGGTAGCGAATATTTGGGTAGGAACAGCTCTTCTTGGCTGTTCCAATCGCCCAGGGATCAAAATCGATTGAGGTGAGGGGCTTGGCTTGAGAACTGTAGAAGGGATAAGCATCGAAGGTATCCCCGCAGCAAAGTCCCAGAACCTTGGGCGGACCGGGGGCATCCCCATCCCACTTGGTATTGGAGCTTGTGGGCAGTGGAGGCAGCCTTGCGGCTAGCCCGACTCAGACTGTGGGAAACAGGAACCAGGGGGAAGGTTCGTTTTGCTTTCGCCAAGAGGCTGTTGTCAACGTGTTCTGCGTGATCAGGGCTGACCCGCGTGTATCCATTAGTTCTTTGGATTACTTAACTGAGTTCGCTAGTCTAGGACGGCACAATAATTGTTAAAACGGTGTACCGAGACTGTTTTCACCTAGTCAGCCGTGAATCTTGTAATCAGAGAGAGAGCCGAAACTGTGGCGAAATTGAAGAACTGTCGGGTCTGCGGCACAACCGACCTCGTTGAGGTCCTCAATTTCGGAGACCTGGCTCTCACCGGGGTGTTCCCAGCTACTCGTGAGGAGCAGATCTCCTCCGGTGAAGTCTGTCTCCTGGTCTGTAATGACTGTGGTTTGGTTCAACTAGGAGACACTTTCCCACCCGAGGAAATGTACGGTGACAATTACGGGTACCGCAGCGGACTCAACGCTTCAATGGTCGCCCACCTCAAACGGATCGCCAGCCGCTTAGAAGTACGCGCAAAATTGAGTTCGGGTGAAACGGTGCTCGACATTGGAGCGAATGACGGAACCTTGTTGCGTAGTTACGGAGTTGAAGGACTCAAGAAAATCGGTATTGATCCAACAATTGCCAAATTCAGAGAGTTCTACGAACAAGACAATCAAACCAATCCCGTGACTACCGTTGCTGATTTTTTCAATGCGAACAACTTTGACGCCGTCAGTAAAGACCGCGCGAGTATCGTTACCTCAATCGCCATGTTTTACGACCTTGATAACCCGGTCGCTTTCGCCAAAGATGTAAAGCACTGCCTCACCCCAGGAGGTATTTGGTATTTCGAGCAAAGCTACATGCCCTGGATGCTGCGTAGCGGTGCCTACGACACGATCTGCCACGAACACTTGGAGTACTACTCACTCACCACCATTAAGCGAATCTTGGATGAAGCGGGACTCTATTTGATAGACGCCGCCACCAATGCGGTAAATGGTGGCTCAATTTCAGTTCTCGCCTCACCATCACCCGCAGCCGGAATTTCGGTCTACGCCCAATGGCTCCTCGAACAGGAAATCGAAGCTAGAGTCCACGACCCAGCAACCTGGGTTGAGTTCCGCAACCGGGTCGAACAGCGCCAACACGACCTCAAGTCACTACTGGAACGACTGAAAGATTCAGGTGCAAGCGTTATGGGACTTGGTGCCTCCACTAAGGGAAATATTCTCATAATGACAACTCCAGTAACGGAGGAACTCATGTCCAAAGTGGGAGATGTCAATCCTTACAAGTATGGGCGCTTCCTGCCGGGGTCACACATACCAATCGTCAGCGAGGAAGAGGTGCTCGCGGAGAATCCGGACTATCTCCTGATTTTGCCGTGGCATTTCCGCGAGACGTTTATGGAACGGTTGCAGCCGTATCTTGCCGGCGGCGGCCGCTTGATCTTCCCACTCCCAGACCTTGAAGTAGTTGGCTACTAAGTAGACGTAATGCACAATTTTGGAGTAATGCTTAAGTCGTATCTTCCCGATATTGACTACACCAAGCGATTCGTCGAGTCATTTAAAAAATATGCTACCGAACCAATCCCACTCTACGTAGTTGTGCCAGATTCAGATGTGAAGGCCTTCGAGGAAATTGTTGGTGAAACAGGTGAAGTCTTGCCCGAATCACTGTGGAGTGACCACCTGGTTGACTACCGAATTCACGGGAACGCACCTGGCTATATAAACCAAGAGATTATTAAGCTCGCATTCGCTGATAAAGGTTTATTGGCGAACTATCTTTGTGCTGATTCAGAAGCAGTATTTATCAGACCATTCAGCAGCAGAGACTTCATGGTTGATGCAAACACTCCCTACACATTTGTCACCGAAGACCATGAACTGCAGGTAGATCCTATTTATTACACTCGCTTCGGAAAATCGAGGGAGCTTTCCCTCATTGCTTTGCGTGAGTATTTGGATTTACCTGTTACGCCATTTGAAACCTGTCACAACATGGCGGTCTTTTCACAAAATGTACTCACCTCGTTGCGTGAATACATGAAAGCCCAAGACTTAACATACGCGGATCTGATGGAAATTTGTCCGTACGAATTCAGCTGGTACAACTTTTGGTTGGAAAAACACCGAACTATTCCCCGAGTTACCCGGGAACCCATTTTCGAAATGATCCACATGTCTCACCAGCACCTCAGTTATGCCCTTAAAGGAATTGGACTGCAAGACTTGGCGCGCGGATATGCTGGCGTTGTGGTGAATTCGGGTCACTCGCGCGATCAAGGTGTGCTGGATTTCGAAACTGACTTCGCTGACACTTTGGCTCAAAATTTGGGTTACGGTCAAATCGCAGTTGCGATTGTTGAGAAAGCACTGCAACGCGCTCCTCGGGTACGAAAGATTCTTAAAGTATAAGTCCGTGAACATGGGAGTTTGTAAACTCTTCACTCACAAAACGGTGGTCACGTAGTACGCCTTCTTCAACGAAACCATTAGCTTCCAAGATCGGTATGAGATTCTGTCTTAATTCGTAAGTCTCGGTTGTGAGTTTGTGCAAGCCAAGGTTTCGGGCAATTGGCTTGAGAAGTGCTAGATAATTGCACCAGTCACTTTCAAAAGTGATTGGATCTTGACGCTCTGGTGATGTGAGAAAGGAAACTTCGGCGCGGTGATCACCCCAGTGAATGTGGACTAGCGCCCCGTACCCCACTAGTTGATTTCCGTGAAGGAAGGCAAACATGAGCTGGGCGGGAAACTCCTGAGCAAACTGCGGTTTAACAACTTGGGTGAAGTATTCGTCTTGCTGTAACTGACTCAGTGGTTCGTTCTGGCGCAGCACATCAAGCTGGGTATTGCGCCAGACTCGAGTGGGTTCGCGGTCTTCCCAGCGAATTGGATGCAAGGAATAGTCCTTTGATTCAACGCCAAGAAACAAATCAGGAAAAAAAGTATATTTCTCGGGCCACTGCATTATTTGACGACAGCCTTACGAATCTCTTGAACGACTGTGTCTTGATCAACACCTGAGAGGCCGGGGTAGATCGGGATGCTAATAAGACCGTCGTAGACCTGTTCACATTCAGGCAAGCCGCTAAGCGGCAGTTCAATGTCTTTGCTCACGTCGTGGTGGTGAACGGGAACGTAGTGGACTTGAACTCCGATTCCCGACTCACGCAGTTCTCGGAATACCCGCGCACGTTCATCAACATGGATAGCAAAGAGGTGATAACCGTGAAGGGCGCCAGAAGGTGCTGCCGGCGGAAGAGTGATGGGTAGGTCAGAGAGCAATTCCCGGTAACGATCAGCGATCTCATTGCGTTGTGCCACAAAGGAATCAAGACGGTGAAGCTGGCTTAAACCTAAGGCAGCTTGGATGTCGGTCATTCGGTAGTTGTAACCCAATGTTTCGGCGTTGTAGAGCCAGGTATTTGGATCGGGATCTCGCACAATTCCATGTGAACGAAATAGTCGCAGTTTCTCGGCGAGTTCGGCATTATTGGTTGTGACCATGCCACCTTCGCCAGTGGTAATCGGTTTTACCGGGTGAAATGAGAAAACACACATATCGCTGTGAGTGAGGGAACCAACTTTTTCAGTGGTTGAGCGCGCACCCAACGCGTGTGAAGCATCTTCGATCACCCAGCGCCCATTGCGGGAAAACCCAGAAAGTTCAACGGGCAGGCCCGCATAGTGGACCGGGATAACCGCGCAGGCATCAGCTGGGACCAGGTCAAGATTGAGGTTGTAGGTGCGAGGATCAATATCTGCCAGAGTGGGTTGCGCCCCAACGTAGCGAGCACAATTGGCCGAAGCAATAAATGTCAGTGGACTGGTAACAACAGTGTCGGTCTGCGTAAGGTCAATCACGGCGCAGGCGGCATGCAGTGCAGCGGTTGCCGACGTAAATGAAATAGCGTTCTTAGCGCCGACGTAGTCGGCTACCCCTTCTTCGAAATCTGTTACCGCAGGACCAGAAGTGAGATAGTCACTGGAAAGGACTCTCTCAACCGCCGCGGTGTCGCTCGCGTCAATATTCTGCCGACCATAGGGGATCATGATTGCTAGTTGTGCTCGATTAAGTCACGTAATTCCTGGACACTGAGCCACTGGTCGTTGGTGTCAGAACTGTAGGAAAAACCGGGAGCTACAGGATTGCCGACCGATTCCTTGAACCACCATTCTTTAATGGTGGGTTGGACAATAAAGCGATCGTCTTGGCGGATTGTCCGGTAACTGTCGTCTGAGGCGATCATTTCTTCGTGGAGCTTTTCACCAGGACGGATTCCCACTTCGTAGGTCTCTGAGCCTGGTGCGACGGCCTCAACAAGGTCAGTGATTTTCATGCTCGGGATTCGAGGGACGTACAGTTCCCCGCCCTGCATGGTGTCAAAGGAATCAATGACGAATTTCACGGCTTGCGGCAGCGTGATCCAGAACCGGGTCATGCGTGGATCAGTAATGGGGAGTGGTTTTCCTTCAGCGACTAACCGTCGGAAGAAGGGAATGACCGATCCACGGCTGCCCATGACGTTGCCGTAACGAACAACTGACATGGTCGTTCCGAAACTGTAGCTGTAATTATTAGCGGTCACGAAAAGTTTGTCAGCTGTCAGCTTGGTTGCGCCATAAAGGTTGATTGGTGAAGAGGCTTTATCGGTGGAAAGCGCCACAACTTTCTTGACTCCGGTTTCAATCGCAGCGTCAATAACATTTTGGCTTCCCAAAATATTTGTCTTTACAAATTCAAATGGGTTGTATTCGGCGGTGTCCACCTGCTTCAAAGCTGCCGCATGAACAACGTAATCAACCCCGTGGAATGCGCGCATGAGTCGGTCTTTGTCTCGAACGTCTCCGAGGAACCAGCGAAGTCGGGGATCTGGACCACCGAAGGCCTCTTGGAATTCGGCTCGCATCTCCGACTGCTTGAGTTCGTCGCGGGAGAGAATCGCTACTCGGCGCGGATTATGGTGCGTGAGAATCTCTTTGATGAAGGCCTTGCCAAATGACCCGGTGCCACCGGTGACCAGGATCGAGGAGTTCTCAAGAATTGACATTGTTCAAGGTTACCGTTGCTGGCCTTGGAGTTCGCTAATGGCTAGTTCGGCACGCGCCCAATCACTCTCGGTATCAAGATCCACGCTGCGCCAGGCAGGAAGCACGAAGCCTTGGGCTCGGGTGAGAACTGGTGATTGGTCGTACCAAGCAGCGGCTAAGCCCCAAATAAATGCACCGGCATCAAAATAGTGAACCGGAAGGTCCTGGGTCCTGGTGGAAGCGAACTGTGGGGCAACAGCGACAAGGCGGCCACCTTGGTTGAGGGTGAGTGCCCGCTCGATTGGGTGGGGATACTCGACCACGCCGGTCACGAATCTACTTCGGTCGGCAACTACTGAGTTAGCTAATTGATCAAGGCCCCGAGCGAAATCTGATGGATCCAGAGTGACTGCGGTCGCGTACAGGCAGGCAACGGGGGTTGAGTCCTCAATCAAGTCACGCTCGCGCAAGATCGCCAAAGCATGGTTAATCACCGGTAGCAAGGGCGTATGGTCGTCAGCTAGGTCACTGGGTCGATCAATGACCTGAACACCCAAGGAGCGGGCCAGGTCAGCAATTTCAGTGGAGTTGGTGCTCACAAAGATTTGGTGACCCACCTTGCTGGCCTTGGCAATCGCGATTGTTCTTTCTAGCACAGGAATGCCAGCCAGAAGTCGAGTGTTTTTGCCTGGGATCCGTTTGGAGCCGCCCCGGGCTGGGATTACGACTATTGGCTCTGACGGCTCTGACACGGCTCTAGCCTACGCGGACGCTAACCTGAGCCGGTGGAGGAAGAAGCGCAATTAGCCCGTGGCTTCAATCCTCTGGAGCAACACCGGCTGTGGCGAGACGTGCTGCTGCCCCGATCTGTTATTCCCCTCTATTGGCTCTTCAAGGCAGCGCTTCTGCCTTCATTCTTGCTGGGCAAAAAGCCCAGAGAGATTGAGAGTGTCGCCATTGAGTCAGGGAAAGTCGGCTGGACCCACGTTTACTTTGAGGAACTTGAAGGATCTGCGGGGGACTTTTTTGGAGCAGATCACGTAGTGCGGCAGGTAATTGACCGGGATGCACCTTATTTTCCGCAGTTCAGAACACACCAACGGGAACACAACCCCAGTCTTTTGATCATTGACGTCCGGACCCCAACTCAAAGTTGGCCCAGTGCATTAGTGGAAACCCTCCGTATGACGCACTTGCTGCTACGACAAGGGATCACGCCACTGGTGGTTTTGACTGATGCTTATTACAGGAGACACCGCTGGCAGGCAGCGGTGCTTACCGCCTACCGAGGCAGTGTGGTCACGTTCTCGGCAAAAGAAATTGTCCGTAAGATTTTCCCCCATGATCGAATTGCTGGAGCGCTGTTTATGCCAATCAGTAGTGAACGTTTGAACTGGCTGGAGGAACACAAAGCAAAGCGACAGGCATTGAATGATTCACCAAAAATTTCATTTATTGGTTCCGTGTATTCCCCGCGAGAAGAATTCCTTGGCCTGATAAAAACTCGATTGTTTGAGCGAGGGATTTCCTTGGAAATTAATGGCGATAAAGCTGGCACAAGTAATGATCAATATTGGAACAAGCTGGTGAATTCAGACATTATTTTGACGACGACCTTGCAAGGGCCACCGAAGAATATTCTGGACTGGGTGTGGGTCAGGCAAGCCGTATTTCGTTATTCGGAAACACTCGCTGCGGGAACCGCGCTGGTTGCTGGACCTGTTGACGGTGGATTTCCATTTTTTGAAAACGGCCGTGATTTCCTTGAATTTGAAAGCGTAGATGAATGCGTTAGCGCGTTATATGAATTAGCAACGAACTCGCAGAGGCTCACTGAAATTTCTCAAACAGGGCTCCAGACCGTAAAGAAATATGTGGAGCAAGGAACTTTCTGGCACGTGGTTCTTGCTGCTATGAAAAACTAACTACCCTGGACAAAATCGCGAAGTACCGGGACTTTGAGTAACTGAGCCCCTACCCACACACGCGTTGAACGCAATGGGCGTTTCTCAACCATTACCCGTTGCTTAAAGCGCCGACCGAACGCTTTGAACAGATCACCAAAGCTGATGTAGGAAGCCAGTAGTTGGATCGGCGAGGTAGTCAAAGAGAGCACGCCGTCACCGCGGGAATAGTTTGAATTCACCACAACGGCGACGTAACCGCGGGCGAGATCCTCAGTGGTGACTTCACGCAACAGGTAGTCCAAGTGCTGGGTGGAATTGTGAAAGGTCTTTACGTTGGGTTCGCACGGAACAATCTCGATAACGCCAGCGTGGAGTAGCCACGTGTTGTACCAAGTTGGTTCGTAGGGTGATATGGCAAGAGCGTCTTTGTAATCCCAACCGCGAGGTTCCAAAAAGTCGTTAACAAACGATTTGAGAACGGTGGCTGAAAAAACTGCGTGACCATGCACAGTCAAAAGCCAGCGACCTTGGTAGCCAATTTCGTTACGAATTTTCTCCAAAGATTTCATGCGGTTAATCCAGGTATCCGCGTAGTACCCAGGCTCAACATGCAACTCGCGGTCCTCGGTAAGAAAAGTGAAGGGGACACCGGGGCGAGCCATGAAGTCTGCGCGCGTGAAGTCACGGATGAATACAGCGTCGGAGTCGACACACAAATAGTTGTCGCAAAGCCCCAGCTCCCAGAATGACAATTTGACAATTTCTTGGTTGATGTAACCGGGGCCAAAGCCGGCTGTTTCTTCGTGTACCAAATGCGAGGCAAAGAGTTCTTCACTTAAGACTTCGGCATTCGTACCGGCCATTACTTGAAATGTTGATACGTCACTTGCTGGTACGACAAGGAAGACAGGAAGGGAATCTTTGTTGTGGGTATTTACTGAGTCCATGAGTCGCTTGGCGTATTCAAAATCCTGGGAGTAACTCTTAATCAGAAGTGCAAATTCAGTCATTATTTTTCCTGTGCGCAATTAAGCCGTCCCACTCAAAAGCCAATCCGCTGGAAGTGCGGCCTGTTGGTTCAATCCCGTCAAACCACGCGGCCACTTCAAATTTTTTGAATTGTTCAAGTTGTGTGGTGAGCCATGTGCGTGAAAATACCCAAGCTGGATAGTTGCCAGAATAAATGTGCGCAGGAACAATTTGTAAGCAGGCAACATTGTTGTCAGACTCACTCAGGGGAGTTCGATCAATAATGACCGTATTAGCCGTGGTGTTGAGAAGTTCAGTGATTACATGATCTGGTTCGGGCAGGTACTGCAGAACACTTGATAGTAAAATCACATTTGGAGAGAAAGCTTGAAGGCAGGAGTCAATGCTGTCAAAGAAAGAAATGAAGTCCTGGTCCAAGGCTTGACCTGCAGCGACAAAGGATGGTTGCTCAACAACCCCCCAGGTTATGTCAATACCTGAGAACAATTTCCGGTGTTGCCAGAACACGGAACCAAGGGATCCACCGAAATCGAGTACTCGGAGTTCACGCTCCCGCGCTGCAACGCCAAGCAATCCGCTAAGAACAGGCCAGCGGTATTCGGGACTTGAGAAAATCACCCCGTCGCGTTCAAAAACTGCTTCTTCACGTATGACTTTTTGGGTGGCCTGAACAACCTGGTCAAGAATGAGCCCACTGTCGTACCCAGAACTTTTACCCTCGGCCTGCGCCCAGTTGTGGACGGAGTCGTCAAAGCGAGTGAGATGACCGCTTCGCTGGCTAGCCCAAGCGCTGAGTACAGGGGGGACAACCCAAGATCGCCAAGCCACTAGGATTCCAAGGGTGGGAAGCGTATGAGGAGTCCGCTGAGACTCTCTAATCCAATGACCCGTTTGTCGGTGTCCAGCAAAATAAATTGCCGGTTCACAATTTCCGGAGTCATGCCACTGAAGT
>Ga0105051_10004320_pt1 | contig 16511 bp, 8 predicted proteins | sample FRY02_FD_78383 | JGI IMG/M metagenome (GOLD analysis project Ga0105051, IMG submission 78383) | Freshwater microbial communities from Lake Fryxell liftoff mats and glacier meltwater in Antarctica - FRY-02 (megahit assembly) | ecosystem: Environmental > Aquatic > Freshwater > Ice > Glacier... | reverse complement strand
TCAGTTTGTTGTTAACTTTTTCTCCTGGGAAAATATTACCGCCTCCGATAAGAGGGCTAATAATAGGGTGTATATGACGATGGATGTTAGGAATATAGCCGCGGGGACTTTGAGTTATCTTGCTTAGACCTATAATGCAGTCAGTGCATACTTTTATCCATTTTAGTGGGTTGACGTGCCCCAGGAACGATATTTTAACGAGTTTCATCAGTTTAAGGCCAATCAGTATTCGCCCTTTAAGTTCGATCTCCTTCTTACCACTGCAATATTAGCTCAAGTTACAGGCTCTTTTAACACTTTAACCCTTTACTACGGCAATAAATTTGACGTCAATGCTCCGTAAGATTTCTACATCGATGACATGAAAACGAATACAGAACTTTGCTTTTTACGAAACACAAGAGTTTCCAAATGCGAAAATGACATCACAACAGGAAAGATCACGATGTACTTCTAATTTAACCTGCCTATGACTTAATGGATTAATGTCTACTTTTCTGTTCAAGATCCTAGAAATCTAGAAAAAAATGGGTTTGAATATAACGGAACGGATTCTGACATTGCTGCTGATATCTACCTGTAGCTTAAACAGTTTAGCGCTGCTAATTCATATGTATTCAAGCCGAGCCCATTCGAGGCAAAACAAACTAACGTAGACCCGGCAGCCACGCTGTTACCCTAACGAGCCATCGTCAACGGGGCCATAAACTGGGCCAACTAAATCCCAAAACAACTAAACGTCATCGACATGACCTTCACTATAAACAGCTCAATCGCAGACATAAAGGGCCTAAAATTCTAAATCCCCTTAATCGACTAATTCGGCTCTCAAGTCTTCAGCGACCCAGTTTCCGCCTTTATGGATTTATCAGACGGCGACGAATACCCTTGCGGAAACAATGACCCAACCAACCCAACCAGTGGGAAGGCAAAATGCTACCTGTTCCATGGAGAGCATGAATTGGTTGGAGGACAGCCCACTCCTGGACGGTATGCGTCCATTGTGATGACGGACTTTAGGTATACCACGCAGATCAAGGCCAGGCTCTTGATGAGGAATCCTGATGCAGGGAAATGGTTTACTATCATTGTGAAGGCGTATAAAGGTCAGAGTGGACCTGAGAGTTCCTTGGTTGGGCATAAGTATGTTGGGTATTGGAAGTTTTATAATGTGTTCTTGACAGAACTTACCACTGGAGGGTTGGTATCGACAATGGGCTCGGCGTCAACATTATATGTTTACCCTGCCAATCCGACTTTAGGTGTTCCTTATACGACTAGTAATCCGTTATGGATGGATGAGACTAGCTGGATGGTTACAGGTGCTGTTCCAATAGGAACTGGTGCTACAGCTCTTTAATACGTAATATTCTAAGGATTTCTTAACGATTATAATGCAAGCCTAAGCGAGCCTTAAGTTTGTCAAGCTGATTGGAGTATAGCAAACCAAATGAGCGATGACATGATAATATACAAATCCCGTCAACTTAAAGAATAGCGAGTATTCTTCATAAAGACATGGGTATCAAACCTATGGCAAATCCAGTACTACAAGTGCAAGCATTACCTGAAAAATATAAAGATTTACTACCATAACACAAAGCTACTCCAAACAGTAATTTAATACTCAGTCTCTTTCATTTCCTTTATCTACACAAGCCATACATTGTCTACGATTCGTTACTACTAAATAATGAAAAACCGAACCTTCATCTAACTGGACATAACAGGGGCCATGACCTAAGCCCTGACTCGAAAACTGAACTGGTAGGACTAAGTGGACTATTACATGTAACTGTCGACTAATGGGCTCATACCCTTCTAAGGCGTAACTGGATGCTCAGCCGTAGGAGGCTTCAACAATAAGGAGGGGGAACCCGTGGGGTGTTCTCATGTCTCACCCACGCGGGTTAGGATCGACAAGTTTAATTAGCTTGTTGCTAACATGGCAGGCGGTTACGTTATTAGGGTCGATGTGCAGCATGCGATGGTAGCGTCGTATATTACTCCTCAGGCCCTCACTGTTCAGGTTCTCATCTATGCCGGATTAGATGCCTATAACATTGGATAGTATATGCTCTAAATAAATTCATTGGTGTTCGATCCAAGGGCTATTGATTACTGGCCTAACTAGGGTCCTTTTGAATATTCGTTTACTACACCAAATCCCACTAATTTTTATCTCAGTGTCCCAGCCACTCGCACTGTTACGCGATATGCTCATTTGTTTCTTACTGATAATTTGATTGTTCGTATGACGAGCTTCAAACTGACAGCCTCACTTTTAACTTTTACCGCTTAGCTTTTGCCAACTGGTACTATAGTTGTTGACCAACTATAAAACACAGCACTCTATCTTAGATTCGTATTTTAAGGAGTTCTATTTAACTGTGTCAGTGGATCTTCAATGAGCGGTCGATTAAACGGAGGTTCATTAACTAATCTCTCTCCAGGACTCTATTGTGATCCGATTAATAAGAGAAACTATTTCATATACGATACTGGTAACATTTTATTCTATTTTAGGCACGCATTCTAGAGCTATCCCATCAATCGTAACTATGGGTTCACTGCTTGGAAACGGAGCTAATTGGGATATTGGATAAGTAATAACCATATCAGGTTCCGTCAATGTTAACGCTGTTCAAGACCTGTCAGAAACAAGAGATTGGGTTGGACTTAAAGTCTTGATAAATACTGCAGTCTATAAATATATCCGTACCTAAACGCATAGTTATCCGGATCAGGCTGGTATACCAGTAATCTATTATACCTATATCCATCATATCAACTCACATTACAAAGGTTATGGATAAGGATTTTTTTTAATGACAGACTTGTTTTCAAGCGGTGTCACCATTTCTGCCCTTTCAAATCTCCCAATTTACCCTACTTAAATTGAAATCATCATGAACTATGCAACTGTTGCTTTTGGAAGAACTATTTCGAATAAAATATTGCTTTTAGAGTTCGATACTAGCTCAACCAGCTTATTCCCTTACTTGAACAATACAGGAGTGATCAAGAACCACAGAATAGAATGTAACTGCATGACCTCATCTCAATCAGATTTCGACGGCCCAACTACTCACATCGATTTGTAATGTTTCTTGAAACTTCCTCAAGGGCCTACTTACGCTTACACTGCCATCAGTGTTAACGTGCCTGTCCCTCTGTTTAATTACGTGAAATGTTTCTTTCCTGGATTTGTGGCTCCTTCCCCAATGATTTTGTCAGTGAAGGCAAAACTTATTAATAATGGTACCAACTTAATAAATAATCCAAACGATCCTACATAATATGGAGGTTTTTATTCAACAAAAGCATCTTCTGCATTCACCTTTTTGACAGGAACGGCGCCAGTTGCTATCGCAATCACATAAACACCAGATATATACGATGGTTCATTCACCTCCACAATTTTAGGCTCCTTTAACGTTCATGGAGGATACAAACTTGATACAAGCTTTGGTGCAACCTTAACAACACCAATATTTTACATATAATTTCAAAAGGCAGGCCCCATTCCCGATACAAACATGTGCGTGAGCCCCGGTGTTTATGACTATTGCAGACTTTACTATACCTATAGAAACATTATGGTCGTTAAGTATTCAAATCCCTCAACAATTGGACATTTCTAGTCATTTACTGCGCAAATGCCAAAAGTAAAGTAGCCTGATATCTATAGTGACTATAAACTCAAACTATACGTTAAGCAACCAGGAGATCCTCGATACACATACGGAAACTAGAAAGATCGTGTCGAACCACAAAGCTTGAAAGCAAGCACCACAATTATGTCGGTGAGTCCTGATAGGTTGACATCAACAAACTATGCTACCTTTACATCGAATTTAATCCTGACTTTTAAGCTTGAAGCCCATCAGTTGCTGTCCTTCTTCAGATAAGAGGCTAAAATATAGATTGCTTATTCCCCTCCCGGATATTTAGTTGCTAATAAAGGATGTACTGTATCCACGCATCTCATTAACTAGGACAACATGTTCTCTTTCTACTGCTAAGTAGACACAGCCGAATCCAAAATTAAGATATATAACCGTTATTTCGATAGAAACTTATCAGTAGGGGAGATAATTCAAGTGGTATTTGGAGTGGTAAATCAGCCAACAGCTACTCCAGCAACATTCATTCTAAAATTATACAAATGGTATTATTCACCTACAAACTATGGCCTACTAATCGACTCACAAATAACTTACACGCCCACATCTGTCACCCCCACCCAAGTCCTCCAGCCAAGAAATCAAGTGAAGCATTACCCATTTTACACTACCGTCTTCTCAGGCATCTACGCTCCACTCCGGATAACCTTCAAGTTCCCAGCCACATTAACAACCCCTCTGAGTTACCTGAACGACTTAACCTCATTCATGATCCTGGACCAATTCGATCAACTATCTCCCTTCACCATATTCGAATGCTACATAAAAGAGTACACGTCAACCCCGACTTCAAACACACAGCTCCCCCACCCCAACGGATACAGAAACTACAAGCAAGACACCCAATACTTTACCATCCCAACAACATGCATTGGGATAAGCGCCACCGCTATGAGAATATAAATCCCCAGAAACAGGAATCTGGACAACAGTAAATTCTATGAGCTTGTCGTGATGCCTGTAAGTTCGCTGCAGACTGGGTTTAATAGTGTGGCTGATTCGTTGGTTAAGTTGGTTGTTTTACCCGCGCCCAGTGCTTAGCATATATTCAACCTTAATGCATGGACGTATGATGCGTTTAGGCTCAATGAATTTTGGATTGTTACTACTAGGCCCTTGTAGCCTACAGCCTTTCAAATATCGTTTTCAGCTATGTTCCCCTCCGCGTTGGATTTCCCCCATCACTATATTTAGATTGTTTTTAATAACTTAGATTTGACAGCTATCATGATTCCCTATAATAACATGGGATAAACAGTGCCTTGTTCTCTCTCAGCGGCATTCAAGACTCCTTCGAAAGGCACTCAGAAACCTAATTGTATCGTCACTTATGCTGATAAAGTTCATCAGGTACTCAAAATTCGTGTCTAAAATTTCGCAGATTTCATCTCATCTACCACCTTTAAACTTTCACTCGACTACTTCTTCTTACCAAGCATTGCAGATTTACTTCAACAGTCCAATCCATTCACAATTTGTATGAAGTACTGGTCAGTTGCTACTCAGCATTAAAGATGTTTTGGATAACTCTTTATGATCGATAATTATACGAATATATTGCCCAAGAACTCACTTACTGCTACTTTTATAGCTTCAACTGAACTGAGATATGGTAGCTCTGTGAGTCCTTCAGTTTCATTAACTTACCCATAGACATCCACAAATTAACGACATCAAAAAGTAATGATAAGAATCATAGGTGGATATTCTGCTACTTCAGCAGCCCCACTATCTTTTACTGGCTCATCTCTACTATGGTTCAACTCACTTCTTAACCTTTACATTCAGAAACAGAATCCAATCACTAAAGATACTGCTCACTCAATAATCCTGTCCGGAATGAAAAATCCTTACCCCTACCAAATGTAAGAATATATGTTAGTGAACACTGTCGAGGTGAATTATTTTTTCCTTTACCATCCCCACTCGCGTTGCATTGTCAGTCAAACTTCATATCCGATGTTCATTCAAAACACAGCGTTGGTAAAAATTGGTGCATGCTCATAAGATATCAGCAATCCAATAGTTAGCGGAACATAGGCTATCGTTAAGATAACGGTGTAAATTCCTGCATCATATTCGTTTTTGACTCTACATGAAAATGACCGCTTCTAACTCACATTCACGGCAAATGTTGCAAAGATTAAGAGGTGTTGGGTTAATACTCCTGTAAACGTTTAATATAGTAAAACTACGGTCTGTACACCTAAAAGATTGTCACCAACAAAATTGCAACTTTTAAACTTCAATTCATCTTTTAGTAATCGCAATTTAACAGTTTATGCAGTGGTAGAAATTACGGCCAGTCCGATCTTGATAAGGTCGGAATTATTTTCTGTCAATGACCAAATTTAATTTACTTCACTTGCAACTGCCAGCATCAGCTCAGTTTCGAGTACAATGACACCATTTACTGAATTATAATTTACTGAAAGCCATTACATGAAAGATTATTATGAGCAAATCGTCACACCAATAACTCGTACATCAATGGTTGAAATGATGTATTTTTCGCTATTTTTGCCATAGGATCAAGTTAAGACGAGCTCTGTCTTTACTATTTTCTTGAACCAGACAAAAACCATAGCCCCAACAAACTGGGCTACGAACACAAGATTAATCTGCGAATGGTTAAAAGTCAACAAGTTTGGTCGTCAATACGAAACAGGAAGACTGTCAGTTTGTTCTTACGTCCAACCAAACATTTTGATAAACGCTCCAACTTGGAGCCTACCCTCCATAGACGTATCAGGCAACAGAATACCCTATTTACTAAAAATCCGCTAATAATCTCCAACCGGTTCGTCATTTATTTTCCCTCTTACTTCTCAAGTTGAGTAAATTATTTTAGAATCGAAGACGAATGATATCTTCAAAAACGATACTTTACGAGTCCACCCTTACCGACATTTCAACAATTTAATAACAAACCACACCACATTGACATTAGATGAGCTCAACACCTACCACATAGAGTTTGCTACACCTGCCATTCCTGTCGGTTTGGCAAGAGAATATGTACTGACCTTGTAAATTCATTCAAAATACGTTCCTGATACACTTGGAGTCAAGGACATTTATAACCTGTATGGGTAAGATGACAAGAATTCATCGATAGTTAATAATTTAGGACCCAATATGGTATACAAAAGCCTTCCGAATAAGTGGATCAATGGTATTCCTTATAGTTGTCACACGTCACTGGGATCAGCTGCTGAACAGACCTGCCTATCGAAATCTGACACAACAATTAGGATAAACTTGCTACTGGCGATTTATGCTGGTAGCATGGGTAGTATGATTTGGAAAGTGCCATTGCTGAAGAATCCTACAACATAAAAGCCTTTACGAATGAATTTAACTTTGTGGGCTTACCCCTTCGGTACAACACAAGGCCACAAATAACTTTTCTACGAAATTATTAATGAACACGTTACCAAGATATCTGCAGCCCCAGCTTCAATTGTTTACGATATCCAAGCATCTGTCAAGGCCACTAACAGAATTCAATCCTCCACCAACTCTCTAAACGTATAATTTGCAACATTAATCCCGACGGCAAGCGAGATCGTTTAATTGAAGCTTCTACCAAGAGCTGTAGCTCTGATTGGCATTCCTTCATTCAGGAATCCATCTTTTATTGACACTTCTTACAACTTTTTCTTCTTTAAAAACATCAACTTCTTGATCGCTGAGAAAAAAGATATTGACGGTTCAAAAATAATAAACTTTGGTGCAGTTTAGGTTTCTAACCAATTTGCTGATTAGTATGGGTTTTAGTGGGTTAAGACTCATTCTGTTGCAACAAGATAGACGACAAGGAAAGGTGGTCAGCTCAAGGTAAATATGCCAGCATGTCAAATACCCTTCATTACTTTTACCTTGATAAGTGGATCCAATACTGTTCATAACGCCATTTTCTATGGTAGCTTTAACTTTGTTACTCCTTGCATCATCCCCTTAAACTCAACTTTGAAATTTATAACTCCAACTGCTGACATTTAATTCTTGCCAATTCCTGATCAATCATACTGCGAAACAAACTTCAGATCAAAGGATTGTTGGCTAGATGCCTCAAACAATCTATTGATCAGAATAGAACAGACTATAATAGCAGGCAAATCCATATAAGTCAGAACATTCGTTAAAACAAAGAGTGTCAATCCCCTCCCCAAGTCTATTCAAGGGTAAATATATGCAATTCCTTAAAAACCATCAACGTTAGTCAGCAGAATACCTGTTACGAATGTATTTCCAGCTACATTTGTATCGTCTTTAAACAGTGCTGCTGTTTTCCCATTGTTGATAAAACCTTTGTATTAGAACAGTTACAACAAGATAACAGGCACATTCAAGACAGGTCATTTACCATTTACAGCATTGAGCCTGATTTCTCCATTCTCCCGAGTAATGAGCTCAAACTAAACGTTTTATTACCAGTCCAATGTAACAGGCTCTCCATACGGCACCAACGAAGGTATTTTCAACAGCAAATGGATCAGAACATTGTCCACAGTCACATCAAACTTCTATTCCACTGAGGCAATACTACCGAATGGCATAAATTCATACGCCATATAAACCTCCATTCAGTACTGGTTCGTCATGGGTTCAATGTACGTAACCTCAGGGGATTACAACAACTTCTTCATCGGCCCTGTAGGAGCTTACTATCAATTTTAGTACAGGACAGACAGATAAATAACGTATCACGAAGTGTATCCACTGCCTGTTGCACAAATTGTTACTGTAGTCAATCCTTTAACACAGGTCGGGGAATAAACTGTTATTGGGGTTGAATTTATATCATTATTTCAAGAAATTTTGCCTGGTGATAAGATTTAGGTACAACTTGACTCGCATAATCTTATTTAGAACATGTACACGTTCAATAATTAGGCCATGGAATGTATTTAGTTTGCTAGAGGAATACTCACTGATAATCCTGATCTTGTTTGCCAAGTCATTCAGTATCCTGACTCTATCAACAATATACCCTTAAAACTTTATGTCTATCCCACTAAAAAAGTTAACATTAATACTAGAGTTAAGATATGGATTTCTCCCATTATTAATTCTGTGAATGTTTTAGTGGCAGGTGTAACTGTAAAAGTACAAAGACCATGCGCTGGATAAAAACTCTGTACGATGTATGAAGGTAGAGGCTGGTACAGAACTACCAACATCATGACAGTTAAAAATTTTGGAATGACTGTAGCAACATTCGCAACAACTCCAACTGAAGTACTTTTCCTCAATGCGTTGCACACTTACACATTTATAGAAACCAATCTCTAAACTGCATTCATCAAGTACCCCTAAAACTATAAAACAATAATGCCTTTAACATGCACAACAACAGGAACCTGCTTAGTGTTCCCAAAACAAAGAAAGATAGTTGCTGTATAAGAAGCCAATCTAGTCAGCTCTTTAGCCATCAATGGTTTGACCAACGGCATTTATGTAATACCTCAAGGCTTGATAGATATGAAATTATCATCTTCAAATAATCTTGATAAGTATTTGATCGATCATAGAGCATTAACGACCAGACTAAACATGCCCTTGCTTGTACCTGCATTGAATACTTTTACCATTACGAACACTCAAAACACTGGGGCTATTTTCCTTAGAAATTACTGGAATACTGTTAAAATGTAAATAGTAGGGTTGTACACCAGTGAATTTATCAAGGCCTTTTACATCGTTGCCCCTGATTAAGTTACGGACTGGGATAAAACTTACTGCAATGCCACAATGTAGTCCCTGGATCATAATCCTTACCCCACACGACTTGATTGCGCTCAAATCAACTCATCAACAATCATGATCAAAATCTCAGAAGGTGTTTATTATCATCCAGCAGTAACATAAACACAGACATTAACAGTTTATGCTAAATTTTGGCTACAAGATTTCCCAGTTAATGAAGGAATTTTGTACAAATCCTTACCAATTTTATCAGGCAACTTTAACGCTTATGGTTCGTTTGAGCACATAACTCAGGAAGACAGTTACTTTATTACATAAGCCTTTACTAGGATAAGTATTTCTCAGCATAAGACGCCATTGATCAGTCAGGTAGCATTCAATACAGAATCCTTCGAAGAAAGAATTTCATCTGTCAATGACCCTTCGATCTTCCAGATTTTGATAGACCCAATGACGACTGAACTCATTGATTACATTTAATTGGTCATACCATAGGAATTCAAATATCCAAATGTTTTATACCATGATATGTGTTAACTGATTTACAGAAGGATAACTGACATACCTTTATGCAAGCAAACAAGAAGAAACAACCAAACGATTATTACAATGGACATTGATGAGAACTTGTATGATAACGGACCAAGAATTCTTCAAATAGCCAGTAAAAACATCACAAACTGGTTCACAGCTCCAAACTTACCAGGACAGCTCTACAACATGACAATTTCATTGTACGGAACAGACGGCCGACTTCTCTAAAAGCAATCAACAAAAAACTCCTCACGAATAAAGGGATACGACCTTCACCTACCCACCATCACCATCCAAAACGGCCAAGACTAACTGCAATAACAAATCTACGACATTACCTTCGTAGTAGGGTCCGTCGGCATCCGTCAAGGCTACGCTGGAATCCTGTCCAAGGGCTCCTACTTCAGCCATCTGAAGATAAAATTCTAAACTCACTAAGGCTACTCCTCCCTGCTCGGCTCCTTCAAGCACGGCGACCGGGTAGGCTGCGTTACCACCCTATCCAGCATCAACCGGTAAATCTCCTGCATCTTCTCCCAAGGAACGGACCTAAACCACTAACCCAGCATCATCATACGCAACTATGAGCAGGTCCTTCCTAACAGTTCGGTTAATGTATCACTGGCTAATGTTAGAAACCTGCCCGCCACGTTGAGGAATACACTGGCGATTGAGGTCAGATACTTCAGGGTCGGGGATTAGACCCCATTACAGGATTACTCCTTTAACATGTATTAACCGACTGAGGCCATTACTGATGCCACTGTGGCTGGAAGTTGGGTTGTGCCCACATTGTTTACGGTGGCGTATCCCGGACAGAAAATTGTTAACTAGCCTATGACCTTGCAGATTGTCTTGAATCCCTCTATTACCATTACGGATTATATTCTTGTTAAGTTCCCCAAAAATGGACTCAGGGATTAGTATTCAAGGTTTAATGTGCAGTGCCCTAACTGTGCTAAGGTGGAAATTTTCTACAGGGCATAAGTCATTAGAATATATCCTTTCGGTGGAGTTCACGATGCAGGCACCACAGTTACTTACACGTTGACAGGATTCCCCTCTACTTAGTACACTGTGGAAGATCCTGCCTATAAAATTATCTTTTAGGGGTATTCGGGACTAAATATTGTCAACAGACAAGTAGCCACAATTTCTCTGATAATAAATGGATGCCGACTCAACAGTGGAATAATCTCAGCGACCTCCCCGTACGGAGGAGACACTAGAGTAAGCTACACTTTTGAAGTGCAGGTAAACAGTTCACAACTAAGTCGATCTGATGGGTCAAAACAATTAAATATGAACATAAACCTCCCTAAGACAAGTGTTTGGTTTAGTGTCTTATCATCATGTAGCGTTTAGCTGCCTTTAATATGCAGCATTGACATGGTTCAGCAGCGGTTAGTAGTTAAAAACCTTCTCTTATACACCAAGCCATTAGTAATCATTAAGACTTTCAACATATTAAATCCTCCCTCGATATTGACTCAAACAAAACTAACATTCACTTCCTCGTTGTTTGAATAAATTATTGGATCTTCTGTTTCTCAACAATAAAATACCATCTGCTTGGGATCATTTACATTCACTTACCTACCGTCTCCCCCAAACAAGTGTTCATTGAGTGTAAGTGCCTAACACCAGTCGACAATCAAGCAAAACTTGTTATCCTTTGGAATAGTATGTGAGTAAGCAATCAAGAATGGAACATATCTCTACCTGCAAATACCGAGATAAATGACTTTCAACAATCCTATCGCTAATCTTTATAAGTGCTGGTCTTATACCCAATCAATATTGCTCGATTCCTTATGCAGAATTATCTTCTTGAACGGGTCTTATTACATTAAAACTATTGGGATGCTCAATATTGACTCTAATGTATTGTAAATAACCTTGAATGTAGTGCTAAATAACCCTCTTGTGTCGAATACCTACTTATTTGGTTCAACTTTGTAACACTCGGGAAACTTTTACTCGACCACGAATTCTATAAAGTTGATATTTTACACAGCATCTACACAGTCTCAGCTAAATTCTTCGATTTCTCTTCAAATTGTTCCGACACAAGCTGGAGCCGAGACAATTTACGTAGTAAGAATCCCATCACAGGTATTAAATGATAAACTTCAACTAAACTTTGGCTCACTGGGTATCAATCTGGACAGCAACACCAAGATTTCCTACTACCAGCCAACAGTTAACTCCACTTTAACAACAGATTGGTTTGGCCAACAGAGTTACTTCTCTTTACTTCAATAGACATACACGAACAACCTGAACTTCTCCTTGATTTAAATGGCCGACTTGTCCCAAAATATAATGATTAATACAGGCAGCATATCAGCCTCTCAAAGTGGTTGGACGTACATTATTTTATCGCCGATAACAAACCCTTCATCTTCCGATGCCACTGACTCTCTGAAAATGAAGATATTTGATACGATAATAACGAATACAAGCTAGTATGACACATTAAAGAGCACTTACAATGTTTTAATGAACTTAAAAATATAAGGCGCTCCTGCTAACATTTATCAGACCCGTTATACAGTGGTTGACAATGACATACTCTCTTCGACCGAGCACACTGTCACATTTACTATCGATCATAAACTGTTCGGTAATCAGAACGGTAGACAGGATATTGAGTTTATCCTGGATCCACCTACAAATAACTTTGCGTATATTCAAAATGTCTAAATTTGTCTTTTCTATCCTGATGAAAGTATCTCAAGTTTAATCGAATGCCAGAATGCGAAAATCGGACAACAGGAACTTTCTTTCAAGCCTGAATTTACTAACTTAACCATTCAGCCAGAAACTTCCTTCATTCTAAAGATCAAGAACATTACCAATCCATAAAACTAAACATTGTGCTCGCCAAAAATTGCCACTGAAAAAGACTACCTTGCCAGCTACTTTAAACTAAAGATATTTATCGACAAGCAAATCACCTACCAATCAGTCTTCGTAGGCATGATCGACGACTCCAACAAGCCCTGTGTATAATTCAAGTATAAGAAATCAGACATACTCAACAATCTACCTGAATTTATTTTTGCAGGTTTCTAAACATCTTTTAACATCACTGTGAGTTAATCTACTGCAAACTTAAGAGTCTTCATCTTCAGCAATGATTCGGACATAACATTCACCCCCAACATTATTTACTTCAATAAGTACGAAGTCATGACACTTGCCTTGAAGGCTGTGATCTCCTCGAATGCTGTCAATAAGTCAGTTTAGATTAAAATTCTTAGATAGTAAACTTTGGGATTCTCAACTTTCAGATAACCTCAACCATTTGTTGTAAAGATTGTTGCAGGAAAGAAATAAACAGTTACAGTCTATGAAATGTCAACTCCATCAGTCGGCTATGACATCAAAATTCCTATCAATTTAAGTAAATCATCAGTGAATGACATGTTATTGACGATAACCCCTCAAAACTCAACTTCTATCGCACAATACTTAAATTTCTTTACTTTTTCGGCACTTTAAATTCTCATACCAGCCTTGACAATAGAATCTTCTTTCACAGTGAGATATAATGGAACAAAAATACCACCAACTTTAAATATTTCTCTCAAGTTAATTTCACAAAACAATCCAACTCATTACCTGTTGAAAGAAATGATTTACTTGTACTTTTCTCTGGATCCAAAATATCAGACATTACCACCTGTGATGAAAATGGATTTGCTTTGGCTTTTTAAGTCAAATAAAAACCTATAAACTAAGACAATTTATTACTGCTGTGATATGACAAAATAAAAAATTAGCTATGATTATTTAAGGCCCATAATTTTGGATAACAAAGTTCTCAATCTCACTTCAACTCAAGCTATTGTGCAGATATGGACCAGAAACTAAGCTATGCTTTTTTATCAGCTGAGATAAAAGGGAAATCATTTTGAACTTTAAGGCCTTAATGCAGAGAAAATCAGACTCCACTCCTAATCACAAAGCACACAGACTTATAGAAGCTCCACAAAAGTCGTAAACTCCTATCAGCTTTTAAACTTTACTAAATTGGAGCATTAAACTGAGTATTATCTGTATGTGAGTGCCTTCGATGCTTTTGGGGACAGTTAAAATGTCACTGTAGTTCAACTAAAAACTAGCCCTCTTAGTACGGCTATTAAATTCAACTTAAACTCTAACTAAATATTGACAAATTAGGTAATGATTGTAAAAATACTGGCTGATTTACTCCAAATTGATATGAGACGCATAAAAGTAGTTTCCTCCGAGAAAAATCTTAATAAAATATACACTTTATAAACTCAAAATAGACCTGTTTATGCCCATTAAATTGTTATTTCTCCCTCGATTACAGATGACTCTGTATCTCCTGAGGAATTGTTTAAGACTAAATTGTTAAATAACCCTATAAATCAGGGATTCCTCAAAGAAAGAATACCTTCATGGACAGCTAACTTTGATCCAGTTTCTAAGCATCAGTCGAAAAAATCATTCTATTAAATCAACAGGGTAAGACCTGATTTTAAGTAACCACCTACTACTCAACGAATTTCTTACTATAATGCTACAATCGGCGTAAAACTTTGGTCAAAGGCTCGGGTGAGTGCTGTAATCCTGATGTAGTAGAACAAAACTCCGGATGACTCGTTAAGCTTCATAAATTAAAAGCCTTTAGGGAAAAAGGTGTCATCATTGAGCAATTAAGAGCAAAGGAAAGCTTTGAACAGCAAGCAGATAATAAAAGGCCTGAACCAGTTCAACTAAAAACTATCAGCTCGATCGACATTTTCAGGGCTAACCAACTAAGTCGGCTAAGGAATAATATTTTTTAAGGGCCTCAAGCCCGGTTCCTTATGCAAAGTGTACATAACGGCAACAAGTGTGTAACAATTTTAGCCCTCAATGTCCCTTGGTGTCAACCCCAGTTAAGTCTACCTGCTTTAATTCAACGTGATGTGGAATCCGAATCTGAAGGGGAACGATCACCTACTATTGTAGGAGTTAAAGAAAAAGAACGAAAAGATGTTTAGAGTCATAAACTAGTACAACCAGAATCAGGATAAATCAAACAAGAAAGTTAAAAGGGTGCTTAACACAAATTGAGATGCTTCTAAGCTATTCCAAAGTTTATTCTCTTTATTTCAAGTCTTCAATTTTATTATTAATCCGATGTTATTTAAAATAAATTTAGCATAAATATACATTTATACTCATTAAAATAATGGCTTCATCTTCAATAATTAATCGTTTAGTAATTTAATATTATAAAATTTGTTTAAATCAATTCAAGAAAGATAATTCATCAGGATGTATTTGTCAAAAGTTTCAAAAAACTTAATGATTATATATAGTAGGCTTCCGTTTTATTAAAATTAAATTTTCATCGATATAAAAAAAATAAATTAAAATAATAAGGTTTTTTTGGTAGCATCATCCATTTATTCATTCATCCATTAATTATTTACCAAAACTTTTGATAGTTTCTTTGTTTAGTTATCACATTGCTTGAAAAAATAATTAATAATCATTCACTTATTAAAGGCATAATTTGATTTTAATATTAGAATTCTAAGGCATGATATCGAATTAAAAATTGAGAGATCATTATTCCCTGTAAAGAATACCAGCTTATTTCCCAATCAATATGTTGATGCCGCATTTTTCTAGTACTTCAAAGAATTTTTAGAAGAGGTTCGTAAGTTATTTCTTATCAAGCTTTCCATCTCCATTAATGTCCAAATTATCGAAGATATCGTTAGTTTAGTCGATGGTTGGTATTTAACCTCCTACAATTTAAACGATTCGCTGTAAAATTATCGGAAACTCATGCTGTGAGACATATCCATCGTTGTTGGCATCAAATTTTTTAAATACAACATCAAGCATTGGCTCGATATCAGCCTTTGTGAATTTACGCTTTTAGTGACGTTATTTTTATTATTTCATTTTGTAAAAAGAAATATCGCTTATGAGAGGAGATTTATAGAATAATTTATATAAAAATTTAAAATTATCTATATATTAGTTGGTAACTAATGAATATTTTAAAAAATAAGTAATTTTAGATTTTTATAAAATTAAGATTTACTCAAACGGATATTTTTTATAAAATCTAAGTTATGAATTTATATTAATCGTATCAATTTAGATAAAATTTCAGCGAGTTTAAGTGATTATATTTAAATAATAAAACCTAACAGTTCTAATGGATAGAATTATTCTTATACAAATCATTAAATTATTTGTTCTTAAAGTAAGCAATAAGCAAAAAAGGTTAAAGTAGATAAACCTCTTTAATTATATTTGATCAAATACAAAAGTTGTGGAATAAAATACCATTTTAATGCTGCATAGACTGACATTTATTTTACTTAATTATTTGCTTTTTTATAATTAAATACATGAATTAATTAAGATTTTACTTTTATCAGTAGCCATTTTAAATACGATTAGTTATAACCGCAATTAATTTCGCAAATATGGCTTAATTTCGCAAATATGGCTTAATTTCGCAAATATGGCTTAATTTCGCAAATATGGCTTAATTTCGCAAATATGGCTTAATTTCGCAAATATGGCTTAATTTCG
>Ga0105051_10004315_pt1 | contig 16523 bp, 18 predicted proteins | sample FRY02_FD_78383 | JGI IMG/M metagenome (GOLD analysis project Ga0105051, IMG submission 78383) | Freshwater microbial communities from Lake Fryxell liftoff mats and glacier meltwater in Antarctica - FRY-02 (megahit assembly) | ecosystem: Environmental > Aquatic > Freshwater > Ice > Glacier... | reverse complement strand
GTGATGTAAGTGCAACTATTATATCTTCTCATATGTGATCTCATGAAAAGACTATCAAAATTGATACCATTGATAACTTCTGTAAAGTACATGGGATTACATATATTAGTTATTTGAAAATGGATATTGAGTGATCAGAATACGATGCATTGCAATGAGCAAAAGAAATGATTTGAGCATGAAACATAGAAGCAATTGAATTTGAGTTCTTATGGCAAAATATTTACGCAAGACATTTCTTTAAAGATTTTTGGGATATTCTTAGTTCTCAATATACAATATATAGGATTTTACCAAGAGATATCTATGAAATTAAAGAATATTCTCATTTATTAGAGATATATTGTCTTTCTAATTTTTTATGTATCAAGAAATAATAGTATACTAAAATATTTTATTTTATAATAATTCTGATAATGACATTTCTTTTTAAAATTATTCAGTTTTTTCAATTTCAATCATTACAATCTTTTTATCTTATCTTATTAAAATCTGTATTATGATTGATGAATTATGGTATCTGATGAGAAGAAAATGGAGAAAAAAAGATTATCAAATTAGTAGATAGTTATATAGAAAAAGCAAAAATTCAAAATCCAGCCATCTTTGATATAGGCGCAAACATAGCACAATATCTGAATGACTTAAATGATAATCTTGCTATTCCTTCAAGAATCTATAGTTTTGAGCCTATTCCAGATACTTTTGTTGTTCTATCTAAGAATAAACCTGAAAATTCAATACATGATATTACGCTAGTAAATATAGGTTTCTGAGAAAAGACTGAGGAAATATCTATATTTACAGGATATGGCGATGATGATGCAAATTCTTGTGCGTCTATTCTTGAATCAAATATATCCAATTTTGTGTCAGAAGAAAAAAATAAACAAACAATACATATCACTTCAATAGATGAATTTTGTTCTTCTCATACTATAAATCATATTGATTTCCTTAAAATTGATATCGAATGATATGAACTCAAATGCATACAATGAGCGAAAGAGATGATAGATAAAGATAATATTGATATCATCCAAGTAGAGCACAATAGATGTGCAATCGCGTCCAGGACATTTTGAGAGATTATTGGGATATATTTTCTGATAAATATGCTATTTGCAGACCATTATCATGAGATAAATGACTATATGAGATAAAGAAATACGATATCTATCTTGAGAATTTTACCTATATCAATTATGTATTTATCAAGAAGGATATATTTACTAAATATCTTAAGTAGAAATGGATGTGATTAAAAATGAATTTTATACGTTGCTAAAAATATTAAAAAAATGAGAAATAGCTTTCTTTTTCCACTATTTTTTGTGATGAGTGATTTGGTTTATGTACAAAAAACCTCTGTGGAAACATAAAATATCTTTGTCATGATACATTTTTACTATTCCATTTTATCATCCTATCAATTGGATGCTCAGTGAAATATTTATCTACGAGACATTATCGTTTCTCAAAGGTTGTAAGAAGGTCGTAGATATATGAGGATTTGTAGGTGAAAGTGCATTGTATTTGTCACAACATAATACCTATGTCGATGTCTATGAACTTGATCCATGACACTATACTTATCTACAACATCACATAGCACAGCAAAAAAATATTATTTGATTCCCTTACGGTATAGGGATTAAGAATCAGAATATTTTTATCAATAAAACTGGTGACTTTGACCCATCATTGCATACATCAGATGCTACAACTGAGATAAAATCACATATAAAATCAATCACTGAAATAAATATTTCTCAATATGATGGACTCAAAATAGACATAGAATGATCTGAATATGAAATATTGCCGTATATTATGGACAATAATCTATTTAACTTCAAAAAATGATTTGTAGAGTTTCATCTATCCTGAAATAAAAAGGAAAATCAAATCGCTATATTTAAACAATTTATAGCCTGTCTAGATGCAAATCATTATAGCTATTGGTTTATTGATAATTATAATAATAAAATCTGAAAAGAACAATTTCTAAAAGATAAATTTATTTCTATTTGTTTTGAGAAATAATGTTTTTGGATAATATAATTGATAAGTTGATGCCTAGAGATATAATCCAGCAGATTTTTGCAGGAAACTATCCTCGACAACTCAAAACAATGATCACACTCATGGATATTACCAGGACGATCAGATACTATTGTAATGGTGGAAAGTTTAGAGGATTAAAAAATAGAGAATGACTGACAGAATATGATATCTCGTCAGAATCTTTTGATTTTCATACCAAAAAAGATGGTATCAGTATGTATGCAAGACTCAGAAATGCGTGAGATTTTATCGTCCAATCAGTAGAGTCAAATATACAATATGTTGATGAGATAGTACTCATGGAGAATGGATGATCCACCGATGATACTGTAAAGAAATGTAGATTACTTGTAACTAAATATCCAACTAAGGTAAAATTTTTTATCTACGAACCAGAAGTCTACAAACTTTTTTCCTCAGAACATAAATCTTGTCCAAATAATTCGGTGCACAATTTTTCTTATGCATCTAATTATCTATTATCGAAAGTATCATATAAATATGCGTGTAAATTAGATGATGATCATGTAGGTATCGCTTCTATGGTTACGCAATTATCACAGAATATACAGTCAAACTGACTAAAAGATTTTCTTATGACGCCGTTGATCAATATTCAAATAAAAAATCAATCGTTTATTATAGCCTCAGACAATTATAGATCAGCTTTTGCATGACTGTTTGGCGATTTTTGATTTCATCCTGTATGTCATCAGGTATATTTCCATAGCAATGCCTATACAGAATGATATCTACATAATTTATCTTCGAGACTGTGACCACTTAGCTTTCTTCATCTCAAATTACTCAAAGCTACAAAATGACTCCATAACTATCATCAAAATGGGCATAAGTACCTACAACAGTATTATGGATCATCACAATTCCAACCACTAGAACAACAATACATCGATTTACTTCACGGCTATGATATTCATGAGAATTGATAAAATAATTGATGCCATCACCAAAAAGATCTTTAATCCATGATTGATACGTGATATCCTCAGGGGCAATATTTCTTGGAAATTGAGGTTATTTGCTATAGGGATAGCTCTCAAAAAAAAGATCCTTCTTTGGAAAAGATGACCATTTCAATGATTACATACTATCGAATGAATTAAACAATATACTATCTCGTGAAAAAGTTTTGATCCTCAAAGCAAAAAAAATGGTATCACCGCATTAGGGAGATTCAAAAACTCAGCAGATTTTTTAGAGATTTCTATGAGGAGTATTCTGCCATATATTGATGAAATGATCATGCTGGTAGATACAAGCTCGACTGATACTACGCTGGATATTTGTCAGAGACTAGCACTTGAGTTTCCTACTCAATGTAAGTTATATACATACGATCAAGCAGTATATCCATGAAATCATGAAAAATATGTATCAAATCAAGATAATTCTGTCTATGCTCTCTCTTATTTTTATAATTACTGTATGAGTAAAGCAAGTTATAAATATGTGATGAAATTTGACGATGATATGCTGTGTGTGGGAGAAGATTTTTGAAAGATTTGTAATTCTATTAGAAATGATGGGTTACAATCATTTCTTGATATCCCACAGATTAATATTTCTCGTAATGGTACAGGAGAATTGTCTATTGCAAACAAATACCTGTCATCATGAATTGCAGGAATTTTCTGAGACCATGGTATTTTCCCTCTTTCCAATAAGACATATTTTTTCAATGATACTGGCTGTGAAAATCTAATAGCTCCGTATTGGATACAATACTCACAGACGATCTGATTTCTTCATCTCAAAAATCTCAAATCTGGATGATGAATGAAAAACTATGATGGTTATGGGGTAGAATATATTAAAAAATTAAATGAATGATCTACCTACATATCTTTACCAAAAAAATATAAAGATATTTTGTCTAAACGAGGGATTGAATAAGTGTATCTCGTTTTTTAGCATTTATTATATTATCAAACTGCTGACAATAATTTTTGACTGATTGCTGTTGTGATGAGATGTCATGATCAATAGTATATTGTAACGCCTTGGTCAGATATTCTGGATTGTGTTCATCAAATTGCACGAGGATACCATTATCAGCAACTGCAAATCAATCAATAACTCATAACTTACTCTTTGGATCAAGAAATTCTCTAGGTCACGTAGGACAATCTACGGCTATCATAGGCTTGCCAAATACTCATCATTCGCTACATACTACAGGGAAACCCTCAAATCTACTCGATAATACTCGATAATCGGATCTAGCAACAAACGCGTGAGGATTTTGTTGGTTTCATAGAAGAAACACTTGCTCACTAAGATCAAGCTCTTTAATAAGCTTTTCTAGATTCTTTCTTTCATCTCCTTCGCCGATAATAATCAACTGTAAATCACTATTTTCAATATTCGCAAATGCTCTGATAAGTAATTGTTGATTTTTTTGATAATTGAGTCTTGCTATATTTACAAACGTTTTCTTGTTATTAGTAAATAGAGATTGAAATAGTATATCTATGTCTTCCTCTCATTGTTTGAGCACTTTTGATATATCAATAGCATTATAGATAAGTGTTATTTTTTCTTTACTAAATCCATATTGGGTGATAAAGGTGTTCATCTCAGTTTGAGAAGTCATCACGATATGATTATGAACAGATAGAAAAAAACGCATTATTTTTATCACCAAAGGATGTCGTACTCAGATACTAGTATGTACTACAGCCATTAGTTTGCTCTTATTTCATAATAATCTACTTAGCCCTGTAACCATAAAGAAAAAATCGCCCTGTCCGATAAGAATATCAATATGATTATCATTGCAATATTGTTTTACTTTCCAAGCAAGGGTAAATAAAAGGATAATTTTTTGTATTCAAAATCAAAGAATGAATTTTTCTCAGAGAATGAATTTTTCTCAAGCATATTCATTACTTGGCTGTATATCTTCCATAATAATATGATAAAACTTATATCATAGATTATCAAGTCAGAGACTAAGATTTGCTTGAATTTTCTCGACTCATCATCATATTTTGATTGATTCAAATAATGACGCTATTTTTATTTTATCTTTCATCGCGTAAGTTATGAGATAAAATATTGTGATATTGTTGTATTGTTTTTTTTACTCCAAACTTCTCTTGTACTCTCTCATAGGACAACCCATTCTTCTTCAATGAATTAAAAGCCATCTCCAATTTCTCCCTCAGATCTTCGATATCTCCAGACCTACATAGTATCAGATCACCTTGATTACTAATCTCTCTCGTCCCTCCGATATCGGTAGCGACCACAATACACTTGGCTAGTAATGCTTCCACCACTGTAGTAGGAAGTCACTCTTGATAACTAGGATTGACGAAGATATCAAACTTGTGTAGCCAGTTGGTTCTGTCATCTCCTCAGACAAAGGTGATACGACCTGCTCCGTCTTCAGCAGAGTGAGAAAGTCATTTTTTATCGACCAAATCTTGAAGAATAGTATCTTGATCTCCAGTTCACACAATCGTACAGATCCAATCCTTATCTTCAATCCTCTTAAGTGCTTGAATCAAGATATCAACTCACTTGAGACTCACAAGCCTTCCTACGAAGCCTATATGTATTTTTTGTTCCCCCTTGATAAAGCACTCATTCGAGCATAGAGCGGTGGTCGCAGACTGGGGGATTCTTTCTTGTGCTTGGTAGTCGATGGGGTTATAGATTACCGTGGGTGTTTTGCTAGTAAACTTGGAGATAAACTGCTTGTGCATCTCACTGATAGTAATAATCTTATTACATTGGCGTAATATCCACAGTCCAATCGTCCAGTCAAATAACCATGCAGACCGTTTGATATACCGTGGATATCATGTGACAAACCCCGATCCATGCTCGACATGTACTCGCTTGCATCATAACCACTTAGCAATCAAACCTCCCACAAGAGACTGAACAAAGAACCTCGTATGAGTCATGATGACGTCAGGCTGATGATTTTTTATCACGCCATACTGTCTCCAGAAACTTCTTGTCCAAAATTTAGGCACTGGGAAATTATACACAAGATCAAATGAAGGAGTAAATAGTGTATCTTCGTAATCATTAAAGTCTCATCATGTTCATCTCCTAACATCGCTTGCAATATTGATAACTTCGGTATCTATTTCCTGATTTAGTCAGTCAGAAATCGTCTGAGCGATCTTTTCGAGTCCTCATGTGTGGATGTGATATGAATATGGTAGATATTGGATTATTTTCATGGCGTTTTTATTGTGATTTACTGTGTCTTTGGATAATCCCTATTCTCTCCAAACCAAACTCCTCAAACTCTTCCTCTCGTTTGCTAGTATGATTGCATAATAGATTAAATCTTGCATCACGATTCATATTTAAAAATTTTTCTTCTCCTCATGCAAGCTTGACGACATCTTGTTGAGCAAGACGATCCGCAAGTTCTGACCAAAATATTTTCTCATTATATTCTTGCCTATAGTCTTCTGCCTCATCTTGCATCTCTAGTTCTTGAGAAGGATAAGTTACTCCATCTATTTCAGTAACAAGGTTAGATAATTCATACTCTTTGCAAAATCATAGCATATGGCGATATGCTGATTCATATTCTGGTAGAGTATCATCTGTTCTGTGGCTGTTGATCATTCGATGACCGAGATAAATCATTCTCATTATCTTGGCAAATTTGTCTTTGGAGATGAAGATTTTCATGATATGTAAGTGTAAAATAATATGATGTTTTTATTATGATTGATATCTATGTGCATTGAGTAGATAGTTATCTGTATATAGTTGTGCGAGAAGACTAGTATCTTGGAGTTCATATACTGCGAGGATGGCAGTGATATAGTCTCTGGGACTGATAGCGAGTAATGATATTAGAGGAAGATTGTGCTTGAGGAGCGGGAGGTTGCAGCTCATTCTTGAAGTTCTTTTGTTGATATCCATAAATAGCTGAAAGTATGGTATAAATATCATAATAAAGATGCTTTGTTCAAACGGATTGATAATTTGATTGAGCTTAGTGAGAAATAATTCAAACTCTGACATCAGTGTGTGCGGATTATCGAGTGGTGAGTATACTGATCATCAGATTTCTACTGACTGAGATCTAATGATTCCTATTTGACTGTCTGGAAGTAGATCTTTACCAAGTAACTGATGAATTTCATAAAATGTTTGTTTGTTGTATCAAATTTCATTTTTATACCATATCATATACTCGATACATTGCTTATGGTTGAGTATCATAGTAGTTTCTTCTTTGCTTTTGTCTTGTGCAATTTCTTTATACTTGATTAATACTTCTGTATCAAGCTGAGAATAAGTATTTCCTTCTAGACTACTTGAAGAGAAACTTAAATCAATCATAATAATCTCTAGTAGTCTTTTATTTGTTTTATAGAAATTTGTATCAAGTGCTATGTTGTTACTATATTGTTCAAGCTGCTTGAGTTGCTGTGCCGTAAAAAAGCTTGTTTGATTGGGTATATATGACGCAAGAAAATCATAGTCATATCATAGTTTTGTTCTTTCTCGGGTTGGTAATTTGAGGTAGTCTTGCGCTCTGATTTTAATTTTATATACTCATTTTGATGGAGATACAATATATCATTGTTTGATTAACGACCTAAGGTCTCTGTATATCGTTGTTCTTTCAATTTCAAAATGATCAACTAGCTCACTCATCTTGCATGATCATTGAGCGATGATATAATTATAGATTAAGGTTTGTCTTTGTGTCATCGTCATATTGATAGGATAAATTATATATGATGTTGCACAATATACTATGTTTTGTTGCATAATTTGCAACATAATCTACTTATTTCTGCAACATCATGTTTACTCCTTCCACTACCTCCTCACTTGTCACCTGCTGCATCCGATAAATATTCTTATATCCTGACAAAGTCTCGATCTGTCCGCCCACGGACGTGGTTACTAATTTCGTGTTCATCATTGCTACTTCATGCATTGCATAGCCAAATCACTCAGTGAGAGAGGGGAGGATCACCATATCACTTGCAGTGATCCAGTCTTTGATATCTTGTTTGTTATGTACTGGTGGAAGTCGAGTGATATGATGTTCTAATCATAATTGTTGGATCTGAGATTGCAAGGTGTGAGATGTTTGACGTTTGGACCAATAGTTTGGCTTGGGTTCATGGGTAGGTGCGATGATGACAGCGTGGAAGTGAGGGTATTGCTGGATAACGCTAGGTAGAGCAGCGATATAGTGCTGTAGTCACTTTTCTACCCCAGTACGACCGTAATAGAGGCCGATCAAAATCCCCCCCAACCCTCCCTTATCAAGGGGGAACAACTTATTGAGTTTATCTGTCCTTACTACTTGTTCTTGTTCCTTATTATATGGCTTCCAAAAATTTCTATCTACAGGATTAGTCTCTAGGAATAACTTATCATCTGGAAGGTCAAAATGAGTCCTGACTGAGTTGAGTGTATAGCGAGACACACATGTGTAGCGATCCCATGGAAGCAGTCAGACGATGAGCTGTTCAAACCACTTGTTACAGTAGGCCTTGAGTCATAGGAAGCGATGTCGTAGTGCTCCGTAGACTTCATGTACGTGGAGCTGATTGGGGATATGATATAGTTTACTCAATATCCAAGCGGGGAGTGCAGCGCTATAGGTGCTAGTGTGGATAAGATCTGGTTTATACTGATGGATGATGGATATACCTTTACGTATCATGTTGATTCGAGACATTCTGGTTTTGCCTACCCTATAGATATGTACTTGATTGATTACTTCATAGCTTGCAATGGTGTGGTCATGCTTGCTCGTGAGTAGGATAGCTGTATCTCACTGCTGTATCGTCTGCTGAGTAATATGAGCAAAAAGCGTCTCTACTCCTCCTATGTGTGGACTATAATAATCAACGATGTATAATATTGTCATGAGATATGTGAGGATTTTGGATTTGCAAAAGTATTATTTATCTGTATCATTCACAACATGAAAATCAAGGCGAATATCCTGCTTATCACACTTTTCTTACTCATGATGTCATCATTGGGTGCTTTGTTGGTGACTGCATATATTCGTAATCTGATCAAGTCGAGTGCTGTATTTCATAACTATTACAAGGCTTACTATATAGCAAATGCCTGACTTGAGCTTGCGTTGGTCAAGACTAATGGTGAGGTACGTGGTTATGGGTTTGAAGATGTGGTAGCAAGTGGATCAACAACAGTGACGGATAATTTTGGAACTGGAGCTAATACGTATTTTAGTACCAGTATATCAACGAGTAGCGCTTCGTTATGAGATATTAATACATCTAGTCCCGATTCATACATAGAGTGTAATGCTACTAATGTAGTAGAGATAGGATATGAGCTTGCCCCGGGGTGATGTGTTCCGATTATTTTGTTGAAAGATGATGAGCAATCTTATTTTGATTGAACTGAATGATTGATAAGTCCTATAACAGATAATTTACTTAACCCTGTTTCTGAGACTGGTTGACCAGTTAATTTGACCTTATTTGGTACTCAGTGAATAACAGCTTTGGTCACAAAGATTATGATCGTTAATGGTCAAATTGTCTTTGATCAATGATGGTCTACTGGTTTTGATATGTTGTGAGAAGTTGCACAAAATAATCTTCTTCAGAAAGTTACTGATAATAGCCTGACTGCTAGTACTAAGCAAATCTTGATGATAGCTAATACGACTTCAAATACTGGACACTACTGTTTATCAAGTGTCAATAATGTTCTTGTTCCTACGCAATACGTTACAATCTCAGCTCAGTGAAAATACTCCAATGTTACTCTTGACCTCAAATGAGTCAGAAAAGCATGATTACCAGCAGACTTCTGTTATACAGCTATCTCGAGTTAGTGGACTAATCTATAATTACCTTGATCTGATCCGGGATCTGTAGCTTAGGAATCGTAATCGTTAGGATATTATCCACGGCAAAATGGCTGTGGATTTTTTCGAAAAAGACTCACTGTGGTAGTGAGATTTTTTGCGTAAATGAACCTCGATAGCACTCTTCTTTTACATTACTGAGGTCTGACTTGAGCTGAGGTTTGGTTCTCGATCATGTGATAGTGAGTTCATATTGATCGAGTGTGATACTGATATTAGATTTTGATACTCATGCAAGTGGTAGGATTACTACCATTTCTTTGCTTGATTCATAGACATCGTATGGTATTTCTACTGATATTAATGACATATTAGTTTAATTTATATTAAATATTTGACAAATGTATGTTTTGTGTTTATAATATTGTATATTCACTTTATTACATTAGTCAAGCAATGAGAAAATTCAAGAGCATTGTAGTTGTATATCGAATCCTTGTGATTGCTGGAGTAGCAGGAGGTTTCTTGGTGCTGACGGGTTGGTCATATCCTATTACGCATGTGGCGAAGCCACTGGATGAGTGTAAGAGCGTACGTTGGGAGGATATGCCTGATGGATGTGCAATTGATTTACCGAAGATTGTATGATGAAATAGTGCAAAATACCAGAATGATGATCTTTATAGATTAGTGTATTCTGATTTATGGGGTGGTACCTATGATAATGGATGGGATGTGGGTAACGGATCTAGTCCATGAGTAGATATTGTGAGCTCAAAATGAACACCAGTATATGCAATCGGCGATGGAACTATTATTCAAGCATGATATAAGTTTGGTATTGGTAATAGTATAACTATTAAGCATAAGTATAATGGATCATATATTTACTCATCATACTCTCACTTAGATGAGATGTTCTTTAAGCTTGGAGATAATGTCAAAGAGTGACAACTTATCGCTAAAGTAGGAAATACTGGTACAACCTATGGTCAGTATGGTAACCACTTGGATTTTCAGATTACGACCACTACTCAGTGGTTTTATCCATATAGTTATTTTGACTGTAATGTGGGGTTATCATATTATGATATTGTTAATTCTACTTTATGTAGAAGTTATATGACTACTAATACTCTTGATCCAATTGCCTTTCTAGAGAGTAATGGCTCAAGTGATGTACTGACTCAGGCTGCGGCTAGCCATGGTGCTGCTCCAGTACTCGAAACTCCTGCTGTAGTTACGAAAGCACCTGTTGCTGTAGAGCCTGTTGCTCCAGTAGTTACAACACCAGTGATCAATACTAATCCTAATGATGTGGATATTAGAAGAACTACCATAACATCATCACCAGCAACAATTAAGGTCACAACACCGACAATAAGTCAGACTACTTCACTTATATCGAGTAAGCCTTCTAATACTTATCAATATCAAATTATTGGTCTTAAATCTCAAGAGATTGCTCAGGTAAAAAGAAAGTTTGTGTTTTTTATTAAAGTATATGATTTGGGTAGAAAATCACTACACAGTGGTAAGCTTGCACATCGTATCGTATTACGTGATACTAAGGGTATTATAGCGTTTGGTAGTCCGGTGATCAGTTATACAAGTACTGGAATTATCAAAGTGACTGCGTTATGACTTAAGCCATGATATACTGATCTTAAGGTAGAGATTGCATGACAAGAACTCGGTAGCTATGGTATCACTCTACAATAGTGGTTACATTTGACAAATGATGAGCTTATGGATATAATGAATACAATTGAATAATATACTTTTATTTTTGATCTATGATGGGTGTATGAATAATGCTGATAATCAATCAATATGGTGAAAGCTGGTAGGTATCTTAATCTTTGTGATTGTAGGTATCTGATTAGGTTGGGGTTATCTTGCATTTCAAAATACTGACATGTCTACTCTATGATTTGCGAGTATTCCCAATAAGGCAGGAGAGATTAAAAAACTTAATGACACTCTTACCGATAAAAATGATGAACTAATATTACTCAAGCAGTCAAATGAGGCAGTAAAATATGAAATCGCAGATCACATTGAAAATAATATTGAACATCCAATTTGGTCGGACTATATTAACTCATTGATCCAAATGTATAAGGAGGTGAGAGATATTGGTAAATATAGTCCTGATGCCATTGAGTTATCTGATTTTGTGGTAGATCAGCAGAGGATTGGACTGAGAGGTAAGGTTAGAAGATTGGACACAATCTATGTCGAAAATGGTGTAATCGATAGACTCACGAGGCTCAACTTTCTCTCCAATATTCAGATTCCATCTTATCAAAAGATTGATGATGTGTATGAATTCCAGATTCAGTGAGAAGTAAGTAGTGCTAAAAAATAATGTTTCTCATGGTAATTGTATCATAAATCACTATGTACTGATAGAGTGTATCTAATCTATGTAGTGATTTTTTTGAATATGAATTATAGTGTGCAGTCGGTTGATTATACGAAAACATTGGTAGAGAGACTGATGTGTATTAGAGGGATCTGCGATGATCATGATGATTTTTTCAGTCCAACATTTCGTCAATACTGGATTACACCATCGCTATTGTCAGATTTTGATTTATGAGTAGATCGTATTATTGCTGCGATTGAGCGTGGGGAGAAGATTGCGATCTTTGGTGACTATGATGTAGATGGAGTCACAAGTAGCTGGCTGCTGTATGTGTTTATCCGTAATATGTGTAAGCACCCACAGGTGACCATTAGACTACCTAATAGACTGGAAGATGGTTATGGTATCAAATCATATCACCTCGATGAGATGAAGGCTGCTGGTATTGATCTGGTGATTACAGTAGATAATGGTATTACATCGGTACAGGAAGCGCTACATGCGAAGGAGATATGACTAGATATGGTAATTACTGATCATCATAAGCAGCTCGATGAGATTCCCCAAGCGATTGCAGTGATCAATCCACAAACCTCTCCAGATTATGAGTTTAAAGGGATTTGTGGTGTAGGCGTCGCGTTTAAGGTGGCGGTAGGTATGATGAAGAAGCTATGATTTAGTGATAAGCGTATGCAGCAAGCAACTCGTTATCTGCTGCCGATGGTGGCGATCGGTACGGTGGCTGACTGTGTGCCGCTAGTTGGAGAAAATCGCCTGTTCGTCAAGCAGTGACTAGAATATCTTAATACTCGTCAATGAGTACCAGAATCATTGCTCGGGTTTATTGATCATATTGGAATTAAGCAGGAGATTGATAGTTTTCATATATGATATATGATCTGACCAAGGATCAATGCTGGTGGTCGTATGGTGTCTCCCTACGATTCGCTGTGGACATTACTGCATCACGGAGAAAGCCAGAAAAAACACCTCGAAAACATCGACAATCTCAATACTCAACGTCGTCAGATCCAAGAAAAAATGTTCAAACAAGCAGAAGATCAGGTCAATCATGATCATTATCTGTTGATTTCTGGTGGAGAGGATTTTCATGAGTGAGTAGTAGGGATTGTGTCTGGTAGGCTAACAGAGCGCTATCATAAGCCATCGCTGGTCTATAAGCATAATGCGGAGACTGGCATGATCGTAGCGAGTCTGAGAGGTCCAAGTTATTTTTCGGTGATTGAGATGTTGTATTGTGCGAGATCGCTACTAGACAGATACGGCTGACACAAGCAGGCATGATGACTGACGGTACATAAGGATAAGTTTGAGGAAGCGTGTGCACTGATGCAAGGATATTGTGATGGAATCATGCCTCAGTGAGGTCACGAGAGGGAGAGTCAGATTGATACCATTATCTTACCGCATGAGATGACCTATCAGAGTATGCAGTCGGTGATGAAGTTGGCACCCTTTGGTATGGGTAATGCTGAGCCTGTATTTGCCTGGCCTGATGTGATGATTGCTAGTGTGCGTAAGGTGGGTAAGAGGGGCAATGGTCATCTTAAGTTTACACTGAATTACGACGGGGTTATCTTTGACGCGATGTGGTGGAGTAAGTGAATCCGTCTGACTGATTTTGAGGTTGGTCAGACATGGACGCTGATCGGCAAGCTTAAGTCTGAGCCTGGTAACTGGTATGTAGTGGTAGAAGATATAATTCTAAAGCTAGAAAGTTAAGATGCTAGATTAAAAAAGCCTTGCAAAATAAATTTTAATGTATATATTATGTACATGGTTTTATCATTGATGTTGATTGATGAATTTTGAACGAAATGCGGAAAAAGATGAGCTATTGATTAATGAAAGATGAATTAGCTTTAATGATGTCGTTGCTGCTATTGAATGATGAGACTTAATGTATGACAATCTTCATCCCAATCAAAACTTATATCCTCATCAATACGTCTTCATTGTTCGTATCAACAATTACCCTTGCTTTGTACCATATGTGCGTAAAGAAGATGGTACATATTTTCTAAAGACACTCTATCCATCAAGAAAATACAAATAATTTATTATATTTAATTACTATTACTATGACTATTCCATTCGAAGAAGAAGATCTTGTTGGTTTGGAGGCTCGAGAAGAGATCGCTCTAAAATATCCCAATGATCCTGTGTGGTTTGCTGAACGTAAAAAAGAACTAGAACAGATTGCTCGTAATACTCTTGCCAAAAAAAACATCCACATCGGGATTACATCTCATATCCTCAACTCAGTTAAGAAAAAAGCAGCGCGTCAGTGAATACCTTATCAAACATTTATCAATTCAATCCTTCATCAGTATGTGAATGGAGATCTGGTGCATGTTGATAGATAAGTCTGAGCCTGGGAACTGGTATGTAGTGGTAGAAGATATTGTGGAAAAGCTATAGTATAGTATTTGACAAACCCTCAATATGAGACTATAATAGGGTATATGTTTATCTTACACTAGGTTATTGTAATGTATGCTCCTGTATGAGTGTGTGATATCTAGTGTGTAATATATTTGTAGTTATGAGTTTTCAGCAATCAATCCATCATCATTATTTGAATAAGATCATTAAACCTCGTGAACACAAATCCCGGATAGACTATGTGATCTATGTGATAGTGTTTGTATGACCATTGTCTAATCTACCACAGCTGCATACGGTATGGATCCAAGGTCAAACCAACGGTGTATCCATGGTGTCACGATCGACGTTTGCGATTCTATCGTTGATCTGGATGATCTATGGTATGGTGCATCGTGAATATCCTATCATTATCATGAATGCTATATTGGTCGTAGTACAGTCTGCAGTAGTAGTTGGCGTACTGATTAATTAGTAAGAAAAAAACCTCAGTAATTTCGGAAAGACTGAGCTGAGGTTTTTTGAAAATAATCTTTATCTTATTATCGTTTCTGCACATCTATCAGAGTTTTATATCCTCATCAGAATGAGTCTTCTGGAAGAAAATTTATGAGATCGTAGATCCGATCCAGGTTGTGGCCATGGAATTAAGGAAATTGATGGAGAGAAGATGGTTGTTTAGGTATAGATCTAAGGATTGCTGTATTTATAAAGATATTGATTATATGATCAATATGTCTATGCTGTTTTAAATTACTCATATTTTATGATGATTCTATTTCTAGTTATTCTAGGCTTAATAATTTTAACCTCTTCTTCATTAGAGGTATTTATAATATATTGTACAATATGTTGATTTTGATATTATCGAAAATACAAAGCGGATAGGCGAGAAGAAGAGAAAAATCAAGAGAGGAATCAGAAACTAAAAAAAGATGAAATTAATAGTAAATGAGAAAAGTATTGGATGCAAATAAAAGATTATTTAGGCGATGAATATATTCCTCGTTCTTTAGAATTAAGGTGTCGTACGAAGTTTGCCAAAAAAATTAATGAACTTAATGAACATTATAATCTTATTGATGATAAAAATTTACTAGATTTTCTAACCTCGGAAACTTATATCTCAGAGCATAATGAGAGATATATCACTTATTGTAAAGAAAACTATGCTCAGCTATATGAAAATATAGATGAAAATTGACATTGATTAACAGATAAACAGATGGATGCTGTATTTAGTATGGAGGATGCAACGCATTGTGAATGCTGGAGCTTGAACTGGAAAGACTAAAATATTAGAGAGTAAAATTATCCATCTAATTAAAAATTGTTGATATAAAATAGATGATATATTGGTAGTTACATTCTGAAATGCTGCTCAAAAAGAAATGAAAGAAAGAATTATGAAAAGCTTAAAACTTGCAAATATTAATTATGATAGTAATGTTTTAAATCAAAATATTTCTACTTTTCATGCTTTTTGATTAAGGGTTCTGAAGGAGAAGAATTCAATAATTCATGTACTTGGCGATTCTGAAAAAAATACAGTTATTTCTAATATTTTTGATTTAATAACAGAAGATTTAGTTTATAGTGAGTATATTAAGGAATTTATATTATACTACTGAGCTCCCGAAGTAGAGGTAAAGTCTTTTGAAACAAAAGATCAATACTACAAGTATATAGAAAATAACTATAAATCAAAATCACTCTTAAAGAATGAGAAATGATATTCTATTGATGTTAAAAGCTACGGAGAACTGGTAATTGCTAATCATTTAGTTGAGTTATGATATGATGTTAAATATGAATACAAGACTAGTATGGAAACTAATGACTGAACTTTAATTCCCTATAGAC
>Ga0105051_10004314_pt1 | contig 16524 bp, 9 predicted proteins | sample FRY02_FD_78383 | JGI IMG/M metagenome (GOLD analysis project Ga0105051, IMG submission 78383) | Freshwater microbial communities from Lake Fryxell liftoff mats and glacier meltwater in Antarctica - FRY-02 (megahit assembly) | ecosystem: Environmental > Aquatic > Freshwater > Ice > Glacier... | reverse complement strand
CTGGCAATAAAAAATGCTTCATTTGGATTTTTCTCACCACTTTAAGAGCTGTTTTCCGTTCAATTTTCGGTGCAGAACACGTAATTCTGGCAACAGGGCGTAGCTATCCCAAGGTTGTTGGGTTCTGCACGCAACAACCACTATTGAGTGATAATCTCTCGGAACAGGTCCTTGTGAACAAAGGCCTTGGAGAGTTGGTAGAAAACCCTCTTTTTTGTGATCTTTATGGTTGCACCGACTTTAAGCAGGTAAGTCCTTATGGAACTTATCTGCCACTTTTTGGCCACTTCGAACTTGGTTTTTTTGATTTTCTGTTTGATCAGCAGGAACATCTCATAAGCAAGGCTGCTGATAAAAAGACGGAAAAAGTTTGCCCAGAAACTTTGGTTGGAAAGCCTGTCGGAGAAACACATGTTCTTCACCTCCTTGATTCTGTTATCACTGGCCTCACCACGTTTTACGTAAAATCCGAAGTAGATATCCCGGGCCTCCCGCTCTTCTAGGTTACTGACAAAATGCCTGATGTTCATGCCCAGCCCAGTGCTTTCCACTTTTGAATAGCACTGCTGTTCTTTATGCCAGCTTTGGGCCTGATAGGAAAAACCAATGAAATGTTGATGTTTCTCACCTTGGTTCAGATATAGGTGTCTTACCGCTTTTTCTGCGCGTGAAGCCTTCTTCTTCAACACCTGATTACTCGCTATTCCGGTTGCAAATTTTAGTTCATATTCGTCCACCAGCCTGTAAAACGGAGCACAACTAAAGCCACTATCTGTTCTGATGATAATCTCCATTTTGGGATAGGCAGCTCTGATTTTCATCACGATACGTTTCAGGATTGCGACATACCATTTGTTGGAATGGCTGTTTCCAGGACGGAGAACGGGAAGAATTATCTGCCCTGTTTCTCCATCATGAAAAAACAGTTCGTTCAACATGAACTGACCATAATAGCCGTTGAACATGGACATTTGTTGGTTGCCATGTGTCGGATCATCGGTTGCGTCCGCATCAATGACAATACGGTCTCTGCCTGCCAAGGTTGAAACATATCTGTCTATCCAAGCATTAGAGAGTTCCCAAATGGAATGTTTGTCCAAGCTGTTCTCAAATCTCGATATGGTCGGCTGAGAAGCAAGGTCTCCCTGAAGAACGTCTTTGAACAGAGGGTCGTGTTGCAGATGCGTCACATCATTGGCGTCCTCATATCCCAACATCATCATAAAAACACGCTGTTTGAGTTGATGCTCTCTGCTGTAAGTAATACACCGGGGATCGCGCAGATCGGGGATATGTTTGGCAAGTTCCTTTATCAGCTTATGTTCCCGTTCCAATTTCTCCAGAAGTATCAACGAGCCATCGGTGCTGATTTCGGGTGATGAGAAATTTACGCAAACCGCCTTGTTCCTTCTGTAAAATACCGTATCTTCAATGCTCATTTTTGGGTGTGCTAAAGTGTTCTTCTTTTTTGTTTAACTCGCTTAAAGATAGCACTTTGCACCCAAATTTGAACTGTCAATCATGAATTTTTCGGGTTAAGCAGTTAAAAACCTGCTTGGGGCCATGCAGCGAAAATTATAGGTTACAACATATTTTAAACAAAAAAATAGAACTTTAAACGTTAACCAGTAAATGTAAATACAATGAACAGGAGTGTTATCGTATTGACCCTTTTGACCACGGCATTGACCTTTGCAGCCTGCACAAAGGAAAAGGGAGCCCCAACAGATAACGGAGTGCCAACCAACACGCTTATTGCTGGTGGAACTTCAATATCCATGGCCTCTGTGGTCTGTAGCGAGTTCGGAAGTGGGAACGACCTCATTCTTACCGCCTCAGACCTAGCGCAGAATAACGTCCTTTATATCCGGGATATGAAAACGATTTGGGTGGTAAAGCAAAGTTTGGTACAGGCACGCGTTACAAACGCGCGCCATCGGGGAGATTTGATGCTACGATTGTAGCTTTTAATTCTCAAAATCAACGAGAATGGAGCACTTTATTCGGTGGAGGTGGTTTAACTTCAGCATCTATTGCCAGTGGTGATGATATTGGATATTCAGTTGCTGTTTCAGGTGACAACAGACTTTACATGTGTGGTTATACTGCTAGTGATAATTTTCCGTACCGATGCCCCGCTCAGATTACTAATCAACCGTGGTGTTCCGAAGGAAATAGCACTACTAATCCGTACATTGAAGCGTTTGTTTCCAGATTTTCAATTGAAGAGATATTGGGGATTGATGAAGTTTCCTCACAACAGGAAGATTTAAATATGAGAATTTACCCGAATCCCACACAAACTTCGATTAATCTCGTAGCTGATTATCTATCAGGGAAACAAGTGTTAATAGTGATTTCAAATTCTTTAGGACAGAAGATACAGCAATCAACCGAAAATCCAGTTCTTGGAGTGCTACGTAAACAGCTAGATGTTTCACAGTTTCCTTTAGGTATGTATTTTATATCCATTGAAGGAGAGGGGGCAACTCATACAAGGAAGTTCATCAAAAACTAATTGTTTATGAGGCTAATACTTCTTTGTTTGCATGTTTGTTTGTTTCTTCAAACCAAAGAAACATCTGCGCAGTATTGGGTTCCTGCAGGCGATGGGTTCAATTTTGAAGTTCGAGAACTATATGTCGATAATAATTTAAATACGATGTATGCTGGAGGAGGTTTTTGGATGTCGGGGAATACATCAGTTCAGTATATAGCTCAATGGACGGGTTCCGACTGGGATTCATTAACATCATTTCAGAACTCTAGTACAGTATTAACGATGATTAATTTCGACAATCAACTGCATGTTGGAGGTTTTTCTATTTCCAATGAGGCCAGTTTAAGACGTTGGGATGGTTCGGATTGGGAAACAGTTGGAGGTGGTACAAATGGGATTGTTCATGATTTAGCTGTATTTCAGGGAGAACTCTATGTCGTTGGGTCGTACAGCATCGTAGGAAACATTGTTGCTCATGGAGTGTCTAAGTGGGACGGTTCAAATTGGCATAGCTTAGATTTTCCCAACCATGAACTAGGACAAAACTTCGTAACAGTTAACGCAATCGCATTCTACAATGATGAATTATACATTGGAGGAGGGTTTAGAGATGCATCTGGCGTCAGGGTTAATATTGCCAAATATGACGGACAGAACTGGCAAACTGTGGGAGGAGGATTGGTTGGACAATTTGCCGCAGTTTTTGATCTGGAAGTCTATGGTAACGAACTGTATGTAAGTGGCCGTTTTAATACCACTGAGGGCAATCTGGAGAACAGCATCATCCGCTGGGACGGCAATAATTGGATTGGCCTTGGCGGAGGTGTTTATAATGAGGGGGATGAATTTGGTGGCGTATATGATCTTGAGATTATTGACGGAAAGCTAATTGTAGGGGGAAGCTTCAACCAAGCAGGAAACATAGGAGCAAATTCCATTGCAAGTTGGGACGGTGAAGCCTGGTGTACTTTCACTAACGACTATATTAATGGTGTCAATACAATTGCTGAGTACAACGGTGAATTATATATTGGAGGAGGTTTTGAAACAATCGGGTCTGATACGCTAAATTTTGTAACAAAGTGGGCTGGAGGGAATTACTCGGATACGTGTGTTACAATTTCAGGAATTGAAGATGTTAATTTAGAACCCATCCAACTCACCATCCACCCCAATCCAACAACCTCAACCACCACCCTCACGTGGCAAAACCAAACACATGGCAACTACCAATTGCACGTGTATGATGTGCATGGGCAGCAATTGCTGCACCACAGCGGCATGGCCACTAATGGCAGCAACACGCTAAGCATAGATATGGGTGCTTTTGCCAAAGGCATTTACTTTGGGCGGTTGGAGGTGGGAGATAGGTCCTTCGGCTTCGCTCAGGGTAAAAGTTTTAAGGTTGTGAAAGAGTAGGTTTTCGAGAAGCCTAAAGGTTTATCACCTCCCCTTATACCTCATACTCAGCGTCATTTTAAACGTAGCCACGGGTTCGTTCTGATACTTGGAAGGAACGGTTGCCACCACTTCCAATACAAGGTTTTTGCGTTCGCCATCGGCAATGGTATCGTTAAATGCTTGCAGCACGGCAGGGCCATCTAGACAGGTGAAATAGACATCGCCATCTGCTCGTTTCATGAATTCGGCTGAGATGTCTTTGAAAACGATGGAGACATTTTTCTTGGTTCGTGCTAGGTAGTCAAAGGCAATCCAAGCTCCGGTAACGTCTGCACCCGTTGCTAATGCACCGATATACATGCCACCAAGGTGATTGCTGGTTCTGCGGTTGAGCGGAATCTTGATAACGGTTTTTTCCTCCGTGCATTCAACCAGTCTGGCACGTACAAAACCAATCATTCTAATTTTAAAAAGACCAATCAGAATAAAATTCAGATTGGCCTTTTGTTTTTGAGATAGCATATATGGTTTACATTTCGTAACCCTGAACTTGTTTCAGGATCTACTAATCAATACTACTTGCAGGGAGATGCTGAAACAAGTTGAGCATGACTGCGGGTTATTCTTTTTCAAGGTCTTTTGCATCAATGCGATACTTGTGTACCCACGCATCAGGCACATCGTCTTTTCGTGTCTTCTTCATTTCTTTCACCGCAGGTTTAAAGGATTCGAACTTGGTAGAATAGACGTAGAACCACTTGCGCTCCTCATCATACACAATGATGGCATCGCGTTTCTTTGCCTTCCATATATCTACACCTTTCCAAGCGTTTTCAACACTTCTGAAAGATTCAATGACGACATAATAACCGCTTTCGAGGTTAGACTTGTCAATACCGATGGTGCCGTCTGACTTTTTGTACGGTCTTATTTGTTGCAACATGCCTTTCAGCTTGTTAGTGTCAATCATGCGTCCGTTCACATCTTCAATGGCCTTGTTTAGGTCATCAATTTCTTTCTGAAGTCTATCAAGGTCAGCATCGTGCGCTTGTTTCAGTCCGTTCACATCTGACTTTACACCATTTACCTCGTTACCCAACGAATCCATTTTGGAGTTGAGAGCAGATTGAAGCGAATCCATCTTGGAGTTGATTAGTTCATTGTCTTGCTGCATTCCGGCCATATCATCCTCCAATTTCTTGATTCTCTTTTTGAATCCGTCTAAGTGAAAGCCTAGCATAATCTCGTTTGACCATGGCGCTCCAGGATTGCCGTCAATGCCATTGAGGGTGAAGTCATAGGCATAACCGAGCGTAAACTTATCTGCAATCTTAAATCCGATTCCTGCCACGGGACCTGTTTCGGCTCTCCAAGTAAATGCTGCCCAAACAATCTCCTTGTAGCCGAATTTCACTGTTCCATCATAAGAAATGTTTGTCTTGTAAGGTAACCAACGCACCATGGCAGAAGGCGCAACCAACCATTTGTCCTTTATCCAAAAGTCGTAGCCAACGTATGCGTTGAAATGACGAGATAAATCGTAGGTGAATTGGTCTTCGTTGCCTTTGGCCTGAATGACCGCAATTGATTCTATAACATGAGGTGCCGCAATGCCGATTTCGAGAAGTCCTTTCCAACTGTAACGTAGTCCTGCATCAAGATCGAATGATGTGCTTCCAATATTGCCGTTTTGCAGAATGATGTCGTCCGGATTCTCTACCACGGCATCGTTGAAGTTCAATTGTGTGTGATTTATGCCCAATCCGACTCCGAGCGTAAGCTGATGATCGGAGGCCAGTTTGATGTCGTGCGCATAGGCAAATTTCGCATTTACGGTGCTTACAATATCTGTTTGGTCGTAGACAAGGTTTGCTCCAATGTTGGTGTTTTTTCCAAGCGGAGTGTGCAAACTCAGTATTCCAGTGGTGGGAGAACCTTGCACATTGGCCCATTGGTTTCGGTAGTTCAGGTAACCGACAAGTCCTTCGCTGTAACCGGCATTTGCGGGGTTTATCAAGAATAGGTTTTCCTTGTAAAGACTTGATAGCCTGGTCTGCTGCGCTGAAGCTGTCGAGCTAAGGCCGATAAGCCCGATTAGGAAAAGTGAAACGTATATCTTTCTCATTCGAGTAGGATTTCGAGTGTTGTGCTTTGGTTCTTATTTCAGTATGGTAACAGCTCCGTCAAAACGGTCTTCTCTACCATCGCATTCAATTGTGTAGTAATAGGTTCCATCAGGAAGTGGGTCGTTATTGAAAGTGCCTTTCCAATCGTTTTGGTAAGACTTGGAAGCGAAAACTTCCAAGCCCCAGCGGTTGTAAACCCTCAATTGGCAATCGGAATAAAAATCGATGTTACCAACATAGAAACGCTCGTTAGATCCATCACCGTTCGGAGTAAAAAGATTTACTGGCTTCAGATTGTAATCTGTGTTTACCTTAATAACCACGTCTTCCTGCGATTGGCAACCATTGCCATCAGTGCCTATAACTGTGTAGGTAATGGTCTGCAATGGGCCAAAGCTGGTAGGCGTTGCAATGCTTGGATTGTCTAAATAGGTTGATGGTAGCCATTCGTAGGTCAACGCTCCATCCACCCATAATGGCACATTTTCTCCTAAGCTGATGGTTGTATCGTTGCTGGCGGTTAGCTCTGGTAATAGCCACGAATAAACTAGAATAAAGTTCTCGCCTCTACAACCGTTATCGTCCGTAATGAGCACATTGTATTCTCCAGTTGTATCAACCGTAATGATTTGAGTTGTTTCGCCTGTGCTCCAAAGTGTTGGTGTTCCAATTGGATTTACCGTTAGCGTTACGCTTTCTCCTTCGCAAAAGAAAACAGGACCACCTGCGGTGATGATTGGATTTGGAAGTTCCCATACGTTCACATCATGCCGAATGGTATCGCGGCAACCGTCTGTGGTGTAAGCGATAAGTGTTACTTCATAGCTACCAGGAGCAATGTATTGATGGAATGGATTGGTGCCTACTGAAACGTTCGAATCATCAAAATCCCAGAAATAACTTTCTATGGTTGAACCTTTAGGATCGGTAATGTTTGTGAAGTTGGTGGTTTGTCCAATACATACTTCCGTGAATGTGAAATCTGCTTGAGGCGCAGGTCTTACGTTTACCGTTTGTATCAAGGTATCTGCACATCCAAACGATGTAAGACCAATAAGTTGTACTTGTGCTGGGCCAGCACTGCTAAAAGAGAACGAGGGATTCTGTTGCGTGGAGTTTCCTTCCAATCCGAAAGTCCAAGCGTAGGTAATGGTTCCAACCACATTTCCCGTAAGGTTTGTGAACTGTACATCTGTGTTCTGACAAGCATTGTCAAAACTGAAATTGACGTAAGGGAATGGAGCGATAGTCACCAATTGGAACGTATCGTTCACACATCCTTGGTCTGAAGTTACACGCAATCCAATCTGATAATTTCCGGCTGATACGAATTGCGTGGAGGCTGTAGTTCCAGTTGCATCATCAAAAAATCCATTTCCGTTCAATTCCCATTGGTAGGTGGTCACTTGACCGGAGCTTACTGTGCTGATAGCAGTGAATTCCGTCTGATCTCCCAGGCAAATAGCATCAACCGAAAAGGCTACCGTTGGCATTGGGTCAACCGTAACGTTTTCTGCCGTGGTAGATTGACATCCCTGATTGCTTGTTACCTGAAGTCCGACCATGTAACTGCCAGCGGCTCCAAAATTGGTAGAGAATGAGGTGCCAGTTGCATTGTCATAAAGAGTGTTTCCATCACCATAATCCCATTCCCAACTTATAATTGAACCTGCAGAAATCGTTGATTGGTCTACAACCAGACTTGCAGTTCCTTCGCAAACATCCGCAGCCGAAAAGTTTGCCACCGGAACAGGATTTACCGTAATGAGTCGGTAGGAAGAAACCGGAGCATCCATATCTGTAATAATCTGAAGTCCAACGTTGAACGGTGGAGGAGACGGAGCATTGAACGTATGATTGATACTGGGGCCAAAGGCATCGTTAAACTGTCCATCTCCATCCAAGTCCCAGTTCCAGTTGGTAATGGTTGCTCCATCAGAAACAACCGATGTGCTGGTGAACGTGGTTTGCGAGCCTACGCACACAGCAGTATTGGTGAAACCCACCGACACGATTGTGGCATTTGCCTGAAACGCAATCAGCGTAAGTATTGAAAATAGGATTCTCATCGTTTTCATCCTCAAATGATCTTATTTAATAATGTCAAAGCGTAGAACGGACTGTTGCTGTCCAGAAACCACACGTAAATAATAAACTCCTTGGGCCAATCCATTCACGTTAATCTGTGTTCGATTATTGGCCTGAATCCCTGTTATCTGGGTGGAGCTGATAAGCTGTCCAGAAACAGATACAATATCCAACTGCATCTTTTCATCCATGGCAATGCTGCTTTGCAGGTAAAGCTCGCTTGAAGCAGGATTTGGATACAAGCTGAACGCATTCGTTTCAGCGGTTGCAATTCCTGTGAAAATGGTATTCACCGTAACTGTTACACTTCTGCTTCCGCAATCGTTGGTAACAGTTAATGTTACTTGATAGACGCCAAGTTGGCTGTAAATATGAACTGGAGATTCTTCCGTGCTAGTAGAACCGTCTCCGAATTCCCATAGATACGTATCACCAAATGAAGATGAATTCTGGAATAGAACAGCATTGTTGCTTACGTTGAAGCTAAAGCTTGCAATAGGTTGCAATTCGGTAGCGAGCACATCAACTTGTTCAGCGTAAGTACAACCATTAACATCCATGATTGTGATGTTGTAGGTATTATCCGTCAGGTTTGTCCAGTTTCCGTTTGTTTGAAGATTTCCTTGGTTGAGTCTGTAACTGTAAGATGGTGTTCCACCCGTGGCAGTTAGATGGATTTCTCCGTCAAAATCACCTTCACAGTCAATGTTCACAATCGTATCAATAACTAAATCAAAAATTGGAGGACTGACCAGCGTGGCAATGTTTGTGTCTAAACAACCATTGGCATCCTTAACTACGATTAGATGATTTCCGCCACCAATGCTAGAGAGAATAGGACTTGTTTGGAATGTCAATCCACCATTAGATGAGTACATATACCCGGGTGTACCACCAGAAGCTTGAACCGTAATAGCTCCTGAAGCTTGATTTGGACAGGCCGGATTTGCCTGAATCATGTTTGTGATGTTAACCGCATTGGCTGGTTGATCTACGAAAAATTGAATATCATCAGAACAACCGTTCAAGTCTTGTGCATACAGGGTGAAGCTTCCTTGATGAAATTCTCCGAATACGTTGGAAGCAACAAACGCAATATTATCGCTAGAGTACGTGTAGGTTGGTGTTCCTCCTGTTCCGATGAGTGTTACGATTCCAGATGAATCTCCCAAACACAGCACGTTGGCAACGCTTGCTGTAACGTTAAAGGCAGAAGATGGTGCGGAGATGATGACTCCTTCAGAAGCTGTACATCCGTTGGCATCTCTTACTACAGCTAAGTAATTGGCTCCTGTCAGGTTGCTGAAAAATCCAGATGCACCGAACGAGTTGCCTCCATTAATGGAATATTGATAAGCGGTGGTTCCTCCACCTGCAAGAATCTGAATGGTTCCGTCCTGATTGCCAAAACAGGTTACTGGAGTTGAGTTGGTTTCGATGGTAAGTAAAGATGGTTCGAAGACCGTTTCAGTCAGATCATCCAAACATCCATTGGCATCTCTTACGATTACAGTGTATGTTCCTGCGGTAAGACCTTGGAATGTTCCTGAACCTTGGAAACTCACTCCATCTAAGCTGTATTGATACGGAGCAGTTCCGGCTGCAGCATTTGTTTCAATCGAAGCGTTAGCAGCACCGTTGCACAAAGCATCTTCACTATTGATAAGGGAAAGCATCAGAATGCCCGGCTGAGACAAAGTTACGTGCAGCGTATCTGTGCAACCGTTTGCATCACGAACCTTGATAAGATAGGTTGCGGCCGCCAGTCCGTTGAACGTGGCGGAAGAACCATAAACGCCATTGTTCAACTTGTATTCATACGGAGTAACTCCACCCGTTGCGGCAACGGTCAAGTTTCCAGAATTGTCACCATTGCAAAGCAAATTGTTAGACCCAGCCAAAGACAACACAAGTGTATCTGGTTGAGACAATGTAATCGTTGTGTCAAAAACACAAAGGTTGAAGTCGGTGATTTGAATGTCGTGTGTTCCGGCATCAAGACCATTAAAGGTTCCGAATGCTTGCGGCCCATTTCCATCAACGCTATACATATAAGGAGATGTGCCACCAGTTGCTGCAACCGCAATAGATCCCGTGCTAGCTCCGTGGCACAGAATGTTTAATGTGCTGTTGAGTGTAATTCCTAATGTGTCAGAGGGTTGAGTGATTGATTCCGTTACTGTGAATTCACATCCATTGGCATCAAAGGCAGTAATGTCATAGGTTCCTGCTGTAAGACCACCAAATGTGACGCTGTTCTGTGGTGTTCCACCATCAATACTCAATGTCCAAGGTGATGCTGCAGGTGAAACCGCCACTGCTACTAGCTCTCCAGTTGCTTCTCCATAGCAGAGAACGTCTGTTGGAGTAAGTGAGAAGTTCGGTAAATCAAAGATTTCAATCTGCTGGGTAAGCGAGTTTACACATTGATTAGCATCGGTAATGGTCAAGGTCACATCATAGAAACCGAATGGGGAGTAGGTATGCGTCACGTTGGTTAGCGTGGAAATGGTCATATCACCAAAATCCCAATTTGAATTTCCTAGAGAAGATGTGTTCACAAAGCTTGCTGGCGTTCCTTCGCAGACATCTGAGAAGGTAAATCCAACAGTCGGAAGTGCTCTAACCGTAACCGCAACAGTGAACACGTCAACACAAAGATTAGCGTTGGTTACAGTTAATACTACGGTGTATGTACCAGCAGAAGCGTACGTGTGCATTGGGTTTGCGGCTGCGGATGAATTGGAATCACCGAAATCCCAGCTATAAGATAGCACTCCGCCTCCAGAACTCAAATTGGTGAATGACGTGTTGGTTCCTACACATACCGTGGTAGCTGTAAACAAGGCAGTTGGAGCAGCCGAAACAGCTACGCTTTGGTTGATTGTGCTGAAACATCCGTTATGGCCAGTCTGAAGCGTTGCGGTATAGGTTCCAGCATTCGGGTACGTATGTGTTGGATTTGCTATTATGCTTGTTGCGTTATCTCCAAACTGCCAAGAATAATCCAGCGTTCCATTGCCATCAACCGAAGAAAGATTGGTGAATGTGGTTGGGTCCCCTTCGCATACAGTGGTAGACGAAAATTGCGCTGTTGGCACAGGGCTCACGTGAATCGTGATGGTAGTGTCATCTGTGCATCCTTCAAGCGATTGAACCGTTAGCGTTACAGAATACAAACCTGTATCAGCATATTGATGAATTGGGTCTACCAATGTTATCGGTCCGCTACCATCGCCCATGTCCCAACTCCAACTCACAATACTTGAAGAAACATCAATTGTTGATTCGTCTGAGAAATTAACCGCTTCTCCTTGGCAGGCGGCTGCAGATGAGAAATCTGCGATTGGAGATGCATTTACCGATACATTGAATGAACACGAAGTTGAATTGTTGGCAATGTCTGTCACCGTCCAAGTCTGAACAGTTGTTCCAATAGGGAAGAGGCTTCCGTTGGTAAGGCCAGTTCCGTCTGTTTGATTGGTGGTTGAAGAACAGTTGTCCGTTCCATTCGGCTCAACGTAAGAAACAACTGACCCACTATTGCTAGCGGAGCAAACCACAATATCGGAAGGACAAGTAATTGCTGGATTCTGATTGTCTTGAACCGTAACGGTTGAGGCGCAGGTGGACTGATTTGAATTGACATCGGTGACCGTAAGAGTTACAGTATTAGACCCTAGATCACCGCAGGTGAATGCACTTTTGCTGATGGTCCTTGTGGCAATTCCGCAGTTGTCGGTAGAACCGTTGTTCACTTGGGGAACGGTTAGGGTGGCACTTCCGCTACCGTTCAGAACGAGTGTCACATTTTGGCACAAGGCTGTAGGTAGAGTCGTTTCTGTGACTGTTACAGTAGAATTACACGCATCTGTATTTCCAGCTGCGTCTTCTACCGTGAGCGTTACCGTATTAGCCCCAACATTTGCACATGTGAACGCGGTTGGAGCAGCAGACATCGTGAAGGAGCAGTTATCAGAACTCCCATTATTGACATCTGTAGCAGAAATGCTCGCATTGCCTGTTCCGCTAAGAGCAACGCTAATGTTCTGACAGACCGCAATCGGGGCTTGGTTGTCTTCCACTGTAACAGTAGAAGTGCAGGTTGCAGTTGCTGAATTATTATCAGTAACGGTAAGCGTAACCGTATTTGCGCCAATGTTTGAGCAGTTGAAAGAGGTAACATCAACTCCAAAAGAAGCAAGACCAACAGCGGCAGTTGAGCCATTGTCAATATCAGGTCGTTGAAGCATTTTGGTGCTGAACACGAAATCGGAGGTCGCAGATGTATTGTTCCGTCCACCCGAGTAGAGGTCGCTATCATTTTTTCTAATCTGAAATGGCCCGCCACTGCCATCGATTATTTCAACCGTATAGATATTTCCGGAAACCAAATCGAGCGTTTCATCGAGAATGAATTCAACTGTACCGGAATTGAATGTTACCGGATTGGAATAAATTCTCTGAGCAAGGAGTGTTCCCCCTGTGCCTTCTCCATCTCGGATATTGACTGTAAGTATTGTTGCAGGGGCATAGGCCGCAGCAAAGTTGAAACTTGCACTATAAAGTACACCATCTACACCAGCCGTAAATGATTGCCAAGCTGTTGTGTTGGTAAAGGTGCCGGACTGCACAACAGGCAGAACATCCGCCTGTGGCGTTGTGCTTCCAATGGCCATGCTGTAGTTTCCAGTTCCATCCAACTGAACAGTAAGATCCTGGCAAGTGGCTGTTTGAGCAGTTACTTCCTGTGTTTGGAAAGAGAGAACGGCTATGGCAAGTAGAGGTAAAAGTCTTTTCATGTATTCAATTTCAGAATAGGTAGAACCTTAAATTGAGGGTTGCAAAATAGGAAAACATAGATGAATGTCGGTTTCCAAAACACAGGGTCGAATTTACACCCGATAAACGGAACATTAGAAGGTCAATGAAACATAGTATCCAGCATGATTCCTAATATTAATCACGTTCACATTATCTAAAATCAGGTATTGACCTTTTATTCCAGTTAGCACGCCTTCTAGGGTCGGTTGCTTTTCCAATCGAATGCTTTTGACCTTCGATGGCGTATCTAACGATGGGAATTCGAGGTTCCATATCTGCTCATCGTCTGTCACGTACTGTTGCAGTTCTTCCGGAAGATGCGCTTTTGCTTCTGCTTTTTTAACGAGGAGGTCATCGGGTGCAATCTCGTTCTTTAGCATCCGTTGCCAGTTGGTCTTATCGGCATAATATGCTTTGAGAGCCACCTCAATCCTTCCTGAAAGCTCTCTGTAAGGAACTTCGGCTAGAATGATTGCAGATGATGCGCCTTGATCTATCCATCGGGTAGGAATTTGCGTTCCGCGAGTTATGCCGACTTTCAGTCCGCTGCTTAATGCCAGATAAACGAAATGTGGCTGCACGTGGTATTTCTGTTCCCATTCTGGGTCGCGGCCACCGCCCAAGTGCCCTTCGCACAGTTCGGGCCGTAGAATGCATTCGGCATTATCGGGCGAATTGGCAAAGCATGGATAACAGAAACCCTGTCCGAATGCTTTCTTGGTCAATCTTCCGCAAGAGACACAGTTTATCTGTCCTTCAAAATTCAGCGAGATCTTCTTTCCCAAGAGTTCATTCATTGGAATTTGGTCTTGGCCAAGAATAAGTCTGTATTGAATAGGAGAGCCGAACTCGGCTGGCATTTTGAAGAGGTTTCCTGTGTATTCCATGCTGGGCTGCCGGTTAGTGGGGCGCGAAGGTATTTGTTATTGTCTCTTTCTCCGTTTGTCGCCCCGAGCAACGAGGCGGCTCTAGATTATGGGTTATTCGCAGGTCTTCAATTAGAGATCCCCTAGTTCAGATGCTTCACTGTCAGCACCGATTCCTTCACTGCAAGATGCAGTTGTTTGACCGTCAGCACCAATTGTTTGACCGTCAGCATCAATTGTTTGACCGTCAGCATCGATTGACAATAGACGACAGTCCACAGACAATTAAACATCAACTATGGTCTATCGACCATTGGCTATCGACTATTGACCGTGGACTTCAAACGCTAACCAAGCATTGATAACTTTGCCGCCCGTTAAAAAAATGTAATGACCCGTAAACAGGAAATAGAGCGAAGGAGAACGTTTGCCATTATCAGTCACCCAGATGCTGGAAAGACAACGCTTACAGAGAAGTTGCTGCTTTTTGGAGGTGCGATTCAGATTGCTGGAGCAGTTAAAAGCAACAAGATAAAGAAGACAGCTACTTCCGATTTTCTTGAGATTGAGAAGCAGCGTGGTATTTCTGTTGCCACTTCCGTTATGGGTTTTGAATACAAAGGCAAGAAAATCAATATCCTTGATACTCCCGGTCACCAAGATTTTGCGGAGGATACCTATCGCACACTTACAGCTGTGGATAGCGTTATTGTTGTGATTGACGTTGCGAAAGGAGTGGAGGCTCAGACCGAGAAATTGGCGGAGGTCTGTAGGATGAGAAACACACCCGTTATTGTGTTTATCAATAAGTTGGACAGGGAAGGAAAAGATGCATTCGAACTGTTGGATGAAGTGGAGGAGAAGCTCCAGATAAAAGTGCGCCCTATGAGTTGGCCCATAGGAATGGGAGAGCGTTTCAAGGGTGTTTACAACCTATACGAGAACAATTTGAGTCTCTTTTCAGGTTCAGACAAGCAGCGGAAGGAGGAAACAGTAGATATATCGGATCTAAACGACCCGCAAGTAGATAAGCTTGTAGGAGAGCAGGCCGCCAAAACACTGCGAGAAGAAGTGGAATTGGTAAATGGTGTTTATGATGAATTAAACCTTCAGGATTATCTAGATGCAAAGGTGGCACCCGTATTCTTCGGCAGTGCGCTCAATATGTTCGGAGTGCGCGAAATGCTTGATTGTTTCATCAATATTGCACCTTCACCCAGAGGTATGGAAACGGAAGAACGCGCCATTGATCCTATGGATGAAAGATTCTCTGGTTTTGTGTTCAAAATCCATGCGAACATCGACCCGAATCACCGCAACAGGATTGCTTTCCTGCGAGTAACCTCAGGAACGTTTGAAAGAAATAAAGGCTACAATCACGTGAGGTTGGGCAAAACCTTGAGATTCAGTAGCCCTACTTCGTTTATGGCGCAGAAGAAGGAAGTGATTGATGATGCCTATCCGGGCGATATTGTTGGTCTGCCTGATCCGGGAAACTTTAAGATTGGCGATGCACTTTCGGAAGGCGAACCGCTTCATTTCAAGGGTATTCCAAGCTTTGCACCGGAGATGTTTCGATACATTGAGAATGCCGATCCGATGAAAACCAAACAACTCCGTCAGGGAATCGACATGCTGATGGACGAAGGTGTGGCACAGTTGTTTACACGTAAAATTAACGGACGTCAAATTGTAGGTTGCGTGGGCGCACTTCAGTTTGAAGTTATCGAACACAGACTTCAGCATGAGTACAATGCGAAATGCCGGTATGAGGCCGTAAGCCTTCACAAGGCCTGTTGGATTAGCTCAGAAGACGACAAGGAATTGGACAAATTCGTTGACATGAAACTCAACTATTTGGCCGAAGACAAAGACGGACGACTCGTTTTTCTTGCCGATAGTGCTTGGGCCTTGCAAATGGCGCAGGAGCAATATCCGAAAATCCAGTTTCACTTTAAGAGTGAGTTCTAAGTTGTGTACTTGTGGTGGGGTATTAAATAATAGGACAGTTTAAGGAAGGCAATACATAAATCAACCACTAGGTGTTGTGATTATTCCTTTTTGGAAGTTATTGGGTAGTGTTTATCTAAATCCAACAACCATGAATCCAAAGCTTCTATCGGAACAATCACCACTACCATTACCTGTTTTTATATCGGCATAAGTAGTTGTTACTGCAACAGTAAGAGCGTTGTCTCTCGTGCTTCCGCCAGAACTGGTATTGCTAAACCAATTACTACCCGAATTCGGGTAATGTTGCGTTACTGTTACGGTAGGCAAACTTGTATAAGCATTAGTGAAAGTAATGCGGTAAAGACCACATCCAATATCGGTAACGGTGAATCCACCAGAACTTCCTACTCGAATGTAGGAGTCGCTATCTATACTGCCCCACAGCATTTGTACACCAGCGCTTAGTTGACCTCCGGCAGAACTTTGTACCAAACGGGTTCCAGTACCTGCTAACGGTGTTGCGGTTATTTGTCCGCTTGTCCAAATACCCGTTCCGATAGCTGTTTTGGTGATTCCATTGTCCATGAACAAGGCTTGATGCGCTAACCCCGCTTTTGACTGGCCTCCAATATTGGAATGAGTCCAGGCAATACCGTACATGTTTCCAGATGTTGTTCCATTTGCCGCAAGCCGATAGGCTGTACCCATTGCAAACACGTTTTGGTATCTGGTGTCGGAGTAAAGGCCGACCAAACCTGCACCATAG
>Ga0105051_10004306_pt1 | contig 16545 bp, 15 predicted proteins | sample FRY02_FD_78383 | JGI IMG/M metagenome (GOLD analysis project Ga0105051, IMG submission 78383) | Freshwater microbial communities from Lake Fryxell liftoff mats and glacier meltwater in Antarctica - FRY-02 (megahit assembly) | ecosystem: Environmental > Aquatic > Freshwater > Ice > Glacier... | reverse complement strand
TGATGTCTACGATTACGTCGGGGTTGGTCAGAGTCATATAGGTCCACGAGATGATTGCCTGCTGTAGTAGTACAATATCACCCATCAAATATACAAACCTCGCACCCGCAATCTTAACCGCCCTCTCTCTATCCAAACATCCCAAGTCAGTCAGAAGCTCCTCCTGATCCTTAGGAGCAAAGGCAAATTGTTTTGGTTCTCACCACATCTTAATTACCACATTTTCACTATCATCCTTACCCACTGGGGTATCCTCGCTATACCAGTTTGGCAGTCACTTAAGTAGCTGTGTAAGTTCTGGCTCGATCGCATCATGTTCCTCTTGGAGTCACTGTATTGTGAGCTTGATTTCTTTTGCTTTCACAATTCCCTCAGGCGTATTGCCAGCTTGCTTTTGGTCAGATTTGAGTCCATCGATCTGAGTCTGCAGCTCTCTACGCTTTGCATCCAGCTCAATCAGCTTGTCCACATCCACAGGCTGACGCTTATCGATACACAGTTGCTTGACTGCTTCAGGGTTTTGGCGGATGAGTTTGATATCGATCATATGATGATTGTATAAAGTTATAAATAGTATAGAAAAGGATATAATACAAATCTAGTACCTAGAATGAATACTATATCTTTTATGTACATGCTCAGAGATCTTTCCCTAAGTAGTAATTTTAATCCAAAATAAGTCCTATCCCCTACGGGATCAAATCAAAAACATCTTCGGGATCAAAAAAGCTTGATAATACATATGCTGACATTAGTCATGTTATGTTTTGTATCAAGCTTATTTTATGATTTTGGATATGGTAAATTTCTGATGAAATGAGCTATCTACTAGACAACAGCAGATGAAAAATCAACAAAATCTGATAATGGTCTTTGAAGATGTTCATATAAAGTTCAACCACTATGTCCGTCTTTGGCTCACTGCACATGACTACCATAGACTTTTCTCATATCATCTCTTGTCATAGATTTTGATAGATTTTTAAAAGAATCTATTGCTCATAATTTATCTCAAGCAAAGTTACCCTCCCTACTCTCAAATTGGGTCAGCATACCTATTGCATAGTACTCTTGCGAATCTTTGACAATTGCAGATTCATCCAATCCATATGACATAACTGCTGGTAGGAAGAATTTATCATGGAACTCTTTTTTCAAATTAATTCATTTTTCCTCAAGAGTAGATCCATCTACTGTTCTTGAAAACGCCCACGGTCAAGCCGCCGTCTGACGAGGACCATCAGCATAAGGGACATTGAATTTGCCGTTACTTCGATTCTCTCACCATTTGAGCATACCGAATCATAACATCACATTTGCCTTATCATCTATCGTCCAGGACTTAGCAGTAGAAATTTTATCAAATGCAGTCATAAATTGAGATGGTTTTTTGCTATAAGGCAGATATCACAAAACACTTACCTGACCAAATCACATCTTCGTGGGAGTAGCAAGATCAATAAGCTTAAAGTCTTGATCTTTAGACCAAAGTCCAGTAGCTCATCACCTAATTTTTCTACCCACAGCAATCGCCGTCTCTGGTGGTAGTTTAGTGATATCTTCGTTTTCCTCTTTTTCTTGCGTCTTTTGCTGGGCAGTTTGTTGAGATTTAGCAAGCTTCGCTTGATATTTATCCCAAGCACGTATTCCTCTAATATCTCATTTGATCCACTGAGCAGTCATCATTCATGCCATATCTTTAGAGCTTGACCTACTATCCACAATAGATTTCATCATATCATCATTAGCACAGAATAGTTGCGCAAGCTGGCTAAAATCAGCAGTAGAATTTAAGGTTAATTTTTCTTGTCATGCACTGTCTACAGACTTAGTAAAATATTTGGACTGTAGAGTTTCATCATCACCAATTAAATTTTGAACAACACTGATATGGGGCATAACTTGTCCAAGATGAAATTGCATATATGTGAGATTGAGTTTCTCTAAATTCTTATATTTATCACTAGTCGTGTCGCTCACCCAACTAGACAACCTACCAACTCGATCTCAGTCAGCAGGATTCGCATCTTCATACTTCTCCATCACCATATCAAATTGCTCTTCCTGAGCTGGGGTAAATTCACCAGAAAGAGTTTTCTTAATACTATTGAAATCAATACCATTCATATTTGCCCATGCTCACAAAAATGGATTATCAAAGAATCTCATCAAACTCTCAATCATGCTATCCAACATTTCAGATCATTTTTCTGCACCGAACCACCCAGATACGACGTCATACACCGCATCCATACCTTGTTGAGTTGCATCAGCCAATTCTTTTGTTTTCTGAGCACTCTCGGGGTCTGCAAAAGGCATATCTTTGATGTGTTCGTTTAGGAAGCCAAGTACATCCGAAGAAATATTAAGAGTTTTGAGTTTACTAGTATATCGCTGTTCTTCTGATTGATTAGTTGAAATTGTAGAGATTTGATCAGCAGTTGGGAATGATCCATTTCAGCACAAGTTATACAATTGATGGAGCTGACTCACATCCATATTTTTTACCTCAAAATCTGATGCTCACTCACGCAATAAGTCAAACATCGTATTAGCTTTACTCAAGATTGGTTTAGATTCATTAAACACCTTAGTCAACGATGTAAAGGTGCTAATTTTATCCATCACTCCAGAGTCCTGTACTCATTTTGTCAAATTAGTAATTGTATCGGCAAATCACATCTTTGTAGTTGCAGGATTATTCTTGATCTTATCAGTCATCGAATTAAGTGAGCTTCCACTGAGCTTCATGCTCTGCAATAGCTCAATAGCCAGAACTGTAGCTAGCTTAACTTCTCCTTCTGGAGATAGGGGATGTCTAACCGTCTCTCAAGCATTGATACCATTATGCACATATATAAGTGCTGCTGCTTGCATCTTATCTACTGCTTCATGATCTTTAAGCGATTCGATGGATTTATTGTGTGAAACCCAAAGCTGAGATAATTTATTATTAGTAGAAATCATCTCCATCGCACTTTCAAAACCCAGAAGATTTTTATCACTTTTTTCTGGTGCTTGTTTGTGCACAACGACGACTTCAGATCAATTACTAGAAACTTCAGAATCCACTTCTGAAGGAGGATGATTAGATGGCTTCTTCGGATCACTATCACCTACGACTGTCGTGGCTACTGCAAGTTCAGGATCAATTTCATCGGCAAGTCTTCTTAACTGCTCATCAGCAAATCCCTCGGTGGAAGCGTACATTTTTTTAACCGTTTCTGCAGCCTCTTTGATTCTAACCCCGTCAGTAACCTTCGCGAAGTAATCTTTTGCTTCTTGAGTAATCGGAGCAAGAATCTCTAATGCGCTGTCTCCAAGAGAACTTTTTAATAAATCAAATCAAGTTGGCATTAGTTTAAATCATTTACAAAATAATACTCTATTATACTCCCACCCTCTCATAAAATCAAAAAAAGCTCACCACTCACACGATGAACTATTGACAATACTATAATAATAATTTCTAAATCTGACTCAACAATGCTTCCGCTTCTGCGTCTTCTTTTGCCTCATGTGCAGCTTCTGCTGCTTTCACTTTCTGCACAGACTCTGCTTGATTCATTTCCTGCCATTTTGAGAGATATTTCTTTTTGATATCTACCTTTTTCTCTTCATATTTTTGCTCAATTTCTGCGAGTTTAGTCTTTTCTTTGGTGAGGATTTCTCTCAGTCTTGAGATCTGATCATCATTCATGAGTGGCAATAGAGAAAACCATCCCTGCTTATCCTCAGGCTTGTCGATCGACTTAGACTGCAAGACCAACGTGATCAGGTCAGGCATCTGAATAATAAACTCCTCTGCAATCTCATATTTCAAAGCACTCTCCCATAGTTCTTGCGGAAGATATTTCATCATAATATCTTGTGTTGCCATTGCCATAACTAGTTGTAAGTTTAAAGGTTAAAAGTTTATAAAGTAGATGAATTATCTTGCTGAAGTTGCTCCAATAGATTCTCCGCTTCAATATCTTCACTAAGCTCAGTCATTGCAATTATTCACTGCATACCTTTGAGTTTACGTTGAGCAAGTTTCATCTGACGTATCATCTCTCTCATTTCAGCACGAGACAAGCGACGCTGTCATCATCCACGCAAAGCCAAATCAGCCATTCCAATGATTAATAAAAACTAAACATACACTAAGTATAATCATACATCCACAAAAATGCAAATACTAGTTTGATAAAATCACATATCTGACTTGATTTATATCCTACTTTGTGATATAATACTAGCAGTATTTCTTGTTCTTTCTACTTCTTACTTATCCTCAAATCATGTCCTTCTCAGTCGATATCGGAAATATTACCTGGCATCACTTTGTGAACTCATGGCACGACGAACCAGGTTCTACCATATCCAAATCAGGAAAAAAGAAACTCAATGGACTCATTGAGCATTATGATATTCATGAACTTGTAGCAGAAGACATGCTATGACTACACATCCAAGATAAGGTAGATGTCTATGATGACCATCTATCACTAGTTATTCACTTCCCAAAATATGATATCAAAACACAAAGATACCTCCTCAATGAAGTAACAGTCACCATAGGCAAAAACTGGATTATCTCTGTATCTAGATTTGAAACAAACACCATCATCAAGCTCAAAGACAGACTGATGTCAGAATATGAAAATTATCAATCAGATGAAAAATATAAAGTAACTCCATATTACATCCTCTATGAGATTATAGATATGATGTACGACAAAACCGCAAGATTACTATCCAACAGCGCAACTGACGTCTTCCAGATCGAGGAATGACTACTCACTCACAAACTCAACAGACAGGTTCTCACTAACCTCATGATCAAAAAAAGAAACATCTCCTTTCTCCATCATAACTATCGTACACACGAGGAACTTATTGAAGAAACCATCAAGTGACTACCAAAACTCTATATCGATGAACTCGAAGTATATTTTGATGATCTCCTCTATAGACATCAGAAAATTATGGGCAGTATCGGCATCCTCCAGGAAAATGTCGACTCACTCACCGAAACCTACAACTGACTCATGACCATCAATACCAACAATACCTTACTCATACTCACCATCTTCTCTGGTATTATGCTCCCATTGACGTTGATTGCAGGACTATTTGGTATGAACGTACCTATCCCACTTGCAGATCATCCTCAGGCATTCCGATACATATGCGCTGCGATGGTGATCATTATGTGAGTCGGTATCTGGATGATGAGCGACAAAAAAATCCGTTAAAAAACCCAGATTCTACATCTGAGTAATAACATATTTCATAATATCGGGCAGATGATCCTTATCGAGTGGATGAGGACAAGACTGAAGAGCACGATCTACATAGGTTGTAGTATAGCCCAGATTACTCAATGTCTTCACAATATCTCTATACAGCGTACGATCAATCGTCAGACTGACGAGCTCATCACTAGTCATCGTATCTTTAAGTTCTACTACCAGCCTCTTAGCAAGCTTAGGACCAATACCTGGGATCGCCTGGAAGAATTTGGTATCCATCGTAGCGACTGCGTCGCGCAAGTCTGACTCACTCGTGTTACTCAGTTCAAATGCGAGTTTAGGTCACACTCATACTACCTTAGCCATAGACAGAAATCTCTCTAACTGATCACTGGTGTCAAACGCATAGTAGATAACCGTCTTGTGATTATCATCCAGTATTGGATACAGATATCGTTCACCTTTTTTCTGAGCACCAGCATAATATGCACGCACTCAAAAACCCGCATTACTTACAAGGTAAGTTACACCTCATTGGTTCTTAGATATTCAAGAAATATAGTGAATCATACCAACATAGTATTAAAATCTATCTTCAATTCAACCACTTACACATTTCTACTACTCAGATCTGCTTAGTGATTCCTCCATGTCATCATTTGGGGATTTCGAGATATCTGTGATTTCACTGTGGATTGTTTGTTTGTAGCTGCTGATACAGCTTACGAGATCTACCCACATGCACACAATCATCAGCATCTCCATGCACGATAAATACATTTTTACTACTCAGATCTTGTATCATCTCACCATATGATTGTCATCGTTGATCCTGAAGAAATTGTTCCCACTCTACAGATCATCGACCACGATATAGATGTTTTTGTCATCCGACATCAAGCGAAACGTAATCTTCTTCATTTGTCATTTCTCACACATATTCTCACTGCGCTCTACCGGTAGATTCTAATCCAGGGTATCGTAATCCAGTATACTTACATTCAGGTAAATATTTATGTATTCTTGAAGCAAATCGTCAGCCAAAACTTGCTCACACAACCACAATCTCCTTATATCATTCAAATAACTGAGGTCCTGTATAAGTGTGTGTATATTCTCATCACTTTTTGAAGAAATGGTATGTATCTATCATAGTATCGATACATCACTGCGGACTAAACACTCCATCACTACAATGTGAGCCATAATAGTCAGGACTTACAAAGTCGTATCATGAAGCTAAAAAAGCAGTAACATCGCTATCTTCACTAGCTTTAGGTAATCCAGGCATACCATGTAACCAAATCACAAGGCGTGAGTTAGACGTAAATCCACGGTGATAATTAGCAATCAGTCAGCCATAACGTATCAACATAACAAAAACTACAGAAAGTAAAGTCTATAGTCAATGTAGGGAAGTAACAATACAAAGCAAGTCTTAAAGTAATTACAATTTAGCAACTATATCATCGATAAATAAATCCATAGTTTCTAAGTAATCAACACCAATCATTTGCTCAATTCAAATAATGTCTCTCATTTCAGTACAAGCACAAACAAAAAAACAATGTTGGTTATCATAAATAAACTTTTGTAATATTCATCTCTCAAGAGAATAATCTTTTCAACTATTAAATTTCATAATAGCATTTTGAATGTGATATTGAATGGTGTCATCAACGTTCATGTAATTAATACCTTCGAAAGAATACAATCAAGATTTAATAGTATTTTCAGTACCAAGAATACAAGTTACTCTATCTACCAATCATGCAAGAAAAGAGCGAACTAAGTTTCTTATATTTATAATATTTGCTCAAGTTTCTTCTACAAGTTTCTGGTGATAAGCATGTATAGTATTGCATATCATATAAATAGAATCAACCTGATGAATGACGAGCTCCTCGATTCAAAGAATATAGTCATCAACACTATCATCACCAAAGCCAATTATTTCTGGAGCATTTACACTATTAATAATAATTTGAGGAAAATCCTTATTACTAATAATAGCTCATGATTTTTTTATATGTTCAATCAATTTAAGATAAAATTGAGCAGACGCTTCAGGTCAAATTCATCATAAAATTCAAATTTTTCTCATCGCTGTATTTAATAAAAAAATAAATAAATAATTCTATGCTAATTGAGTAGCATTATATCGTTCCCTATAAGTATCCTCTCAAATTCTATCTTGCATAGCTGTTATGTCAAATTCACGCATAGGAGCATTATTTTTGATCTCACTAAACATGGGCATCTTGTCTCATAATTGAGTTTCTCATCTCATTGGATAATATAGAGGAACTTTTCAAGTCTTCATTGTCCTTTGAAGAATTGTTCATTTACTTGAAGGATTAAGGCGAGATAGTAAACTACTTGAAATAGAATTAAATAATTGTTCTCATCTTCAACCAAGTTTAATAATATTATTTTCTTCTTCGTCACACATTCATTCATATAAAGGATGACAAAATGGATACTGTAAAAACTCATAAGAAAGTTCCGAAGTAGAGGAAGTATATTTTTGATATTTTGATTGCAGACTATCAATGATAGTTTGATCTAGGGTCTTTAAAATAGATTCTCAATGTAAACCTACAAACTGATTAGCTTTTTCTAAGGTATTCTCTGCTTGTAATTGAGTATCAACAGCAATTATAACACTACTTTCCGATGAGGGATAAAATTGACTAACAAATCACTCAAGAAACTTTTTTGTTTTAATTCATACCTCTTGTGCTTGATCTGCACTTCATCAGTTAATTATTGCGGCCAAATTAGATGCAATAAATATTTTCAACTTTTTATTTCTTTCTGACAACATCTCTACTCATCATAAGATATAAGAAGGAAGCAAAATACTAGGCATAGAAACTGAGCCTCATAATCCTATTACTAACTCCGTAGATTTTATACCGGAATTATTTGAGGTATAAATTTGTTTATCTCCTCATTCTAAAAATATATTTTTTTTATTCATAATAGTATTGTATTAGTATAGTAAAACATCGAGGTAAATTTTATTTGATTGAGATCCTCTAACTCAAATACTTTTCAAAAATCTATGGAAATGTAAAATGCGAATAAGCTGAGTTAGTTGAATGATCTCATAAAGTTAATCCACGACCTATACTCAACAGAAGGAAAATAGCCACATAAATAGCAACCTCCTTTAAGGTTAAACCCTGGTGGTATAACTCAACAAAATGTCCATCATTAGCGATTAAGTTAGAAAGTAATTCTTTTTCATAGGGATCAGATAAATTTGGCATAATATTTTTCTTTAAATTTTCTAAATCATTTTGATGTGCTTCATAAAAAAGTTTCAATAACTTCAATTCATCAGGACCACATTGCTTGTTTATATCTTCTATTAGTTTCATAATATTATATTGTATTAGTGTAGTAAAACATCGAGGTAAATTTTTTATTTAATTGAGATCCTCTAACTCAATAGTTTCTTCAGTACTCCTGTTCCATAGTTGATCATGCGAGCTCCTCTATTGACAGTCGTGACAGAGATTCATAATTCTGACGCGACCTCTCTTTGGGTCTTGCCCATGAGGAGTAACTCGATGAGTTTGATGCGTTCACCTATCTCCATGACTTCTTGAGGAGTCATCATGTCTTCTAAGAAATTAGATAACTCTTGTGGATCTTGGATACGCCATACTGTATCAGTAATTAGTTTGAGATGTTGATTATAGAGACTTTGTGTCATTGTGTAATTTGTATCACTGTATTAAAACATAACTACATATAATCAACTCTAAATCATTTGCAAGAGATTTTTTGTGCTTTATTTTTAGATCACATTCATTAACCTAATATCATTACTAATTCAATCCTCAAGTAATATGCACAGCTCAAGAACTTGTTGTAAATATTGAAATTGTCACCTTGAAAAATTAGAAATAGAGATAAATTCTCTGAACAAGTTACGAACTAAATTAGAAAAGAATCAAAAAAATCCAGAAGATTGAGAGGATTTGTATAGGATCTATCCCTTATTAGATACTACAGCTGCTCTAGCAAGAAAAATGATAACAGGAAACGGATCAAAAAATACAGAATATACTGTTAAAACAATTAAACCAACCAATTTAGATCAAGTAAATACTGCAAAATATTTATATTCTGGCGAGAAGAAATTCTTCAATGGAATAAAAGAAACATATCTCTTAGCAAACATCGTCTCAATGATTCTTCATACGACATCGTATGGATACATAGATAACAGAAAAAATCTTGAAGAGAGTGATTTCTTAATATATCTATATCTACAAACTGATGAAATATGTGATCCTTGCTCACACATTAATCTAAAAAATCCAAATATAAAATGAAAAAATTTTAGAAAAAGTATAGGATTTTTACGAGCAAATGATTGTACTTGCGGTAGATACCTAGAAATTAGGAGCTATATAAACTCTATGCAAAAGCTTATAGAAAAACGAATAGAAAACGCTACAAAAAATAAATATTAATAATTATAGTCAATTTATGTTACAGTCCAACCCAAATCTCCTCCTCTCAACAATTATCACTACAGCACGACTACTGTATGGGGTTTGGTCATGGATCAAGCCATCGCTCGTCCTCCCCTCTCATGCAATCAATCACACCAGACAAAACATCCTCATCATCAGCAAACGACTTATAATCCTTACTTCACTTTTGATACCACTAGACCTTGCGCTCGTCACTCGTAACTCGTCACTCACCCCTACACCGATTGTCTTTGTGGTTGATCAGTCTCGTAGTATGCAGGCAGATGATCTAACTCCTTCCAGACGAGCTATTACACAAACAGTCGTACAGCAGTTACAATCACTACCCAACCAGCAACAACTCATGAGCTATGCACAGACCCCACAGCTCAATTCTGGGACCAATGCCATCAGCAAGCTTCAGCCCATCTCAACTCAAGCGTGATCTTCTGCCTTGTGAGATGCACGACTGATAGCCTATGATCAGATTGCTTCATGAATTGATTACAAGCCCATTATCATTACTATTACCGACGGCGGTAGCAATACAGGATATGACCTTAGTCAGACTGCCACTATCCTCAAAACTCGTGCACAACTATGGATTGTAGGCATCAGCACAGGAACTCGTATTGTCGCATATGATGATAGCTGACGCTGACTCACGTCGACGATGGACGCTGCTCTTCTCAGTTCACTTGCCGATTCATGACATCGATACCCCATCCCTGACGATACTTCCCTCAGCTGAATCGTAGATCAGCTAACACAAGATCTTTCTTCTCAAAATTATCGCCTTCCGCCTGTAGTATTCAGCTTTCAACCCATATTACGAGTTATTTTATGATTATGAATCATATGACGATGATCTGTCTATCTTACTAAAAAAACAACCTATGACCTCTAACCTATGACCTCTAACCTACAAGATTATTTCCCCTTCCGACATGATAGCTCTTGGCGCTACTCTCCCCAGTATTGGTAGCAAATTTCTCGTACATGGGATTTTATGAGCAGGCAAAACTCACCTCTGTAAATGATTTGCACAAGCACTATGAATTGACCCATCACAGGTCCACAGTCCCACCTACGTCTACTATCATGAGTACGATCACACACTCTTCCATGGGGATTTCTACAGGATCGAAGATCCCAGTACTCTAACCTTGAGATGAATCTGCGACACGATGGAAGATTACAACCACTGCTTTATCGAGTGGCCAAATTTTGCAGAATATTACGCTGATCAATCACGACATATAATAACTATCACTCACGATCCAGATCATGAGGATACGAGGTTCATATCTATTACTCCACATTCATAACATTACTATGTGAGACTCATACCTCATTATTATCAGAAACATAATTCACTATGGATCACATTTTGTGATACCATTTTTGTTTGCTTGGATACTATGGAGGAAACATCGGAAGCAAGCTGGACTTATTATGATCATGACAATCCTTATTGATCTAGATCATTTACTTGCTACGCCTATCTTTGATCCGAACCGCTGTAGTATATGATTTCATCCATTACACACAATACGAGCAGCACTATGTTATCTCATCATCTTACTGATTCCATCATGGAAGCGACGTGCAATAGCAGTATGATGTCTTTGGCATTTAGTGACTGATGGGATAGATTGTCTATGGATTTGAATAGTTTAGTCTTAAGGAAACAGCGCAAAATCTCATGATAAGCCTAAATATTGTGTCTTTTCGCTTATCATGTGAGGTTTGCTGTCATGTGTTTCCTCGAGGAAACGCTGTCTTAAACCACAAAGTAAACTTTCATTGATAATGATAGCTTTTGTAATCAAGATCCACTTTGATGGTTATTCAGCGTTTCCTTAATCTAATATCTTTGTAAAACATATTATACTACATGTAGTATAAATTCAACTTATCTACACATTATACACTCCTGGACTACTCTGTCTGACAACTCCATAGATTTCTAACATGGATAATGCGGTCTGCAATTCTACCAGACTAATTTGCACCTGACTCATCATATATCACAGATCTACTCACTGCCCTGCTTGCACCACACAATCATATATTTGCTGTTCCTGTTCTGATAAATTTACTGATAACTTATAGTTATCATTATCAGATCACTGATGAACACTAGTATTATGACGAGAAAAATATTGATCTGCCCATGATTGAATATTAATTAAGGCTTGAGCTTTATGCTCTGATAACAATAGATTAGTACCTTCGCTCGTAGGCACAAAGATCGAATTTGGGATTGCATACAGTGGCTTACTCATACTCAAGGCAAACTCTGCCGTAATCAAACTACCACTTCCCACCGCTGCCTCAGGTAACACAACACAGTCAGCATATCCAGCCACAATACGATTACGCTGAGGAAAGGTATAGTGAGTCGATGACTGCTTAAGTCTAAACTCAGAATATACAAGTCACCCAGCATCCACAATCTGCTGTACTACGTGACGCCTCACACTACGCAACACTGTAGCTAGTCATGCTCACAGCACTGCTATGGTGGGTATCCCACGAGCAATACTCCCCATATGTACATATTCATCTACTCACTCCGCCATCCCCGATATCGTCACCACATCATAGTGAGCAAGAGTATCTAATAGTTGATCAAGCACACGATATGCATATTCGCTTGGTTTACGAGGTCATACAATCGCCACCATCGGCTTCGATAGCAACTCAACATCGCCGATTGTATAGTAGATATATGGTTTCGATTTGATCTGATATGTTTTATAATGATAGTCCTGACCTCCGTCGATATGTGTCGAGATATCATGTTTTGTCAGGTAGTCTACGACCCCACTCACATCTCTATCATGGTTAAACTCACCAGACTTTAAGTCAGATAACTTGATATCATCATCCAGCGAGTACAACAGTGCACGATAATCGTAGTTCATTAGTTCCATAGATGATAAACAGTCTGAGACAAATCAGAATAAAACCTGACAATTTCTTTTTTACCATGATAGAGTACATATACTCACAAGCTACATCCAGCAAATACAATACTTTCCCAACTTACCATCATCTGATCACTGATCACAAAGACAACTACAGGTAACCAATGGAAGATGATTTCATTCGCCCAAAACAATGGTTTACTTCCTAATTGACGAGCATGTCACGGCCATATCCACACAAACACTTGACTAACCACTAACACAATCACCGCAATGATAAAGGTATTTGGTACAACTCATAATATGAATAGCAGATGAAATACTACCGCCCAATAAGTGTAAAATGTCACACTATGATTGATCAGTTTACGAAGTTTTGACTTTTTCATACCCAAAATATATAGTAAATTAACTAAATAAATCGAAATAACTATCGACGTAATAGTTATTTACTACATAGTCAAACGCCATTAATAATCAAGCTTTAATTAACTTGTGAGTCTACTTACATAGCAAGTTTAACTCAAAATTATGTGAGAGTTTGACTATACCAATCCAACCACTGAAATCAAATACAAAAAAAACCACCCCTTCAATGTTACTCTAGGTAGTGGTTGTGATTGGTATCGATTGTTGTTCTACGTGAATATATTATAACTAGAAAATAATATTTGTCAAATATATCTTCCCTGATAAGGGAAGGTGGTCGAAGACCGGATGGGTTTATCCTCAGATAGGGCTTTATAACTGATCATATAAACTTCCAAGTTTCTCTTCTCTATCCTTCTGATCCGCTACTACTTCATGTTTACGATTAAGCGTTTCCAGTAGCAATGACCATCTTTTAAGGCGATAGTCTCTCTGAGCGATAATTTCATCTCTTTCTGCCTTAATACTTTTATCTCATTCCTCAGCTCATTTTTCATTTTCTTTGATACTTTCTGTGAGGTGATTCTGCAGATTCATCTGCTCTTCCACATAGATCAGGTATAATCTATCAATTTGAAATTGATATAACTCATTGACCATCTTGGAGATTACATTACCTTCGTTTTCTACAGAGATTGTCATCTCTGGCAATCAGATCTCCTCTCACTTCATATCCAACAGCACCTCACTACTGAATGATGATGACACAAGCTGATTGAGTAAATCCCAGTCAAAATCATCCTTCCATAGGTTTGGAACCTGATATTCTACCGCTGCAAACTTGCTCACATACTCACGGAACCAGATCTGATCTTTCAGACCTCACTCGATCGTACCATGTAGCGTCTCATATTTCTCAACGATAGCCTTTTTGTCTTCCTTTTCTCTGAGCTCGTCTACATACTTAAGAAAATCAAATAACATAATATAATAATGATATAGTAAATAGTACAATCTAAGCAACTACTGATACCTGTATAGGTAGGTGTTGATCATTATTCGTAATGTAGCGTTTTGCTTTGTTATTGCAAGTCATCTTAAGGAAACACTGCAAAACCTCACGATTTTCTCAGAATTCATTGTAATCTATTAAATCATGTGAGGTTTGTTGTCATGTGTTTCCTGGGGAGACGCTGTCTTGAACCACAAAACAGACTTTCGTATAGAATTGTAAACTTTGAACTCAAGATCTACTTTGATGGTTATTCAGCGTTTCCTTAATCTACTATCACTTCAACGCATAAAATATCAGGAACAAGATAATAATAATGAATATAAATAAATAGAGACGGTTTTCCATATTTTTACGAGAGTTATCTTTCTGCAGTTTCTCAATCATGTCTTCCATTTTATGTTTCTCATCGATCAGTTGTTGTTTTTCTGCTGTGTGATCTGGTAGGGCAATCATCGATTTAATTCTCGTTTCCAGCTCTCCTACCTTATTCTGAAGCATAAATATGACCTTATTCTTATCTTCGATAAGTGTATCTTTTTCCTCCAGTGCTTGCTGAAACTTTTCAAACTTTTCATCCAACAACGATGCAAGCTCATCAATATTAACACCAGTACTAAGATTATGAGAACCTCACTGCAAATTTTGCATTGTTTCCGGAGAGAGAACATCCACTCTACCATTACTTTGTGGTAAATTATCATATTCTGACCTCATCTTCATTACTTCTGCTTGATTGAGCATTACCTTATTTCCTACTTTTTTACTTGTGAGCTTTTCGTCACTAATATACCTATCAATTGTCCTCGTAGATACTCCGATAAGTTGAGCTGCTGCCTCTTTTGACACATTATAAATCTTGTCCGACATAAAAAATACTAATAAAACAAATAAAACAAAAATCACCCATAAACTATGTCAGAAAATATAATTATCTGTCAGACAAATGCAATAGTAAACAATAATATGATGTTAATAATAGATCTACTTAAGGAAACGCTAAATAACCATCAAAGTGGATCTTGATTACAAAAGCTATCATTATCAATGAAAGTTTACTTTGTGGTTTAAGACAGCGTTTCCTCGAGGAAACACATGATAGCAAACCTCACATGATAAGCGAAAAGACATAGTATTTAGGCTTATCATGAGGTTTGCAGTATTTCCTTAATCAATCAAAAAAGATATACAAACGATAATCAACATAATTTTCACCAGAAAACCGATAACTATTGGTAGTAAATATTGTATAATGCTGACATATCACACAATAGCACTTATCATCAAAATAACAATTATTAACATAATAGTAAACAATGATAATACGATATCATACGCACTCGATAACCTATAGTTATCAACAATTGTCAATTTCAAGTTGCATTGCTCACTATCTTTTGTACTATGATTTCATCACTTTTATTTTCTAAGCGAAACCTAGGAGCACATGCAATCACTAAAAGCAGTCTTTGACATAGGTAATGGATACGTAAAATGAGCACTCATCTCTGAAGAGGAAGGCAAAAACATCGTCCTCGTAAAAGATATGGTCAAAACCAAATGAATGAGAAAAGGAAAAGTTCTTGACGCAGCAGAGTGTCTTGATAGTATTCAGCAAGTCATGCAAACATTCTTCAAAAAACTTTGAGCTGACTTTGTGGATGAAGTATACATTACTATCTCGCATCCTAATATGATTGTCACCAGATTCAACGAACAAAAGAGAATCATGAGTGACAAGATTATCGGAGATGATATTGACCACTTGATGAAGATAGTAGCAGAGATCGCTCAACAGCCAAACTACGAGATCATTAAGTTATTGCCGGTACACTGGATAGTAGACGAGCAACTCACGGTAGCAGATCCTATCGCAATGGAAGGTAGAAAACTAGAACTCGTAGCAGACATCTTCTCAATACCTAAGTCATTCTACACCTCACTCACAGAGCTGTTTGACAAGATCAATATCAATATCGCAGATATCACTCCCAATATCGTTGTCGCAAGTGAGTTACTTCTCGATTTTGATCAGAAAGATCTGGGCACTCTACTCATCGATATAGGATATAACCAAACATCATATGTAGTCTACGAAAACTGATATCCACTCATCTACTGAGTTGTGCCCATGTGATGAGAAGATGTAACCAAAGATATCTCCATCTGACTCCAAGTAGATATCAAGCAAGCAGAAACTATCAAAGTAGAAACCTGACTCTCCACTGATGTACAATGAGATACCGACGACAGACTTGATCTATCCTTCCTCAACAATGTCATCACCGCCAGATACGAAGAAATATTTGAAATGATCAACGAACACCTCATCGATGTTGATAAAGATGGAAGACTTGCATGAGGAGTATATCTGTATGGATGATGAGCTAAGCTGACTGGCGTGGATGAGATAGCCAAAAACATGTTTAAACTCGCTACCTTCTATGCTAAGGATCACACCATGTGACTACCAGAGCTCGGCAACAACCTCCAACTTATCA
>Ga0105051_10004296_pt1 | contig 16570 bp, 14 predicted proteins | sample FRY02_FD_78383 | JGI IMG/M metagenome (GOLD analysis project Ga0105051, IMG submission 78383) | Freshwater microbial communities from Lake Fryxell liftoff mats and glacier meltwater in Antarctica - FRY-02 (megahit assembly) | ecosystem: Environmental > Aquatic > Freshwater > Ice > Glacier... | reverse complement strand
TCCGTTTTTCCCGGCACTTACGAGAGTACCACGTTTCAACGTCTGCTGCCAAATCATTGGACGCAGGTGCTGATGCCTTCAAAAATCCACCGCCCTGTTCCGAAGTCGAACGACCGAAATCTAACCTCACCCTTGCCACTAAAATCCAAGAAGAACCTAATTTTAAATGCAAGGGCAGAAGATCAGTAAGAACCATAGCGTCCGCTGCACATCATCGTCGATGATGGAGGACGAGAACAAGCTGTGACAGCGGAGTGAATAAACCTGCGGTGCTCGGTTCTAGTCCATTGCTTCGCGGTCACGCAAAATCCACAATGATAAAAGATTCTTTTCTACGTCACTTTTCCTAGCCGCTTTTCTGTGCCACGACTCGTTGCCCGCTATGATCAAAGGTGAGCTCGTTCATGGCAAGTCCTGACTTTGGTCAGGCTTCAACTTAACGCATGGATCGCCAATAATTGAAAAACTCGTCAAAATCAGGATCGATTGAACCGATACCCTGCGGTGAGCGTTCACGTCCGGCTGTGCCGCGTGAGCTCGCTGACTCGCGAGTAAAACTGAATTCGCAATCAGTAGCGGCTGCGATTACTCAAATACGATTGTCCGTCGAAGAAATCCATCTGCGTCAACGACGGATTCACGCGGAGGTGCTTGAATTAAGTCGGTCGATGGACAAGCCTAATTTCACGAAGATCGACAGCGACGATCTTCGGAGGATGACGATGTTGTATGACCGCGAGTTCTTTGATTCGCAATTGCTTTCGCTGATCGGACGAGACCGCCTTCGGTTCGGATTTTCGTCACGAATGACTCGCGTAGCGGGAAAATTAGTCACCCATTACTCGACCCGACGCAAACGTGTTTTTCCGTGGACAAAACCGAAGACGGTCGATGATCGCAAGTTCGAGATGATCCTTTCCTCGACGCTGTTGTTCCAAGCTTTCCATGATGTCGACCGTCCCATTGTGGTCACGGGTTTACGTTGTCGTGATCGGATAGAAGCGATGCAGCGGGTTTGTGAACATGAGCTGGTGCACTTGTTGGAAATGTTTTTATGGAATGACAGTTCCTGCAGCGGTCCGCGGTTCCAAGGGGTGGCTCATCGCTACTTCGGCCACACTGAACATCGCCACGACTTGATCACGCAAAGCGAGCGAGCCGCAAGGAATTTTGACATCCGCGTCGGTTCGGTCGTTCGATTTCGCCGGGAGGGAAAATGGGTCGATGGCTGGGTAAATCGCATCACTCGCCGCGCCACCGTGCTTGTCGTCGATGCTCGCGGCGAACGTTTTACCGATGGTCAGCGATACCTCAGGTTTTATGTTCCGCTTGAAAAACTTGAACTTGTTCAACCTCGAGGTTCGATCGGCCAGTTTTAGAGTAAAACAAGTTTTCCCAGATGTTTGAACTGATGCAACAGCTCGGGAAACCTGTTCTACAAACGCTGACGTCAAATACATGCTTACCGTTCATCAACTCACCAAAACATTTGCACTCGAAAAAGGCGAAGTTCGCGCCGTCGACGGGCTTTCGTTCCAAGTTCGCGAGGGCGAAGTCTATGGATTGATGGGGCCTAATGGCGCCGGCAAGACAACAACGCTGCGAATGATCCTGGGGCTACTTCAGCCCGATGGAGGTTACGCAGAAGTCAACGGCGCTCGCACAGACAAAGATGCCAATGCGGTGAAGGCAAACCTTGGATTCGTTTCGGCAAGCGACGGTGTTTATTCGTGGTTGACCGTTCGCGAAATGCTGCTTTTTTTTGCAGATCTTTATGCGATGGACCCGAAGTTTGCGGAGACGCGGCTGGAGGAACTCGCGGATTTGATGGACATTCGAAAGCTGCTTGATCGACGAGCCGGGGCACTCAGCACAGGGCAACGTCAACGTGTTACCCTTGTACGCGGTCTTATTCATGATCCACCGGTGATGTTGTTGGATGAGCCAACGCGAGGCCTGGATGTGGTGGGCTGCCAGGCCATTTTTCAATACATCGAACACCTTCGATCGATCGGCAAAGCGGTTGTGATTTGCACTCACGGTCTGGACGAAGCGGAACGCCTTTGTGATCGATTTGGGATGCTACATCAAGGATCGCTTCGTTACGAGGGAACTCTAAAAGAACTTCGCGATCAAACCGGACACGAGCACCTCGTCGAAATGTTTGTTGAGTTGCTCAACGAACAAGTTTCCACGTAGGTATGATGCGAATTGCGACGTAGACGAGAAGCGAAATATGACGGTGATGCTTTAAGCAGGACCTGTCGTGGCGATTGGTGTTTCGATGCCCGGTGAAGGTATCCCGTGGCACCGTCCGCTTCGCGTTTACCACAAAACTTTTTCAATATCACTTGCGGACAATCGCCTGCGACCCAACTCAGTGTCGTCCAGCGGGCGTTTGATGCTAAGGGACTCCCCCGTTAGATCGACCATCGATTGACTTCCGTCTCGCTCGGTTACGGAAACGATGGGAGCCAAGGGGTTGTCGCCGACGGCGCGAGCCACTCTGGCGGTTCGGTTGTCGCTTAGCCTAACCAGTGTGCCCAACGGAAAAAGTGACACAGCGCGCACCAGCCCGCAGGTTGCGACGGAGTCAAAACGACCCTGGCATGAGTGGTGCATCAAATAGGAGATCGCATCGGCTGGATAAATGTTTTGAGATCCTTGTCCGCAACCGACGAGAGTCAAATAGGCATCGGCAAGATTGACAACTCTCGCCAATCGATGGGTTCGAGTGATTGAGATCCGGCGAGGAAAACCGGTGCCATCGGCTTGCTCGTGAGCTTGAAGAACGATGATGCGGACGGTTCCATCAATGTCCCTGACTTTCTCCAGCATGTCGTAGGCGATGGCTGGGTGTGACTCATAGACACGCCGAGATTCAGGCCTCATCAGTTCAGGTGAATGGCGTTCATTCTCGGGAAGCTCAAACAACGCCATGTCATGAAGCATCGCTGCGGAGCCAACGGTCGCTTGCTCTTCGACAGTCATCTTCATCGCGCGAGCGATGGCGATCGAGAGCACGCTTAATTGTACGGAGCGTACAGCAAGCTGTTGGTCGGCGTTTTGCTTCAAAGCCGTCGAAATCGTTTGATCGCTGTCACTCTGCAACTCTTGTAAAAATTCATCCGCGACATTGCGAATTGGAGTTGCGTCGCGTAGCGTTCCATCCGCAAGTTGCTTGCCAAGATCTTCGACAGTGATGGCGGCCCGCCACACTAATTGAGCGATTCTTTCAGCTGTGGTTTCGTCGAGTGGCCGGATGGATGGATGGGGAGTTGATCGCGTAACAACGACGGCCGCATTTTCTGCCGAGATCCCTCCATTCCACTGCTCATCCGCTTCGGGTGCTTCAAGCGTTGCGATCGCACTAACATTCGCATCGGCTTCGCTTGAGGGGGCACCAAGCTCCAAATAACGAAGGCCCTTCAAAGCAAACGCTTTAAGCTTATCGGCCGTCATCATCGAACCACGTTGCATTAGCAGTTTTCCGTCACTGTCGTAAAGTGATTCGATCAGGGGTTCGTTTAGCTTTATTTCTTCGAGTCGAAGAATCTTGCCCATGTTACATCCGATGAACGGTAGCCCATACCGAGTCGCTAATCGGTTCACCGATTAACAACCGCGATGATCGGAAGAATAAAGTCGCCTTCAATTCCTTGGTTAATCGTCGCAACCGTGGATCATGGCGCCTGCCCCACCACTATCTACGGCATTTAAAAAGTACGACATAAAGTCGGGCGTGCAAAAAGAAACACCCGACAGAAGGGTTCATTCCTGGTAGTAGTCACGATACCAATCGACAAAACGGGAAATACCGGTTTCGATATCCGTCCCCGGACAGAATCCAACCGCCGATTGGAGGGCATCGATATTTGCATAAGTGGCTGGTACGTCGCCAGGTTGAATGGGCATCAAATTGCGAACGGCTTTCCGTCCAATGCATTGTTCAATCACATCGATGAACCGCCCCAACTCAACGGGTTCGTTATTGCCGATGTTGTAAACGCGATACGGCGCCGTGCTGGTTGCCGGATCAGGCCGATCGCCCGACCATTCTGTAGACGGAGCGGCAATCTGTTCACTCGTCCGATAGATTCCTTCGACAATGTCATCAACGTAAGTGAAATCGCGAAGCATCTTTCCGTCATTGAAAACACTGATCGGCTCGCCACGCAGGATCGCGCGAGTGAAAAGGTACAGTGCCATATCGGGCCGACCCCATGGTCCATAGACGGTAAAGAACCTGAGACCCGTCGTGGGAAGACGATAAAGATGGCTATACGTGTGCGCCATCAACTCATTTGATTTTTTGCTTGCTGCGTAAAGGCTAATCGGGTGATCGACGTTGTCGTGCACAGAGAATGGCGTCGAAGTATTTGCACCATAGACGCTACTGCTGCTTGCGTACGTAAGATGTGGCACTTCCGCGTGCCTGCAGGCTTCGAGAATATTGATAAAACCGACGATATTACTTTGAATATAAGATCGTGGATGGGTGATTGAGTAGCGAACACCGGCCTGAGCCGCCAAGTGTAGGACGCGTTCAAAATTGTGTGCGTCGAAGAGGCCGTCTACCGCCGCTTCATCCGCTAAGTCACCCTCGATAAACTCAAAATGACCTGACGACGGCAACATTGCCGCCTTATGAAGTTCGCTTAATCGATCACGTTTCAGTGAAACGCTGTAATAGTCATTGACGTTGTCAAATCCGACAACATCAATTCCTAGTTCGAGAAGTTTTTTTGCGAGATGAAAACCGATGAAACCTGCGGTACCAGTTACGAGTTGGGTCGGCATGAATCGTATCGAAAATGATGTGACAGAAGCATTTTTGGGACGCGAATAGCTTACCGAGGTTCGCCTGGGACAATGCGCGTGATACTGACTTTCGTCCGTCGCAATTCTTCAATTTCCAACGCCATTTCCTGAATCAAGTCAGCAATCTCCGCGCCTGGTTTTTCGCCGATATGCACCATCAACGCTTTTCGAGCACTGTAGCTGAGGGACTTGGCTGACGATGCTTTCTTGCGAATTGTTGGTGCGGGCATGCTATTCATTCTCCGATGACATTCGTGAATCGAGCGAATTGCTCGGCTCGCTTTTTTATTCTACTGTTACGCTTTTTGCCAAATTTCTTGGCTTGTCTACGTCGCAACCTCGAAGCAATGCGATGTGGTAAGCGAGAAGCTGCAGCGGTATCACACTCACAATTGGCTGCAGGAAATCAGGCGATTCTGGGATGTGTATCACATCATCCGCCACTTCCATCACTCTGGGGTCATCATAGCTGCCAACAGCAATAATCGGACCACCGCGAGCTTTGACCTCTTCCATATTCGACATGACTTTGTCGTAGGTCGTGCCGCGAGGGATCAAAAATACGCTCGGTGTTTGTTCGTCCACCAACGCGATGGGGCCGTGTTTCATCTCGGCGGCTGGGTAACCTTCCGCATGGATGTAGCTGATTTCTTTCAGCTTCAAAGCACCTTCGAGTGCGGTCGGGAAATTGTATTGACGACCGAGATAGAGCACGTTGCTCGCGTCTTTGTACTTTGCCGCAACAACGCGAACGTGTTCGTCACAAGTGAGTGCTTGTTGCACAAGTCCTGGTAACGATCGGAGTTCCTCGATGATGCGTTTGCCCGACTCGTAGCTAATGTGGCGTGTGCGTCCGAGATACAACGCGAGCATCGCAAGCACACAGCACTGAGACGTAAATGCCTTCGTACTAGCGACGCCGATTTCAGGTCCGGCATGCAAATAAACACCGCCGTCGGCGGCCTGCGCGATCGAGCTTCCGACAACGTTACAGATCGCAAGCGTCCGGTGCCCTTTGCGTTTGGTCTCGCGAAGCGCTGCTAATGTATCGGCAGTCTCCCCGCTTTGCGTGATTCCAAAAACAAGCGTGTTGTTATCGATTGGAGGATTGCGATACCGCAGCTCGCTCGCATACTCCACCTCAACAGGAATGCGTGCAAGCTCTTCGATGAGATACTCGCCCACGAGTGCGGAATGCCAACTCGTCCCGCAACCGGTCAAGATAATACGGTCGACGCTTCGCAATTGCTGTGGCGTTAAATTAAGTCCACCGAACTTTGCGGTCGCGTCTTGGTCATCCAAACGCCCCCGCATCGCATTCTTCAGCGATTCGGGTTGCTCATAGATTTCCTTGAGCATGTAGTGATCAAAGCCTTCAAGGCTGACCGCGTTTAAGTCGAGCTCAATGGTCTCGATGTTTGGCGAGATGAAGCCTGAATCACGGTGTTGAACCGTGAATCCGTCTCGCGTCAACACGGCCAATTGGTGATCGGCGAGGTAAACAATTTGATCGGTGTATCCGGCGAGTGGCGAAGCATCACTACCAAGAAAATATTCGCCACGTCCCACGCCCACGACCAACGGACTGCCAAACCTTGCCGCGATGAGCAAGCCTGGTTCATCGCGAAACAAAATCGCTAGACCATAAGTTCCATGCAATTGACCGATCGCCCACTGGACCGCGGAAACGTAGGGATCAACTTTCTTCGCGGTTTCTGCGGTCCCGAATTTCTTCAACCCTTCCGCGACGAGATGGGCAATCACTTCACTGTCCGTCGCAGACTTAAAAACGTACCCCTTTTCTTGGAGTTCGATCTTTAATCGCGAGAAATTTTCGATTACGCCATTGTGGACTAATACGACTTCCCCATCGCCGCCCATGTGCGGGTGTGCGTTTATTTCCGTGGCTGGCCCATGTGTGGCCCAACGAGTATGACCCAGTCCTACGGACCCATCACAGGACATGGTGGCGAGCCGCCCTGCTAATTGTTCAATGCGTCCTACGGAGCGGCAGACCTGAATCCCGTCAACGCCAACCAACGCGACGCCGGCACTGTCATACCCACGATATTCAAGCCGACGGAGTCCTTCGATCAAAAACGAACTTGCGTTTTGATTTCCAACATAACCAACAATGCCACACATGATTCTTTTGCCTTTTACGAGTCAGGCGAATTATAGCTCGCGTTTGCACTCTTGACGGGGATCGTCTGGGCGATTGGCGAGCAAGAATCGGTTAGGCAGCCATGCGCGATTGTGACGGCGCTGACGACGCCGCTGCTTTCCATCTTCCGGCCGAGTCGCCATGCAAAACGAGCGCTCCGTTTGAAGATATTCGGTTCAAAAGTTTCGTGACGATCGGATCGACAAGACGTTGTCCGTCTCCGCTAAGCAAAACCAGATCCACCGTTCCCACCGTCTCGGCCAACCGTTTTAGCCCTTCGGAAAGCGGCATCGGAATCACCATCGGTTGGCCACCGGCAGCACGTGTTTTCTGATGAAACTCCCGCACGGTGAGGCATTTCTCGTCCAGATCAAACACGCCGATGGCGACGTATTTTGGAGTGGGCTGGCTGCCATCAACAATCGCCTCAAGAATCTCGACCGTGCGACTTCCATCACCGATATTGATATCAAGGATCGAGGTGATGTTTCGGTTGCCAATTAACGTCGACCACGCATTCGTTTTCTTGCGAAACATGCGAATGATCGGCGTGGGTTCGATTTCTACGACCGGTGCAATCTCTTTTTCCGGCTTCGGACGACTAGCTTTCGTCTTTTTTCGACTCAGCTTGATGACCGGAGCAACGGGCTTGGACACCCCGTTTGCAGAAGAATTCGCCACAACCGATCTGATCAAAACCGGTTTCGACGCTTTCGCCGGTCCGATTGCCGGCGGTGCAGTCGTTAACGCCGCGGATTCTTCGGGGGAAGTCCGCTTGCCGAAGACCGCATTCCAGAGCTTTGCCAGAGCCATTGCTTTGAAACCTTGTTCCTGCTGCCTGATCGATTGGACAAGACTGACAATCACGCTTGGAGCGACCGCCAACTAACAGTTGATTCGGCCATGTAGGATACGCCAGTCGAATCGATTGTCGGGGAAACCGATAAGCGAAGCGGCGGTGACTTTTCCGGCTGGCAACTGATCGTGAGCTAGGCTTAGGGCAACCTCAAGAATCGTGAGATGGGCCGTTTGCCTGTCGTCCGGCGCAATCTTCCGCTTATGACGTCCATGAATCAGCAATCGGAATCAAATCGCAGTCGCTTCGCGACCGGAAGCATCGATCCATTGTCATCGACACCGTTGATGGATCGCATCGCTATTTGCGAGCCGAGACTCGCGCTTTCTTGCAGTGCTGCCGCTGATGTTTTGATCGAAACGTTCGCGTCCCATCCGTTCCCGAGTGTTTCGTCGAGTAGTTCCGATCCGTTTGCCGATGCGACACAAATTCGAAATCAATATGGTTTCGACGGATCAGGCCAAAGCGTTGCCGTGATCGACACCGGTGTCGCGTGGGATCACTGGGTCTTTGCAGACGTCAAACCCAATGGAGCCAGCAGTGGCGCTGCCAGCAGCAGTCTGGGCAACGGCAACCGCGTCGTCGGCGGCTGGGACTTCGCGGAGAACGATTCAAACCCCTACGATGATGGGCCTGCGGGGTTTCATGGCACGCACGTCGCCGGCACTCTCGCCGGTTCCGCATCAGGCTTTAGCGGCGTTGCCCCTGGCGCGGATATCATTGCACTTCGTGTTTTTGATGACATGGGCCGGAGCAGCCTCGACTGGGTCGAATCGGCACTTCGCTGGGTCATCGAAAATCGAACCGCCTTTGAAAATCCCATCACCACGATCAACCTTTCGCTCGGCGTAACCGTCGTCGATACACAGCAACCATTTACGCAGCTTGATGACGAGCTCCGGCAACTGCGAGACAACGGCGTGATTATCGTTGCTGCTGCAGGGAACTCGTTCAGCCATTCGAACCCGACGTCGATTACCTATCCCGCTTCGAGCTCGCTCGTTGCAGCGGTGACGAGTCTGGATACCAACGGCAACATCAATGATTTCGCTCAACGATCTTCGGGCGTCTTCGGGGCAATGGGAAGCGGAATCCGTAGTTCGATTCCTGACCATGTTTTGGGCATTGATGGCGAGGTTAACGACTTCGCGCTATTGTCGGGAACCAGCATGGCGACACCACAGATTGCTGGCGCGTCGATGATCGTTCGCCAAGCGATGCAATCCTTGGGCATGTCGCCAACACCCGATGATATTCTTTCGCTCCTGCATGAAACCGCTCTACAGAGAACCGACGCGGCGACGGGCGTGAGCTACTCTGTCGTCGATTTGCAAAACGCAATCGACACGCTCATGGCTGATAATCCCGAAGGCGTAGCACCTAACCGGGAAAGCTCATCGCCGCTTCAGTGGACCGGGCAAAGTTCATTGGTTGTTCGAGGCACGGCGGAGACCGACCTTTTCATTTTTAACCTGTCCGGCTCCAAGCCATCAATCACGATCAATTCCGTTGTCCATGCGGTTGACAGGCCCTTAACCGAGATCACCATCGACGGGGGAACAGGCAACGACACTCTTGAGATCATTGGTAGCACCGGCAATGAACGAGTGGTTGCGAGAAGTGCAACTTCGAACCTTGAGCAAGCCGTTGCAAGCCTTCAAACGCCAGGGTTAACGGGCGACTTTCGCAGTTTCGAAAACGTTATCTTTCGTGGCGGCGGGGGCGACGATCGAGCGACGTTTTACGATTCACCTCACGATGACATTCTGGAAGCCAATCCGACTCAAGCCACCATGCGCGGCATCGGTTACACATTCGTTGCAATCGATGTCAACAATCTCTATGCACACGCGACCAACGGCGGAAGCGACACCGCTTATCTTTATGACGGCGCTGGAAACGATCGATTAGCGATTCGTCACCAGTTCACGAGCCTGCGCGGCGACGACATGTTCCGGCTCGCCTACGGGTTTGAAAAAGTCCATGCTTTCGCAGGCGCTGGCGGCGTCGACCAAGCTTTCCTTTACGACAGCCCCGGTGATGACCGGATGAGCGCAACGGCATCATCGGCGTGGATCAGCGGACGCGATTATTATGCCGGCGCTCGCGGTTTTGCGACCATTCATGCGGAAGCAACGGCTGGCGGAAATGACTACGCAACACTTTATGCCGTCGACACCACCGCGATGTGGACGCGGTCGGCAAACTTATTGCAATGGAATATGCCAGGCGGAATGATTCGCGTCGCACAAGGCTTCGAAATTGCCGACGCTTTCATTGGCGGCGAAAAAATAGATGTGCTCCCCCCATCCGTTCGACAACTTTTCTATCGGCAGGAACGTGAAGCGACACGGGATCTGTTCGCGAACTTTGAATGAGCCGCAGACCACTTGCACAAGTAAATGGCCAACATGAGCTCGTTCAAGTTCGCAAATGCCCGGTCGTGATGCTGGCGTTGTTATGCGGCGATACGACCTTTGGGACTTCGCAGATTGAACAAGCCAAAAATCTCTTCGCGACTCAAGCTTGCCGAGCCTGGCAACTTCGCTTCACTAAACAGTTCATCAAACATCTCTCGCTTCTGGTCCAATACCGCAGCGATCCGTTGTTCGATCGTGTTCTGCATCAGCATCCGCGTTACCGTCACGCTGCCTGCCGCCCCAATTCGGTGAGCACGATTGATGGCTTGATCTTCAATCGCTGGATTCCACCATCGATCGAAGAGAAAAACGTATCGACAAAACTGCAAATTCAAACCCACGCTTCCCGCGCCATAACTCATCAGAATCACGTGCTTGGAAGGGTCTGACTTGAATTGTGCGATCACACCGTCCCGCTTTTTATGTGGAACACGTCCGTGATACTCTAGCGGACCAAATCTTTCGAGCGCCGGCCGCATCGCGTCAATGCTCTTTACCCACTGGCTAAACACGATCGCTTTTCGACCGCTGGCGGCCACTTCTTCCATGTCCGCAACCAAGCGTTCCAGCTTAGCGCTGCTTCCCGTCGCCGGATCAAAATTGCAGATCTGTTTGAGACGTAGCACCAATTCAAAGACGTGTTGTATCGTCAATTGCTGGTCTAGATTCTCCAGTTGCACGACCCCTTCGGTCTCCGCTTTCTCATAGGTCGAACGTTGCTCGGGCGTGAGTTCCAAATCAGCATCGCGATAGAGCTTCGGCGGCATGTCTTCAAGCACCATGTCTTTGGTGCGGCGCAGCATATGATCGCGTGTCGCCTTCCCAATCGAGGCGACAGGCATATCCGCCTTCAGGTAACCGGGCGATAGAAATTCAAAGATGCCAACGAGATCCTCGGGCGAATTTTCGACCGGAGTGCCCGTCAGAGCCCATGAACGAGTTCGTGAGATCTCACGAACAATGACGCTCGTCGTGTTCTTCTGGTTCTTGATTCGTTGCGCTTCATCGAGCACGACAAGATCAAAATGCTGGTCTTGATCAAGCACCGCATCACGGTCTCTCATCAACAATTCGTAGTTGGCAATTTTGACCGCAATGTCAGGACTGTTCCATTGCCATTGGCGAGTCGGCGAGTTTCCTTCGATCGGCGCAACAGGAACTTCTGGCGCCCAAACGCTGAACTCGCGAAGCCAATTCGTCACCAACGGCTTCGGGCAAATCAACAACACGCTTCGCACTTCACCACTGCAAAGTAACAAGCGAATCGTGCTGATCGCTTGCATCGTTTTCCCAAGCCCCATCTCATCGGCTAGCACCGCAGCATAACGCGGAAACAAGAATGCGATACCATCGAGCTGATAAGGAAACGGCTCAAACGGAAACTCAAGCTGCTCGCTGCCCACGAGTAACTCAAGCGGAGGTTGAAGCAGATAGAACAATCGATCTTCAAGCTTGACGACATCCGCGGGTGGCTTGATGCGAGTCAACTTTCCACTGCGAATTCGTTCGCGAGCTCGCTTCGCGGCATCGCGGGACTTCTCAACCAATTCACGAGCAAGCTCTTCGACGCTTTGTTGGGGTCTGTTGGTGGGCGTCGATAACGGCGCATTGGTTTGTGCACCACCGCGGAAAACTTTGATACCGCCTCCCGATCGTGGGAATTGAAAACCAACGGTTTTGACTTCCATCGCTTGCAAACGAATCGGTATCACCGTCGTTTCGATCTCATCGATCGCAATCGGCATCACGTCGCGCGGAATCAGCGAGTGTGCCCCTAACTCAACGGATGAATCAATGTCGATGACGATATCATGAATCATGGGTGGAGCTGTCTTCTGTGGTTACTAAACGAATTGAAGCTGGATACGTTGCTTGCGAACACCTCGACCTCTCACCGTATCCTGACGCGAACGGTTGCTGTCTGTCCTTTGCAATTTTTGGTCAATCTCTCAGTCTGGTCAGCACGAGCCTATGCCGCACGAGCGCGCGCGATCTGCTTCTGCGCTTCGTTGATCGCCTCACGGATTCGATCAAACGGTTCAAGCATGTCTGGTAGTGATGGAAGTCGAGACACAATGCTGCGAACAAGCTCAACTCGCTCAACCGCGACTCTTAAGGTAGAACCGGCCATTTCGCAACGTTCGTATCCCGGCAACATCTCGTCCGTAATCGGACCTTCTTCCTGCTCCGCTGCCTCGGAAACGAGCGCTACCGGTGCTTCGCAGAGGGTTTCCAATTGCAAGGCTTCGGGTTGGTTGCAACACAGCAATGAAAGCGTATTTCGGCACCTTTTGACGAGCATCGGCCCAATGGCTTCGCCAATTAAGTAGTCCCTCAACGTCGGCCCATAGAGGATCTCATGAGCGCGAGTCGGCCGAACTGGCAAAGTGCACTGAAACTCCAGCGGTCTACCGCTGGAACTTAGAACCAAGAGCCCTCCGGTCCACCCTGTGAACTCGGACTCTTCGACCGTGTAGAAACCGATGGTGACTTCGGCCTCGGGGCTGCGGCTCATACTTTATTGGCTCCTGGGGGTGTATCGGAAGCGGTCATCGGGAATCCGATTCTCGCTACGTATCCAGTCATCGGCGGTTGGGTCGTAACGACTTTAGCGGTCGTTACCGAGACGCCCCCGTCGCATGCTTTTGTGTTGATTATCGCGGCAAACATTAGCGGGGCGGTTTCATGAGTCAAAGTATCCTTTTGGGCAAGAAAAACGCCGGTCTGTAGCGATTGTAGGTCTTTCACCTCGCAAAACATAAATCCATACGAACAATTTCGTACTCGCGAGAATACCTCAAGCTATACTGAGGACTTCTTAATCACGTCATCATTTCGCTTTTGCAGGAAGTCACTTCGGACATGTCAAATGACCAAAGCCCGATGTCTCCCGTGTTTCGCATCGATGTCTCGTCTGAATCCACAGCCGATTCGGTTGGCCGAAACGATATCATCCAAGTTGAACTTCTCCGCCAACTCGTCGCAGGCCAGCAACGACAGAATGAGCTGCTCGCTGAACTGACCCAACTCTCCGTCGGTATGCACAAACAACGTGCTGCGGAATTGCAACAATGGAAGGACGCAAACCCTGCTCTGGCGAAGGCTTGCCGCCGTGCCGCAGAAACGCTGAACCTAGTCCAAACTCGATTTCTTGAATCAATCACTGAAGAAGTCGAAGAAAATCAAGAACACTTGGCCGATGGCGACTTCATGTTACATGAGTTCGTCGATCGCTTTGGACCGCGTTTGGCTCATCTGAACGGCGTTTTGCAGGTTCTTTCGCAATTGAGCGACGCTGGAAATCAGGCTGCGAAACAACAGCCCTACTAAGCCGAGTTGTTCTTCTGACGATACCTCACGGCGCGTGAAGCGATTGCTACTCGCGGTTGTAAATTTGTTTCGTGGCGTTCGATCACGCCACCAATAAATCGTCCATCTGCTTGCTGACTTGCTTAAGATATTGCAAGTCGCCGCTTTCCATTTCAGCCGCGATCCAACCACGGAAGTCGATGTCTTGGAGAGCTTGGCGAATATCGGCCCAATCCAAATCACTATCCGCCATCTGTGTCCAGCCTTCCCGGCGTCGCGAATATCCCTTCACGTCGAGCTTCACGATGCGTTTGCCAAGCGTTCGGATCCAGGCGGCCGGGTCACCGTACTTCCAATGATTGCCAATGTCGAACTGGACACCGACCCAAGGTGAATCAAAGGTATCGATAAAACGAGCCAGTTCATCCGCCGTCTGCTTGTTATCGCCATTGTGGTCGTACAGAAAATGATTCCAAACATTCTCAATGGCAATCTTCACGCCGACTTCTTTGGCGACTTCAATAGCGGGGCGAATGTTTGCGACCGCACGATCAAAGACTTCTTTCGGTGTGCCATCATTGCCATGCCCTGGCACAAGCAACATCGTATCTGCTCCAACGGCAGCCGTCGCGTTCAAACCATCAATGCAACTCTTTAATGCCGCGGCGCGAATCTCTGGATCGGGATCGGTGTGTCGGACCTTCCAATGATCGCTATTCACGGTGCCATCAATCTTTACGCCGGTCGCTCGCATCGCGGCCTTCGCTTCATCGATGTCGAAACCGGGCGCGTTCAATTCAACGCCATCAAAACCAGCCTCGCGCACGATTGCGAATTTGTCGGCCAATGACCCCTTGCCCTTGACCATGCCGATCTTCAAAGTTTTCTTCAAACGCCTTTCGGTTCCCCTACTGGGTGAATCTTGCGCGAAACTGAGAGATCGTGTTTGAGTGGAAGCCGTTGCCAAAAGCAAACCAGCCGTTGAGATAAATCTGCGTCGTGTGTGCATCCAAAGGTCTCGCGATAAAGGGAAGTGATTTTGTTTTATCGTATCAGTGCGTAGCCTCACCAATATAGCAGGCCGTTGGGCACCAACGCTCTTTGATTCTTGCTTTGCTGGGCAACAAACCATTTCCAGATCAGTCATCCGCTGGCGCACCGTCCTTGATCACGAATCGGGCCTTCAACCTCGCCACTTCCATCGCCAGCCCCGCACCAGTAACACTGTCCAGAACGTCTTGGAAATTCTTATACGCGTCAGGCGCTTCATCGATCGGATATTCTCTGCAATTGCTGATGATATCGTGCTCCCGGAGCCCGGCTTCGATCGTGTCTTGATTCAGATCTTTCTTTGCCTTCGTGCGACTCATCCGCCTTCCCGCTCCATGGTTTACACTGTAAACCGTCTCAACCGCACCCGGTAACGCCACCATCACGCTCGATCCATCGCGTGGATTGCCGGGCAGCAAAATGGGATGGCCCGTTTCGGCAAAAGGCGTGTCAGCAAGCTGCGGATGCCCCGCCGGAAAAGCGCGCGTGGCTCCTTTACGATGAACCCATTGCAAGGAACCATCCACGGGCTCTTTTCGAGCAATATTATGGCTGATGAAGTACACAAGTTCACCTTGAACGCCTGGAAACAGCTCGCGAAATGATTCCAACACCAACTGATTGATCAACAGATGGTTGACCGTCGCGAAGTTCGATCCCATCGCCATGTCGCAGAGATACTTTTGTCCTTCGTCCGAACCCACTTCCGCGTAGACCAATTGCGCATCACCGGCGGGAAATGCCAAACCTCGTTTCTCAAACGTCGTCTTCATTGATCGGAATTGTGCCGTCGCAAGATCATGCCCCAAACCACGGGAACCGCAGTGGGATAGAAAGGCGACACATCCGTCGCGCAACCCAAAGCTTTCCGCAATCTGACGCTTCACCGGATCATCGTTCACCTGCACAATTTCTGCTTCACCAAAATGGTTGCCTCCCCCATAGCTGCCAAGTTGCCTGAACTTTGATTCCATGCGATCGCGGCTATCGCGGTCCCGCTGCATCCACTCCAAACGCGCCGCAAGTGTGTCGATGCTTCCATCAGGCGCGTAATGAAATGCGTCTTCACATCGCTTTGACCACGCGTTGGGGATTCCAAGTTTTTTGAGCACCTGCTCCGAAGCGCCTTCGGTCGTTAACTGAAAACCAAGCCGCTCATCCACCATTCGACTTTTGGGGACGTTTCGTTGTCCTTTGCCTGCCCCCGTGGGAACTCGCTGGCCAATCGCCTTGAGTAAACGACGACGTGTGGTGGCGTCCGCAATGGCCACTGCGGGTAGATCAGTCTGCAGTAAGCTCATGCTGCACTTGATGTCCACACCGACCGGCCCGGGATAAATATGCGTTGGCGAAACCATCACGCATCCGACCGGTGCGCCGTAGCCGACATGCGCGTCGGGGTTAAGCACAACTCGCGACACACCGGGAGCGAGACGACTGTTGATCGCCTGCTGCAGCGTTTGACCGTCAAGCGTTTCGCGAATCGCTTCATTTCCGATCACCGTAATCGGGCTGATGCCATCACCAACGGGAAGCAGCGCAGTCGCTTCCCCCGTGATCGTCATCATTTCACGCGTCGTATCCATCTGCAAATATCTAAAACCAAATGGTGAGCAATGTCGTCTGACAAGCACAAAACAAATCCCGCCAACATGCGGGTAGCTTCCGATCCATAATCATCGAGTGGATCGTTAACCAAAAACTTTCACGTTCGAGGTCTTCAAAAGGGGATACCGTAAATTCATTGTCGCAACCGAACCATCGCCTCACAAAACCGGCGGCTTATCTTAAAGTGTTCCCCATTTAAAACTGGCTCTTCCGCAGAAGCTGTGGGTACAAACCCGCTCAAAACGGAGTTTGCATCAGCAAATGACGGCATTTTTGAGCGAAAACATCAAGGTTGGAAGTCACTTTCAGTTTAGAGATGGATTTTTCAGGCATGAACTCCTG
>Ga0105051_10004294_pt1 | contig 16576 bp, 18 predicted proteins | sample FRY02_FD_78383 | JGI IMG/M metagenome (GOLD analysis project Ga0105051, IMG submission 78383) | Freshwater microbial communities from Lake Fryxell liftoff mats and glacier meltwater in Antarctica - FRY-02 (megahit assembly) | ecosystem: Environmental > Aquatic > Freshwater > Ice > Glacier... | reverse complement strand
CGACACCCTGAGGGCCACCAAAGCCACGAAACGCGGTGTTGGGGGGATAGTTCAGCTTGCACACTTGGCCAACGATCCGCGCGGCCGACAGATAGTAAGCGTTGTCCATGTGTAGCATCGAACGCTCCATCACCGAAGTCGATAAGTCAGCGAACGCACCTCCGTTACTATACAACGACACATCCACTGCCAGGATCCGGCCGTCGTCATCGAAAGCGGCTTTATAGTGTGTCTGATACGCGTGACGTTTTCCGGTCACGATCATGTCTTGATCTTTGCCGTAGATCACTCTCGCGGATCGTCCTGTTTTCGCCGCAACCATGGCAGCCATCACGGCCGGGATCGCTGACTGCGTCTCCTTTCCCCAAAGCCTCCGCCCATTCGTTTGCATTCACAAACGACTTGGTGCAAACCAATGCCGAGCGCTTCGGCGACGACCGCTTGCGTCTCCGTTGGATTCTGAGTGGATGAAATAACTCGCATCGCTCCACCTTCACCAGGGATCGCAATACAGGCCTGAGATTCAAAGTAGAATTGCTCTTGTCCATTGGTCTTGAGTACGCCCTTGATGACATGCGGCGCGGAGGCGAAGGCCGTCTCGACATCGCCTCGTTCAATCTTTCTTCGCGGGCCAAGAAACGAGCCTTTCGAGATCGCGTCCTCTATCTGCAGGACGGAGGTTGTCGCTTCGCATTCGACTTTGATTGACTTGAGTGCCGTTTGTGCAATCCGACGATTGATCGCAGCCACGATCACGATCGGTTGACCAATGTAAGAAATTTCATCCTCGACCAAAAACGGCTCGTCGCGAAAGATCGGGCCAAACAGACGTTCATGGCCGGGTAGGTCGCGATGAGTGAGAATCGCCACGACACCCGCCATCGCGAGTGCTTCCTGCGCATTGATGCCAAGCAAACGGCCAGCGGCGACGGGCGAGCCCACAAAGTCAACGAACAACTCGCCTGCCAGGGGCGTCATGTCATCGATGTATGCCGCCGTGCCAGTGACATGCCCGATAGCGGAATCGTGCGGCAGTGATTTGCCAATGCTGGTCATCGTCTTTGGTTCACTCGCTGAAATCGTGGAAGCATTTGACGAGCAGGTTTTCGGTGAGCGCCGATCGATACGCCGCACTGCCCCGCACATCTGTCCAGGGAGAGACCTCATCCCTGGCAATCTGTCCGACCAAACGGAAGGTTTCCTCAGACCAAGGTTTTCCGATTAGCAATTGCTCTGATTTTTTCATCCGCATCACCGTCGGGCCAACACCACCAACCGCAATTCGGGAATCGCGAATCGTGCCCCCGTCGACCTTTGCCCAAATGGCGAACGTCAGGGTGCTGATGTCCATGTCGCAACGCTTTGAGATTTTGTAAAGCTTCAATCGCTCATTGCTCTTCGGCAGCCGCGTATGAATGGAGGAGATCAATTCATCGGGTTGCATCGCGGTTTGGCGATAGCCGAGGTAGAAGTCACGCATGGCAACGCGTCGTGTTCCGCGAACGCTGATCAGTTCGATTTCGGAGTCCAATACCATATGCATCGGAACGGAGTCCGCGATGGGAGAACCGCTTGCGATGTTTCCACCGATCGTGCCCATCTGGCGGATCTGAGGGCTGCCGAATCGAATCAGGATTTTGTGGTACTCAGGCAATGTCGTTTTGACCACTTGCTCAATATCGATCCAAGTCGCGAGTGCTCCGATGACAAGGCTTTCGTCCTTCACCGAAATCTCGCTTAGCCCTTGGATACCGCTTAAGCAAAGCAGGTCGTTCGCCTTCATTCGGCCATGGTTGTGCAGCACGCCGTAGTCCGTTGCGCCGCTAACGATCGTCGCCTCGGGATGTGCGGCACGAAACCTGGCGGCTTCTTCAATCGTTGACGGAACGACGATCGCATGAGTCGCCGTTGAAATGGAAATAGAACCGTCACCCACAGTAGCGAAGTCGCGCAGCATTGGTTCGTCGGGGTAAGCCTCTGACAACTTAGCGACCTTGCTCGAATCGATCGATTTACCGGACTGAATGATTTGTAAGTAACCGGTGCACCGGCAAAGGTTCCCTGACAGACCATATCGCAGCGAAGCGTCATCGAGAGCTTGCGAAGCTTCCACCATGCCGTGCATCGTCGTCACGAAGCCGGGGGTGCAGAAACCACATTGACTTCCGTGGCATTGCACCATCGCATCTTGAATCGGCGACAGCATGCCATCAACGCTCAAGCCTTCCACGGTCACCACATGAGTTCGATCGAGTTGAAACAAGAACGCAATGCAAGAATCAATCGCTCGATATTGAAGCTTCGAGCCCGAGGCATCGACCTTGCCAAGCAACACCGAACACGCACCACAATCGCCTTCGTTGCAAACGATCTTCGTGCCGACTTTAGATTGACATTGCCGCAACCATTCCGCCAACGTCATCGAAGCCGCTTCGTCTTTGATGACGAATCGCTTGCCATTGAGATAGAACACCAGATGATTGCGGTAAGAAGAGAAGCTCGCTCGGTCCAAGTTCGAGTCTTGCATAGGTTTACTCGCTGGTTAGCGTTACGATTACCAGCGTCAATTCAACAGAAAAAAGTGAAATTAAATGGCTCCGCCCGCAGGCCACTGTAAAAGCCACACAATAGACGGTCAATTGTGTCAGGGTTTAATGTAATCTGGAAACCGGAGGCGGAGAGGCATTGTTAACGATCGCACAACAAACGATGCAGCGGTGTCAACAATTGTCGCTGTGTACGGAAGAACCTGAAGTTATCACACGGCGGTTTTTAACGCCGCCGATGCATCAAGTTCATGATCATCTTCGCCGTTGGATGGGTGAATCAGGAATGACGGTTCGCATTGATGCCGTCGGGAACTTGATCGGTCGGCTGCCATGTCAATTATCGTTGCTACCCCAGTCCAGCGGGGTTCCACGCGTGTTGTTAATCGGTTCGCACCTCGATACGGTTCCAAACGCGGGTTCCTTTGATGGGATTCTTGGCGTATTGATTGGTTTGGCCGTCGCTGAAAGTTTCAAAGATCGGCCGCTTCCGTTCGCAATCGAGGTGATTGGTTTCAGTGAGGAAGAAGGCGTTCGCTACGCCCAGCCCTATCTTGGGAGTCATGCGATCGCTGGAACCTTCGATGATTCCTGGCTGACTCGCGTCGATGAAACAGGTATGTCCCTGTCTGAAGCGATCCAAGCGTTTGGGCTTGATCCGGACCGAATTTCCCAAGCTGTAATCGCTCCAGAAAGTGTGATCGGCTTTGTTGAAGCCCACATCGAGCAAGGACCGATTCTGGATCGACTGGATAAGCCGGTTGGGGTGGTGACGTCGATTGTTGGCCAAAGCCGCTTGGTGGTCTGCTTTGAAGGTGAAGCAGGTCATGCCGGAACCGTGCCGATGACACCTCGACGCGATGCGTTGGTGGGGGCATCGAAGTGGATTCAACAAGTACGAAAGACAGGTTGTTCGGACGATGGGCTTCGTGCGACGGTCGGGCGAGTCTTGGTTTCTCCCAATGCCTCCAATGTCATTCCCGCAAGGGTTGAGATGTCGCTGGATGTTCGCCACTCAGTGGACGATAACAGGATGCGTGCGGTCGATGACTTGATTGCCGCGGGGACCTGGTTTGCGAGTGAGGACGACTTGCAATTCGTGATCTTACAGCGAACCGACTCTCCATCGGTCGCTGTATCGCCGCAATTAGAATCGCTGTTGTCGAATTCAGTCGCGAAGCAAGGTGTCGAGGTGATTCGCCTTCCCAGCGGTGCGGGCCACGACGCGGTGGTGATGGGGCAGCGTTTTCCAATGTCGATGCTTTTTATTCGCCACCCCGGCGGCATCAGCCATCATCCTGACGAGCGAGTCGATGTTGAAGATGTTGCGGTCGCGATTGAAGTATTGAAAGAATTCGTTACGCAGTTGGCGGTTCAGGAACAAGAAACAACAACATGAATATCCCTTTCGGTCAAACACGTACGCGTATCGATTTTGATCACGCAATCATCGGTCCAGACGGGCATGTATCCTCGCCGCTTGCACACTGGAAACATACCAGCGGTATCGTGCTGATCAGTCCTGCAATGGGATCGCACCCTCGATCACCACGGTTTGTGCAGTACATCGCGAACACGACTTCCCTGAGCGAAACGGTTTCGGCGGCTCCCGGGGTGCAGCGATTGGTTTATGTGCTTGAGGGGATGATCTTACTCGATGGCAAGACGTTAACCGTCGACGATTTCGCGTGGTTTCCACCAGGCGATAACTACGCGATCCAAGGTGTGGGTGAAGGCAAGTTATTGGTATTTGAGAAACCTTATGTCCCATCCGTTGATGCGACAAATGGTGTACCTGGTCGTGTGGTTGGATCGTTCGCGTCGATCAAAGCGGATGCGTTTCTTGGTGATCCTGACGCGATGTTGACGACGCTGCTTCCGATCACCCCAGCGTTCGATATGGCCGTCAATGTATTCAACTATCAAAGTGGCGCCACACTTCCTTTTGTCGAAACGCATGTGATGGAGCACGGGCTTTACATGCGAAGCGGACAAGGGGTTTATCGATTGGGTGAGAAATGGTATCCGGTCGCTCAAGGCGATTCTATTTGGATGGCGGCGTATTGTCCCCAGTGGTTCATTGCGATGGGCAAATCGCCTGCAAGTTATATCTACTACAAAGATATCCACCGCGATCCGCTGACTCCATGAATGACGGGAACGAGAAACGTGCAATCCTTGAAAATCGAAGTCAATACGGATGAACTGATCCAGCGAATCGAACAACTTGCGTCAATCAGTGATTGTCCGGAGCCGCCTCCCGCCGTGACTCGCGTGGTGTTCACGGAGACGGATCTGAAAGCGAGAGCGTTGCTTGGATCGCTGTACGAAGCCGCGGGGCTTAACGTGCGAGTCGATGCGATTGGCAATACGTTTGCGAGATGGGTCGGTAGTGAACCGCATGAAGCGGCAGTCGGAACGGGAAGCCACACCGATGCGATTCCCCATTCAGGTATGTATGACGGTACGGTAGGCGTGCTTGGTGGATTAGAGGCAATTCTGGCACTCAAGCGAGCCGGATTTCAACCGCGGCGATCGATCGAGTTGGTGATGTTCACGTCCGAGGAGCCAACTCGGTTTGGAATGGGTTGCACGGGAAGTCGCGCGATGGCCGGGGCGATTTCGATTGAGCGACTCGTTGAGTTGGTTGATGACGCCGGAGATAACTATGATGTCGTACGCAAACGAGCAGGATTCGAGGGGAGCCTTGAAAGTGTTCGCCTTCAGGAAGGCTATTACCACGCTTGGCTGGAGTTGCACATTGAGCAAGGGCCGGAACTTGAAGCGGCTTCGCGTGATATCGGAGTCGTGACCGCAATTGCAGCTCCGGCAACCTATTTGTTTGAAGTTGTCGGCGTTGGTGGACACGCGGGTGCGGTGCTGATGCCAAAGCGGCGAGATGCACTTTGTTCGGCTGCCAAGATTGTATTGGCGATTGAGTACCTGGCGAAAAAAAGTATAAGCCCTGACTTGGTTGCCACGGTGGGGCAGTTGCATGTTCATCCGGGCGCGATCAATTCCATTCCGAGTCACGTTCGATTTTCGATGGACATTCGTGACACCGACATGACGAACCGCGACGATGTGGTCGCTGAAGCCGTCGCTTGGGCTGGCCGGATTGCGAAGCAGCGTGAAGTCGATGTGCGGCATCTATGCTTGAATTCTGATCCACCCGCGATTTCATCGCCGATAATCATTGATGCCGTGGAAAAAGCATGTGACGAAGCTGCCGTGACGAGACAGCGAATGATCAGCCGAGCTTATCACGACTCTCTGTTCATGGCTCGGATCTCGCCATCAGGAATGATTTTTATCCCTTGCCGTGGTGGCGTTTCTCATCGACCCGATGAATACAGTGCACCCGAACAAATCGCCAAAGGGGTTTCCGTTCTTGCGAGGGCTCTCGCGAATCTTGCGGAATAGGGAGCACGCAAGAAAGCACTTTCTCGCTGCAATTGGAGGCAATAAGCTTCGCGTTGATGATATGGCTGCAGGCGGGCTCCCTTGAGGGTAACGTTGTGAACTCGATTGAAGATCACACGTTATTTCTGGTCCGATTTATTGATCGTTGCGGTGATAAAGCCAAAGGGTTCATCGGTGACAACGAAGACGTCGTTGTCATTGGTGCGTCCGAACGGTTCGAGGTCGAAGCGAATGTGATGCTTGTTAGGCATCGTCAGCGAAATCGTTTCGATCTCGTTACAACGAGCGATCGCCGCCGTCGCCATGAGGTAAAGCGTTTCTTGCGCCGAGCGGCTGTAATGGTCCAAAAACGTTTCAAGTAATTGGGTGCGAATGGCTTCGCGATATTCGTTGTAGTTGCCGAGCGAGTCGCTCGAATACGACCAAGAAGCCGTGAGGCTGGTGGCAAGAATGCGATCGGCAGTGTCGGGCAACGTTCGAAACGCGTCTTGATGAAAATTAGCGAAGCCGGATTCTGTTGTCTTTGCGATCACGCAATCGGTGATTCCCGAAGTGACCGAAAGATGGTGTTGCTTCCCCACACGCTTCGCGACGACAGTTGCGGTGGGCGTCTCCGAATCATTTCCCATAAAGCCGTGGGGTGATGCGAACATTCGATGCCAGATCTGTTGCCTCAGGGTTACAGTGGCAAGCTCGATATGGCTGTACTGGTTCAGAAAATGAGTGGCAATCGTGCAACCAAACGATTCGAGCGAATCGATGGGGTCATCTTTTGCGAGAACGTAAACCGTGTTGCGGCAAGTGTCCGTTGCGACAACAAGTCGATTGTCACCATCGAGATAAGCCGCCGCAAAATCGCCCTGCAGCTCGATATCGACAGATGCTTCAAAGAAATCATGGGATTCATTGGGCTGCCCGACGTCGAGTCGCTTTATCTTGCTGACTCGGACACAATGCTTTCCGTAACTCTGAAGAACTGATGAAGCCATTGAAGCACTCGTTGACGAATGGGACGCAAGATGCGAAACCGTGTCACACACTATACGTTTGCGTACCATCGCAGGCGATGAGGAACCGACAAGCAATGTTCGCCATCCAAAGCCAAAGAGTTGTTCTCCGAGATCGAATTGAACCCGCGACGATTGTGGTTGAAGGGGAGCAGATTATCGCGATCGATTCCTATGGCCAATCAAATGCCATTGATGTGGGTGATGCGGCCATTCTTCCTGGCTTAGTGGATCCTCATGTTCATTTGAATGAACCGGGACGTACGCAGTGGGAAGGGATGATGACAGGAACAGCAGCCGCGGCGGCAGGCGGCATTACCACCCTTTGCGACATGCCGCTGAACAGCGCGCCGGTGACAACTTCGTTGTACGCTTTGGAATTGAAGCGTGCCGCTGCGGTTGGAAAGTTGTCGATGGACATTGGATTTCATGGTGGAATTGTGCCTGACAATGTTGATCAGGTGGAGACGCTGGTTGATGCAGGTGTTTTGGGGATCAAGGCTTTTCTGTGTCATAGCGGCATTGATGATTTTCCCAACGTCGGTGAAAGAGAGCTCCGCGCGATCATGCCATTGTTGGCACAGCGTCAGATTCCTTTACTTGTCCACGCGGAAATTGCCGCGCCGGTCTCCTTGATGGAAAACCCGCGACGCTATGCGGACTATTTACGAAGCAGACCACCGAGTTTTGAACGTGAAGCGATCGCAATGTTAATTGACTTGGCGAGGGAGACCGGTTGTCACGTTCACATTGTACATCTCGCGGATGCCGGATGCGTACCTGTGTTAAAGGCCGCAAGGGCGGAGGGTTTATCGATTTCGGTGGAAACCTGTCCTCACTACCTTGTGTTCTCCGCGGAGCAAATTCCGGAGGGAGCAACGATGTTCAAGTGCGCGCCACCAATCCGCGAGGAAGCAAATCGTCAAGCATTGTGGGATGCGCTCGCTGATGGCGTGATCGACTTGATCGCGTCCGATCATTCCCCCTGCCCTCCCTCGATGAAATCGCTTGATGAAGGGCGATTTGATCAAGCCTGGGGAGGAATTAGCAGCTTGCAAGTCGGTTTGCCCGCGGTTTGGGAAGAGGCATCCAAGCGGGGCTTTGAGCTTTGCGATGTTGTTAGATGGATGAGCGCTGAACCGGCAAAGTTACTTGGTTTAAGTCGTTCGATTTCGGTGGGTGAGCGAGCTGATTTTGTGGTTTTCGATGACAAGCAAGAATGGGTTATCGATGGTGCGCAGCTCATGCATCGACACAAAGTCACACCCTATCACGGACGGACGGTGCGAGGTTTGGTGTTGAAGACCTTTGTGCGAGGTGAACTGGCCAGTGTTGGTCATGGCAGACTCGTCAACGGACGAGGGCGCGAGGGTCGATCATGAGAGAGGAAGACGCTGTCTTGAAGCGTTTAAGATCGATGGATGCTTCCGCGGTGGTCAACGAGATGCTGCGATGCTGCGGATCCAAAGCGTGGTGCGAATCGATCGCGCGGTTGTGTCCGTTCGACGACCGCGCGTCACTCCACATCGCAGCGGATGTTGTTTTTGAAAATTTGACTCAGGCGGATTGGTTGGAAGCGTTCGAGCACCATCCAAAGATCGGAGACATCGATTCATTGCGAATGAAGTTTTCCGGAAACCGTGAATGGTCTGCGGGAGAGCAAGCCGGTGCCGTTGATGTCGGTGAAGCAACACTTTTTGCATTGGCTAAAGGAAACGCGGCTTATGAGGAGAAGTTCGGATTTATTTTTATCGTTTGTGCGACAGGAAAATCAGCACGTGAGATGTTGGCCATGCTGCAGTTGCGTTTGCAGAATGATCGCCAGACAGAAATCAAAATTGCGGCCGATGAACAACGAAAAATAACACATCTGCGCATCGGCAAATGGGGAATCGAAGCATGACTAGCCCAATCACAACTCATGTGTTGGATTTGCAACGTGGGACGCCCGCGGTCGGAATCCGCGTTCGTTTGCAGAAAGTTACGGAAGAAAGCATTCACCACCTCGCTGAGGGGGAGACCAATTTAAACGGACGATTGACCGACTTATTGCCGCCTGGAAATGTTAAGCCAGGTATCTACCGGCTCCATTTTGCGACCAAGGCTTACTTCGAAAGCGTTGGGCAGGAAGACGTTTTTTATCCATCGGTTGCGGTCGACTTTGTAGTGACGGAGTCTCGAGCCCACTATCACGTACCGCTTTTGCTTGCTGCGTTTGGCTATTCAACCTATCGAGGCTCTTAGGCTCTTAGTCCTTCACTTGGTTTAAGTCTTTCATCAATTCCAAGCAAACCACTCGTTCGCTACCTCGAACGTAAAGTAAACCATGGCTGAGGATGGGGGCGGCCCAGTATGGCCGGCCCAGAGCGGGGCGATCCGCTTCGTCCTCGTGCAAATCAATGGAAGCGACGAGCGACAGTTGTCGTGGATCGGCACGGATGAGCTGCATCTCACCGCTCTCATCCAGGACGATGAAGTGGTCCTCGACATACATGACACTGGTTCGCGATCGGCGTCGATCTGACCAAGCGAGCTTTCCTGTGAGCCAATTGACGCACCGGAGATCGCTGTCTGGTTCGTTGCGTCCGCTGCAACCATAAATAAAATCACCGACGGCAATCGGTGTTGCCCAGTGGCCGCGAAACGTTTGCTCGCGTCGATTATCCGTATCTTGCCAAACGACCTCGTATCCGTCATCGCTGATCTCAAACAGCACCGAACCAACACCATAACAATTACTTACAAAGATTCGATTGCCGATGACGACTGGCACCATTCCATTGACGCTCTCCACGATATCAGCACGATAACGATATTGCCACAAAGTTGTCCCTGCTTGCGGCTCCACGGCGATGATGCCATCGCGAGCAAGTAAGACAACGATTGTTTTTCCGTTAACGGTCATCGGTCGTGGGCTGCTGTAGCTTGCTAGGTCATTGCCCGTTTTCCAAAGTTCCTTTCCGGTAAGCCGATCAAATGCGACCAGTGCGCTATTGTTAGGTGATACGCGGTCAAGCTGTCCCGGTGCGATGGCGGCATCTTCCTTCGGGCTTCCGCCGACCATCACGATGACGGCATTGCCGAGAACGAGCGGTGAACTGCCCACACCAAAGAAATTTTGCACAACGCCGTACTGAGTGTTCGTATCGACCGACCATTTTAATTTGCCGGTGATGGTGTCATGGCTGCTAAGTCGTCCTGCCACGCCGAAGGTGAAAACATCGTTTCCATCGACAGCAGGCGTGTCGCGGGGGCCATTGTTATATCCGTACATGTCCGAGTATTCGACGGCTGCATCGCTGACCCAGAGCTCTTCACCGGTTTCGGCCCTTACGGCACGAACTCTTTCGAACTCCCCGACTCGCTCGTGCTGGAAATAGCGTCCGCTCGCAACGGCGCCGATTCCGTAGCTGGTGCCGACGGGCATTGACCAAACGGTTCGCAGTTTGCCACCGTTCCAATCACTTCGAATCCCTGATTCCGCTGATTTACCGTCGAACGTAGGTCCTAGGAATCGTGGCCAGTCATTTCCGAGAGTTCGCGTCCAAAGCGATGGTGACGAAGCTTCGGGGGACTCGGTTTCAGTCAGGGGGCGGCTGATCAGAGTGGCTGCGCCGGTAGGGCGACTTTGGTGAGGTCCGAACCCTTCCGGCTCTGCTGCTCTCGAATGATCAAGCGGAATGGATGGGGGAACTTTACTGCAGCCGACCATTGTGGTGACCGAAACCAGTGCAATCAGCGTTATCATCCGGTTCACAAGAAATATTCCGTGGAGAGAGTTCATGATTCGCAACACGTTCGATGGCGATAGCTGATTGATTATGGAAAACTTGCACGTCAATAACCGACTCATTATTCCCGCTTCTCAATTGCACGCCAGCTTTTCACGCAGTGGAGGTCCGGGTGGCCAGAATGTCAACAAAGTTAGTAGCAAAGTAATGCTTCGTTGGCATGTTGACGACCAACCGCTGCTTCCCCCGGGCTGGAGAAACCGCCTTTGGGCGAAGTATGGCAACCGTATCTCTCGGGAAGGCGAGTTGATTTTGCACAGCGATCGATACCGAGATCAGCCACGTAATATGGCTGATTGTCGTTTAAGACTGGTTGAAATTCTGTTGGACTGCGCGACGCCCCCCGTGATTCGAAAGAAAACGGCTCCCAGTCGTGCCAGCCAAAGACGTCGCGTGGATGATAAACGCCGCCAGGCGGACAAAAAAAGTGGCCGACGGACGCCCAATAACGAGTGATTTCCTGTGTTTTGAGTCGATGAAGTGGAATCATTGTGCCGTTTGAAACGTAACCGCGACAGAACCTTCTCGATCGGGCATCCGCGGTTATACTGGGGAGGAGAGCCCTGATAACGACTTTGTTCAGGACTCCCGCCGAAATTTTGTTCCCAAGTGATTTGACGGATTCATGAAGCGACCCCAGCATCTTGACCATTTGCTGTCCCAATGGGTTTTCGATCCCAACACGCTCAACTCTCGAATGGTGAAGGGGCGGGATGGTCGTGACATCATTCAAATGCGCGTCGATATGGGCGTGCTGCAGATGGAAACGACCGGCCGACCTGACGGCGCCCAACCCAACGGGTGCGAAACCTATCTTGATTACCTGCAGGGCGTTCTGTTGACCGACCCGGAGCGAAAGCTTGATGAAGGCGAATGCGGCGAAGTCGATCGCGAGTTCATGCAGTTTTACCACCGCCGGATTTGTTGGCTTCGGTTGCAATATTACCAACGAGCCGTGATGGATGCAGATCACACCCTGCGTCTCATGGACGTGAGTGACAAAATGAGTCCCGACGAGGATTGGACGGGCTCGCACGAGCAATATCGTCCTTTTGTTCTCTTTCATCGAACACAAGCGGAAGCGCTTGCCAAGCTTGATGAGACGGGCGCCGAAGACGCAGTCGAAGCGATTAGCTCGGGGTTAGAGATCATTCGCCAATTTTTCAATCGTCATGGGGCTGAAGAGCACTTCGATGAAGATGAGTTGGTGGTCAGGCTTACCGAGCTCCGCGAAAGTCTTCGAACGGAATACTCCGTCGGCCGAACGCTGCTGGAACGACTTGCCGAAGCGGTTGAGCAGGAGCGTTACGAGTTGGCCGCGCAATTGCGAGACGAGTTAGCCAAGCGAGAACAGTCGTGATGGCTCGTCATTATCGGAAGTGAAGTGTTTGGATGAATCCATATTCGCTGCCGTTCATTGCGCCTGCACATTTAGGTACAAGCGCGTCGCTATTGCGGTTGCGATGGTTCGCCGTGTTCGGACAATTGGCCACCGTCGTGGTTGCTGATTTCATCGCGGGTGTGCAGATTCCGCTGTCTCCGCTTCTCGCGTTGATTGCCATCACCGCGGTGACGAATGGCGTCTACGCCGTTTGGCTGCGAAGCGTTAACCATTCAAAACAGCCGGGCGATGCGGGGCATCTTGAAATCGCCGAGGCTGACCGGATGGCGACTGCTCTGATGATGGTGGATCTCGTGACGCTGACCGTGATGCTTTATCTCGCCGGCGGAATCGATAACCCGTTCAGTCTTTTTTACTTCGTCAATCTTGCTGTCGGCGGAGTGATTTTGCAGCCGCGATGGGCTTGGGTATTAGCGGCGATGGCCGTTGTCGGCAGCGGCCTTTTGATTGTCGGGTCTTATCCCATCGAAGGCTTTGGAAGGAGCGAATCACGTCCCGGATCGGCTCTCTATTCTTTGGGATTGTTTGTGGCTTATGCGACGTGCGCTAGCGTCGTGACTTACTTCGTAACACGAACCGCCGCCGAATTGACCCGGAGCGAAAGGCAACTTCGTGAAACACAGTCAAGTCATGCACAAACGCTTCGTCTTGAAGGGCTGACGACGCTTGCGGCCGGTGCGGCTCATGAATTAGCAACACCGCTATCAACGATCGACGTGATCGCCCGTGAACTCGATCGACACTTGCAGGGTTGCGAAACTCCGGCCTCGGTTCGCGAAGATTTAAGACTCATTGATCACCAGCTGGAGATGTGCAAACAGATTCTTCGCCGAATGCGTGGGGCCGCAGGCGATTCGATGATAAGCCAGTGGAATCACACCACCGTTGGCGAGTTGATCGACTGCGCACTCGAAGGAGTACGCGATCCTGACCGCGTTGATGTCACCGATGGGCCAGACGCGGTTGAGCAACAGTCGTTATGGTTGCCGCAGGAAGCGGTGGCGCAGGCGATTCGCAATTTGATTCACAACGGACTTGACGCCGGTGGCAGCGCAGGTCGAGTCACGCTTGACGCTTGTCTCGCCGGTGGCCAATTAGAGCTGCACATCCGAGATAGTGGACGTGGGATGACCAACGAAGAATTGGGGCGAGCCGGTGAACCATTTTTTACGACCAAGGAGCCGGGCCGCGGCATGGGACTGGGTTTGTTCCTCACTCGCAATGTCGTCACGCGGTTGGGTGGTGGATTGAAGTTTGAGAGCGTGCCGGGCGTAGGCACCGAAGCCATCGTCGTGCTGCCCTGTCCCTCAATTAACCTCGGACCTCCGACCCGCCCCTGTCCCCCGATCCGCCAGGCCCATTGAGATGTTTGCCCGACTGACGCAGGGCCTAACCAGCAGACTACAATCAATTCCAAAGTCTCAACAATCGTCGAGGCAAATCTAACGAGCAATGTGATGAGTAACGGAAGCCAAGCCAATCCCGTCGTCTACAACTGTCGCGCCGTCGGCGCAGAAAGCATTCTGGTCGTCGATGATACGTTGATTCTCCGCGACCGTTTATCGATTGCGTTTGAGCAGCGAGGTTTTCGTGTCGAAACCGCGGCAAGTTTTGATGAGGCGGTCGACGTCTTTACGCGACGCCCAACAGAGTTGGCGGTATTGGATCTCCGAATGCCGGGCAGAAGTGGATTGGAGTTGCTCGGCAAGTTGCTTCAGATTCGACCAGAAACTCGAATCATCATGCTGAGCGGGTTTGGCAGTATCCCCGCATCAATCGACGCCGTTCGAATGGGCGCGGTTAACTTCTTAAGCAAGCCAGCGGACGCGGACGACATTCTTTGCCAATTCATTCGCGGCGACGCACCAAATACGATGCAGTCCGTTGTCGAGTTTCCAGCGCCTTCGCTGGCTCGCACAGAATGGGAGCATATTCACCGTGTGCTCGCGGATTGCGGTGGTAATATCAGCGAAGCCGCACGGCGATTGGGAATTCATCGACGCAGTCTGCAGCGAAAATTGCGAAAACGTGCACCTGAAGATCCACCGATGCCAAGCATTGAGGATTCCGATGAAGACAATCATTAGCGGCGTTGACTGTCGCCACGATCCCTAAAGAGAGATTAGGAATGACCGCGGACCGACCGCTTGGGTCGGAGCTTCACCAGTTAGCATCCCCAGACGACTTTATTGAACTTCAAGAAGTTCGACAGTGAAGTGGAGCGTGGCGTTTGGTGGAATCGCACCCGCCATCCCTTGCGGACCATAGCCAAGGTGAGAGGGGATCTCCAGTTCAATCATGCCGCCTTCACCTACCAACTGGAGGCCCTCGGTCCATCCAGGCACAACGCCACTTAACGAAAAGCTTGCCGGATCCCCGCGTCGATACGAGCTATCAAATTCTGTCCCGTCATCAAGTGTTCCGACGTAATGCACCATGACTCTGCTGGATACGGTGGGCTTTGGGCCATCTGACTTCCGCAAGACCCGATACTTCAAGCCAGATTCTGTTTTCAAGAATCCAACCGGAGCGTCGGGATCGCTGGGGCCAGGCGCGAAAGTTGGCTGTGCAATGCAGCCAATGAGCCCTGAATAAGCCAAGAGGCCGAGAATCAACACTCTTAAGCCTCGGAGTGGTCGTACGGTATTTATCTGAACAAGCATCACGATCAACTTTTCCTAGCCAACGCACCATTCATCCGTAAACCATTTCACGCGATCGGCTCGCTTGGGGCTGTAGTTGGATGCCGCGCTGAATTTTCGTTTTTTGAGGAATTGTTTTAAACCTTCGGCCGGCACATAGGCATGCTGCGACACGACGTCGACATTCTCGCTATCAACGGTCCAGCTGTATAGCAGTGAGTTGTCTCGTTCGAATCGCTCGTCGAGATATTTTGCGTCGGATGAGCTCGCAACCACGAAATCGCATTGGTGCTTGCAGAGAAATCCCAAAAAGCGGCTCGCAAGGGCTCGTGTTCGCGCCAAGTCGGCCCCCATCGTCGCTGAGGCCGCACTCCAAAGGCTTACGTAGCCATCTTCGTCGATCGATTCCGGGTCAATGACGATTTCAACATTGGCATCGATATTGATGGTTGGCTTTGCGTCTTCAGCGATATCGCCGTTGGAATCTTTGCTGGTGGTGTCATCTACCATGTGAGCTTGCTCCATGCGTGTAAGTTCGTTGGTCTTTCGACTGCAATCCGCAGCATCTCATCCGCGGTTAAGGGCTGGGAAGAATAAGCAAACAGAGGCAAAACGCAAGCCTAGCAGTTCTGGTGAGCCCCGGATCTAACCGAAACGACCGTTAAAGGCGTACTACCTTACGGTGCACGCAAGCTATTTCTGACTCGATCATTCAAGTTGAGTGTTCGATTGCGAAGTAGTGTTCAGTTAGCAGTCAGTTAGATTCCGGGGGAATTTCTAATGGAATTGCTACCCAAAGAGGCTCTGCCTTTTTCGGACCTTATCATTCTTATCTGAGAACTCCCAATGACTAAAACACTCGTTAGTACGAGTCGCGTAACGAGCGTGCTCGAAAGTACGCTAGAGTTTGGTTTAGCTCGCACCCGACAAGATTTGACCTCCGCCTTCCAGCTCGTGTTCCACTCCTATTTCGAAGCCGGATTGGTTGGCGAGAAACTTAGTGGTTTGCGTCTCACGCCGCATCATCTTTTGCCCACCAGCGAAGTCATGGTTGCCAAGTCAGAAGGTGTTGTCACGTCCACACTTTCAATGTTTGGTGACGGATACCTCGGTTTGCCAATGGAATCGATGTATCCGGTCGAAGTAAAGGGGTTGCGAGATCAAGGTTTGCGGCTTGCGGAAATCGGTTGCTTGGCGGATCGACGCAGTTCAGAAATCCGCTTCATCGAGACCTTCGCACACCTCGGACGGCTTGTCGCTCAAGTTGCCGTATCTCGCGATATTGATGGTATTCTGGCCGTTACGCACCCGAAACATGCGAGACTCTATAAACGAGTTATGGGTTTCCGCCAAATCGGTGAACTGTCCGAGTGCCCCTATGCAAACGGCAACCCCGCGGTCGCACTGTTTCTAAAATTCAAGGATCATCAAGGCACCCCCCTTTATAGCAAGTACTTAGACCATCCCTATGCTCCCTGTGAACTAGAGCCTTCTCGTTGGGATCGTTCCACACGCCAGCATTTTCAAGAGATCCTTAAACGCGATAACCAGTCTCACTCGCAGCAGGGAATTTATGGATACTACAATTGGGCTGCCGCGACCGGTAGATTCTCTCCTTAACGCTTCCATTATCCAAAAAATGGGCTCTTCCTCAGAATCTGTGGGTACAAACCCGCTCAAAACCGAGTTTGCATCAGCAAATGACGGCATTTTTGAGCGAAAACATCAAGGTTGGAAGTCACTTTCAGTTTAGAGATGGATTTTT
>Ga0105051_10004292_pt1 | contig 16589 bp, 16 predicted proteins | sample FRY02_FD_78383 | JGI IMG/M metagenome (GOLD analysis project Ga0105051, IMG submission 78383) | Freshwater microbial communities from Lake Fryxell liftoff mats and glacier meltwater in Antarctica - FRY-02 (megahit assembly) | ecosystem: Environmental > Aquatic > Freshwater > Ice > Glacier... | reverse complement strand
CTCTTTCAAAGCCTCCAGTTCTTGGTTTACTTCAATGCGGAGTGCCTGAAAAACTTGGGCCAAGTATTTATTTTCTTTTCCTTTCGGGATTAGTTTTGCAATGGCGCTTTTAAGTTCATCAACGGTATCAATAGGCTTGTTCAGTCGCTGAGTTACCAGTGCCTGAGCCAGTGTTTTGGCATTTTTAATCTCCCCATAGATTCCAAAAATGCGATGTAGCTGCTCCTCAGTATAAGTATTTACTATCTGTTTAGCAGTAAGTAAACTCCCTTGATCCATGCGCATATCTAGATCAGCATCAAAGCGAATAGAGAACCCCCGTTCTGGCTGATCAAATTGGTGAGAAGAGACCCCCAGATCAGCCAGAATACCATCCGCAGGAATAGCGCCCTGTAAACGGCAATTATTTTTGAGGTAGCGGAAGTTCTGATCAATAAAGGTTAATCGATCATCTTTTGGTAAATTCTTTTGAGCATCGGCATCTTGGTCAAATGCAAGTAAACGACCTTTTGGACCCAGATGCTTTAATATTTCCCGGGAATGACCTCCACCCCCGAATGTAACGTCAACATAAATTCCATCAGGCTTAATTTTCAGGCCTGCTATACATTCCTGCAGCATCACCGGATTATGATAATCAGTCATGCGCCTTCCTCCCCATGCTGCCCATGACCTCTTCGGCCAGATTGGCGAAGTTTTCAGGTTCATTATCCATCTGAGAGTCATATGCATCTTTTGCCCAAACCTCTATTTTATTCAATACGCATGAAAGGACCACCTCTCCGCTAATACCGGCATATTCCATTAAAGCTTTCGGGAAAAGGATACGATTTGCTGAGTCTAAAGAAAGCTCAGTAGCCCCCCTGGTGAAATAACGAATAAAATCACGACTTTTCTTTTCATAAGCATTGAGTTTACTCAGCTCTTCTGTGATGCTATCCCATTCCTTTTTTGTATAAATAACCAAATGCTTTTCAAATCCTCGGTTGATCACAAGCCCTTCACGCTCAGCTTCAGGAAGCTGTTTCTTCAGGCTGGATGGTATCATCATCCTGCCTTTAGCATCAAGTTTACAATCAAATTCTCCTAAGAAATGGGACATTATGGCTTTTTACATAAATATTCAATTGTAAAAGTAAATAACTTACCACTTTTTACCACTATCTCCCACAAAAAAAGTTTTCCACAGTTTTTGGAGATAAAAATCTATTAATAGCGGATTATCAGGGGATTGAAATAACAGGAAGAATGAATGGTGGAATTGAGTTTGGGCAGATCATTAGTGGAAGAGATGAATTGTAGAAATGAGAGGAAGAATCAGGGGGGGGGGGCAGAGAAATTGCAATTGGAGTAGGTTTGAGTGTACTTATACTTACGGTTTATTTAAGCCTCATTGCAAGAAGGTAGCTAATCGCAGCTTAAGCACATTTAGATTTGCCCTAAATCCTGGATGATACTAGTGCTATTACGGTTAAATTTATAATTCGATAAATTTTGTTACTAAGCGACTTTGAGTCCTGTTTCGCCATTCCCATATTTTCAATTTAGGATCCAAACCTTTTAATCAATTAATCTTTGAATAAACAATACAAGATAGAAACAAAATCCTATTTCGCTTATCAGAAATCAAATTGGATTTTTTATAGAGACAAAAAATAATGAAAGCTTTTACAAAAACAAAATATGGAGGTCCGGAAATACTTCAATTGGAAGATGTTGAAAAGCCGTACATAAAAGACGATCATATACTCGTTAAGGTTGAAGCGAACTCAGCCAATCCCGCTGACTGGCATATTTTAAGGGGAAAACCATTTTTTGTACGATTTGCTTTTGGCTTATTGAAACCAAGAGATAAAATTGCAGGACCTGATTTTGCAGGCATTGTTGAGAAAGTGGGAAACAATGTAAAGTATTTCAAGCCCTAATTACGCATGGAAAACTCAAAGCTAGAGAATCAGTATTGATCAACGGCTCCTCTGGAGGTGTCGGCCATTTTGCTGTTCAAATTGCAAAAGCTTATGGTGCGCAGGTAAGTGCAGTCTGTTCGGGAAAAAATATAGACTTTGTAAAGAATTTAGGTGCTGATCATGTGATCGCATACGACAAAGAAAATAGTATTGAGCAGAATGGGAAATATGACCTCATTATTGATACACATGGCAACCTTAGCCATGAAGATTTTAAACGTTTAGGAAAACGGGGTGTTTTGTTAGGTTTCACAACGATGAGACATATGATCTCGGTACTTGCAAAAAGTGTATTTAGTAAATTTCCTCTGATTCAATTTACATCTGAGGCAAACACAAAAGACTTAGAAATCCTAGCATCTTTGATTCAAAGCAAGCAAATTAAAGTTCACATAGAAAAGACCTTTTCCTATAAAAATATACCGGAAGTCATAAGCTATATTGAAGCCATGCGGACAAAAGGAAAAGTTGCAATGATCTGGGGAGATACTGATAACAGAAAAGATAAAGCAATTTAATAAAATATGAAATAGTTTAAATTTTGTCAATTTAATTATCTGTACTGCCGCTTCACAATTTTTGGATTGTTAAAATGAACTAACCTGAAAGATCGTTGCTAGAATAACAGATAAAATTCAAACAAAAGAAAATTGGAAAGAAAAAAGGCGATTGGGTTAATGTAATATTGTATGCTGATAGAAGTCCGATTGAAATACCGGTAGAACTTTTAGACTGTTAAAAAACATAGGCTTTTGCTTGCTGGACTTTTTTAACTTATAAAGATGGGCAACAAAAAAAATTTATTGATTGGATTTATTCTGCCAAAACGGAGAGAGAAAAAATTGAAAGAATTGCCGAAATGCTTAAAAAACTCGTAAAAAAAGAGAAATTCAGTGATTCTAAAACAGTCTGAATCCACTGAATCTTAAAATTTATATTTAGAAATCTTTGAAACAATGGAAAATTTACCAGCTTATATCAGCATACTTTTCGGACTGACAGCAACACTGACAGTTGGTATTTTTTATAAAGCTGCCGCTAATTCAAAACTAGTTTTATTGATTATTATGATTTGGCTGGCTGGGCAGGCCTTAATTTCCCTTTCGGATTTTTACATCGTAACTGATACAATTCCACCGAAATTTTTGTTATTAGTTTTTCCTCCATTTCTTGTCATCACCGGACTTTTTGTAAGTTCCAAAGCAGAAGATTTATTGATGGTTTAGATCTGAAGACCCTAACCTTATTGCATTCCATTAGAATCCCGGTGGAAATTGTGCTCTTCATCCTATTTACATATAAAACCGTCCCTGAACTGATGACTTTTGAATGAAGAAATTTGGACATTTTATCAGGAATTACAGCCCCTGTTATATTTTATTTTGCATTTAAAAGAAATCGATTGAACTGGCAAATTCTTTTGACCTGGAACTTTATCTGCTTAGGACTACTTATAAATATTGTTACAAATGCAATTCTGTCTGCCCCATTTCCTTTTCAACAATTTGCCTTTGATCAGCCAAATATTGCAGTGTTATATTTTCCCTTTATATGGTTGCCATGCTGTGTGGTGCCTTTAGTTTTTCTTTCCCACTTAGCAGCTATCAGACAATTGTCTGATTATTGGAAGAGGACATAATTAATTTTATTGTCAATTTAAAAACTGGTATAAAACGTCAATAATCAGGCAGAATTCCTTTCTGCATTAATAATCCCGAAAGAACAACGTACGACCAGTTTCTCAAATATTTTAACCTCAGCCAAATCCGAAGCTTTAGTACCTCTTTCTCTAATCATAGTCAAGGCGTATTGCTGAATGGTAATTAAAGGCAATTCAATTCGCTGCCTCATCCGGATTGAAAGCTGATCAGTTTCTATGTCGGCCATTAATTCAGATTTACCGGTCAAGAGGAAGATATATTTTTTAGTGCGTTCAAACTCATCATAAAATAAATTCCACAGAACTCCATATTTCGGATGTTTCGATAAATATTCAGTCAAGGGGAAAAAGCATTTACTCATTGCCATTTCACAATTACCCATAAGGGTTCTGAAATACAATGAGTTTTTGTATAGATTTTTTATCTCTCCCCACTTACCTTCCTCTTCCAGTTTATGAAAAGCAATTCCAACCCCAAAATATCCTGGAATATTCTGCTTTAACTGGCTCCAAGCACCAACATAAGGTACCGCTCTAAGATCATTTAAATTCAACTTTCCCGCTTTACGCTTTGAAGGTCTGCTACCTATATTGGCTTCAGCATAATAACGCAGCGGACTTGCAAAATTCAGGTATTCAAGAAAATCAGGGTTATTTTTAAGAAGGTTAAAAGCCTGATAACTTTCTTCAGCTAATTCCTGCAGCAATTCTTCTTCAGTGCTACTCATAGTAGAATTCCTTGAAGAAAACAGGGCATTACTGATTCCAGAATGCATTAACTGTTCCATATTGAACCTTGCCGACTCCATTGTTCCGAAATTAGAACTAATGGTTTGACCTTGAATGGTTAGTTGTATCTCTTTATTTGCGATATTTTTTCCCATGGAAGCATAGAACTGGTGGGTTTTACCTCCGCCCCTTGCCGGAGGCCCACCCCTGCCATCAAAAAACACCACTTCTATTCCATATTCTCTTGAAATTCGAGTTAATTCCTCTTTTGCTTTGTATATGCTCCAGTTAGCCATTAGATATCCGCCATCCTTGGTTCCGTCTGAGAATCCAAGCATGATAGTTTGAGCATTATTTCTGCGTTTTAAATGCTTTCTGTAAGAATCATTCTGGTACAGGGTCGTCATCACTTTGGCTGCACTCCTGAGATCTCCGATGGTTTCAAACAACGGAACAAAATCAATATTTAATTCCTCCTTTTTCCATCCGGCCATCAAACATAAGCCATACACTTCCATAACATTCAGTGCCTTGGTAGTATGGCTAATAATGTAGCGGTGACAGCCTTCAGGTCCATTAAAACGCTGAATCGTTCTGATGGCAAGTATGGTATCAAAGGTGTCCTTATCAAGATCTGTATCAACTACCAAAGAATCAATATTTTGCAAAAGCTGAATTTTAGATTCCTCCGAAAGATTTTTATAATTTTTGGGAAGAACGCTGGTTTGTTCTGCAATCAATTCTACTAGCTCTTTATGAACCGAACTGTCCTGTCTCACATCCAGCGAAGCAAAGAACAAACCAAACAAGTTAACCTTGTTCAGTAAATTATTCACCTTATTAAGAAATAAGCTATTATGTTTTGCAATCAAAATATCTCTGATTTCAATCAAAGTAGTCTTTATTTCATCCTTTGAGAGGTATGCTTGATATCCCGGTATAAATAAATTCTTATAGAGCCTGTCTTCCAGAGAAGCCAATAAAGTATCAACACCATGGAATGTCAATCGGCCTTTCAGTAAGCGAACTTCCCTGTAGTAGCATTTAATAATACTTTCCCGTAAAGCTTCAGCAACTTTTAAAGTTGTATCTGCTTTTACAAAGGGATTTCCATCTCTATCACCTCCCGGCCAGAATCCCATCCTGATCAATTGATTTTCTTCTGTTACTGCACCAGGAAATTCGCTATTCAGAAAAGATAAAATATTTCCTGCCGAATGATAAAATACATTCTCCAAAAACCAGATCAGATTAATTGCTTCATCATAGGGTGTAGGTTTTTCTTTTTTAAAGAATGGCGTTTTGCCTAATTGCTGAAGATATGTATTTACCAAAACCGTATCATCCTTTTGAAGTGCTTTTCCAAGATCATGTATTATACCCAGAACTGCACTCGGGTAAAACTGATTTGGATGAGCTGTAAGTACTAAACGAACAGAAAAGTCTTTCAGCTTTTCTGCCAACTGCTGTTGGGCGTTAGTCTGAATAACTTCGGTTTGGAGCTGCTTTAAAGTACCAGAGCCATCCATGTCATGGGTCGCTCCAAATGCCGCATCTTCAAGCGCATCAAACAACACAACCTGTCTTTCAGAATATTGAATAAACCTGAATAAAAGATCTATCTGCTCTTTACTACTAACGTAGTTAGTATACTGACGAAAAAAGGAATCAATAATTTCCTCCGGACTTTCCTTATTGCGAAAACCTTCTTCACAATGCAGCAGAAATAATGAAAGCAAAATTCCTGTTTTTTCTACCTTATGAAAAGGCAGAGAAGTAAACAAACTGTTATACATCTCAAACTTGGTTCCAACAAGATTCTTGAATTCTGCTAGGGTATTACTCATATTAATTCATTCTAAATGCAATGTGAAGTGGAAAAACTGCATCAAGGCTGAAATTACATCAAAATGGAAGAAAATCAAAAACAGACAGACAAAATTATCATGCGAATTGATTAACCCGTACATTTTCCCCAACCAAAGCAAGAAATTTAATAGGCTTTTATTAGCGTGATTGAGTACTGTGTTAAGACAGGGATTAGCTGGGCAGAAAATTAAAAACGACAGACACAACTGTTTTTGGGATTATACTTATTCTGCATACTCAATCCTAAATGTTGCACTATTTATTATTTTAAAAAATCATGCAGATGTTTGTTGAATTCATGAGCTTGTTCAAGATTGGAAACATGACCAGCATCATCAACAATGTGAAATATTGACCCTTCAATACTTTTATTCATAAATTCAGACTGAGCAAGCGGAGTAATTAAATCTTCTCTTCCACAAATTATCAATGTTGGAATCTTTATTTTACTTAGGACAGAACAAGTTTCTGAACGCTTGGCAAGGGCTCTTAATCCCATCGATATTATATGCTTAGAATTGGAAAGGATAACATTTCGCAATTCTTCAACAATTTCCTTTTTCTGAGTCAATGAATCTTTATGAAAAACATTTTTTACAAATCCTTCAGTGAAGTTTTCAGTACTGTTCAAAGCTATCTCATCTATCAACATAAGTCGCTTTGTCTTTACCTCAAGGGTATCGGCAACACATTGCGTATCACATAAAATCAAGGCATCAAAACGATCAGGGTATCTTTTGTAGGCATTTAACGCAATGTAACCCCCCATTGATAATCCGCAAACAATAGCTTTATCGATGTTTAGCTTATCCAAAAATTGAATTAAATCATCTCCAAACAAATCCATGCTGAGGACTGATTCCTCATCTTTGGAATTTCCGAACCCTCTAATATCACAGGCAATTACACGATTTGTGACTTTTAAAAATTCAAGCTGAACTTGCCACATTTGTTTATTAAAGGGAAAACCGTGCAAGAAAATAATCGGAACACCACCTTCTCCAAGATCATCATAAGATAAATTGAAGTTATTTATTCTGGTTATTAAATTATATCCTTTTGCTTCTGTTCCCATTATTCTTCTTAAAATGCTTTTATCGTGATTTGACTGTTGCAAAATCTTAAAATACCAATTGTGCTTACCTATCTTGTAATACCTTTTTCAGAATACTTTATAAAACCACTGATTAATAATTACTTATTAAGCTTTAATTTGTTTTTTTATAAATACAAACCTAATTATCATCCTGAGATTTGCCTTACAAGATTTCTGAAAAATGTTATAAAATTCACACCTCTCCTTAAAATAGCTGACACTAAATAACAACTGAATTAGTTATTTTATGATTTTGATTTCTTTACTAATTATTATTTCAGGCTTAAAAGACAATAAATCAAGCTATCCCAATTATTAAAGTAGACCAGGGTTTTGGAAAGATATTAGAGCTTAGGCAAGAAAAAACCAACAGAAAAGAAAATTTATCTTAAAAAAGAACAGATGATCCTATATCAAAAAGAAGAAAACTTGAGTATTGATGAATTCAAAAGTGTACTGCTGAATTCAACTTTAGGAGAAAGAAGGCCAATTGAGGAGCCAGAAAGATTATCAGAAATGCTTAAGCACGCCAATTTAATTATAACAGCAAGAGATAATGGAAAACTCGTAGGCATTGCACGCTCTCTAACTGATTTTGTATTTTGCACCTACTTATCAGATTTAGCAGTTGATGAAAAGTACCAAAAGATGTGTATAGGCAAAGAATTAATAAGACAAACCAAATTAGTAAGCACAGAGGCAAAATTAATTTTACTATCAGCACCCATGGCTGTGAACTACTATCCTAAAATTGGCATGACTAAATGGGAACAATGTTTTGTTCTGGAAAATATCGATGATTTAGAATAAGATATTTGAGAAATTAGATACACAGGATTGGCTTCTAACATTCAATGTTCGATCTTAATCCGGGGATCTGTCCAACAGAAAAATTGAAATTACTGCTTTATGGTTAAAAAGTTACTGAGCAATAATAACTCTGATAAGATTAGCAGTTTATACTTGGAATTTAAGAGCAGGCCAAAAAAAGTGTAGAATAGAGCAAACAACCATTTTCCCAAAAGATAGCTATCTTGAGAAAATTAATCCCTTTTTTAGGGTATATATAAATGAGAATCTTCATTTTACTTTTCTGCATTTTTCACTTCTCAGTTAAAGTATTCTGTCAATCGCCAGTCCAAAGTAAAGCCTTTGAACTTGGTCAGATTGTAGAAATTAACTCGGCAGAATTAGCAGAGAAAAGAACCCTGAACATTTACCTGCCTAATGAAGACCAAGCAACTATCACACATCAGTCGATTTTCAATGCTTTCAGATTATTGTATCCCTTGAAAGGGCTCAGCAGATAAAACGTGAAAAGAGCTAATCCTTGATTATGAAACCATTATTATATTGCTAAAACCTGTAGGGGTGTAACTGCCTTATCATGATCGCTTCATCTCATAGGTGCGGAATAAAAAACGATAAAAATAAACGAATTAAAAATCAATTTTTAGTTTTACTTTCCTTTTTAGTTTAACTCCGGATTGCCAAAAGAAAAATTTCCAGTAGGATTCTGAATATTCGTTCATGAATAAATTTATTGCCGACTTGTAGTAATTGCTTTTTAATACTTTTTTAAACTATTGCTGATGGATATTTCTAAAACAAACAGAAAGATTTTTTACAGAAATGCATAGCTATATTTTATTCTCGCTGCATTACTGACTATTTTCGCTTTCTTCCCATCCTATTTCAATCGGTTAAAAATCACGGATAGTGCTCATCACTTTCATGGCATTACAGCAACTCTCTGGCTGATTCTGCTGATCATACAACCTTTTTTATACCAAGCCGGTAAACTTAAGTTGCACCGCATGATCGGTAAGATCTCATTTATTTTAGTCCCATTGATAATTATCAGTGCATTGAACATGGTGCAAATCATGCTGATCAATAAGAATTCCTACCCACCCAATATTCCTATCCGTTTGGCATTTATAGATATTGCAACATTAATTCAATTTCTGCTATTCTACCTACTTGCTATTTACAAGCGCAAAGAAATTCAGCTTCATGCACGCTACATGGTATGTACTATACTAGGACCATTGATACCGGCTCTGACTAGGCTGCTGTTCCGGTTCCCAAGCATCGACAATTTTAACAAATCACTAAACATTAGTTATATAATTATAGAAATTGTATTATTACTATTAATAGTAGATGACTCACGTTCTGGAAAAATAAAACTGCCTTATGTGCTTGCTTTAATTCTATTCATACTTCAGCATTTGCTCATGAATTTTGTTTCTGAATTGGAATGGTTGAATAAAATTATAGATGCTTTTGCCGAGTTAAGGTTTTAAAAAGGAGTTCAAATATTAAAAAAATAATCATGCAAAAGATTCTTCTAATTATCCTGATGGCAATCAGCTTTGACTCATTCGCCCAAAAGAAACCAAGTTTTGAAGAAAAGGAAATTCTCCTAAAGGTTCAGCAGTTTTTTGATGCATTGGAAACACAAGATACGGTTCTGTTTAAATCTATATTATTGAGGGATGGACAAGTCTGGGCGATCTCGGAAAAAGAAAATGCAGCAAAATATTCTATGCGCCAGTTTAGTGATTTCATGAAAACATTGATAAATCCTGCAAGGATAATAGAAGAAAGAATGCTTTCTTCAGAAGTAAAAATCCATAATCGAATTGCAATGGCCTGGGTTCCTTATACTTTAAGCATCAGCGGGAAATTCAGTCATTGCGGGATCGATCTATTCACAATGTTAAAAACGAGTGAAGGATGGAAGATTGCTACTGCTGCCTACACTATTGAGCCGGATGGGTGTTCCTTTCCGGCTCAAGGCCGGAATGACAAAGGCTCAAGGCCGGAATGACAAAGGCGAAAGGCCGGAATGACAAAGGCTCAAGGCCGGAATGACAAAGGCTCAAGGCCAGAAAGATTAAATTTCCCTATTACTTGTTATCTGTCATTCCGGACTTGATCCGGAAGAGCCTGAAATCGCCTTCACTCCTGGCAATTCCTTCCCTTCCATGTATTCTAGCAGCGCTCCACCTCCGGTAGAAACGTAGCTTACTTCTTCTTCGAAACCGAATTTAGCCACTGCAGCGGCAGAGTCTCCACCACCAATCAATGAAAATGCACCCGTTTTTGTTGCCTCTACTACTGCTTCAGCAACTGCTTTGGTTCCGGTTTCAAATTTCTTCATCTCAAAAACGCCCATCGGGCCGTTCCATAAGATAGTTTTTGAAGTCTTAACAAGTTCGCTGAAACTTTTAATCGACTCAGGTCCGATATCAAGTCCCATCCAGCCTGCTGGAATGGCTTCATTTTGAGCAATTGCAATATTGGCATCTGGAGCAAATGCATCGGCAGCCACAGAATCTATTGGAAGTAGTAAATTAACATTTTTCGCTTTCGCCTTCTTAAGCAATTCAAGAGCAAGGCTCAATTTATCCTCTTCAACCAATGAATTGCCAATTTCACCTCCCTGTGCTTTAGCAAAAGTATAAGCCATTCCACCACCAATGATCAAGTTATCAACCTTTTCAAGTAGTTTTTCAATCAGTAAGATTTTATCAGATACTTTTGCACCACCCATAATTGCAGTAAACGGCCTTTCAGCATGGTTCAATATTTTCTCTGCATTAGCCAATTCTCCTGCCATCAGGTAACCGAAATATTTAGCGCTAGGGAAGAATTTAGCAATGACCGCAGTGGAGGCATGGGCCCGATGTGCTGTACCAAAAGCATCATTTACATATACATCAGCCAATGCAGCCAGCTTTGCTGCAAAGGCCTCATCACCTTTTTCTTCCTCCTTATAAAAACGAAGGTTTTCAAGTAATAATACCTCACCTGGTTTTAATTCCTTTGCTTTCGAAACAGCAGTCTCGCCGATACTATTATCAGCAAACTTAATATCTCTATTCAATAAAATAGCAAGATGCCTAACCAGATGCCTAAGAGAATACTTTTCTTCAGGTCCATCCTTTGGTCTGCCCAAATGCGACATCAGAATAACCGAACCTCCATCATTTAATATCTTTTCGATTGTTGGAATTGCCCCAACCATGCGATTATCATCTGTAATGTTAAACTTATCATCTAAGGGTACATTAAAATCTACACGTATGAGTGCTTTCTTACCAGAAAAATTTAAAAAATCTATCGTATTCATATAATCATTTATTAGGCTTTTAATGTTTATTGGATCTTCAGGTACATTTCCCTGTGGGGCCCAACACTATTTATTTCGAATTCATCAGAGATTATCTCAAACCCCATGCCCAGATAAAATCCGCAGGCATTTATTCTCGCATTACACCAGATATAATTTATTTTTTGCCCCCGGAGGTAAATAATCGCAAAATTGAGTAGTTGGTTGCCGATTCCTTTTCCCTGATAATCAAAATGGGTAGCCATGCCCCTCAACTGATATCCTTCACCCATGTAACCTTCCTTTGCCTGCTTATGAAAACTTCCAATGCAGATGAGTTCTTCATCCCTATAATAGCCCATGTGGAAGGAGTTTACGTCGTCATCACCTTCAAAACGGCACAGTTCAAGAACAATACCCTCTCTTAAAACAAGGCTTCGAAGGGCCAATGTATCTTCTGTGTTGATAAATTTAATCATATCAGGGAGATATTATTTTCTAATAACCGCAATTTTGATCACTAGATCCGCCAAACGGTTTGAATAACCTGACTCATTATCATACCAGCCAACTACTTTGACTAGTTCACCTACAACGGAGCTCAGTTCAGAGTCGAAAATGCAGGAATGTGGATTATCCAGAATATCAACCGACACAATCGGATCTGAAGTATATTCAAGAATTCCTTTTAAATATCCTTGGGAAGCTATTAAAAAAGCCTCATTAATCTCTTTGGTGCCCACCTTCTTTTTAAGAATACAGGTAAAATCAGTCAAAGAGCCATTCAATACCGGAACACGAATGCCGGCTCCACCCAATTTCCCCTCAAGGTGCGGAAATATAGTCGTGATTGCTTTGGCCGCACCAGTCGTGGTTGGAATAATGGATGCTGAAGCAGCTCTTGCCCTTCTTAGATCTTTGTGCGGAGCATCATGAAGATTTTGGTCGCCTGTCATGGAGTGGACAGTGGTAATATAACCATCCACAATACCCCAATTATCATCAAGTACTTTAACCATAGGTGCAACATTATTGGTCGTGCAGGATGCATTGGAAAGGATTGGGGCATGAAGATCAACCAGATGGTCGTTCACTCCCAATACTACCGTAGGGATTTCTCTGTTGGCTGATGGAGCAGAAATAATGACTTGCCGTGCTCCTGCTTGCAAATGTAAACTGGCTCCCTCCTTATTGGTAAATTTCCCTGTAGACTCAATAACCAAATCGATATCCATATCTTTCCATGGAAGTTTAGATGGATCCTTTTCAGCAAAAACTCTTATTTTTTGGTTATTTATTAGCAAATGATCATTTTTAACAGATACTTCCCCATTAAATCCTCTATGTACGGAATCGTATTTAAATAGATGAGCCAGAGTTTTTGTATCAGACAGATCATTTACCGCAACAATTTCAAGTCCTGGTCTTTGAAGCAGGGCTCTTAAGGTAATCCTGCCGATACGACCAAATCCGTTAATTGCAATTTTCATATATACACTCGATAATAATTTAAAGTTATTCAAATGAATTAATAACCTTCCAAAGCATATCTTTCAACTCAAGCAATCCCTTTTGGGCAACTGAAGAAATGAAAATATGAGGAATGACAGGCAAATCCAGCTTTATCTCGCTCATCAGCTCGTCGTCAAGCAGATCTGATTTACTTACAGCTAGAATGCGCGGTTTTTGCATGAGTTCAGGGTTATAATCTTCCAGTTCATTTAATAGGATTTCATATTCCTGTTTTATGGTTCTTGCCGTATCAGCAGGGACTAAAAATAAAAGAACAGAATTCCGTTCAATATGCCTTAGGAAACGAATACCAAGTCCTTTTCCTTTAGAAGCGCCCTCAATGATTCCCGGGATATCTGCCATAATAAAAGATCTATTATCACGGTAAGAAACAATACCCAAATTAGGAACAAGGGTAGTGAAAGCATAATCCGCAATTTCAGGTTTTGCAGCTGAAACAACAGATAGTAAGGTTGATTTTCCTGCATTTGGAAAACCCACCAGACCTACATCTGCAAGTATCTTAAGTTCGAGTACCATCCATTCTTCCTTGCCCGATTCACCGGGTTGAGAAAAACGAGGAGTTTGTTTAGTTGAAGTTTTGAAATGCCAATTTCCTAAACCACCACGCCCTCCGGGAGTTAAAATCTTTATTTCTCCATCCTTGGTGATCTCAAAAAGAATTTCACCTGTTTCGGAATTTCTTGCAATAGTTCCCAAAGGGACTTCTAGAATCTCATCATTACCTGTACGGCCTGATTTCTGTCCACTAGAACCTGGAAAACCATTCTCAGCAATGATATGTTTTCTGTATTTAAGATGCAGCAATGTCCAAAGTTGGCTACTTCCTTTGAGTATAATATGCCCGCCACGCCCGCCGTCTCCGCCATCGGGTCCACCTTTAGAAGTCAGTATATCACGGTGCAAATGGGATGAACCCGCTCCTCCATGTCCTGAACGACAGCATATTTTTACGTAATCAACAAAATTTGAGCTCTGAGACATAATTTTAATTTACAGAGAACAAAATTCGGGCAGAAAATTTATTGATCTCAAAAAGATGTAATAACTGATCTTAAAGGCAATTAATAGGTATCAACCACTGCACAGATCGATTCAAAGATCTGATCAATTGTTCCAATTCCGTTGATGCTGGTCAGTTTATTCTGCTCTTCATAGTAATTTGCTACCGTGGCAGTTTTGGAAATATATTCTACAATACGTTTACGGATAATCTCAGGATTAGCATCATCAGGACGACCCGAATCTTTACCTCTTAATAGTAAACGTTTTTCAAGTTCTTCAGGTTCTACGACCAATGCAACCATTCCGGAAATCACTGAAGACTTTGTTAATAATAAACTGTCGAGTGCTACAGCCTGTGCTACAGTGCGCGGAAATCCGTCAAAAATAAAACCTCCGGCATCTTTATTTGAATCCAACTTATTGCTGATCATTCCAATAACAACTTCATCTGGAACTAAAACACCTTGATCCATCAGCTTTTTGGCCTCAAGACCTAATTCAGTCCCATTGGAAATTTCGGATCTCAGAATGTCACCTGTAGATAAGTGAACTAATTGAAACTTTTCAATTAATTTTTCTGATTGTGTTCCTTTACCAGCTCCCGGAGGGCCAAACAATACTAAGTTCAGCATTCGAATGTAAAATTATTTTCTGTGAGACAAATTAATTCATTTGAAACAGAAATACCTAATAAAATATTAAAAGCCTTTTCGTTAATAGGTCGAAAAGGCTTTTGATATGTGCGTTGTGCACCTGAAGGGAGTCGAACCCCTAACCTCCTGATCCGTAGTCAGGTGCTCTATCCAATTAAGCTACAGGTGCTTTTTTTAACGGACTGCAAAAATATGCTTTCTTTTTAAACTAACATAGTTTTTTAAAAAAAAAGCCTGTCGGTTAAAAATTAGGGCTCAAAATTTCTTCCGAGCCTTCCCGTTTATTACTTAAGTGCTTCACGGATAGCATCAAAATCAGGCAGATCGCCCGCAGATTCCAGCACCTGGGCAAAAACGATGTGATGATCTTCATCCAGAACAAATGCCGCTCTTTTTGCAACTCCTTTAAGATTGAATACAAATTCGTCATAATAAGCTCCATATGCTTTTGACACCTCTTTGTTAAAATCCGACAAAAGTGGAAACTGATAATTATTTAATTCTTTAAATTTTGCCAGTGTAAACGGTGAATCAACTGAAATTGCCAAAACCTCAGCTCCTAGCCCATCATAGTAGCCGAAGGTATCACGCATAGTACATAACTGAGTAGTACAAACTCCTGTAAATGCCATTGGAAAGAAATGAATCACCACTTTTTTACCTTTAAAATCACTTAATGAAATTTCCTTAAGTTCTGAACTGTACAATTTGAAATCAGGTGCTTTTTGACCTTTTGATAGTGCCATATTTTTTAATTTATTTATATTTTGTTTAAAGGTAATATTATAAATAATTCCGGAATATTCTATGGAATTTCATGACAATTTAGGGACATTCCGGAGGCATTCCTGACTATTTAGAATCAGAGGCAGCTTTTAACTGGGCATCCACAAATGCAAGTCCTTCTTCAAATGAACGGGGATTATAGCCCAGCACATTTCTAGCCTTATCCAGAATAAAACCTGTTCTTTTAGGTCGTCTGGCAGTCTGATTTAAACTGCCTGAAGAAATTGGTTGGATAAGCGACTCATCCAATTTCCAGTATTCTGCTACTTTCTTTACCAGTTCTAATATACTCATCATGTCCTTTCCTGAAGCATTAAAAACCCCTACAGTATTTTTCTTTGCCGCAAGCAAGCAACATTCTCCCAGATCTTCGGCAAGTGTTGGCATACGCCATTGATCTTCCACTACATTAATCGGACTTCCTTTTTCGAGTGCTCCTTTTGCCCATAGAATGATGTTGGTCCGGCTCATGTCATTTACGATACCATAAACAATGATAGTGCGTAAAATAACCCACCTGCAAGATGATTTCTGAAGAAGCTGCTCTGCTTCGAGTTTAGTTTGCCCATAATAACTCAGTGGATTAGGTAGATCATCTTCAGAATATGGACCGTTTTCTCCGTCGAATATAAAATCGGTCGAAAGGTGTATTAATTGTATATCATGTTGCTCACAAAGCCCGATCAAGCTTTTAACAGACTCAACATTGAGTGCATAACAATTTTCTTTGTCATTTTCGCATGCATCCACATTGGTCATAGCTGCGGTATTTATTATTACATCAGGACGATATTTTTCAACTGCCTTTTCAATTTGCTGTGGATCAAGTATATCCATGTTCTCATAGATATAACCCTTCTTGACCGGATGACGGTTTGGACCCTTTGAGCTAGCGATTAACTCCAATTCAGGATCAGAGAGACAAAGGTCAGTTAATTTCTGCCCCAATAGACCATTGCTTCCAGTTACTAGAATTCTTTTCATTATCCAAATAAAACAGTATTTTATTTAAGAAAGGAATAAATTTCAAAGAATAGTAATTGATACTTATCATTAGTTGTTAGTTGGTTGCTTGGTTGGTTGGTTAGTAACTAATCACTAAATTATCAAATCTTGATACTTGATACTTGATACTTGATTCTTGATACTTTTTATCTGTTATCTCAAGCAT
>Ga0105051_10004291_pt1 | contig 16589 bp, 16 predicted proteins | sample FRY02_FD_78383 | JGI IMG/M metagenome (GOLD analysis project Ga0105051, IMG submission 78383) | Freshwater microbial communities from Lake Fryxell liftoff mats and glacier meltwater in Antarctica - FRY-02 (megahit assembly) | ecosystem: Environmental > Aquatic > Freshwater > Ice > Glacier... | reverse complement strand
CCAAAAAGCAGTCTCGGCGGAGCAACGTTCGTCGAGACTGCCCGCACCATTGGCGCGCTATCGACCGGAATATCCCTTCCCAAGTTGCGTCCCCGCAGAGCTTGAGTCGGTTTTTCCCGGCACACCACGTTTCAACGTCTGCTGCCAAATCATTGGACGCAGGAGCTGATGCCTGCAAAAATTCACCACCCTGTTCCGAGGTCGAAAGACCGAAATCGAACCTCACCCTTGCCACTAAAATCCAAGAAGAACCAGGTCCTTTGGGCACCGTTCAAAACTTGAAACCCGTGTTTTCAAATACTTCGCCGTGAAACTTGGCCCGCAAAGCCAAGAAATCCAACGCCAAATGAGAAAAAGTATTTCCTGAGGCCCCCTCGCTTGACAGGTTAATCCGATTGTTTTGACTATCTCGGGTGCCCCTGCCGTTGATCTCCAATTGCATAGATCAGTGACCCCCACTTAACGCCAGCATGAACTCTACGGTCTAGCGACGTCTCGGTAGAGTTCTCACTAACGAGAAGTGCAGCGATCGAGCTCCATCTGAAGGAATAACCAACGTTTCCGTTGGCTTGCGGGTTCGGTTATCGAACCGCCGGCAGTCTTGACTTGAATTTTTTTAAGATCTGGGCTTGCTGGAAAACTCGCGGAAAACGTATCCGTCATCTTGAAGTCTGATTCACAGTGAAAAGCAAAAGTTTCATTTGTGACATCATTTTTATTCGTTTGACTGCCTTGAGACTCGGGTGCCGGGAGCGTCGCATGATTCGTCGGAATATCAGCCCTTTGGAAGCTTCTTCACTCGCGGTATTGGTTGAGTGCGTGGCCTCGCCACTGCTTCGCCAGCATCCGGCTCGTGTTTATTTCGAGCTTAACATTGAGATGGATCTGATGACCACGGCGAGTCGTGATCACTTGCGCACCTTGGTGGAATCCCTCATCACCGACTCCCTTCGCGAAATGCCTGAGGGAGGTGAATTGACGATTTCAGGTTGCCAGACAGCCAATGGCGTTGAACTAGAGATCGCGGACACGGGCAGCGATGCGGAACACCGAGGCCGCTCTTTGTCGATCGCTGCGGCGGCTCTTGGCTGCAAGCCACACTGGCAAAACTGCCCTCAAGGCGGCGCCGCTGTCACGATCGTGTTGCCGTTCAGTAACGCCGCTCGCAAGGCTGCGTAAGCGTTCGTTACCCGCCCGAGGCGAGCCATGTTTCAACTGTTTAATTCGACGACCATTCCGGCGCTGCAACAAACGGCGATGTTCACCGAGCGTCGACATGAATTGCTTGCCAGCAACATCGCCAATCTTGATACGCCTGATTATCGCGCACGCGACTTACCCGTCGATCGCTTTCAAGCGGCGCTCGCCGATTCGATTGAAAATGCAAAGCGACCATCGCCAGGAAACACGAGCCAAGTTTCTGGTTCTCGCCAGTCCGACATGTTTGGCAATCCTGTTCAACGCGACGATCTTGCATCCGGTCCGCGGGATACGATGGAACCGATTGTTTATCACGATGGCAGCGATGTCAGTTTAGAACGACAAGTCACAGAGATCGCAAAGAACCAGGGGCTTCACAACCTGGCCATTGCGACGATGAGAAACCAGTTCGCGATGCTCCGCGCCGCGATCACTGAACGAGCCTAAGCATTTATTTTGACTCGATGTTCGTCTCGCGAAAGGATTCTTAAGCCATGCTCAACTCGCTCGACATCAGCACCTCTGCATTGGTCGCCCAACGCACCCGCCTCAACGCGATCAGCGGTAACGTGGCCAACATGTCGTCGCTTACGGATGAAACCGGAAAAGCGAATCCTTATCGTGCTCGGCAAGTCATCTTTGAAACCGACCCTTCGCTTTCCACTCGCGACGGTGCTGCAGGAGTGAAGGTCGCCGAAATCAAGTCGGACAAGGCGGAACCGATGTACCGGTACCAGCCCAATCATCCGCTGGCGATCAACGAAGGCGAGCACAAAGGTTACGTTGCCTATCCCAATATTGATCTCACCACTCAGATGGTCGACGCACTTGAATCAACTCGCGCCTATGAAGCGAACGTTGGCGTCATGGAAATCACGAAAGATCTTAGCCGTGAAACGCTAACGTTGCTTGCCTAATGCCTCACGAATAATTTCCCAAGCCTCTCTGTTTCCGTTCGATTCCTCACTTGCAAGCCCTGTCATCCGTGAGTCCCATCGGTCCGCCTCTGCCGCCTGCACCATTTGCGATTCCACCGGGAATGCGAAATGTCTCGTCGTCGCAGGGCTTGAATGGAAAACCGGTGGAAGGCCCCGCCAAAGCAACGAACGACTTCGCCAAGTTAATCCTTGGCAAGTTTGATGAAGTCAACACGATGCAAACGGGTGCGGACGACATGGTGAATCAAATGTTAACCGGTGGCGATGTGAATCAAGCCGAAGTTTTAACCGCCGTTCAGAAAGCTGATCTGGCGTTTCGAATGATGTTACAGGTACGCAATAAATTGATCGAAGCGTATCGCGAACTACAACAAATACAGATCTAGGCACTGCATCGCCCGGTATTGAACAGTCCTTATGAATTTCATTCAGCAGCTCATCGCGCCAATCCGCGAATCATTCTTAGCGATGCCAATGCAATCGCGTGTGATTGCAGGCATGTTGGTGGCGACAATTCTTCTGGGGCTTGGACTTTTGGTCCGTGGCAACGGCAGCCAGGAAGGCGAGTATTTGTTTGGTGGAAGAACGCTTGGAGAGAACGAAGTTGACTCCGTGGAATTGGCGTTCAGCCAAGCAGGGTTAAAAAGTTGGACCCGTGAAGGACGCAGGATCAAGATCCCCAGCGACACACGCAACGAATACTTGGCTGCGCTTCAGGAATCAGCAACGCTTCCTATGGAGCTTCGATCCTCGATTCAAACCGCGATCGACAAGGCGTCGGCGTTTGAGTCAAGTGAACAGCGACAAGCACGGGAGATGCATGCCAAAGAACAGGACCTTGGAAATAAGATCACGGCGTTTCCAGAGGTCCGTTGGGCGAGTGTGGAATACGATCGCGGCGAACGATTCGGGATGTCACGGCAGAGAACTCAAGCGGCAAGTGTCGTCGTCTCGCCTGAAGGCAATGAGTCGCTCACCAAGGCTCGGATCAATATGATCAAAGACTTGATCCGGGGCTCATTCGCCGGAATGACGTCCGAGGATGTCGTCGTTATCGACACCAACGCGAGCGGCTCGTTGGCTCTTGATGATGAGGATCCGATGTTGCGAAAGCGACTGGAGGAAGAAGCGACCTACGAACAAAAAATCCAAAAAACCCTTGTCGGTTATGGACCGATTCGAGTGGCCGCGTATGCTGAAATTGATCCCACAATGGGCGTTGAAAAAACAACCTTGAAATACGATGCCGAACGAACCACATTGTCGGAATATTCCAAGAAGGTTGATTCCGAATCCAACCGCCCCGCTCAAGGTGGCGTTCCGGGCACCGCTCCCAACGCGATCGGCAATCGAGCAACGAGCTTGGAGCAAACCGAACAGATCAGCAAGTCCAAAGCGGATGAGCGAGAAGCCAATGGCGTCGTGGGTCAACAATACGAACAATCACGCATGGCATCTTTCCAAGTTCGTCGTGTCCGTGTTTCGGTGGGCATTCCCGCCAGTTACTACGACAAGATTTTGTTGCAAGATTTCTTGCGAGAGAATCCGGGCAAGACAGCCGCAGATGCTCCCAAGGCGACGCTGGCTCAGCTTCAAGACAAAAGGACAGAGACACAAACACGAATTCAAGGCGCCGTAACACCGTTGTTGCCGCCATTGCCCGTTGGCGAAGATCCGTTCCCACTCGTTCAAGTCTGGGATTATCCCGACTTGCCTGATCCCGTGACCGAATCGCCAAGCTCCACCGGCCAAGCGATGACGTGGCTTGCCAATTCTTGGCAATCGCTCGCAATGATTGGCCTCGCCGTTATCGCCATTCTCATTGCCAAATCCGCGTTGTCGACGGGTTCGAACAATCCCGCACCAGGTTTCAATGAAGGGTTCGGTCTCGAGCTTCCTGTGGTCGTGGATGAGAGTGCGAATGAACCGGCTCGCGGTGACCAACCCGATGGCATGCAAATCACTGGTGGTTCATTGAAAGAAGAACTGGTCCGTTTGGTTGAGAATAATCCTGATGTCGCCGCCAACGTGCTCCGCGCTTGGATTACCGAAGCGGCGTAAATCGCTCTTTTCATCAACTCGATATTTCTTCTACAAAACTAGCCAGCTTGTCGTCGTGAACAGCGACGCAAGAGACATCGGCCACACTTGAGAACGGGGGACGAATGACGAACGCCAAAGAAGCGACCATGCGACGAATCGCGATCGTTTTGGCGAGTCTGCCCCAACCGGTTGCGAAGCGACTCCTGGGCACACTGCAAAACGATAGCCAACAACTGGTTCGCGCCGCACTGGGTTCGCTCACCGATGTGGATCCCCTTGAACGGCGACGAGCTCTCGATGGATTTGCCACGTCGCTGCGAAACGACCATGGAAAGCGAAGCCAGCTCTCGACAACCAACTCATCCGATGCCGCTGAAATCATTTTTTCTCGCACCGCGATGCGAAATCTGAATGATCGCCAAGCACATGGCTCCCGTTCCGCAGATCATTCTCACGATGATCAACGGGAACACGCCAATGGACGGAAGCCTGCGACATTTGCGTTCTTGCGAGACGTCGATGACGAATCTTTGGTCGCTCACTTATCCGGTGAGATGCCCCAAACCCTTGCCATCATCTTGGCATCCATTTCACCCGCTCAAGCGGCGCGAGTGTTACCTCGAATGGATGTCAAAGTTCGCATCGATGCGATGCGAAGAATGGCCAATCTAAAAGACCTGCCTTCGGAGTTGATCGACGACATCGGCAACCAACTTCGCACTCGTCTAACGCCTTCGCCGCAAGGTAGTGGTTCGTCCGGCAGCGGCGTCGGCCAACGCGCACTTGATGCCATCCTCGCGGAACTTCCCGGCGAACCGGCACCTTCGCAAGAGCCGTCGATCGACCAGGTACAAAACGTGATCGACCGCGTTAACGTCCGAACAAACCCAAAAGAATCGCGATTTGGCCAAGGAGACAAACCTCGCTCCGATGTTCGCATTGCGGAGGACACATGGCCTGATAACCAGTCGTCGGGAGACCGACATGAAACGTCATCAAAGTCCAACCGCAATTTCGTTGACGCCTCCTCACCGCTCCGATCGACGGATTCCATTCATCTCTATTTGGTCTCGATGCCCACGAATCAGCTTCGCGAGACGCTAGGGAAGGTGCCTATTCGACAGGCATTGCTAACGTTGTGTGGGCTTCCAAATTCGACAGCCGAAGCGGTATTGGAATCGCTTCCGCGAAAGCAGGCGAAACAAGTTCGTGAGCAGTTGGCAACACTGGGTAGTCTCGAGCTTCGCGAAATTGACGAAGCGAAACAGACCGTTGCATCGTCGGCTCTCGCTCAGAAAGCGACTCACGATCTGGTGATGGCCGCTGCCGCTTAGTCGACTTTGCATCGTTACTCGGAGATTCATCATTGCCACCGTCCTGAAACCCAATTCGCCGCAAGTGATGCCGAGCCAGTCATCACCGTCAGGTCTCGCAGGATTCAATCTCGACGATCTCTCACGTCAGGCGCATCAGCGTCTCAACGACTGTCGCGACGAGGTTGCCAGAATGCTGGATGCCGCGAAAGTGGAGGCTGAAAAACTTCGCACGACCGCGATGGCCGAAGGATTGGCCCAAGGCCGTGAGCAGGCAGCGCAAGAATTTGAAAAGAACCTCCAAGCCGCGATTCAAAAGCGGATGGGTGAACACGCCGGTGCGGTGAAGTCGATGATGAATCAAATCGCGACACAGCACCAAACATGGATGCAAAACTACGCCGACTCCATCGTCTCTTTGGTGATGGAGATTTCCGAACGAGTCATTCGCACTCGACTCGACCGCGAGCCTGAGATCCTTGTCCGATGGGCTGCGGATGCACTTGCCGCCACTCGATCAGCGCAACGGATCACGGTCGCCGTTCATCCGGAAACGCTTGCCGAATTAGGTAAAGACCTGGACGAACTCCTTTCCACACCGGGGCTGCCGGAAGACTCAAGCTTGATTCCGGATGAAACGGTTTCGCGAACCGGAGTTATCGTTCGGCAATTGGGTGGCAACGTCGATGCGGGACTGGAAACGCAGCTTGATACACTTCAGCGACTACTCGAAGAAATGACCTGATGCCTGTTGAAGTAAACCGAACATGACACCCATCCCCCCCCCTGCCCTGCCCGACTTGGATGGCTGTCGACGAATGATTCGTGCGACGCAGACTCATCGCATCGTCGGTCGTGTGTGCGCGACCGTGGGTGTCACCGTCGTGGTTGAAGGCATGACGGCGCCGTTGGGAGCGGTTTGTCGAATCGACTCGCTCGACAATGCTCAAACGATCGCTCGCGTCATCGGCTTTAGCGGCGTGCGACCGATCTTGGCGCCGCTGACTGAAAGCAAAGCCTTTGCCGCAGGCGATCATGTCGAGGTCACCAGCCAGTCGCTGCGAGTATCCGTTGGCCCGGCGATGCTTGGCCGCGTCGTCGATGCCTTAGGCCGTCCGATCGACGGTAAGCCGCTGCCCAAGGGCTTGGCGATGATCGATGTCGATCGCGCCGCACCGGAATCGCTTCAACGACCACCCATCAATCTACCGCTTGCGACGGGTGTGAAAGCGATTGACGCGCTATTGACGATTGGACAAGGCCAACGCATTGGGATCTTCGCGGGCTCAGGCGTCGGTAAAAGTACGCTGCTGGGCATGCTCGGCCGAGGCACCGCTGCGGATGCGATTGTGATCGCGATGGTGGGTGAGCGAGGTCGCGAAGTCCGTGAATTCATCGAGCGTACGCTTGGCGTCGATGGCATGAAACGATGCGTGATGGTGGTTGCGACAAGCGATCAACCCGCGTCGCTGCGAATGCAAGCGGCGTGGACAGCAACCGCGATTGCGGAAGCGATTCGCGACACAGGAAAAAATGTGCTGCTGCTGGTCGACTCCGTCACACGGTTTGCGATGGCGCAGCGAGAACTTTCTCTCGCCGCGGGTGAACCGCCCACGACGCGAGGTTACACGCCGAGTGTTTTCGCTTCACTGCCTCGATTGGTCGAGCGTGCCGGTCGAACCGAAACGGGATCGATCACCGCGTTTTACTCGGTGCTGGTTGAGGGCGATGACAATAACGAACCGATCGCAGACACGATGCGTGGTTTGCTTGATGGGCACTTCGTCCTGTCGCGGGCCCTCGCGGGCGAGTCGCACTGGCCAGCGATCGACGTTTTGCAAAGCCTCAGTCGATTACAGCCACACCTCGTCGAGCCCCATGTCAAAGCCGCCGCAGATCAACTGAGACGGCATCTTTCGGAATACCAAAAGCACGCGGACCTTATCTCCATCGGTGCCTATCGTGCGGGAACGAACTTGGCGCTGGATCGCGCGATCGCGTTGAGAGAGCCCGCACGCTCGCTGTTGACTCAGCGATCCGATGAGATCATTCCGATGAAGCAAACTCACACCACGCTTTTGTCTCTCGGCCAGCCAATCGACAAGGCTCCCCCCGCAGCTGTCGCTAAATGAAGACGCAAGCATCCCGGGGTTAAACCATGTTCAAATACCGCTTTAAAAGCATCCTGCAGTTGCGAGAGAACGAGCGGGACACCGTGCGTGGATTGGTCGCGGAGGCCTACGCGGCACTTGGTCAAATCGAGCTTCGCCGCAAAGAACTCCGGTTGGAACGACAAAACCTTGAGCAGGAAAGCGGTCAGCGGCGAGCGGGGACGCTCTCGATGGACCGATTGCTCGCAGACGGGCGATACGACCTTCAATTAGCCACGGATGACGCTCAAATCGTCGCAGCAAGCCAAAAGATTGAGGTAGAGTTGCAAAGGCGGCAGCAACTGCTCGCCGATGCCAATGCCGCGGTGCGGCAGATGGAGATCCTGCGTGACAACGAGCTTGCCACCTGGAACACCCATCAGGCGAAGATCGCTCAGGCCAACCTGGACGAGATCGCCGCACGTCGACAACGGACCAACTCACTACACGTCGGTTTCGATGGTTCACGCGAATTTTGATGATGCAAGCACGGACCCCCCTGATCCGAGGATAAATAAATAATGGCAATATTGCTTCGTGCGTTTGGAGCGTTTTGCATTGGCACAATCGTTACGCAGATGATCTTGATGGGCTACTTCGTGTCGCGGGGGACGTTTAATGTCGACTCGGGCACCAAGATGGTCGCATTGCTCAACGGCATCGACATTACCGGTGACCGCCTCGTCAAAATCATGAGCAAAGCGGACGCTAGCGAACAACCTGGGTTTGACGAAATCCTCGCCGCCCGAACGATGTCCAGTCTCGACATGGACCTGAAGCTTCGCAGCCAGCGCGCCTTCGATGATGAGTTGACTAAGCGAGCAACCGAACTTAGGGATGCGCAGGTTCGGTTCGATAAGCGACGCGAAGCTTTCGACCGAAAACTTGAGGAATTTGAAAAAGGTGCAGAAGATGAAGGGATGAAAGAGGTTATCCGCACATTGCAATCATTAGCTGCCGATCAAGCCAAAGATCAACTAATGAAAATTTATGACGGTCAGGAAATTGATGACGTCGTCAATATTATTCAAGGTATCTCAATGGATAAACGAAAAGACATATTAGCGGAGTTCACTCTGCCGGAGGAAGCTGAGAAACTTCATTTGATTCTCAAGCGAATCGGCGATGGATTACCCACCACTCAGATCATCGATCAGGCTCGCCAAGACCGCTAGTTTTGTCTTTTTTCAAACTCCTCGGGGTTTGGGTTCAGGACGTTGCGTTTGCGAGCATCGCTTCCGGGGGGATGCGAGCACGATGCAAATTCAAGATAACGTCCGCCGAGTCACAAATGCCGATGCTCGAGCTGAATCGCCCGATGCGTTTCGCGGGTTCACTCGACCGTCGCTGCAAAGCTCCACTGATGCGTTTGCGCAGATATTCGAGGCAATTGCCGCGTCTTACGCACCAAAGCAGGAGCCAAATCGCAACCCCGCAACGGGTCTCCAGGAGGTTTCCAAGCGGGAAGACATTGCTGAGAATGAATCGCTCTCGGAAGAGAAAGACGATTCGCTAAAAAAGGACGACGAAGCTCAAAACGCGGCTTCGCCGACGACCGCCCTGCCCTACCCCGTTCAACCGCTGGCGGTCAGCGCCGATCAACCCCAGGCCGTAAAGCCAGCTGATGCGGTGGTCGAAAAATCAAGCGAATGCTGCTCCGAATCCAAAAATCCAAGGGCCACTGAAACTGAAAACGCTCTCGTTGAAAATGGGGATGCGGATGCAAGCTATCCCACAACACCGACCGCAAACGCAGATCTGGTTATTTCGGATCCTGCCGTCGTTGCGAGTGCTGATGAATCTCCCGCACCAAATGATTCCCCCGGGGCGAAGCTTGAGCCGGTCATTGACGGCGGTACTCAGAGGGATTTCGGCAAACGGTTAGACGACGGCGTAGCCCAAGAGAAACCGATCGATGCCACCGAGCGTCTTCAGGTGCCACCCTCGGTCGAGCCGAACATGAACACGGGCCCCGATTCGAAAAATCCTTCGGCGGACGCCTCAACCGCAGACGCTTTCCACTCGGACGATGAGACGGAAAACGCAATTGGAAACGAGGCCGCCACGGATGATCGTCGCGACCGGCGGGATCGCAGAGACACGGGGGACGTGAGAGCAACAAACGCCGCACGCCAAGACGCATCCCAAGATCGCCAAACTTCGCAAAACAACCAAAGCTCGATCACTTCCTCTACGGCGATGCAACCATCCGCGTCAGACATTGGATTGGCATCGTCGCCAGGCGGACCCACGCCAGGTGCGAACGCCGCTACGCCGACGTCGCCTGGTGCCGCCGTGCCTTTGGGCACCACCGCAGGAGTGCTTGCGGCAGCTTCGGCAACGGTATCGTCTTCGCCAGGAAGAGTCTCCTCGTCCGCGCCGGATACGCTCGCCATAGGCACGGGTAGTGCTTCAAATGATTCTTTAATCGAAACCACGGCTGCCCCGTCTACTCCGGCCAGCCGGCAATCCGAAATTGCCGATCGTGCGCGGTTGGTTCACCGAATCGCGAAGGCGTTTCAAAAAATGGGTGTTGATGGGGGACATGTGCGCCTGAAGATGCATCCCGAGGAACTTGGTGGTGTGCAATTGGAGATGCAGGTCATTGGGCGCACCATCAATGCAACCGTGACGGCAGAAAATGAGCAAGCACGTCAAGTGATCCAAGCGAATCTGCCCGAACTTCGCCAGCGCCTCGAAAGCCAAGGCTTGATTATCGAGCGATTTGACGTTCAAACGCGGACCGATGGTGATGGAGCGGGAGCGTCAAACCAAAATCAGCAGCAAACGGGAACGGGCTTCGGCGATGAATCGCGTCGCCGAGATGGCGTTTGGCGTCCGCAAGATGAGGCTCGACCCGGTCGGTCAAACGCTCGATCTGCTGAATTGGCAGCCCTAAGAAGCGACGGTGCAGCCGTTGGAGCGCGAAAAACGGGTGCTTCTTGGCTGGTCGATCGAGGATTAGATGTCAAACTGTAAGATCGCAAAGTGACCGTTGACGAGAATCGTCACATTTTCTACGATACGCGGCCCGAATGGTTCCGCCGTTTTAATGCGGCTTGATTCTTGGCAATTTTGGAAAGGGTGACGTGCAATGGCCGTCCCAAAAAGAAGACACAGTAACAGTCGTACCGGAAAGCGTCGCTCGCATCATCATTTGACGAAGCGGCAAATCGCCTATTGCCCTGCTTGCTCAGTGGCGGTTCCCACACACACGGTCTGTCCGAAGTGTGGTTACTACCAAGGTCGAATAGTCGTTGAAAGCGATGAGCAATAGCCGGCATGTCTCTCGACGTTGATTCGGTTGGGTTTGTTTTTCCCGGCCAAGGTGCCCAATCTCTCGGAATGGGCGGTTGGCTTGTCAAAAACCACGAAGTCGCCCGGGATGTATTTGAACGTGCCGGCAGTGTTCTTGGCTATGATTTGCTCGACTTGTGCTTGCACGGTCCCGTATCCCGATTGGATGCAACCGAGTTCAGCCAACCTGCTTTATTCGTCATTTCGATGGCCGCGGTGGAGGTACTTCGCCGCGAGCAACCGAATCTCGTTTCCAAAGCAAAGGCAACTGCCGGCCTCAGCCTCGGTGAATATTCAGCCATTTGTTTCGCAGGTGGGTTGGAATTCGACGATGCGCTTCGTTTGGTGCAACGGCGTGGGCAAGCGATGCAGTCTGCTGCCGATGCGGTTCAAAGCGGCATGGCAAGTGTCATCGGCCTCGACCTTGAGGCAGTTACCAAGCTCTGCGACCAAGTCCGCGTTGACGGTGAAATCCTGCAACCCGCGAATATCCTTTGCACGGGCAATATTGCAGTCTCGGGACACAAAACCGCCATCGAACGCTTAGTGGAAGCCGGACCCGCAGCGGGTGCGGCAAAAGTGATTCCGCTTTCGGTTGCCGGCGCCTTCCATACCTCGCTGATGCAACCCGCCGCAAAGTCACTTGGCGAAGCCCTTGCTGAAGTCAAAGTCAGCGACATGAAAATCCCTGTCTACAGCAATGTGGACGCATCAGCCCATCAAAACGGCGCCCCGATCGCGGCCCTTCTTTCTCGACAACTTGTCAGCCCCGTCCGGTGGGAGGATTCAATCCGCCAGATGATCGATGACGGAATCGAAGGCTTCGTGGAAGTTGGCACCGGAAGAATTTTGCGAGGCACGATTAAACGGATCGCCCGAAAGATTCCGCTCGAAGGTTTCGGCGACGGCCCGGAATCCTGAAGGCCCCGAACCGAATCAGTTGCCGAATTTCTCTGTTTTCTCATTTTAAAAAGTCTCATGGAACTATCGATCAAAGCGGACTTGTCGAACCAAGTCGCGGTAGTGACGGGTGCGTCACAAGGTCTGGGCAAGGCAGTCGCGATCGCTTTGGGTATGAACGGCGCGAAAGTGGTTTGCTTAGCTCGCAATGCGGACAAACTGAAAGACACCGTTGACGCGATCGCTTCGCTTGGCGGTTTCGCTCAAGCGGTTTCTTGCGATGTGACGGATCGAGCCGCTGCGTCTGCCGCGATCGAAGGCGCGGCAAGCGAGCATGGGCGTCTCGACATTCTGGTCAACAATGCTGGAATCACGCGAGATAAGCTGATGCGTGGCATGTCCGATGAAGAATGGGACGACGTCATTGCCACGAATTTGACGAGCTGCTTCGTTTGCTGCCGGGCTGTTGCAAATATCATGCGAAAAGCGAAGTACGGCCGAATCATCAATATGGCGAGTATTTCGGGGCTGATCGGTAACCCTGGACAGGCAAACTACTCGGCGAGCAAAGCGGGCATGATCGGTTTGACGCGGACGCTCAGCAAAGAGCTCGCGAATCGAGCCATCACCGTCAACGCCGTCGCCCCTGGATTCATCGAGAGCGAAATGACTGCCAAGCTGGGCGAAGTCGTGATGGAAGAAGTCCGCAAGCGAATTCCGGCCCATCGCGTCGGTACCCCCGAGGACGTGGCCGCAGCGGTGCTTTTCCTGGCGTCACCAGCAGCGGGGTACATCACTGGCCAAACGCTCGTTGTTGATGGTGGAATGGTTGGATAAGATTCCATCGGCGTATTGACGCGTTTTAGCCGTTTCCCCTATCTTTGCGGACGTTGACCGCGCCGCCAAGATCGGTTCGACCGCTATAATTCCGGTTGATCGCGATTTTCAGGGTTGCTAACTGTTTCTCAGATACGCCGTTCCGCGGCGTTTCCTTCACTCACTAAAAAACTAAATCCGCCTTTCAGGAGTATCCCATGGCCACAGTCGAAGAACGCGTCGTTGACATCGTCGCAGAACAATTGGGTGTTGAAAAAGACAAAATCACCCGAGAAACATCGTTCGTGAACGATCTCGGCGCTGATTCACTCGACACCGTTGAGTTGGTGATGGAACTGGAAGAAGAATTCGACATCAGCATTCCAGATGATGCGGCTGAGAAGATCCAAAAGGTCGGCGAAGCAATCACCTACATTGAAAACACCAAAGGCGAAGACGCTTAGGGTTTTTGTTCAAGCGGCGTGATTTCTAGGCATTAATCGCCCTCTCGCATCGCATCTAAAATGTGGAACAATGCCGTCCCTTCTGCGGGGGCGGCATTTTCCTTTTCGTCGTGACATCGTTTTTTGCATGGGTCGGTTTCGAGATGAATGATCGACGAGTCGTCGTCACCGGTTTAGGGCTTGTTACGCCGCTAGGCCACTGCGTAAATGAAGTCTGGCAGCGATTGCTTGATGGGCACTGTGGCATTCATACGCTCACCACAATTGATACGTCCCACCACAAGGTTCACATCGGGGGCGATATCGCCGATTTCGACGTCAGCGGCTTCGCAGATGCTCGAGAAGTAAAACGCCTCGATCGATTTACGCAGTTCGCGCTCCGCGCCGGCGGAACCGCAGTGAAAGATTCGGGTATCGACTTTAAAAACGAAGATCGCACGAAATGTGGTGTGATTCTCGGATCGGGAATCGGGGGGCTTTCTGAGATCGAAGCCCAGATCGAAAAGATGATCGAGAAAGGGCCCGATCGGGTCAGCCCATTCACCGTTCCCAAGATGATGCTTAACGCCGCCGGCGGCAATCTTTCAATCTATTACGGATTGAAAGGCCCGAACTTCGCCATCGCCACTGCCTGCGCGAGTGCGACGAACGCAATGGGCGAAGCGATGCGTAGCATTCGTAGCGGCGAGACGGATGTGATGATCACCGGCGGAAGCGAAGCCGCGATCACTCGGATGGGCCTCGCCGCGTTCCAAAACATGAAGGCGCTTTCCACTCGCAATGACGAACCTCATCGGTCCAGTCGACCTTTCGATATCGACCGCGACGGCTTTGTGCTAAGCGAAGGTGCCGGGGTCCTCGTGTTCGAAGAACTGGAGCGTGCGAAGGCGCGTGGCGCAAGAATCTACGGTGAAGTCATTGGTTACGGTACGACCAGCGACGCAGGACACATCACCGCTCCCGATCCTGAAGGACGCGGAGCGGCGGCGGCTATTTGGGCCGCACTCAAAGACGCACGCATCAACCCAAGTGATGTTGATTACATCAATGCTCATGGGACCAGCACGCCGCTTGGGGATAAAGCGGAGACCTTTGCGATCAAGCAAGTCTTCGGTGAACATGCCAAGAACGTTGCCATCAGTAGTACGAAGAGTGCACTGGGTCATTCGCTCGGTGCCAGCGGCGGCATTGAGATGGTGATTGCAACCAAGGCCGTTGTTGAAGGCATGATTCCGCCAACGATCAATCTTGAGAATCAGGATCCCCAGTGTGACCTGGACTATACGGCACTTCGTCCGGTGCAACGTAAGGTTCGCGTCGCGCTGAGCAACAGCTTCGGTTTCGGTGGACACAACGCGTGCATATTGGTAAGCGAACTTCGATAAAGCCTTGGCCTGGTTCACTTCGGTTTGGGGACGTGGCGGTATTGCCCGCCGTTCTCTTTTGCGATCTTAACCATCGTCGCTTCGGCATCACGACCTACCTGACCTTCGACCCCGTGATACCGGATCGTATGAACGATCGAAATGGCCCCATTTTCGCCAAACAAATTCTCTTCATGATTTTGCTCCCGCAAGATCTCTTCAATGCGAGCGGGAAACTCACCATCGGACAGAAGGAAAATGACATCGGGCCGCAGCGTTAACGCGAATGGTAGGACGTCGTAGGGCGCTCTTCCCTTGTTCATCTCAACCGTCATCGCCCAGCTTCGCAACCGCCTCTTATTCTCGGGTGTCGCCATCACACTAGCCGGTTCATCCATGTTTGGATCTTGGATTCGCATATACGCGGGCTCCTCATCAAAGAAAATGACGTAGAACCGTTGATCAGGAGTTAACTGATCAATCGATCCAAGAAGCTCCTCTCGAGCCGACTGAAAACCGTCTCGCATACTGCCCGAACTATCGACCAGATAAACGAAGTGATTTCCTCCGCCATCGACACCGCAGAACTGCACCTTCGCGTTGGAATCGCCTTTGAGTGACTTCATCAACGAACTGTTGAGTGATGAACTTGAGCTACTGAATAAATCAGAGGTTGATGGTGCCGCGGGCGCTGGAGGAACGTCCATCGAAACTTCCGTCACCGCCATCGTGCCCATCTCGCTGATCTCATAAGCCGTCTCGGAAACAGGTTCCGTGGGTTCGCTCGGTTCGCTCGACTCGATGGAAAAAGTTTCCATCGTTTCCTCGCTCGACTCAGATGCCGATGCAGTGAATGCAAGTTGATCTTTGGGTGGATTGTTCGCGAGCGTCATGAACCCAAGCAAAACAAGAACCGCCAGATGAGCAAGTGTACTGACAAACCATGATGCAGGTCGAAAACGTTTCTTCGGATCATCTTCATCCTCGCCACTGACTTCCTGGACCGCGGGTATCGGGCCGGGCGAGCGTTTCGCCGCACTCTCGTCGTGGATCGCAAACGGCTTGATCTCCTTCGAGACCACCGTATCGGTTTCTGGAAATACGAGCGGAATGACAGGAGCCGCGTTTACAGAGCGCTCGTGCATGCTGAACTCAACGGCTTTCTCAGACAGACATTTCGGAGCTTCCTCTACTCGAACCGCTGGCACTTTGATTTCCTCAGGTAGAGGTTCCTCGACTCTGGGAATGGAAATTTCTGGCGAAGAACAATCGGGTTCGACCACCGACTCCGTGAAGTGTGGCGACTGAACAAACGATGAACCAGTGTCAGTGCGAATCCACGCTTTGGCATCGTCGATCTGTACTGTGGATTCATTCAGTGAAGGCAACTGGGGTGTCCAATAATTCAGTGATTCTGATCGATTCGTTACTGACTTACCTAACTCTGGAACAACACCATCGGAAAGCGACCGATAACTAAGCGGCGACGAGAAGTTCGGCAGCACGTCGGATGAATTTGATTCGACTCGCGTCTGCAACCGCGTCAAGCGATGGGACCAACTATCCGTCGCCTCCCCGCCCTGCCCTTCCGGTGCGGCATTTGAAGATGCGGCAAGTGATTCGCTTGTTGTGATCGGGGAAGCCGTTGCGGAGTTCGGCAATTCGGCTCCGCGAGCCATGCGTCGCAGAAGCAGTTCCAACTCAGCCGCCCGCGACTCATGCCTTGCCGCTTCTGCTGCACTTCGAACCCGAATGAGCTCCAGTTCGATCTCGCGAATCTGCAGCTCTCGGATGGAATCTTCAATGCACATCGATTCAGCTCTCCGCATATTTAAAAGCCCCCATCCCTGTACCGTGAAGCGATTCTTTACCAAAGACGATTACCAATTCACCGATTATGATTTGCCGGCTCATTGTCGACATTTGCAATCAACTCGCAAAGTTTATTTCGATGTGTTTGGGAAAATAATCGGCCATTCCTCGTGGTTCTTCTTGGATTTTAGTGGCAAGGGTGAGGTTCGATTTCGGTCTTTCGACCTCGGAACAGGGCGGTGGATTTTTGCAGGCATCCGCTCCTGCGTCCCATGATTTGGCAGCAGACGTT
>Ga0105051_10004288_pt1 | contig 16601 bp, 24 predicted proteins | sample FRY02_FD_78383 | JGI IMG/M metagenome (GOLD analysis project Ga0105051, IMG submission 78383) | Freshwater microbial communities from Lake Fryxell liftoff mats and glacier meltwater in Antarctica - FRY-02 (megahit assembly) | ecosystem: Environmental > Aquatic > Freshwater > Ice > Glacier... | reverse complement strand
CGACATCGCAAAGGTCCAGCCGCTGACTACCTCGCAGATGCCGGCCAAGTATCTCGAAATGCCAAACGGCCGAATCCTGTACAGCCTCAAGACGTTCACGATAACCCAGCTTGACTTCGTGCGTCGGGATATGTTCCGCAAGCTAACCACTAAGGGCCAACGGGTCGATGGCCTACGGAACATGGGCCGGTACCTGGTATACTATAACCTCATCGGCCTGGGCGTGGACTTCCTCAAGGACTGGCTACGCGGCAAAATCTTCACCGCCGATGACCTTCCCGACAGTATCATGGACACTATGCTGGGTTCGGTCGGCCTCAACCGGTACTCGGTGGAGAAGGGGTGGACTAACCCTAGTGAGGCCGCCGTGAACTTCATCACGCCGCCCCTGGCATGGCTGGACGCCCCGTGGCAGGACATCACCCAGGCCGGCGACGGTTCCGGGCTGAGGTCTGTGCGGTTCATCCCCATAGTGGGCGAACTTCTGTACTTCTGGGCACCCTTCGGTGCCGGGTTCCAGAAGAACCGCAAGGATGCTGAGAAAGAGTACAAGAATAAGATGTCGGCACTAAAGCGTGAGGCACAGTTGGCCCACTTCGATGGGGACGATGACCTGGTACGCACACTAACGATGATCTACAATGAGCGGCGGAAGGAAGTACGGGGGATCGACCCCCTGACCGCCGAGACACTTAACTCCCTCACCGCATAAGGAACATGCCATGGCCGGGGATGCACTAAGCACCGCGAATGTCCGAGAAGTCGAACATATTGCTGAGTTGACGGTACGCAGGTACTTCGACCACTACCTGGAGAATGTACGCCCCGAGCTAGAGTCTCGCCTGCGTAAGGACATGGTCGTGGCGGTTACCGCCCACGACCTGTCTCCCTCCGCCCACGGAGGCGTGGAGCGTAGATTCAGTAGGTTGGTGTGGCTGGGCATGGGGGCGATAGCGGTGTCCGGGGGTACAGGGGCGGTAGTCGCAAAGCTGCTGTCTGGTTTGGGGTAAACACCGTCTGATCCCATCGAATCTTGCCGGCCAGGGCCGGCCGCTCATGCCACCCAGTACGCATCACCGCACCCGCCCGCTGCCAATCCTCCCACTCCGATACTGCGTTACGCAGGGCCGGCAGTGGGAGTTTTCTTATCCCTCCGTAGTGACACCAGTACAGGCAGCCGTTGACTTTCAGCAGACTATCCAGGGCCAACGAGTCCAGGTCCCACACCCCCACCTCCAGGTGATCTTCACTATCAGTGAAAAGCATGTACGAAGGCATCTATGTACTCCTTACGGGTGTAAGTGATCCCGCGTTTGGTGGATATTTGTAGGGTGGTGCCCTTGCGGCCGGTGGTAGTCCAGTTGTACATCGTTTTGACCGACACTACGAAGTCGTGCTTGTTGTTCAAGTATTCCCTGGCCTGGGCCAGGGTCATGTCGGGCGACGGGGGCTGAAACGAGGGGGGTAGCGTCATCCTTCTTCTCCTTCACAGGTCCACAGGGTGCCGAGCAGGAAGCAGGCCGCCGCAACTACCAGCGTCCAGTTCTCTACTCGTAGGGCGGACACGCCCAACAGGCAACTGCCTACAACATATGTCAGCTTACGTATGACCACGCCGGGCCTCCATTCTTTTCATAGCACTCTTCACGGGTTCCTCACCATCTATCAGCACGCGGGTACCCTTAGAGTCCCCGTCCCAGTTAGCCCACGGCAGGCTGTTGTCCGCGTGGTACGAGACCGGAACGTACCGCCGGGCGGCCTCATCGACCGCGATACCGACGTACCATGACCGTCCGAAGGGTGACTCTACGCGGGCCACCCACTGGGGGAAAGCTCCCGGGGGCGTGAAGCCCCCGAGAACGATGAACCGTCCCTCGGCTATCGCCTTCTCACAGGCAGCGGTAGGGGCCGCCGCAGGGAGTAAGGCACCGAGGTCGGATTTAGTTCGTACTGGGCGGAGCGACAACGTCATCGGGAACCTTTACCCCCACAGCTTTCAGTGTTTGAATGGCCAAATTATATCCATGGTTGTGGCTGTCGATCTTCTCCTGGGCCACCTGTTCAGGTGTGGTAGGTGCGAGCTTACGCCGGGTGAAGTAACCCAGAGCAGCAACCGCTAGTAAAGAAGTACCGCCGCCGGCACTGGCGGCCAGGCTTTCGCCGATCCCCAGGGTCAGGCCCCGGAAGAACTCGAAGGTGCTTTCGCCGCCGTCGATATTCGTGTTCCAGGTGATGATATTCTCCTGGGCGGTACGCTGGTACCGATCCCTCGCCTGCCGAGCCTTCGGCAACGGCAGCGTGGCCGGCAGCCCCTCGGCCACCTGGATGTCGTAGGGGGTGTCCACCTTGACCAACCCCTCCAGGCTAAACGCCTTGGCCGTAGACGTACAGCCCCCACTTACACACCCCGCCAACACCAGCCCTACAATCATTCGCTTCATCTTTTTCTCCGTTTCTTAGAGACAAACTTGTCCCGGTGATACGCTTCGCCGGGACCGATACCACAGATTTCGTGATACGGGACGCCGTCGATCACGACGCCCGCACTGATTACTGACCTCCGTTTAGTGTGTTTACCGTACGCGAACGCGAACGCCCTGTCGTCGATCCCGCACCCAGTGTCCATGCCGAAGATGCGGCGGGTAGGACTGACCATCCACTTAACTCCACCGGCCGTGTGGATATGGCCCATCACCGTCGACATCAGCATCTTTTTGGCGGCGTTGTAGGCCGGGTGTTCCCCACCGTTGCCGGTGCCGTGGAAGTAGTACACGTCATCGACTATATGATCGTCCTGCCAGTCCCACCCCGGGGTGCCCCATATATCTGCATACTCTCGCAGGAACCGGGCAGGGATGCCCACCTCTTGGGCCAGCCTCAGCGGCCGTTGGTCGTGGTTGCCAATGCACACCCTGGCCTCTGGGAAGGCCGCGTGCCACTTCGACACGCCCGCCTTGGCCAGGGTGTACTCGTCCGCAGGCCCGGGACATTCAGGGTGGTGGGCATGGAAGCTGATAGCTTGCAGGTCTACCACGTCCCCGATAAACACCACCGTGTCACACTCCCACTGGTCCTGCAAGTCCAGGCAGAACTGTAGGTACCCCGGGTGGCACACCGGTTCGTGAATATCGCCGATAACTAATGTCCTACTCATCTGTGTCTCTCCAGTTTCCGGGGTCTTGTCTTGGCTTATATATGGAACGGGGTCACCCCGCCGTCCGCACCCTCTTCGTATATCGTTAGTCCCAGCCATTTGGCTACCGCGTACTCGGCAGACGCACCGGTACTTTTCCTCCAACCCTTGAGTAGGAAGATACAGTCCGCCTCTGCATCCTCAGACCGCAGGGCCTGCAAAGCGTGGAGGTCACGGTAGATGTACACCGGCGCGGGCAACTCACTCGCCCCCTGACCGTCGGCCCGGTCAATGTCTGCCGGGCTTATAACGGTCCACCCGTTACTAACCATGAGGTCTCGCCCCCGGTCGAAGGCCACGAAGTTGAACTTGTAATGGTCCCGCATAGGCCCCGCGACGTAGCAGATATTACTTCCGTACTGGCCAACTGTGGTGCCCGCCAGGATGATCTTGATAACCTCCGGCCGGCAACCATTGCCCTCCAACGCTTTACGTAGCCGGCGGATGCTGGGGGGTTCGACCGTGCCCCGGGTACGTTTCGGGGTGGTCGCCGTAGCCAGTTCAGTAGGCTCCGTGAACCTGGCCAGCAGTTCCGACGCCGCACCCTTAGTCGGTCGATCATCTACAAGGTTGCCGACAGACTCAGCGTCCAGGAGGATGCCGGCACAGGCCCGTGCGTGTGCAAGGTGAGACGCCCCGCTCTCGGGGTCAAGGTCCTCCCCGTCCAGCCATGCCAGCATATGCCGCTGCATCGCCGACACGTACACGGTCGCCGACACCGACTCATCCCGCCAGTTGTAGGGGCCATACTTGGCCGCCCCCAGCTTCATCACCTGGGCCTCCTGAATCATAGCCCCGGAGGGGATAAGGTGCAGGGGGGGTTTGGTCTTGCCGATACGGTCTTTCGGGTTGGTGCTAGTCTGCGTCACGCTACGCTCCCTAAATAGGTCTTTGCTGCCCAGGCTTTCACCTGGAGTCCATGAAACACGCTGTGTTTAGTGCCGCCCGCTTCATGCGTTCGGCTAGATATATACGGGGCGTTTGATCGTAGGCGTTCATAGAACTTGCTCTTGCTGAGGGGACGCATGCCCCGCTCTCGGGACCACGCGGTCCAGGCGTCGAACAGTTCCTGCTTTAACACTACATGAGTGTCTCCCTCATCGGTACACTCTTCAAGGAAGGCGGCGAGTGGGCTGGTACTGGTCCGCCACTCCCGCATAGCCTCGCGGCTGGTGCCGGGCAGCGTAAAGTGTCCACGCTTACGTAGGGACCTAAGCCCCTGCAACGCCCACACCGCGATACCCTGAATCTCACTGGCCAGCTTATGCTCCAGGTTGAAATCTTCCTGACCTACAAACGTGCGGTCAAACTCTACCAGGTTGAGCCGGCGGAGCATGGCCCCGGAGTGGTCGGGTACGTCCAGGAACTCATTAGACGCTATCGTTATCCGGCACGTCAACTGGTGGCGGGCGATGTGCGACTTATACTTAGGGTTGATCGACACGCTATCACCGCCCGCGATGTTCAGCAGAAGCTCCAGGCCCCGCATGTTGTCCGTGTTGCGGCTGTTACGGGCGTCAGGGATAAGGCACACCAGCTTGTGCATCAGCGGATGTACCCCGTGTTCGTTAGTCAGGCTACTGAAACTGGTGGTCGCCGTCTGGGAATCCCCGACCAGTTTAGACAGCATGTTCAGGGTGACAGACTTACCGGCGGCCGTAGGCCCCCGCATGAACATCAACTTGTGTAAGCTGGTGTCGGGGATCATGCAGTATCCGAACCACTCTTGTAGTAGGTTCATGCGTTCAGGTTCGTGGCCGTGGCAATCCTCCAGGAACTGTAGCCACGCCGGGCACTTCGCCGTCACGTCAAGGGAGTACGGTAGTGAGTTCGTGGTGAACAGGTCGGGGGTAGAGTCCAGCAGGTAGGTAGACTCGGGCTGGCCGTCGATGAACTCTTCGACGTTTAGTATCCCGTTCTCAAACACGATGAGGTTCTTTGGGTCCGGGCCATCCGCCCCGTTAATCCAGCAGGGTATATTCTCATCAGTCACCAGGGTCTCTGCCTTCATGGCCCGCAGGATGTTGTTCACCACGGTTGACCCACACCACAGGGGTTCGAGGGTAGTGGCACCGTCTGGCGTAGTCTTGGCCACCTGCTTCTGGTGAGACCATCCGAACAGTGGTTGCTCCACCACTTCTTCTTGAAGCTCTGCGTACTTCGCCCCGCCGTACTTGTACCACGATCCCTGCCAGCGTTTCAGCAGGTGCCGCCCAGCCATGCGGTGTTCCTCATCCAGGAACTTGACGGCCAGGGTCTTGGGTCGGTCATCGGGCAGGACCACCTCGACCGTGCCGGCACGGGAGTTGGCCTCGGCGTAGGCAATCAGCCCGGCGGCGTCGATGCTGTCCACCGTCCGCCAGTTACGAAGGTCCTTGGCGTGGGCCGGGGGCATGAACATACCCACCCGTGTGGTCACCCGCTTAATCATCTGATACGCGGCGATCATGCCCTCTTCACCGGGGCGGGTGCGACTGACGGGGTTGAGTTCATCATTCTCTCCCATGACCAGGACTTCCCGGTTGCGGAGCAGGTCGCACAGCATATCCATGCAGGCCAGGTTACTGGGCCGGCCCACCACGATGAACCCCAGGTCCATTGCTGCCGCAGCGTCAGACGCCCCCTCGACCACCAGCACGGGCAGGTCACTGTCGGGGAGGATGGCCCCCGCTACCGCCCCCTGGGGCTTGAGGTAGTGCAGGTACCCCATCCGCATCGTGCGGGCGGAACCGGTCTTGACCCGCAGGCAGATAACTCGGGCGGGGTCCTCGGGGTTATTGACATCCAACAGGCACCCGTCAGACTTGGCACACACGGGGCAGGGTAGCTTGGCATCAATCAACCGCACCCAGTTATGGGCACCTGGGGTGTACGCCACCTGGCCCTTAACGTGGTTGGGGTTCATGGGGTAGAACAGGCCGTGCTTCGACCCGGGGTACATGATCTTCTTACCCGTCTGACTGCGTAGGGACAGGCCCAGCAGCGTGCCGGCAGCGTCCCGCTCGGGGAACACCCACCAGCCGGTGAAGCTCGGCCCCTTCTTAAGGGGCACGATGGGTGCCCACCCGATACCCAGGCGTGTGAGGCTTTCAACACTCACGCCCAGGGTACCGGCAAGGGACTCCACCATGCCGGGCCAGGCGTTACCCTGGTATGCTTCGAGTAGTGTTTCTAGTTTAGTCATGGGTCTCTCAGGCGGACGAGAATAAACCGCACCGTCAGGTTTCCCGGGCGGTGCAGATGTTTAACGTGAGACCCATCACACGTTGAGAGCAAGATCACGGACGATGATGTCCCGCACCGACGCCCAGTCGGCGTTGGTGAAGTCAGTCTCGCCCTTGTCGCTGTCACCTTCACTGACCTCGGTGCAGGCGGCCTGCCACGCACTCTGGACCTCGGTGTCCTCGGCGTCACCCTTGTGGTCGCAGATGAACGCCCACGCGGTCATCTTATCCACCTCGGCAGGTGCCGCAGTGGCGGTTGCGGTTGCGGTAGGGGCAGGAGCGGCGGGTGTCGGTGCCGCCTTCGTCTTAGCCGCAGGGGCTGGGGCCGGTGCCGCCTTCGGGGCAGCAGCGACCGGCTTGGCGGGAGCGGGAGCGGCAGCGGTAGCTACGGCCTTCGGGCCGGCGGCCTTCTTCTTGATGCCCTTCAACTTCGAGTTGAGGTCCTTGAGTTTGTCGGGATCAACACTACGCAGGCCACGGTACGGCTCGGCGTCCGCACTGTCGATGCTGTCGATCACGATACGCTCCACGTCCTTGTAGGAGTCCTGTTTGAGGCGGGCGACGAACACCTTATTAAGGAACGTAGTTCCGTCGTTTAGGTCATCGAACGAGGTGCCGTCCCAGCCAAGGGCACGCTGCACCTGCTCGTAGTTGAAGTTGGCGGTATCTTCACTAAAGTCGTCGGCGTCGTTGAACAGCACCAGGTAGTCCGTGAGGGACTGGTCGAAGGTGGAGTAGTCCACCCAGCCCGGGGCCTCAAGGCCAAAGTGTGCCTGCAACGCGGGCGTGTCAACGTACCGCTCCTGGGCCTTGAACTGAAGGATAAGCTGGGGGCAGCCCTTCTTGCTCGTCACGCCCACACTGTGTGCCGTGACCTTTCCACGGTACGCTCCGGCTTGGTCGATCTGTGTCATACATTATGCTCCGATACGGGGTTTACGTTCCTACACTTAGCCGACGATGGCTAAGATATTACCTTGCTCGAACAGCCACAGGTCCTCCCCATCCTTGGGCTTGAGGGGTATACCCTCGGGCATGTATGTGGTCTGCACACCGCCCACCTGTGCGGGGCGTTGCATCTTCTTCTTGTGCTTGACCAGGACACGCTGCCCTGGTTTCAAGTCGAAGGTCTCCGACTGTCCGCCGGCGGACATGATGTTGCCGGGGCCTACTGCGAGTACCTCTGCCTCGGCGTACTCTTCGTTTCCGGCCGGTACAATCAACTCGCCGACACGTTCTTCTGCCTTGAGTTTCAGGCGGAGTAGGATCAGGGTGTTACGGGGGGTAAACTTCATTGGGGTCCTCGGGGTAGGAAACACTGGGTGGGGTCTAGGGCGAAGGTCACTACGTCCTTAGCGTGCGCTCCTTAATTAACTGGCAGCCACCTCGGCACCGCCGAACACGATCTGCCAGATCGAATCATCATTCTCACTGGCGAAGGACACGATGCTCGGCACCTTGGCCGGCACCTTACGATTACCTGACACGGGCCGGCTCTTGGCCGCGAAGTGCTGGGCACCACTAGTGTAGACGCACCGGGTGTCATTCTCCGAGGTCACCTTGCCGGCACGATCCTTGCTGTTTTCTTTCTCTACATCCAGTTCGAGGTATCCGATGCGGAACACATGGTCTGACCACTCGATGACTTCGGTGCGGACAGAGCAGTCCTTGCGATGCTGGAGCTTGGGGCCGTCCTCCAGGTAGTCCACGCCGGCAGCGTTAGCTACCGTGATCTGCGAAAGCTGGGCGAGCAGGATGACGTTCACGCCCTGGCGGACGAGGGAGTCCAGGTCCGTGAGCAGGCACCGGTAGGCGTCAAGCATATGGCGGTCGCCGTCCCAACCGTACCCGCGGAAGTTGGATACGGCCTTACCGCTCTGCTTGACGGTCTCCAGGATATGAGTCTGGGCGAACTCTTCAACCTTGGTGATGGTGTCGATCACCACGGTCTGCCCCTTCTTGAACAGGCCGGGCTGCCGAACCGCATCACGGATGTCCTGGAAGGTTTCAATGCCGGGGATACACTGGACCGGCTCACCGGTCAGGGGGTTACGAATCTTACGGCCGCCGTCGTCGATCCCGATGAACACGGCACCGGGGGCCATGGCGGCACAGGTAGTCTTACCGATGCCTGACTTGCCGAACATGGTGATCTTCTCACCACAGCCTGCATCGGTGAAGCTCGCCACCGTGAAGGTCTTGGCGGGCCGAGCAGGATGGGCAGCGGAGGCCGAGGGTGCCGGAACCACCAACTTCTTAGGGGCGGGCTTGGCGGTGGCGGCGGCGGATGGTGGGGGTGGGGGTGGCTTAGTCATCAGGGTCCGTGTCCTTTACAGTGAGGTCTACGAAGATTCTCTTGAAGTTGGCCGGGGTAGTCTTGCCGTCGCAAACTGCGTCAGCACCCGGGCCATAACAGATCGGTATGTATTGGCAGTTGAAGGTGGCGGTACATGCGTTTTCATTCTCGTACCAGCAGTCCGTCTTGGCGTACATCTTCTGGGCCTGGTAGATGTTGAACAACTCCCGCCGATACTTAATCAGGTCCGCCTGGGTGCGGGGGATTTCCTTACGGGCGAAGTAGAACTCGGGGCGTTCCTGAATGTCGGCGGACAGGCGGGCACCGAACATCTGGGGGGTTTCTTTGAGGGTGACCGTGCCGGCCCTGGCCCCGGGGGACCACTCCGCCGGCTCACCGTCGACCGTGATACCGACGATGCCTTCCTCGCACTCGCCGGCACCGATCACTGCCCCGTCCTTGTCGGTCTTTGTAGTCGGCACCTGGCCCGTCTCTACCTCAACCTTGAAGGTCTCGCCGAAGTATTCACCGCCCTCGATAAGAGACTTGGTGTCTTTCTGGGTCAGGTCCTTGGGCTTGCTACTGGGCTTGTGCCACACGTCGTACAGGGTGTTACCCGTCCGTTCGTCGGGACCTACCCCGTTGATGCCGAACTGCTCCAGGCCGGCGGCCTTCATATCCGCAAAGGCCAGGGCATAGTTGGACACCTGGGTGTCCTTTTGTAAACGCTCCCAGTACCGACTGGAAGGGTCCACACCCTGGGCGGTAGACTTCCGCTCCAGGTTGCCTACCATGCCGTTGTACCTGATGACGTGGTCGATTTTGCCGACGTTCTTCACCTCGGACATGGGTAGGGGCATACCGATGACGGGGTCGATCAGCGGAAGATCGAAGCACAACTCATCGGCCAGGTATTCAATAGGTTGGGCGTCCCAGTACCATAGGTAGCACAGGAAGCTCCGAAGCAGGACGATACGCTCCACTTCCCACTCGGCTACCGACTTCCATGATGGCACCTCTTGGTAGGTCTCTGTTAGGTAGTCGCTGGCCGCCGTAAGGGCGTCATCGTCATCCCCGGTTTCACGCACGGTGGTCTGGTAAACCTCATGAAGGGCGTGCCAGTTGGTCCCCATACGCAGGGCGTCGGTGTCCTGGGCGGGACGCAGGCCCTCACGGTACGCGAGCCGGAACCTAGTAGGGCAGTGCTTGAACGCCGATATGGCGGAGGCACTCATCTGGTAGCAGGTAGGATTGGGTTGGGTCATGGGCCTCTCTCGCTAAGGTAAGACAAGTATACCACACGGCGAAGGAAAGTCAACGCGTACGTTTACTTTTTCTTCCCCCGGTCAGGGCCATCACCATAGCCTCCGGGCTTCCGGGTCCGAACTTAGTTATCACTGACCGCATACCCTCCACGGTGCGTATGCGTAGCCAGTGGGCAATAAGCAGGGCGTCACACGGGCCGTCCAGGTGTCCGCCCCGGGGTCCGGTAATGAGGTGGGCCTGGTTGGGGTAGTATCTTAAAAAGTATTCTCGACACTTGCGTCCGCTCTCGGGGTCTGACTTGCCGGGCAGATGGAGTCGGCCCTTCCACAGGTTGGGGGCGATCAACTCGTACGGCACCTTGTAGCACTCCAGCCCCATATGTAGGTATCCTTTACCACGACCGAAGCGTTCACTACGCTCTGCCCCCTCGCCCGGACGGGTCGTGGGCCACTCTAGCCCCACCAGGAGTTGCGGCACCCGGCTCAGGGCGTACATCTGGCCGCAGATACCCGGTAGGGAGAACTCCCGGCCCTTGCCCTTGCCGGATATAGGTAGGGGTGTAACGTGTAGGTGGTCGCCGTTCATATCCATGCGGCCGACGGCACCTGAGAAACCCGGGTCGATCCCCACCACCCACTTAAGATCGGGCATGTAACTTCTCCATTAGAAGCTGCCATCCCGCAGGGTTGTCATCCAGGGGGGCAACGTCCGTAAACATACCCGACACCGCTGGGTGATTCATCGGGTGGGTACGGCTATGCTCGGCCACCGACTCCCAGAAACGTAGGGCGGCGATAACCTGCACCCGTTCACGCTCACTTAAAGTCAGGGGGTAGTGTGTGGGCGGCATACGCTTTTGTTTCCTCTATCGCAAACACTGTAGTCTGTGTCCGTAGGTCGGTCGATCCCTCTGAGGAGATGTACGCGGCGATTATGCGGAACACACCGGTTGTCTGTGAGGATATTAACTTGCCCTGCAACGAGGACGCGAATGCGTCCGGGTCGAAGGCCCAGTCCTCCCACACGCCCGGGGATACTTGCTTCTGAAAACTTACGATCATTGTGTGTGCCCCCGTGCTATATCTTTTTGTAGTGTTTAGACAACTGGCCCTCGGCATTGATGGGCCAGTTGGGTGCCCACGTCGGGCTAACCGCCATGAGTTTAACAATCGCCTCCAGGTCATGCGTCGAAGTGTCCCCCACAACCATACATACATATTCGTCGTGAACGTGTAGGGGTACACGGTAGCCGGCGGCCTCGATACGAAGCAGTCCCTCAACCAGTACGTCGCGGCTGATTGCCTGCACGATGTTCTCCGTAAGCACACCGCCCCAGGCAGGGTTCCACCTCTTACGGCCCGGGTCATAGAGTTCTAACTGCTCCGTGGGTGTGCGAGAGTTAAACCTGTACGACTTGGTTATGCGGGCCTGGACATACTTCAACTCTCTGCCGTTTGGCAGGGTGATTACCACGTCGCAGTCGGGCCGGCTGTGTAGCCGTAGCCCCCGGGGAAGTTCCACTGCCTTCTTATACCGCAGGGTGTATTTGAACGCCCGCTCTACCGTACTCCAGAACTTGACAATCTCTTTATTGTCCTTACGATATTGCTTGACAATCTTAACGGCCTGATCGTTGGTGATTTCCCCGGCGGCCATAACCTCGGCCTTGTCGGCACCCATGCCGTACCCGCAACCGAGTACACCGATCTTGCCGATGGCGTTGCGTGCCCACTTGTCAGACTTATCACACGGCCGCTCAAGGACCTTCGAGGCGAACTTGGTATACACGTCCTCGGTAGCCCCGGGATTAGCGTCAAGGTCCTCGAAGTCACGGAGCAGATCGTCCTGGCCGGCGATCCACGCCACGCCCCGGGCCTCTATCTGTGCGTAGTCCACGATGGCCAGTGTGTAACCATCACGGGCCACGATAAGGGTACGGATTTCACTGACCAGTTCATGGCCACGGGACCCCAGGTTCTGCGGGTTAAGCCCCTCGTCCCCGGACCAACGGGCGGTGTGTGCCCCGTGATACTTGAGCGGGATAGGCAGGCGGCCACCGGCGGCACGGCACTGGGCCTGGAAGCTCTCGATGCGGCCGATGTGCGTGGGCCAGGACTTGGCGGCGATCCGCCCGGTCAGCAGGGTGCGTACCCGCTCGCTCTTATGGGTTAGGAGTAGCTCACGATCGTAGTCGTCCTTGGCGATACCCAGGACCCAGCCCTTGGTATTCTTGGCCGGCTTGGTGTACGCCGCTATCGTGTCACCGGCCTCGGACAGTGCGGCACCCATCAGGTCATCGAAGCTGTTAGTGCCCGTAAGTTCCTTAAGCTCACACCCCGTGGCGGTGATCTGTTCATCCATCAGGGCACGCATGCGGGACTTGAGGTCCTCGGCCCGTTCGTGGTCGATAGTTAACGTGGGCCGCAGGTACAGGTCCAGCGTGTGCTGCATCACCCTAAGCTCGGTGGCCGGGGTGGACATAAGGGGCAACATAATCGTGAACAGTTCCCACTCTCGCCACACGTCGTTTAGTGCGTAGTCTCCCAGGGACTGGCGTTCTGCCGCAGTCATGCGGGGGCGTTCCTCTGGAATCTGCGTAGTCTTGTTCCTACCCTTGGGCGGCAGGTATCGCAGCTTGTTAGTCCAGCTTGTGAACTTCATCGTGTCCCCCTTGTCGGGGAGGCCGTGCCGTTTGGTCAGGTCCTTTAACTTGTGTGAGTTGCGGGCGTCCCAGTGCCGACTCAGGCCGGCGGTGTCTATCATGTACGGGGGGTGTATACCGTGGCGGTAGGCCAGCACCGACATATCGAACATGGAGTTCTGGGCAACCACCGTGCAGCCCTCTAGGTTCTGGCCGTACCGGGCCTGTAGCATACCCAGGGACTTCTTCACCCCGGCCTCGCCGTCGTGCCACACCGTATCGTTTAGGTAGTCGGGGAAGTTTGTCTCGCCATCGACGCGAAGCACGGACACGCCGGTCTCTTCGTACCTCGTGTCCATGATATACTCGATCGTGGACAACTTCTTGAGGGTGTATGCCGAATCGAAGTAGGTCTCGAAGTCTATGACTACCACGTCCTCGGGATACCTACACTCCCGAAGTACCCTACGCCATGCCGGCAGGTACTTGCTCGCCATAGGCATGTCGTACCCGTTAGTACGGGAGTATGCCGGCGGGGTGTAGGTGAAGCTGGAGTCGCCCAGGCCGGGCGGCCTACTCGGGGTTGTGCGGGGGGCGGCCCGGCCAGTCATTGGAGGGGGCAGAGAGGGGACCGACGAGGCCAAGGTAGCCCCGGGACCGGACGCCGTTGACGGTACGCTGAACATAATAGGGGTCTGGTCCTTCCTCATCTAACGGAAACACCCTTCGTAGTGCGGCTCCAAATGCTCGGCGGCCAAGAATCGTGCCGGGGTCCTGCATACGGAGGCCGGCAACGTAGGCCAGGTATAGTCGATACAACTGGGGAACCGATACAAAGTGCGTGGGCTGTTCGGGGTCAATGCTGTACGCTTTCAGAGCCTCGGCCACGTCGCACTCTTCATCGGTCAGCGTGTATTCGTCCTTACGCCGGCGTTGCATCTGATACATCTTGATCGCCCTCGTAGCGGTCGGCCCGCTCTTCGGCCTTGCGTTTCTCCAGGGCAATAAGGGTACGCTCGGCCAGGGTGATGAACTCATACCCCCGGCTGACATGCCCGTCCACGGCCAGGTGTTGGGGGTAGTCCGATACCAGCTTGTTCAGCCGGGTGATTGCCTTGTCCAGGGCCACCAGGTCCTCGGGCCGCAGGGTTGCCCGATACTTTCGCAGGCGTTCTATAGCGTGACCGATGTAGTGGGTCAGCACGTTGGCGAATGTCGGATTGGTGCAGCGGCGGGCGTCGTGGGCATGCGGGCGGTACGCCACCGGGTAGTCCTGGGGCAGGGCGGAGTCGCCCACGCATGACAGGTACCCGCCCACCAGGTCTTGCAACGCACGGGGCACCACGGCCCGGAGCCGGTTGATGGCCGTGGTGATAGACGTGTACCTGGTGCCCAACAACTTACGCACTTCCGACGGCGTCAGCGGTGCCTCATCGGCCTGTAAAGGGGATGGGTTCATAGACTTCGGGGGCTGCAAACTTTGGGGGGGTGCCGGCTGGGTCGGGTTCGGTGATCGTTTCTTCGCCTTGGTCATCGGTTGTTTCCTTACATCCCGGGAATAGGTCCGGGCACTCTCGCATCAGACAGTTTTCTAGGGCGTCTCGCACCTCATCGAACAGGTTACAGTCTACCCCCCTGATGGTTAGGGCCTTGCCCAGCACGTTGTCCAACAGGCGGGCGTTGTCCCTGAACCACGTCCGCACCTGGAGGACTACGCCCAGGGGCGTGCCGGCCTTGTCGGCGGCACGGAACCTGGGATCAAACGGGTCGGCGGCATACACGTCGAAGGGTGCGGGGTCAGGTTCCTCGGGGGCGGGCGGGGCGAACGTCGGGGGTGCAAACGCGGGGGGACTTGGCACGGGCGGCGGGTCAGTCGTAGTGACTAAGGTACCCACCGGCTGGTCGTACGCTTCCTCTGCCCAAGCCCCCCAGGCCGCCTTGCAGTCCTTCATGGTCGTGTGCATCTGGCCGAACCCATCGACGCCCCACCGGCCAGCCGTGGACCGCCCCATCCGAGCCGTGAGCTTCTTACCCCGGCTGCCATAGGACAAGGTGTAGGACCCGTCCCCGTTGCCGGTGTTACTTACTTTGTATGCCATGGTCAGGGTCTCCAGACGAAGTATACCACAGATTTTAGAAAAGTCAAATCAGCGTGGCAAATTATTCGGGGCCGACGGGCACGATGCCACCGGGTCGCTGGACTCCCGCTCGATCATCAGGATAGGTTCAGGGGTTTTGAATAACGTGCCGGTGTTGATGACGCCACACACCAGGACCTGACCATCCTCACGGACCTGTATGTCCTGCACTACAAAGGACTTAAGCGTGGACGAAGGCCGAACCTTGTCCCCGATATGGATGCCCCGCGTGAAGAACACGTCGAGGCCTCGGTCGGTCTCCCGCTCGTACTCCTTGTAGTAGGTGTCGCCGTCAATCTGAACCGTGGGTGGGGACGTCTCGACCCCCTTTGCCAGGTGGATACACGCCTGGGCGTCCCCGAATCCGTTGCGGGATATGACGGCCAGCAGGCCCTCGACGGTTTCTTTCTCGACATTGCTAGTAAGGTGGTGCATGATGAGTCCTCTCAAGCGTTAGTTGGGTCGGGTTGACTTGAACAATCGGCCGCCGCCCAACAGCGGGCGGAAGTGTGAAAGTATGATTAACTTGGTCAGGGCATCGTCGCCCCGACGTACCCCCCGTGCCAGTTCCTTGTATGCCTTGCGGAGTATGGCCTGGGCCTGACGCCGGCGGAACCTGTCGAACTTCACAGGGTGTTCGTACACGGCGGCGGCTTGCTCCAGCACCTGGTGGGGCACCGGCCCCCGCACGTCGCAGTGCGGTTCAGTGTGCCTCGTCCACGTCTTGCTTCTCGTACCCATGGTAGTTCTCCGTTAGGGTGTTGTGGTGGGTGGGGGTCACGCGGCGGCAGGTTTACGGGCCTTCGCCTATGCCTTCTCCAGGACCTGTGCGGGGAAGTACCACTCACCTATATAAACCCCGAGGCTGTTTATACTGCCTACCCTGTGGACCTTGCCGACATACTGGTCCATATTGGGCACCCATTTGTCCAAGAATCCCTGGGTCCCGTCATACTCCGACGTAGCCCGCAGGATGCGGACCCGGTCGCCCGGGGTGAAGTCAGCGGGCCGAGGCGGCCGGACCCGCTCGGCACTACCCACAGGACCGACGGGGCGGGTGAATTGTACGGTCCCGAACTTCGAGGCATCATATCGGCGGAGTCGGGACAGTGTAGTGTAGTACCCCCCGTTACTGGCTATCGACAGGTCTTGTCGTTCCTGGGTGGTTAACTCCCGCCCTAGGAGTGTGCTGGCGTGCTTCAACCGGACGACAAAGGGTAGTGTGCCCTTCCGAGAGTCGGCACTACCGCATATTAGGCGGGCCAGGCGATACGGCCCCGGGTCGGGGAACAGGTCTCGGATACGTTTCGTGGCGGCCAGTTCATTCGGGTACATAGTGAGTATTCCAGGTAGGGGTTGATGGTACATATACAGTATACACTACGGTTGCAAACTGTCAAGTAGGTACAGTAGTTTTGTTGCGGCCTCCCCGGGGGTCTGCCCCACGGCCTGAACATACCCGCCCCCACGCGTAAGTCGGGCGAACCATACACGGTCGGTCCAGAATATGCGGGCACCCAGGTCCAGGACCTGACGCTGGGGCGATGACGTATACGGCGGGGGTGTCGAGGTCACGATGTCACCTCCAGGTGCCGAACAGCAGGGACGCCAGGACACACGCCAGGGCGGCAGGTAGCCACAATGGCGACCAGGCTACGATCAGTGCAAATCTTTTGATGCTCATATTAGGTCTCCGTTAGGTTATGGGTAGGTTACAGGGCAATCGCCCGTTGTGCCAAAGAGATAAAGTCTATAGTCCCCGCCACCGACGCCTTCGACGCCGCCCGCGACGCCGCCAACGCCAGGACCGCCGACATCGCCGCCACCGCCGCCACCGACCGTG
>Ga0105051_10004287_pt1 | contig 16605 bp, 14 predicted proteins | sample FRY02_FD_78383 | JGI IMG/M metagenome (GOLD analysis project Ga0105051, IMG submission 78383) | Freshwater microbial communities from Lake Fryxell liftoff mats and glacier meltwater in Antarctica - FRY-02 (megahit assembly) | ecosystem: Environmental > Aquatic > Freshwater > Ice > Glacier... | reverse complement strand
TGTCTTCAACGGTCCATCGCCGCCGCCGTTCCAGTCCCAGAATATCCCCTCGCATCGACAACCCCTGCACAAGAGACGTCGCTAACGACGTCGTTATGCACGTGTCTTAGCCCATAACGGCAACATCTGGCAGGCGGTGCCAACCGGGCGGTTACCGTCAACAGCTCCTAATCCGATTTCAAGCCCCCGTACGGACTTCCACCGTGCCGGTGCCGCCGGGAACGGCCCGAGGGATACTGGGCGGGCCCGTGGTCCGCCACCGCCCTTCATCTGGGCTTTTTCGGTGTTGCTGCGGTGGAGGGCGGACATTCGGCCTTCGGTTCACACCACGAAGAAATCCGCGTTCGTCAGGCCCAGCCCTCCGGCAAGATCGGCAAAGCGGATGCGGGCACCGCTGCCGTTGCCATCGGCGTCAAACCACAGATTGCCGTTGTCCGTCTCATAGATGATGCGCTGGAACTGGGTGATAGCAAGACCCGCCGCATTGGCCATGAAAGCCGCACCCACCAGCACACCGCGGGCCAGCCCGGTGAAAATGGCATTCTCCAGCTCGATCGTATCCGCAGCCCGGTTGAAATCGGTGATGATGTCAACGTTGCCGGTCCCCAGACCGCTGCGGAACACGAAAGTATCCGCTCCGCCGCCGCCGGTCAGCGTGTCCGGCCCGCCCGCCCCGTCGATCCGGTTCGCCCCGCTGTTGCCCGTGATCCGCTGTCCCAGCCCATTCCCCGTCAGGTTGATTGCGCCGCGCCCTGCTGCGTTGGTGGTGGTCATCACCTCGATGCTGTCATCCGCCGCCAGAACAAAGCTGACCCCGGTGCGCAGCGTATCAGCCCCGCCACCCGCCGCTTCGATAATCACGGTGCGGCTGTTGTTCACGACATACGTATCATTGCCGCGCAGCCCGGTCAGCCGGTCAGCCCCCACCCCACCGCCATCGTTCAGCGTGTTGGCCCCGGCGTTGCCCATAATGCTCTGGACCCCGGCATTGCCGGTGAGGCTGATTGCGGTCGTCGCGGCGGTATTGGTCGTGGTCATCACCTCGATATTGTTATCCGCCGAGAGGGTAAAGCTGACCCCGGCGCGCAGCACATCCGCAGTGCCGCCGCCCGCAATCTCGACAATCCGGCTGCCTGCGTTGTTCACCACATAGGTGTCATTGCCGCCAAGGCCGTTCAGCGTATCAGCCCCCGCCCCGCCACCGTCGTTCAGCGTGTTTACTCCGGCATTGCCGAAGATGCGCTGAGCGAAAGCGTTGCCGGCAAGGTTGATCGGCGTTCTCTGCGCGTTGTTCGTAGTGGTCATTGTCTCGATCGCGACGCCCGCGGCCAGCGCATAGCTGACCGCGGCGCGCAGCACATCCGCAGTGCCATCCGGGGCCGCCTCGATCACCCGCGCGGCCGCGGAGCGAATAATATAGGTGTCATTCCCGCTGCCGCCTTTCAGCGTGTCTGTGCCTTGGCCGCCGTCCAGCGTATCCGCACCGCCCCCCCCATTGAGTCTGTCATTGCCGCGCATCCCGTGCAGAGCGTTGGCGGCGGCCGTGCCGATCAGCACATCGTCGCCGTCGCCGGCCACCACATTCTCGAACTGCGCTCCATTTGCCAGCGACCCCCATGCCTGACCGTTTACGCGGAACACCGATCCTCCGGCCAGGTCCAGCACCACATCGCCGGCAATGGCGGCCATGTTGATCCAGTCCTTGCCGCCGTTCGTGTCATTGAGCGTCCGGCGCGACGTGTCGAGTGTGCCCATCAGCAGGTATTCATCGGTGATGTGATGCACGTCATCGGCCGAAGCCGCCGCGCCATACACCGTCAGTGAGGCGCTGCGCGCCACGATGGGGGCAAAGAAGCCGAACTGATCGTACATGCCCAGCGTCCAAGTGCCGGCCGACAGTTCGCCCCGCAGCCCGTCGATGCCGAAGGTCCAGTTGCCGTCGAATGTGCCCTCGCCATTGCCGAAGCTGTCACCCAGATAGACCTGCACCTGGGTGCCCCCGGCGGAAATCAGTGCCAGGTTGAGATCACCGACGAAGTCCGACTGAAAGCCCAGCGACAGTGCGACATGTTCGATTTCGATATTCTCACTGATGGTGAAGGTAGTGGTGAAATGGAAATCGCTCGGCACGATCACGTCGGGAAAATTGTTCAGCCCGGAACTGGCTGTCCGCTCGTTGCGGCTGACCTGTGCATTCCCGAACAGATGCCAGACCTCGGCCATGCGGACGGCGTTATAGGCATTGACCATCCCATAGCCATAATTGGTATGCACATGGTTGCCGCCGCCGTTGAAGGTGTTCGACGCGTTGTCGTACCAGGTGCCGTCTTCGTTGGTGCCGATGAAGCTGTAATTGCCGTCCCCGATATAGCTGGCCGAATTCGCCAGGATGTTCTGCACGTCGCGCCAGCCCAGGTCAGGGTTCGCCTCCAGCATCAGTGTAACGACACCCGTCACCACCGGAGTCGCTGCCGAAGTGCCGTTGAAATTGTCCCGGTAGGCCCCCGGATTGCTGCCCGCCGCCCCGGTCGGATCGGTGGTCACCCCTGCCGCAGGCCCCGCCACAAGGATAGAAGCCCCGAAGTTGGAATAGTCCGATGAGGTGCCGTTCTGTTCCACCGCGGCGACGGTGATGGTGAAGCGCGAGGCATTGATCCCGGCCCCGCCGCCGTCCAGCGTGTCATTGCCCGCCGCCTGCACGATGACGGTGCCCAGCCCGCCCCGCCCGATAGCCGACAAAGTGCCGTAAACTGCATCGACCTGATCCGCGAAGCCGCCATCGTTCAGCCCGGCAGTAAAGCGTGGAGCCGCTCCCCAGCTGTTCGACATCACGTCAAAATTGGTGGCCTGCCGGACGACATGGAGGAACTCGGCCACAGGCCCGTTCACATTGCCGTAGACAGAGCCAAAGATGTTCACCGAGGTCAGGGTGGTGCCGAAGGCTACGCCCACGCCGCCTCGCCCGTTGTTCGCCGATCCGATCAGCCCGGCGCAGGCGGTGCCATGCGCATCCGCCGCCTGGGATGGCGTGGGGTCGATCGGGTTGCCGTTTGCGTCCCGCACATGCAGTGACGGGTCATAATTGACTGACAAATCTTCGTGGTTGTAATCAATCCCGTCGTCATAGACGCCGACATTCACCCCGCGCCCGGTGTAATCATCCCAGATCGTTTCAATATCGCCGAGCATGGCGAAGTGCCATTGACTGTTATAGAGCGGGTCGGTGGGTCTGGTGGGCATCATCTGTCGCGCTTTACGATTGGCGCAGGCGGGCTGCGGAAAAAAGTTCGGATGAGGTCCTGACCGCACTGTGGGCAGGTGTCGGCCTGCTGTGGACCGCAGGGTCAGGCCGGCGTCGTTTTTTCAGGCGTGGCCGACCGGTCGCGGGGGCCTTTGCGCGGGGTCAGAACAGGAAATTCGCATCCACGCGCAATTCGGCCACGGTGATATCCTCTACCAGGATTGTGAGAGCGCCAAAGGTAATGCGGACATCATCGACCACGGCAACGAAGGCCAGATCATTCAGGCCATTGGCGGCGCGCAGTTCAATCCGGTCATCGCCGACGGTAAAATCGGTGATCCTGTCGCTGCCTTCGCCCGGGTTGAACACGAACACATCCAGCCCCGCATCGCCGGTCAGCGTGTCGTTGTTCGCGCCGCCCCGCAGGATGTCGTTGCCGGCAAGGCCCGCCAGGCGGTCATTGCCAAGGCCGCCGATCAGCACGTTATTGGCGCCGCTGCCCTCCAGCACGTCGTTCCGGATGGAGCCGATCAGGTTTTCGACCTGGATCACCGAGATATAGCCAAAGCCCGCGCCATCCAGGTTTCCGCCGGGGGCGGCGACGTTCTGGAAGGCGCTGGTGTCAAGCGACACGGTCAGATTGGCCGCGAACCGGCTGAGATCCAGTGTATCGGTCCCGGTTCCGCCGTCTTCGCCGTGAATGACCACGCCGCGTTGCGGCACCATCCGCCCGACCGAGATCGTGTCGTCGCCATCGCCGAGCGACACGAAACGCGCGCCCAGAAGGCCCAGCGTGACCGTATCGTTGCCCGCCCCGGCATAGATCACATCGGCGCGCCCGTTGACGACATTGATGATGTCGTTGCCGGCGCGGGTGAATACGGTATCGGCGTTGCCTGCGCCGATGGTGATGCGGTCGATCCCGTCGCCGGTCAGGATATTGTTCACAAAGCCGGCGCCGGTCGTGATGGTATTGGTGCTGTCCCTGTAGGATCCGATCGTCCACACACCGTCGTCCCCGGTCAGCAGCACGGCGTTCGCGCCACGCCCGAGGTCGATCGTGCCCGCTCCGTTGACCGTGATGCGGTCGTTGCCGTCGCCGCCCTGGATAAAGTTGACATAGCCGGTGGCGGTCAGCGTGTTGGTGCCGTGCTGCATCCTGATCGCACCGGCCCCCGCAGCGCCGATGCTGATGCTGTCGTTGCCCTGATAGGTCAGGATCGAATCGACATAGCCGGTGCCGGTCACCACGCGGTTGTTGCCGTCGTTCAGCTTGATCATGCCCGCGCCGCCGCTGCGCACGATGACCGTGTCGTTGCCCTGATAACCGCCGATGAATTCGACAAACCCGGTTCCGGTGGTCAGCGTGTTGATGCCCGCCCCCATGACGATGGATTCGATCTGCCCGGTGCCGATGGTGATCGTGTCGTTGCCGCCGTAGGCCACCAGCGACTGCATGTGGCCGTTCACGATCAGCACGGTGTTGTTGCCGTCGCCCATGTTGGCGCCCTCGACCTGCCCGCCACCCTGAATCGTCAGCCGGTCGTTGTTGGAACCCAGCGCGATCTGCCCGGCCCGCCCGCCATTCACGGTGACCTGATCGACACCCTCTGAAAAGCCGATGCTGCGCACCTCGCCCGTGGCCCCGATGGCAACGGTGTTCGTTCCGCCGTAGGACAGCAGGTTGCCGACAAAACCGTTGTTCACGGTCACGGTGCTGACACCACCGTCAAGGCTGACCAGATCGCCGTCGCGCAGGTTGAAGATGTTGCGGCCGTCGTCATAGACGCGAATGGCCCCGAAGCCGCCGCTGCCCTGATTGAATATATTGGTGCCGCCGCCGAATTCGGCAAAATTGAGGAAACCGGACCCGCCGGTAAGGCTGTTGACGCCCGACCCCATGAAAAGCGCCGAGACCTGGCCTGACCCCATGGTGACGCTGTCGTTGCCATCGCCCAGCCGGGCCGAATTCAGCTGCTGCGTGCCCAGCTGCAACGTCAGATTGCCGGTCTCGCTGCCGTCGATATAGCGGATGCGGGCGTTGTTCAGCGTGATGCTGGTGGTGCCGTGGTCCTGCAACACCAGCCGATCGATCCGGGGTGCGTTGCCGGTTGTGGTATCGCCGAAGTTCACGTTGAACGAAAACTGGGTGGAATCGTTGAACAGGTTGAAGGTTCTGATCCGCCAGTCCGACCCCGTCATGCCGACGTTCAGGACATTGTTCTGGTCCGTCGTATCGAAGCCGAAGCTGACGTAATCTATCCTGTCACCGTCCCAGGAAAAGTTGCGCCCGAAAGCCGTGAAATTCGTGGTGCCATCCAAAGTGATATTTTGCGTGACCATATGCTTTCCTTTCTCTGCCGGCCCGAGTGGCGGTTGCGGTGGGTAATTCTTGTCGCGTCAGGTGACGCCATCTGACTGAAGATTATCAATGCAAGGATAAATACGCCGGAAGCTTTGTGGCAATGATTCTTAGCGGCGGCGCAGACGCGCCGTGGTAATGGATGGTCGCGCCAAACCCGGCGTATTGCCGCTTTGCAGGATTCAGCTGGTATAGACGCAGAACAGTTCATAGATGCGCAGCGCATCTTCGTCGAAGGCATGGCGCAGGGGTTCGGGGATGGGAAAGCGGACCTTGGCGGTTTCCGCGACCCGTTCCTTGAAACCCGCGTCCCGGAAATAGCCGAAAAGCTCCTTGGCAGTGATCTGGTTCAGCTCTTCATAGCGCGCAAACATCCAGTTCGCCGATCCCAGCGCGCCGACGCCGACCTTGCCTTCCTTCACCACATGCGCGCGGAATTCGTCATGCGACAGCAGCAGGTGGTTCCAGGGCGTCGGGTCGAACTGGCGCAGGTGCGACCCGAAGGGCGAATAATACAGCGGCGCGATCTGTGTGGTGACCATTCCGCCCGGCTGAATCGATCGCTTCATGTCGGCCACCACACCCGGCAGGATGCCCCGCGATACATGTTCCAGCACCGACCAGCTGCAGATCACATCCGGCTGCGCCACCTCGGCCAGCGATTGGCCGGGCGCGATCTGCACATAGCGCAGGTTGGGCGGGCGTTTGCCGTCCAGATATTTGCCGATGAACTGTGTCACCTTCTCGAAGGCATTGGTCACATCAACGCCCGTCACCAGGGCGTCCGGATAGGCCATCGCGGTGGCCACCGTCTTGACCCCCATGCCGCAGCCGAAATCCACGATGGCGGCGGGCGCCGGTTTCCAGCGGTTTATCGCGTCGAACACCCGGCGCGGAGTTTTTACGAAATGCGTTTCGTAGTAATCATCCTGCATGGCAGAGGCCTGTCCTTGTGCGCATAAACATATGATTAAAATCATATTTGAGATGGAAGCCACTTGTCAAATGCTCAGGTGGCCGGTGCTTCCCATCCCGATCCTGCCCGCCCCTTGGGTCCTGACGCTGACGGTGTCATAGCAGTCATTCCACCGGATCAAAGCTAGGTTCCGGGTGCCTCATTGTAACACAGGGCATGTGACATGCCGCTCCGTTTCAGACGGAAGCGGCTATCCGTTTGCCTGAAACGAGTTCCGCTTTCTCGACGTGCCGGCCCCCCTTTCGACGTGCTCCAGGATGTGCTTCAGCAGAATTGCATTTCCCCGCAGGTTCAGGTGCATGAAGTCGCCCGGCCTTTCCGCTTTGAACTCTTTTGAAATGGCGCTGGCTGTCGCATTCAGGAATCCGTCCGGATACGGCAGCAAGATGACCCCCATGCCTTCTGCAACCCTGCGAAGCGCATCGAACGTCAGCCGGAAGTCGGGTTGGCGCGACGTGCTGTACTTTGCGACATCGGGCGAAAGTTCGTTGGCAATAGGGTCGGGCATGAAGAAAAACTTGTTTTCAAAACCTTTGTTGCCAAGGGCCTTTCCAAGCCAGCGGCAGGCATTGGATCGGCTGAACATCTCATCTGCGAAGTCCTGCACAAACGCGCGGCTTACGCCCGCATCGGCGATTGCATTGTCCAGATTGAGCCACAATCTGACGATCCACCCCCCGACGGACACGACAGCATCATAGTCCAGAAGGTCGACAGTTTTTTTTCTGAACCCACCCAGAACACGCGGGCTTTTCCCAAGTGCTTCAAACTGCCTGCGCGTTTCATCGTGGAGCCGGTCAAGCTGCTCCGGACCGATGACATGTTTTGGCCATGCCTTGGGTTTGTCATCCAACCATATGCGCGATGAATCCGATGTCATCAATTGTGCGACCGGTCCGATGGCCGAGATAAAATCCACCTGCAGCCCGCGTGCCAAGATCGCCTGGCTTCCTTCTGCGTCGCAGGCCCGTTTCAAGGCCGCATTCTGGCTGTCCCCGACAAAAAGTATCCGCATGAAGTCACCCTTGACCGGGCGCAAAGGCCGCAAGAAAGGCTTCTTCGCAACACAGATCGTCTTCGTCCCGCTGCTGTGACGAAAGCCCGGCATCGGTCGGATGCGCTGCCAACGGCTGATGGATTTCGGCAAACACCGGTTTTCCGTTGAGGTCAAAGAAGAAGTTGTCCATCACGTGATCGACCGCCGAGGGTCGGACACTGCGCTTGTTCGCCTCAAAATAATCATCCTCGAAGAACGGGTTGGTGATGATCTCATACGATGGAAAATAATCGACGTTTTCCAAATCCTGGCTAATCTGACCTGCGACAGCCCGCAAGATCGATTTGGAATGCGTTGTCGCAACAAGGATATGCTGACCACTTTTTGTCGCTGTAAGCGGTACCGGCGAGACGGTCAACAAAATCCGCAGATCCGGATTTACCCCCCGCATCATCTCTATCGAGGCCGTCAGGGCGGCACAGATGCTTTCAAAACCCTGATTGCGGAACACATGTGCCGAGGCGTCGAATTCGCCATGCAATGTGCCGGGACACATCGGATATTCGTATCCGTCCTTTGCGTTGAACCAGCTTTCGGTCAGGCCAAGCGTGAACACGAGCACATCCGCACTGCGGATGCTGTGGCCAAAGGATGCGATGGTCCGCGCCCTGGAGGCCCGCAGTTCTTCGCGGGAGAAAAACCCGAGCGGTTCAATTGCCGGGCGGAACGGATCGTAGAAACGCCCGTCTTCCTCCCACAGTTCATCGGGGACAGCACGCTGCCCGATGGACCAATCCATCCATTGCCGCAGGAGGGAAGTTGTGTAGATATTCCCCGTGCGGCTTGAAAAAATACCGTAATTATATTTCTTTTGAAGCGCGACACTGCATCCATCGGGCGCATTCTCAAAATTTTTCCAGGCGTAACCCTTCGACAAGAGGGCTTTTCCTATGTGTTGGGCAAAGCAGGAACCGTAGGTGGTGACAATATTGGACGGGCTGATGGGGAACTTCGGCTTCCATAGCCCGCCGATGGCCGTCCTGTGGCGTTGCGCAACCCCCGATTTCCAGAAGCTCGACGGTTCAAGATCGGTATAGGGATTGTTCATGCGGGGGTCACAGGTTAGGATTTTTGCGCCGAAAAAAAGAAAAACAGACCTGTTTTTTAAATGCTTATCGAGAAAAAGATAATATTTTTTTGTACCGGAGATTTAATTCTTGGTCAAGCAATCCGTGCGGTGTTGCAAGATTGCGTGGCTGCGGAATGTGTGTGCCGTACGGGATGCGAGCGCTTGCTCCGGCGATACCCTCCTCTCGCGTTCCTACAGTATGATCCTGCGATCCGGTCCCATGTCCAGCCCGGGAAAGATCTTGCCTTCCAGCATGTTGCGGTCAAAGCCGTACAGGCCGCGCATGGTCCAGGCCGCCCAGTCCCGTACATCCGAGGTGGGCATCAGGTCGCGCCGGTCATAAAGTGCCGCTTCGGTCAGCCCCGGCCATGTGCCATAAATCTTGCCGCCACGCATGGCCCCGCCGGCCATCACCACGACCCCGGCCGTGCCGTGATCCGTCCCGCCCGAGCCGTTTTCCTGCGCGGTGCGGCCGAATTCGGTCATCGCCAGCACCACGGTATTGCCCCAGACATCCCCCAGCTGGTCGCGCAGACGCAGGATCATGCGCTCCAGCTGGGCATAGGGCCTGGTGATCGCCACCGCCTGATTGCGGTGCGTGTCCCAGCCCGACAGCGAAAAGGCGGCGATGCGGGTTTCACCCTGAAGGCGGCCCGCGGCAAAGTCGATCAGCCGGTCAAAACCCGCGAATTCTTTCGGGCCGGGGGGCGCGGCTGGCGACATGCCGTCCGCGGCATCCCCGGTGCTGTCGGCAGCCAGTTCTTCTGCCAGTGTCAGAGCCCGGTCCGCACTGTCACGAAACAAGGCGTCTCCGTGATAGACATGTTCCAGCAGCAGGCGGTTCTGCGCGGTGATCTGCAACTGTATCCCGGGCGTCCAGCTTTGCGCAGGTGCCACCCCTTCCAGCAGCGGCAACGCCTCGCGCCCCACGGCATAGGCGGTTTCGGCGGCCAGCCCCGGCACCGCCTGCAACATCCGGTTCAGCCAGCCGTCCCGCACCGCGCCCGCAGGCACATCCATGCCGGTGCCCGCCTCCAGCAGATCCTGCCCGGCAAAATGACTGCGCTTGTCGCGGTAGGGCGTGGATGTCGCGTGCACAAAGCCAAGCTCCCCCGCCTTCCACAGCGGCATCAGACCGCCCAGCGGTGCTGCAAGCGCGAAAAACCCGTCCAGATCGTGCGGGTTTCCGCCTGCCGCCAGTTTCGGACGGTAAGCCGCCAGTAGCGGGTCGCCCGTCGGGCGCACCGCATCCAGCCCGTCCATGGCGCCACGCAGGATGACGACGACCAGCCGCTTTTCGCCAAGGGCGGTGCCCTGTGCCAGCGTGACCGTGGTGGTCAGCGGATAGGCCGCGACCGAACAGGCCGCCCCGAGCATGCCCTTCAGCATGAAACGCCGGTTGATTGGCATGGTGGCCTCCTATCTGCGGTTGAAATCGGGCGAGGCCAGCACCAGCCCCACGGCCTCGCGCCGGGTTTCGGCCCGCGTCACCGCCCAGGTCAGCGCCTCGCCGGCCGCATCCCCCAGCACGCGTTCGGTAAAACGGGCCGGATCGGGAAATTTCTTGCCCAGCAACTGCTGCGGCACATCCATCGACCAGATAATGCGCACGGCAAGGCCGGGGGGCGTGATCCAGGCTTCGGCTTCTTCCGGCCAGCCGTTCGGCCCGCCGGGGCTGAGGAACGCCTGCCCCATGGCGGCCTGTGGTGCGATAGCCAGCTTGCTGAGCCGCCCCCAGGGCATGTTCAGCATCTGCGGCGCGGTCGCCCCCAAGGCTTTCAGCCCGGCGGTAACAAAATCATAGGGTTGGCGCACCTTTCCGCCAAGCGGTGCCCAAGCAGCAGGATGGTCGAGCATGGCGGCATAAGCCATGGGCAGATCACCGTCAGTGTCCAGAAAGGAGCGCTCCATCGCGGCCATCAGACTGTCATCCGGGGTGTCGGACACGAAATGCACCGCCAGTTTCATGGCGATATGCCGCGCGGTTTCGGGCCGTGTGGCCAGCATCTCCAGCGCCGCGCGGACCGGCTTCAGCCCTTCGCCGCCAAAGGTACGGTTCAGCACGGTTTCTGCGCCCGGTTCCGCCCATCCTGGCCGGAAAATGAAGCCTTTCGCCGGATCGAAGGTCAGGCCCGTTAAAAGTTCCGCCATCTCGCGCACGTCGGTCTGGCTGTAATCGGCCCCGATCCCCAGCGTGTGCAATTCGATCAGTTCCCGCCCGAGGTTTTCGTTCAGCCCCTGCTTTTTGCGCTGCCCGACCACAGAACCCGGCCCGACCGAAGATGTCTGGTCCAGATAGATCAGCATTGCCGGATGCAGTGTGACCGCCTGCACCAGATCGGAAAAACGGCGGTTCAACTGCGGGCGGATCGCATCCTCCACCAGCGTCAGCGGCAGCATCCGCTCGCGCCCGTTGCGGGCGACAGTGGTGAAATGATCGGCCCAGAACCGCACAAGCCGTTCCCGGAACCCGTCTTTCGCCGCGATGCTGCGGGCCAGTGTGGCACGGGTACCGCTGATCCAGCCCCCCAGCACGGCCTGCAAGGCGGCGCGACGTTCCTGAAAGGCAGCGTCTGACCCCTTGGTCTGCCGTTCTTTCTGGCGGGCGGCATCCACGGCGGCAAGCAGCGGCAGCGCCACTGTGAGACCGGGGGCGGGCCAGACCTTCGCCGCGCGGTCCGGGCCGGCCAGTGCAGCCAGCATGGCATCGGGGGTGACGGGCGCGTCTTCGGCCAGCGGCAGGCCGGTGCCGAAGCGGATGGCGGCAATCGTCCTCTGGTCTGTCATCCCGGCTCCGCTCTGGTTCCGGCATCACCGCCGGTCTGTGTTCCTGGCGACTGTAGGCATCCTGCGGTCATGTGTCACCGGCACAGTCTTGTTTGTCACGGGCATGTGCGGTGGCGATAAACACGACAAGATGATTGTGTAACAGGAGCGTGACCATGACCCACCGTTGCACAGCACTGGCCGGCAGCCTGATTGCGGCCGTGAAACCCCTGGGCTTCACCACAACGGCACGTGATTTTGCAGGCCCGCATGCGGCGTATGAAACTGTCACCCTTTCCGAGGCAGCAGCAGAGATCGACGTCCTCTATGGTCATGACGATCAGGGGTTTGCTGCGGTTCTTGTGGCGAATGTCAGCCCGATAGCGCTGGTCCGGTTTCCGGGGCAAGACGATGTGTTGCCCTATCTGGCCTGCGTGGACAGTGCCGCGGCCTATGATGTGCGGCTTCTGCCGGCGTGTTCTATCGCTGCGGCAGGCCCCGGGGCCGGGGTTGCGGAACTGCTTGCCCATTGCACACTGGCAGATATTCCGCAAACGCTGCGGCACAGCTATGCCTGCATGATCGCATCTTGTGCGGATGAGACGGATGACGCAGCGGCCCGCCAGGCAATGGGCCGGCACTGGCAGACCGCGCGCGCGCGGCACGGCTGAACTTGACCCCATGCCTCTCCCGGCTCAGATTGGGCCGGAAACCGGTGGGGGAGGCAGAGAGTGACACGCAGGGCGTTGGTGACCGGATCCGCCGGGTTTATCGGCTATCACCTTTGCCAGCGGCTGCTGGCCGAGGGGTTCAGCGTCACGGGCATCGACGCGATGACGCCCTATTACGATGTGGCGCTGAAAGCGGCGCGCCACCGGATACTGCTTCAGCACACGGGCTTTGTGGCCCATGAAGCGCGGATCGAGGAGCCGGGCCGCCTGGCCGGGCTGATGGCGGCGGGCCGGTTCGATGTGGTGGTGCATCTGGCGGCCCAGGCCGGGGTGCGCCATTCGATTGACGCGCCCCGGTCTTATGTCGAGGCTAACCTGATCGGCACGTTCGAGTTGCTGGAGGCGGCGCGTGCCTGTCCGCCCGCACATCTGCTGCTGGCCTCCACCTCCTCGGCTTACGGTGCCAATACCGTGATGCCCTATGCCGAGATGCACAAGGCCGACACCCAGATGTCTTTCTACGCCGCGACCAAGAAGGCGACCGAGGCGATGGCGCATTCCTATGCACATCTTTACGGCATCCCGACCTCGATGTTCCGCTTCTTTACGGTTTACGGTCCCTGGGGCCGGCCCGACATGGCGCTGTTCAAGTTCACGACGGCGATCCTGAAGGGAGAACCGATCGACGTGTACAACCACGGCGACATGCTGCGCGATTTCACCTATGTCGATGATCTGGTGGAAGGCATCCGGCGGCTGATCGACGTGGTACCGCTGCGGTCCAATGATCCGCCCGCGCCGGATGACAGCCTGTCCCCGGTTGCGCCCTTCCGGATCGTTAACATCGGCCATGGCGCGCCGGTGCGTCTGCTGGATTTCGTGGAGGCGATCGAAAGCGCGCTGGGGCGCAAGGCCACCCGGAATTTCCTGCCGATGCAGCCCGGCGATGTGCCCGCCACCTGGGCTGACACAACCCTCCTGACCCGGCTTGCCGGCTCCTTGCCGAAGACCGACATCCGCGAGGGTGTCGCGCGTTTCGTGGACTGGTATCGCAGCTATTACGCCGTCTGACATCGCAGCTTCACCGACGCAGGCGGTTCAGGAGCCTGCGTCGGTCAGATCTGTCAGACGAAGTCGAAATCGGCAAACGTGTTCAGCTGCGCCACCGCCCGGTTCAGGAACAGGATGGTGTCACCGGTCGGGACCAGCGTGGCCAGTGTGTGCGCACCCTGCGCCACCAGGCTGACGTTCGCCGCCGAGAAACCACCACCGATCACCACCGTATCGACGCCGATGGCGAAATCGGTGATCCTGTCATCTGAGCTACTCCCCGACTCTTGGACAGATTTCCGGGTGATTTAAGCTACTGCCTGCACCTGCTGATCGGTTTCAATGCTGTTGAAGTAGACCACGGCGGGTGGTTGGCCGCCATGGGCGGCATGGGGCCGCAGATGGTTGTAGAAGGTGATCCAGCGGCCGACGCCTGCCTTTGCCTGTGATCCGGTTTCCCAAGCGTGCAGATAGACGCATTCGTATTTCAGGGAGCGCCAGAGGCGCTCGATGAAGATGTTGTCCAGGTATCTGGCTTTGCCGTCCATGGAGATTTTGGTCTTGGCCTGCTTCAACCGGTCGGTCCAGTCGAAGGACGTGAACTGGCTGCCTTGGTCGGTGTTCATGATCTCAGGTGGCCCAAACTTGTGGATGGCCTCGTTCAGCGCCTCGAGGCAAAACTCCGCCTCCAGCGTGTTGGAGATGCGCCAGGCTAGCACCTTGCGGGTGAACCAGTCCATGACGGCGACCAGGTAGAGAAAGCCCTTGCGCATCGGCAGATAGGTGATGTCGGCGCACCAGACCTGATTTGGTCTGTCGATCCGCAGCCCGCCCAGCAGATAAGGATAGGTCTTGTGCCCCTTCGCGGGCTTGCTGGTGTTGGGTTTCTGGTAGATCGGCATCAGCCGCATGAGGCGCATCAGCCGCCTGATTCGCTTCTCATTCACGGCATGGCCCTCGTTTTGCAGGTGCCACGTCATTTGCCGCACGCCATAGAACGGCGTCTCCAGAAACTGCTTGTCGATCAACAGCATGAGGTCGAGGTTCATCGCGGTCTCGCCCTGCGGCGCGTAATAGAATGACGACCGCGAGATCGACAGCAGCCGACACTGCGCCCCGACCGACAGCTTGGGATGGGTCCGTTCGATCATTCCATGCCTCACTTCCCGGTCCAGGGCTTGAGCTTTCTTGCCAAAAAATCGTTGGCGACCGCCAGTTCTCCGATCTTGGCATGCAACTCACGGACCGTATCCTCGGCGACCTCAGCGGTGGCGACCGCCTTGCTGCCCCGCTCAAAGATGCCCGCAGCACCCTCCAGCAGCGCCTTCTTCCATTGATGGATCATCGTCGGATGGACCTCATAGGCGGTCGCCAATTCCGACACCGTGCGCTCGCCCTTCAGGGCATCTAACGCAACGCGCGCCTTGAACGCCGCGTCATGGTTCCTGCGTTTCGACATGTTCTGTTCTCCTCGTTCTTGGAGACCAGCAGACTTCAGATCGTAGCTTCCGTCACTGTCCAAGATTCGGGGAGTAGCTCAGTTTGGGTCTTGTCGGTGCCGGGTGCCAGCATCGCGAGAGCTATAGCTGAAAGTTGGCGACGGAGAGGTTGGGTGGCATATCAAGGCGGTGTTCACACGCCGCAGTTCTCGCAGAGAAAAGGATATGCCACATGACGAAGGATAAGGTTGTCGCGTTTCGCGCGCCAGATGGTTTTTCACCCGACCCGCTGACGGATTTGTTGCGCCAAGGCGCGCGGCAGTTGATCGCACAGGCGGTAGAGACCGAACTGAACGGATTTCTCGCCGCTTATGCTGATCAAACCTACCTTGCTGGTCAAAAGCGGTTGGTCCGGCACGGCCATCTGCCCGAAAGGGAGGTTCAGACCGGGATCGGCGCGGTGCCCCCTCTCGGTCAATGCTTTGCATTGGCCTGTCGGGCAATGGGTGAAGGTGCCCCGGGTGCGGGAATGAGGCGGGTCAGAAAACCATCCGGGGGATGGTTTTCCCGACGAATACTCCGGAGGGCGAACGGCTCAAGTTCACCTCGACGATCCTGCCGCCTTATCCGTTGCCCGGCAATCGCTGCTTGCAGCGATGAGAGGGTGCGGCGCGCCAAATCCATCGAGGAATTGCTGCCATGGCTTTACCTCAAAGGTATTTCGACCGGCGATTTCTCCGATGCCCTGACGGCGCTTCTGGGACCGGATGCACCCGGCCTGTCGGCCAGCACCATCGCGCGGCTGAAGGCGGGTTGGCGGGACGATTATGAACGCTGGTCCAAACGATCTGTCGGCACGGCGCTATGTGTATTTCTGGACAGACGCGTCTACTTCACGCCTCGGATGGATGAAGATCGTCAATGTATGCTGGTGATTATCGGCGCAGACGAATGGGGCAACAAGGATGTGCTGGGCCTGATCGACGGCTTCCGCGAAAGCACCCAGAGCTGGCGCGAGTTGCTTTTGGATCTGAAACGCCGGGGACTGGAGGTGGCTCCGAAACTCGCCGTGGGGGATGGAGCCATGGGGTTCAGGGCCGCGCTGCACGAGGTTTACGGCAAGACCCGGGTCCAGCGCTGCTGGGTCCACAAGACGGCAAACGAGCTGAACGCGATGCCCAAGTCGGTCCAGCCCAAAGCAAAGACGCACCTGAAGGATATCTGCCCTTTCGGGCATGCGTCGCATGTCCTGCCGGGTAACAGATGGCAGAAATCAAGGCCGTGGCAGATGTCGTCTTCGATTTCTTCGTCGAAGCCTACGGCGTGAAATATGCCAAAACCTATTCAAAATGGCGGACGGTGAAATGCCTGACCAAAGACCGGACGGATTTGCTGGCGTCCTACGACTTCCCCGCCGAGCACTGGAAACCCATCCGAACCTCGAACCCGATCAAGAGCACTTTCGCCACCGTCCGGCATCGGACCACAAAAACCAACGGATGCCTCAGCCGACAGACCGCGCTGGCCATGACGCACCAGCTGATGGATGGTCGGCATACTTGTTGACCAGCACATGGGCCAGCAGGCCCGGACCGGGACGCCCGCGCTCGATCGGGCGGTTGGCATCGGTGCCTGAGTGAAGCAATCGCAGCCCGAGCAGGCCACGCCGCCGGAAGACCCTGCCGAACTGCGGGTATTCACCGCGCTTTTGCTGGCCGAAGTGAAGGCGCAGGCGGTGCTGATCGAGAAGTTGAGCACCAGTTGGCAGGCCGACAGACGAACCGACCCTTCTCCAACCGCTTGGAAAACAGGCACGCTCCTTGACCATCCCACCAGATGATCTTGATCAGATCGCCAAATCGGCAATCATTCCGCATACAAACACCGAGAACTCCGGATCGAGTATCCGTGGCACCCGCTTTTTGGTCGCGTCCTTCGGGCACGCGATGGCGGCCGTAGGCAAGGGGCAGGCTC
>Ga0105051_10004285_pt1 | contig 16610 bp, 17 predicted proteins | sample FRY02_FD_78383 | JGI IMG/M metagenome (GOLD analysis project Ga0105051, IMG submission 78383) | Freshwater microbial communities from Lake Fryxell liftoff mats and glacier meltwater in Antarctica - FRY-02 (megahit assembly) | ecosystem: Environmental > Aquatic > Freshwater > Ice > Glacier... | reverse complement strand
GGGGGGGGGGGGGGGGGGGAGGGGGGGGGGGGGGGGGGGGGGGGGGGGGGGGGGGGGGGGGGGGGGGGGGGGGGGGGGGGGGGGGGGGGGGGGGGGGGGGGGGGGGGTCAGGCGAGGCAGCCGGGGCAGTCTTGGGCGTAGTGGCCGGGGGTGAGTTCGACGAGCTCGGGGCGGCGGGTGGTGAGGCATTTGCTCTGGTCGCCGATGGTGTTGCGGGGCTGGAAGGTGCAGTGGTCGGGGACGATGTTGAGATCGGGAGGGAGGCCGGGGATGGTGTAGAGGGATTCGCCTTTCTGGTGGGTGGCGGGGATGCTCTTGAGGAGGGCGCGGGTGTAGGCGTGGCGCGGGTTTTTGAAGAGTTCGGCGGAGGGGGCGGACTCGACGATGCGGCCGGCATACATGACGTGGACGATGTCACAGTTCTCGGCGACGACGGCGAGGTCGTGGGTGATGAGGATGCAGGAGGTGCCAAGGTCGCGCTGACGGTCCTTGATGAGGTCGAGGACCTGCTTCTGCACGGTGACGTCGAGGGCGGTGGTCGGTTCGTCGGCGATGAGGATTTCGGGGTGGGTGATGAGGGCCATGGCGATCATGACCCGTTGGCGCATGCCGCCGGAGAATTCGTGGGGGTAGGAATGGATGCGCTCGGCGGCGTTGGGGATGCCGACCGCTTCGAGGGACTCGATGGCCTTGGGGAGGGCGGCGCGGCTGCTCAGGCCCTCATGGATTTCGAGGGGCTCGGTGAGTTGCTTGGAGATTTTGAGGTAGGGATTCAGGGACGTCATGGGGTCCTGGAAGATCATGGAGATGCGGTTGCCGCGGATCTTGCGGAGGTCCTTCTCGGGCATGGCGAGGAGGTCGAGGCCGTCGAAGAGGGCCTTGCCGGAGTGGATGCGGCCGGGAGGCTGGGGGATGAGGCCGAGGAGGCTGTAGCAGGTGACTGATTTGCCGGAGCCGGACTCGCCGACGATGCCGATGGATTGGCCCTTTTCGAGGGTGAAGGAGACGTCCTCGGTGGCATGGACGATGCCGTTGCGCGTGTGGAAGCGGGTGGTGAGGAGTTGGACGTCTAGCATGCTTCGCGGTTATTCGTTACTGGTTATTTGTTATTGGGGGGAGGGGAGACAGAATTTGGAGAGGGGAAGGGGGAAGGAAGAGGGGGGATCTAGGATTGATGATTTGCGATTCAAGAATGTTGAAGTCAGAGGTCGGAGGACTGATGGGGTTATTCGTCGTCGAGGGGGATTGTGTCGATGGGAGGGGCGGGGGTGCCTTCGGGGGTGCCTTCGACCGGGGGGGCGGGGACGGGCTCGGTGGGGTCGATGGGAGGAATGGGCTCGGTGGGGTTGACGGGAGGGACGGGAGCGGTGCCTTCGGCGGGGATGAGTTCCCATTCGATGCTTTTGAGGTGGTATTTGCCGGTGGCGTCGGTTTTGAATTCGGGGATGCCGTCGCCGTTGGTGTCGTGAATGAGGGGAATGACGGGTGCGGCGGGATCGACGTGGCGGGTGATGATGATGTCGGCGGTGGTGGCGCTGGTGTATTGGACGCTGACGGGGGTTTTGCCGTCCTTTTCGAGTTGGATCGCTTCGAGGGTGCCCTCGGTGTTGGCGACGATGACGGCGCGGCGGTCTTCGCCTTCCTGGGTGACGTAAACGGTGGCGTTTTTGTCGAGGGTGATGATGACCTCGCCGGTCTTGGCCTTTTTGACGCTGATGCCTTTGGGGAGGTCGTGAGCGAGGGCGGGGAGGGTGAGGGCGATGGTGAGGAGGGAGAGGAGGCGTTTCATGGTGGTGGTGGGGAGAAGGTTATTCGTTATCGGTTATTGGGGGGCGAGGAGGAGGGGGAGGACAGAGTTTGGAGAATTCGGAGAATTTGCGGAGGGTGGGGGTGGATGGTGGTGACTGTTAGCGGACGGGGCGTTTGCCGGGTTGGGCTTCGCGTTCGGGGCGGTGGCGGGAGCGGACGGAGAAGTTGACGGGGAGGCCGAGGGAGGGGTGGACGGCGCGGATGTTTTTTTCGAGGTAGTGCTGGTAGTGCTCGTGGATGAGGCGTTTGTCGTTGACGAAAAGGATGTAAACGGGGACGGGGAGGGTGGTGTAGCCGCGGTTGATGGCGGAGGTGGCGTAGAGGAGTTTGAGGCGCTTCTTGAACTGCTTGTGGGTCGGCGGGGGGACCTTGATCATGGCGTCGGCGAGGAGGCGGTTGAGCTTGCCGGTGCTGATGGGGTCGGCGGCACCTTTGCGGATCTTGCGGACGGTGTCGAAGACGAGGCCGAGGGACTGGCCCTCTTTGGCGGAGACGCAGACGAAGGGGGCGTAGTGGAGGAAGAAGAGTTCGGTGCGGATGTGTTCCTCGGCGAGTTTGACGCGGGCGCTGCGGGAGTTGTCTGGTTTGTAGAGGTCGAACTTGTTGGCGACGATGAGGCAGGGTTTGCCTTCCTTGGCGATGAGGCGGGCGATCTTGCGGTCCTGGGCGGAAATGCCGGCGGCGACATCGACGACGAGGAGGCAGAGGTCGGCGCGGCGGATGGAGCGTTCGGCACGCATGGCGGAGAAGACCTCCACGGAGCTGTCCATGCGAGAGCGGGGGCGGAGGCCGGCGGTGTCGATGATGGTGTGGAGCTCGCCCATGTGCTCGTAGGGGATGTCGACGGAGTCGCGGGTGGTGCCGGCGATTTCGGAGACGATGGTGCGCTCGCTTTCGAGGATGGCGTTGACGAGCGAGGATTTGCCGGCGTTGGGTTTGCCGACCACGGCGATCTTGAGGCCGGTTTTGGTGGCTTCCTCCTCTTCCTCACGGGCTTGTTCGGCGAAGGGTTGGAGGCGCTCGTTGATGAGGTCGAGCAACTCGTTCATCTTTCGCCCGTGGGCGGCGGAGACGGTGAGACCGGAGCCGAAGCCGAGGGAGGAGAATTCGTCGGTGTTGCGGTCGATCTCCTCGACGTCGGCCTTGTTGAGGATGAGGCAGACGCGCTTGGCGGCCTTGCGGAGGTGCTGGGCGATGGCCTGATCGACGGGGGTGACGCCTTCCCGGGCATCGACGAGGAAGAGGATGACCTCGGCGGTCTCCATGGCGATGTGGGCCCCGGCGGTGACGGAATCGGTGAAGTCGATGTCGGCATCGGCGCCGATGCCACCCGTATCGACCAGCTCGCAGGGGGTGCTGGTGAGGGGGCAGGGGGCGGAGACGCGATCGCGGGTGACTCCGGGCTGATCGTGGACGATGGAGATCTGGCGGGCCGCGAGGCGGTTGAAGAGCGCGGATTTCCCGACGTTGGGGCGTCCCACGAGGGCGACGCTGGGTTTATGTTTTGGGTTCGGCATGGCCATGTTCCTGGAGTTGGCGGACGCCCTCCCGGATGTAGAAGTAGCCGGAGAGAACGACAAAGAAGGCCGTTACGCAAGTGGGATACAGTGGAGAAAGAGGGATGATCTTGAGCATGACCCAGCCGAGAGTGACGAGGAGGAGGAACGTGCAGGCTTTTCCGCTCCAATGGGGGTCGATATGGACCCGTTGGTTCATGAACTGGAGGATCATGGCTCCGCCGACGATGATGACGTCCCGGGCGATGACGAGGACGGTGAACCAGATGGGGATGGACCAATCGTCGCCCCACTGGACGACGGAGAGGGTGATGATGGCGGTGAGGACGAGGGATTTGTCGGCGATGGGGTCAAGAACCTCGCCGATGCGGGAGTGTTGGTTGAAATGGCGGGCGATGTAGCCGTCGAGGAGGTCGGAGAGGGCGGCGACGGTGAAGACGCCGACGGCCCACCAGCGGTAGGTTTCGTTGGGGGCGCCTTTGAGGATGCTGTCGGCGTAGTAGACGGCCAGGACCGCGAAGACCGGGACCAGGAGGAGGCGGGTCAGGGTGATCTGGGTGGCGAAGGTCATGGGGGTTGGGGTTAATAGTTATCGGTTATTGGTTATTGGGGGAAGGGGAATCGGGAGAATGCGGATGGGGAGGAACACTCAATGTCGAACAAAGAATGCCCAATTTTCAAGGAGGATGGAAGGGGGAGCAGGGGGAGTCGGCTGGGCGGTTCCGTCTTCGCTGGGAGGCTACGCCGGGACAGGTGGAAACCGCGGCCACGGGTTGGGGAGGCGGTGGGCGAGGATGGGGGAGGGGCGTTGGAGGGGCGGAGGTGGAGCCGCCGACGCCTCGCAGAGGTGCCGCTACGCGGGCGGGGGGTGGCGGATTCGGAGATCGGCTGGACTTTCGCGGGGTGGAGACCGGCGTTGCGTTGGGAAGTTTGGGCTGGTGGATTGGGCTGGGGCGGGGTGTTGTGGGCGGCGTGCCCGGTGAGGGAGGAATGAGATGACACTGACGGAAGTGAAAGTGGCGCTGGCGGAGGCGCAGGTGGTGCCCTCGAAGCGGCTGGGGCAGAATTTTCTGTGTGATCAGAATTCGGCGGCGTGGATTGTGAAGCAGCTGAAGCTGGAGCCGGATGACTGCGTGGTGGAGGTGGGGCCGGGGACGGGGGCGCTGACCGAGCAGGTGCGGGGGAAGGTGCGGAAGGTGATCTTGGTGGAGTTCGACAAGCGGCTGGCGGTCTGGTTGACGGCGCGGTATGCGGACGATGACACGGTGGAGGTGCTGCATGAGGACGGGGCGCAGTTTGACATCCGCCGGCTGCACAAGGAGCGGCCCGTGAAGTTTTTGGGGAACCTCCCCTACTCGGCGGGTGGGGCGATTCTGCGGAATTTCCTGAGTGCGCCGTCGCCGGTGACGAGGGCGGTGATCATGCTGCAGAAGGAGGTGATCGACCGCATCGTGGCGCTGCCGCGGACGAAGGCCTACGGGGTGTTGAGTTTGCGGATGCAGAGTGAGTGGACGAGCAAGCCGTTGAAGACGATCGCGCCGGAGTTGTTTCATCCGCGGCCGACGATCGACTCGACGGTGATGTTGGTGGAGCCGCGAGAGGGTGATTTGCCGGTCTATGACATGCGCCTCTTTGACGAATTGGTGCGGCGGGGATTTGCGCAGCGGCGGAAGCAACTGCGCAAGGCGATGCCGGCTGGTCGGGAGTGGGCGGAGGTGGCGGCGGAGGTGGGCTGCATGGAGACGGCGCGGCCGGAGGAGTTGTCAGTGTTGGACTGGGTGAAGGTGGCGCGGGCCTATGATGATCATCCGCTGAAGGACAATCCGCAGCGGGGCGACGAGCTCTTCGACGTGGTGAACGAGGCGGATGAGGTGGTGGGTCAGGAGAAGCGGGCGGTGGTGCATGCGACGGGTCTGCGGCATCGGGCGGTGCATGTGTTTTTGCGCAACAAGGTGGGGGAGGTGTTTTTGCAGAAGCGTTCGCGGTTGAAGGATGTGCATCCGGGGCGTTGGGATTCGAGCGCGGCGGGGCATTTGGATGTGGGGGAAGGCTACGAGGCGGCGGCGCGGCGGGAGTTGCAGGAGGAGTTGGGACAGGAGGGGGAGGAGCTGGCGTTGGTGGGGAAATTGCCGGCCCAGGAGGGGACGGGGTGGGAGTTTGTGGAGCTGTTCACGGCCCGGAAGCGGGGGGCGATGCGGTTTCCGTGCAGCGAGGTGGAGACGGGGTTCTGGCTGGCACCGGAGGAGATCGATGCCTGGACGGCGCGGCGGCCGGAGGAGTTTGCGCCCGGATTTTTGGAGTGCTGGCGGCTCTGGCGGTCGGTTCGGTAGTTGCAAGGTGGGGGAAGTGGGGCGAGAATTGCCCGCCTCGTGACCGCCACCCATGCCAGACCCTCGGACCTGATCGTCGCCGTGATGGCGGCGGTGGTCCTGCATGTGGCGTTGTTCCTGTTCTTTGTGGTGCTGATTGCGCTGAATCTGTTGAAGAAGCCGGGTCCGGGGGAAATGGCCCCGACGCCCACGCCGATGGCGACAGTGGAGATTCGGCCGGAGATGTTTGAGCGGCCGAAGGCGGAGCCGGTGGCGGAGGAGGAGATCAAGCAGCGGTTTGCGAAGACGAATCCGAGCCAGGCTTCGGAGAAGGCTCCGGAGAACGCGGCGTTCATCGGGGAGCGGAATACGGAGGCGGCGAGTGAGTTGCCGCCGGATCCGAACGGGCCGAAGATGCCGTCGCAGGACGGGGTGGAGCCGCGGCGCGGGGATGAGTCGAACACCTTTGATTCGACCTTCACGGATGGGCAGGATGGCGAGGTTTCGTTGCAGCCGGAGAGTCCGGGAGCGCCACCTGCGGGGGATCCTTTGTTGAAGCCCGCTGATCCGGCGCTGGCGGTGGTGGAGCCGGGGGAGGGCGAGGAGGAACTGCCGCCGCCATCGGGTGCGGCGGCGGAGGAGTTGATGAAAACCGAGACGAAGATTCCGGTGCCGAAGAAGGAGGAGGCGGAGGAGGATGATCAGGAGGAGGAGCTGTTGCCGAAGGAATCGGAGTCGAAGGCGGATCCGCAGAGCAAGAACACGGCGGGAGGGGCACCGGATTCCAAGCCGGCCGAAGAGACCCCGCCGCCGAAGGATGCGGGGTTTCAGAGTGAGATCAAGAAGACCAAGCTGCGGGGCTCGATCGGGCGGAAGGGGACCACCGCGTTGGATGTGGAGGACTCGGCGATCGGGCGGTATCAGGCGAAGTTGAGCAAGGCAGTGGAGCGGGAGTGGCAGATGAACTGCGTGCAGTATCGGGATCACATCACGCCGGGGGCCTTGACGATCCGCTTTTTGATCGATGCGAAGGGGAAGGTGTCGGGAGTGCGGTTTTTGCAGATGATGGAGGGAGGGGAGATCCAGCAGGGGTTCACGCTGAAGTCGATTCAGAAGGCGGACATTCCGCCGATGCCGAAGGATATATTGGATGAGTTGAACGGGGATCCGTTGGAGTTGATTTATAACTTCTATTTTTAGGGGAAGCGGGAGGAGTGGGGGCGTGGCGGGAGTGGGAAATTTCAAATCCAAGATTAAATCTCAACTGCTGAAGCTCGTTGCCACATCCGGAATCGCGGGTGACAAGCACGAGAGCCGGAGTTGAGGCCTCTCCTGAGATTTGTTTTTCGACTTGGAACCTGGTGCTTGGGATTTATTTGGAAATTGGTCAGTGGAAATCGGGGCGGCTTGCGACCGGGACGGTCACGCCACGGGGGAGGGCGCTCGGCTGGGCGGTTGGGAAACCGCCGCCACGGCGGGGCAGCTATTGGAGCGGGCTAGCGGCCGTTTTTGGACAAGGACTTTGGGTTGAAATCGGGATTGGGGGTGTGGGGGATGACCGCTTTGGTGTCCTGCTGCCATTGTTTGAGTTCGGCGAGGAGGGCGGCGGCCATTTCCTTGTGGGAATTGGCGAGGTCGGTGGTTTCGCCGAGATCGTCCTTGAGGTTGTAGAGTTGGATGGAGTCGTCCTCGAAGAACTGGAGGAGTTTCCAGTGGCCCTTGCGGATGACGCTGCAGGGGGTGGCCCGCCAGTAGGGGAGGTCGGTGCCGTGGACGGGGAGGACCTTGTTGTATTCCGCGCCGGAAAGGTAGAGGGGGTAGTGCCAGAAGATGGCGCGGTCGGTGAGGTCGGGGGCGTCGGTGCCGGTGAGGAGCGGCTTCCAGGACTTGCCGTCGACCGGTTGGTTGGCGGGGAGTGTCGCGCCGGCGAGATCGGCGAGGGAGGGGAGGAGATCGACGCCGGTGATGGGGATGTCGGTGGTGGTGCCGGGTTTGATGGTGCCGGGCCAGCTCATGCAGGTGGGGACGCGGATGCCGCCCTCGAAGAAGGCGCCCTTGGCACCCTTGAGTGGATCGCACCAGGTGACGCCGGAGTGTCCGCCGTTGTCGGAGGTGAAGATGAGGAGGGTGTTCTCCTCGAGACCCTCGTCCTGGAGCTGTTTGCGGATGCGGCCCACGCTGGTATCGACCGCCTCGATCATGGCGGTGTAGGTGGGGTTCCATTTGCGCTTCCAGTCGTGGCCCTTGTCGAGCTTGTCCCGGTATTTCGAGACGACCTCCTTGCGGGCCGTGATGGGGGTGTGGACATCCCAGTGGCAGAGGTAGATGAAGAAGGGCTGTTCCTTGTTGTCGGTAATGTATTTGCAGGCCGCATCGGTGAGGCGCCCGGCGACATCGATGTCGCTGTAGTAGCTGCCTTTCGTGCCGGTGCCATTTCCGCTGGTGTCGTTGAGGTCGAAGCCCTGGCCGTCGGGTCCGAGATGCCACTTGCCGAAGTGGGCGGTGTGGTAGCCGGCCGTCTTCAGGACCTCGGCGATGGAGGTGATGGACGGATCGAGGGCAGCCTTGGAGGGAAAGACCGCGTCGCCGCGCTTGTCGTTGTTGCGAGGGACGAGGAACTTCATGGCGGCCTTGCTGCCCTTGGCCTTTGTTCCGGGCGTCCACATGCCGGTGCGGGGGACATACATGCCGGAAACGAGACAGGAGCGGGAGGGCATGCAGTTGGAGGCCCCGGGATAGGCCGAGCTGAATTCCATGCCGGCGGCGCGAAGGTTGTCGATGTTCGGAGTTTCGTAGAACTCCGCGTCATGGAAGCCGACATCGGCCCAGCCGAGATCGTCGGCCATGATGAAGACGACATTTGGTGGTGCGGCGGGGAGGAGCGGGGCGAGGAGGAGGGCGCTGAGGTAGAGGAGGGCGTTGGAGGGCGGGCTGGATTTCATGGTGGTCTTGGGGCGCGGTTGCCATTCAGTGAAATTTTGACCCCAACGGGGAGGATGATTATCGCCTTCGGGCCGGAATTCGGTTGAAATCGCGATCTTGCGTGGAGTGTCGGAGTCTGCCACAGATGGCGGCGGGCGGAGGGAGGAGTTCTTCGGGGCTTTCCGGGCCATCCGCCCACCGCATCCCCAAGTCTCCATGTTACCGAATCTCAGCTCCCTATTTGCGTCGGCCGGCGCTCCTCCGCTCGTTCTGGCTACGGCGATGGAAAGCGTTTGGTCTTTTTTTGCGACGGGAGGGCCGTTCATGGTGGCCATCGTGGCCTGTTCGCTGGTGGCTTTTGCGGTGATCGTTTTCAAGCTGCGGACGCTGACCCAGGAGCGGGTCGTGCCGGCCCGATTGGCTGGGGAGGTGGAGCGGATGGAGGAGTTTCTCGGGGCCCGTTCGCTGGGGCAGTTGGAGGATGAATTCGCCGGGGGGCAGACCTCCCTGGCGCGGCTGTGTGCGATCGCCCTGCGCAAGTCGGGGCTGCCGCGCGGCGAGGTGCAGCTGGTGGTGCAATCCAGTGCGCGGGAAGAGGTGGTGAAAATGCACTCGGGGCTGCCGGTGCTGGAGGTGATCATCAACATTGCGCCGCTGCTGGGCCTGCTGGGAACGGCGAGTGGACTGGCCCTGGTGTTTCGCGATCTGGGAGCGGCGGCGAACCATGCGGAGATCGCCAAGGGGATTTTCATGGCGCTGAGCACGACCATCGTGGGGTTGGCGGTGGCGGTGCCGTCGGTGATTGCGCACAGTCATTTCAGCCGGAAGATCGAGACGATGGCGGCGCGCCTGGAGGTCTTGCTCAGCCACGTTATTTCGGCGACGCATGGACCCACCGCGGATCCGGAGCGAGTCAGGCACCTCTGATCATTCAGGCCCATGGAGTTTTACAGCAGGAAGAAGAAGTCGCTGACGATTCCGATCATGCCCTTGATCGACATCTTCGCGATTCTGCTGATCTACTTTATCGTTTCGACGAACTTCAAGAAGCCGCGGCCGATTCTGACCATTGACCTGCCGACGGTGCGGGACATGCCCTCGGACACCATCACCGAGGAGCGGGCCGTGTTGTCGGTGGGGCAGGACGGGCGGATCACGCTGGATCAGACCGAGGTGCCGGCGGGATTGCTGGTTGAGTGGCTGGGGGTGTTCCAGGACCAGCATCCCGGGGCGCAGTTGGAGTTGAAAGCGGACCAGGGGGTGACCTTGAAGCAGCTTTTTGGCATCTGGGACGCGTTGACGGCGGCAGGAATCGAGATTAAGGACGTGCCGGCCCGCATTCGGTTGCCGGTCCAAGAGGAAGAGTAGCCCAACGAATGATTTTACCCATCACCCAGTATGGAAACCCGATTCTGCGGGTTCGTTGCAAGCCCGTGACGGAAGTAACGGAGGAGCTGCAGGCCCTGGCCGGCGACATGATCGAAACGATGATCGATGCGAACGGGGTTGGGTTGGCGGCGCCGCAAGTGGGGATCGATTTGCGCATGGCGGTAGTGGATGTGTCGCATGATCCGGAGTGCATCAGCTATCTGCGGGTGAATGGTCAGGATGCGGCGTTGGCTGACATCATGCCCTTGGTGTTCCTCAATCCGGATCTTGAGTTGCTTGGGCCGAAGGAGGGGATGGAGGAGGGGTGTTTGAGCATCGAGGACATCCGGGCGAGCGTGAGCCGGAAGACGGAGGTCAAGGGGCGCTTTGAGTTGCTCGACGGGCAGGTGTTGGAAATCGAGACGGACGGATTGCTGGCGCGGGCGATTCAGCATGAGGTCGATCACCTCAATGGGATTCTCTTCGTTGATCGGCTCTCGGCGGGAGCGAAACTGGGAGTGCGGGGAAAATTGAAGCGCTTGGTGCGGGAAGGGTAAGTCGTTTTGGGGCTGTGGATTGGACGAGATCGGGGGGTGGAGGAGGGAGGGAATGTGAATAACTCCCGCTATTTTCTAGGGTTTTCTGGATTTTTAGGGTTACACCAGAAAAAACACCTGCTAGCCTGATTGTTAACTCAGCCAAGCTATGTCGTCAGATCCATTCAACAATCCCTTCGGTGGTGGAAACGGTGCTCCCGATCCCCAGAATCCCTTTCAAATTGTGAACGAGGAGCGTCCCGTGGGTGGGGCGGTGCCTTCACCATTTGAGACTGTGTCGGATGAATCGCCCTTTGGCGTGGCACCTTCGGTGGCACCGAAGTCGAGCATCCCGGAACCGCGTGGTGGGGAGCAAAGAATGGGGGAGAGCAATCCGTTCCGGACTGTGCCGAAGCCTGTGTCGAGGGAGGAGGCTTCTGCCCGCTCGCCGATCCCGCCGTCCCGGGAGGGTGGTTTTGAGATGACGGGAATGAAGGCAGACAGCACCCCGGTGGGGAATTTGGGAGCGGCCCCTCTGGGAGGGGCGACCGAAGCGCCGAAGAGTGCCTCGCCGTTCAGCGCCGGTGCGGCGGTCGATCCTTTTGCGAGCGCTCCGGCGCCGGCCCCAGTGGCAGAGCCTGCGGCCAGTGCCCCTGCGGCAGAGCCGGTGAGGCAGGCGAGTGTCGAAGCGCCAGTGGCCAGGTCGGTGGTGGCCGCCTCTCCGGCGCGTCTCCCGTCGAAGCCTTCAGGCGGAGTGAATATGAAACAACTGGAGTTGCGTGCCATCTTTGGAGTGGATCGGGAATTGAGTCGTTCGGAGATGTTGCAGAAGGCCCGCGGCCTGCCCGGCATCCTGAATCTGGCCAACGTCAGCGGTCACAATCTTGAGGCGCTGGAAACCTTGAAGAGCTGCATGGACGGCTTGGGATTTGCGCCTGCGGAGGCGATCGCCCTGACCTGTCCGGACGGCCTGATCGAGTTTGTTTCCTACGGCAGCACGGCGCTGGCGGTGCTGAGGGAGGGTGATTACGGCCCGGGCATCCGGGAGACCCTGATCATCATCGCGCGGGAACTCGACCGGGAGTGATAGGTCGCGGCCATTCTGTGAAAGGGGGCGGTGATGTCCGAGGCGGATAGGGTGCCGCAGGACATGTTGGCGAAGGTGGTCCTGATGGGGCTGTCCGGATCCGGCAAGGCGGCGGTGTTGCGGCACATGGCGCGGCGGCATGCGCACGACTCGGTGCGGGTCGGCGAGGTGGCTGGCGGCGCGGTGTATCGGACGGAGTTCTATTGGCCGGAGGTGTTGGCGGATGGTCGGCGGCTGCGGGTGCGCCTGTTCGCGTTGTCGGGGCGTCCGGGGTTCAATGCGGTGAGCGAGTTGCTGCTGGCGGGTTGTGACGGGCTGGTGTTCATGATTGACGTGCGACCGGAGCGGTTGTCGGAGGCGCAGGAAGCGTTTCGAACCATGATCATCAACGCGGATCGGAGCGGACGGGATCTGAAGGTGATGCCGTTGGTGTTGGAGTATCATCATGCCGGGGAGCGGCCGGAATTTGATCTGGATCGGATGGACGGGTGGTTGGGGATTGCGCCGGGGATGGTGGAGCGATTGACGACTCGCTTTCCGGGGGCGGAGGAGGCAGTCTGTGTCGGCGTGGAGCGAGTCTTGAGCCGCATTGCGCGGGAAGCATGTCCGAGACAGGAAATGATGGAGGCCTAGCGGCACCGCGGACGGGGATCCGGGTGGCGGGGTGGTTGTTGCGGGTGGATACGGGGGGAACCTTCACGGATGGCTGGGCGAGGGATCCGGAGGGGCGGGAGCATCGCTGCAAGGTGTTGTCGTCCGGTGTATTGAGGGGAGTGGTGGAGGAGTGCGTGGATGGGCGGACGCTGCGGTTGTCGTCGGATTTCGGATCGCGGGATGGCTTGTTGTGCGGGTTTCGGCTGGGGAACGGAGTGGCCGTGACCGGTTGGCGGGCGGGGGAGCGGGTGTTGGAGTTTGAGGAGGCGCATGGCTGTGCGGTGGGGGATTTGGTGGAATTGGGCTGCGATGAGGAGGCCCCGGTGCTCGCGGCGCGGATTCTGACCGGGACGGCACCTGGAGAATCCTTTCCGCGCCTGCAGATCCGTCTGGCGACGACGCGGGGAACCAATGCGCTGCTGGAGCGGAAGGGGGCGGAAGGGGTGTTGCTGGTGACGGAGGGGTTTGAGGATTTGCTGGCGGTGCGGGATCAGCGGAGGGCGGACCTGTTTGATTTGCGGCAGCAGAATCAGGTGCCGGTGTTTGGCCGGAGTTGTGGGGTGCGGGAACGGGTCGCGGCGGACGGGAGGGTTTTGGAGGTGTAGGATGAGGAGCATCTGGCGGAGGCGATTGCGGGGTTGGTGCGGGAGGAGGTGCCGGTGGTGGCGGTGGCCTTGTTGAATGCCTATGCCAACCCGGTTCACGAGCGGCGGGTGCGGGAACTATTGGAAGAGGCGGGGCTGTGCGCGGTGTCGTTGTCCCATGAGTTGAGCGAAGGGCTGCGCCTGTTGCCGAGGGCGGAGACGGCGGTGGCGAACGCGTATTTGGGCCCGCTGATGGACCGCTTCGTTTCACGGGTGGCGGGGGCGCTGGGGGGGGCGGAGTTGGAGTTGATGACGAGTGCGGGGTTTCTGAAAACGGCAGCTGTTTATCGGCCGATCGACAGCCTGCTGAGTGGTCCGGCCGGGGGGGTGGTGGGGGCCTTGGCGGCGGCCATGGCGAGCGGGAGACGGCGGGTGCTGGCCTTCGACATGGGGGGGACGAGCACCGATGTGGCGCGGATCGACGGAGCGCCTGGGTTTCGCCATGAGCAAGTGATCGGTCCGGTGCGGGTGCTCGCTCCGGCGGTGCGGATCGAAACGGTGGCCGCGGGAGGGGGATCGATCTGCCAGTGGCGCAACGGGGGATTGGAGGTGGGGCCGGAGAGTGCGAGGGCGGATCCCGGGCCGGCGTGCTATGGGCGGGGCGGGCCGTTGACGATCACCGATGTGAATTTGCTGCTTGGTTGCATGGATCCGGACAAGGGGGGGATTCCATTGGATCGGGGGAAGGCGGCGACGGCATTTGAGGCGTTGAAGGAGACGATGCGGGGTGCTGGGCGGGTGCCGCCGGAGGACGAGGTGCTGTTGGAGGGGTTGCGGGAGATCGCGGTGGAGCGGATGGCGGATGCGATTCGGAAAATTTCGGTGCGGGAGGGATACGATCCTGCGGAGTATGTGTTGGTGGCGTTTGGTGGGGCGGGGCCGCAGCATGCCTGTGCGGTGGCGGAGAAGTTGGGGATCAGGGAAATTCTTGTGCCGGGCGATGCGGGACTGCTGAGTGCCTGGGGGCTGCATCGGGCGGCGCGGGAGGCTTTGGCGACGCGGCTGGTGTTGCGAGAATTGGATGAGTGCGGGACCTCGTTTGGCGCGGCGTTTGAAGCCCTGGAGACCGAGGCGCGGGAGGCGCTGGGGGTGGAGGGTGTTGTCTCCCGTTGGTTTGTGGAGCTGCGCCTGGTGGGGCAGGATGCGGGGATCGACCTGGAGTATGCGGAGCGGCCGGGACTGCGGAGGGTTTGTTTGAAGTTCGAGGAGCGCTACGAGCGGTTGTATGGGTATGCGGTGCCGGATTCACGGGCGGTGGAGCTGGTGGCGTTGCGCGTGCTGGCCACGGAGCCGGTGGGCGGGCTTGAGGAGGAGGAGTTCGGGGAGGCGGGTGGATGCGCGGGGGAGCGGACGGTGTTGCAGGATGAGTTTCGGACTTGTGTGATCGATGCGGGATGGTCTCGGTCGGAGGGGAGTCGGGGGAGCCTGTTGTTGGAGCGAGGCGAGGGAGAGGCGGGCGCTGCGGTGGGGGTTGCGCACGATGTGGGGGCGGAGTTGTTCCGGGCGCGCTTTGAGAGCGTGGTGGAGGAGATGGGAGCCTTGCTGCAGCGCACCGCACTTTCCACCAACATCAAGGAGCGTCTGGATTTCTCGTGCGCCTTGCTGGATCAAGAGGGGCGGTTGGTGGTCAATGCACCGCACATTCCGGTGCATCTGGGGGCCCTGGGTTTGTGCGTGCGGGAGGTGTCAAAGGGGCGGGAGTGGAAAGTGGGGGACATGATCGTGGTCAATCATCCGGGTTTCGGAGGATCCCATCTGCCCGACGTGACGGTGATCAGTCCGGTCATTGAGAAAGGCGGGCTGATCGGTTTTGTGGCGAATCGGGCGCATCATGCGGAGATCGGGGGGATGTCGCCGGGATCGATGCCTGCGGGGGCGACCTGCTTGGAGGAGGAGGGGGTGGTGATTCCGCCGATGTATCTGTTCGAGGGTGGGAGGGATCGCTTTGAGGAAATCGAGATTCATTTCGTGGCGGCGACCTATCCTAGTCGATGTGTGGAGGACAACATGGCGGATCTGGCGGCGCAGGCGGCGTCGAACCGGCACGGGGTGGCGGCGGTGGAACAGTTGGTGCGGGAGTTCGGGGCGGAGGAGGTGCGGGGGCGGATGGAGGCCTTGTATGAGCGGGCCGCGACAATCATCCGCGAGCGCATCGGGCGGGTGGGAGTGGCGGCGTGCGGGGGGGAGGATGCCCTGGATGACGGGACGGTGTTGAAGGTGGAGGTGCGGAGTGATGGGCGGGAGTTGCAGATCGATTTCACGGGGAGCGGGGCGGTGCATGGAGGGAATCTGAATGCGGTGCCGGCGATCGTGCGGAGCGCGGTGCTCTATGTGCTGCGGGCCTGGGTGGATGAATCGATTCCGCTGAACGAGGGGTTGCTGGAGGGGGTGGAGATCATCGTGCCGCGAGGGGTGTTGAATCCTGAATTTTCGGAGGATGCCTCGAAGTGTCCGGCGGTGGTGGGTGGGAACGTGGAGACCAGTCAGCGGGTGGTGGACGTGTTGTTGCTGGCGCTGGGCCTGCAGGCGAACGGGCAGGGGACGATGAACAACATTCTCTTCGGGACGGAGGAGTTCGGGTACTATGAGACGATTGGGGGAGGTTCCGGAGCAGCAGCGGGATGCAACGGGATGAGCGGGACGCACGTGCACATGAGCAACACGGCGATCACCGATCCGGAAATTTTGGAGCGGCGGTATCCGGTGCGGGTGCGGAGGTTCGGGCTGCGGAAGGGATCGGGTGGGAAGGGGGGCTGGAATGGGGGCGAGGGATTGGTGCGGGAGTTTGAGTTTTTGGAGACGATGACCGTGTCGGTGTTGACCCAACGGCGGACAATGGCACCGCAGGGTGCCGAGGGCGGCGGGGAGGGGGCTCCCGGGCGGCAGGTGCTGATCCGAAAGGACGGGACGGAGGAGGAGTTGCCGGGGATCGCCAGTTTTGAAGTGATGGCAGGGGACCGAATCGTGATGGAGACGCCGGGAGGCGGGGGGTGGGGAGCGGAATCGCGTTGAAGGGCGGAGCGGGCCAAGGAGTCCGAGAGGTTGGCCAGACCCATGCGCACAGCGGTCGCTCTCAATTGTTCGCTTTGCGTTGAACAACCGTTGGCTTGAGGAACAAGGAGGAACAAGGAGTTCCTGACATGCGAGCCATCTGGATCAAATCGGCACTACGGACCGAAGGCCCGGGTCTGATTGGAACCGCCCTGTCCGGCCTGCCCCGCCGGAGTGTCTGCGAAGGAGGGAGCCGGATGCAGGGTGGTGTGGGACCCGTGGCTGACGCTAGCCAGTCACGGGGACCAGATTCTGTCATTGATTTCGCGCCCGATTACGCGGCTACCGGAGCGTAGTGAAGATGGATCAGTTGGTCCGTTTTCAACGCTACCATCGCGTAGGTCCGTCCTTCATCATCGCTGAACTCGACCTGAAAAACTCCATCTGCGAGTTTTTCAACCAGTGTGCCCACTTGCCCGGCAATCAGTTGCCGCTCCGTGAGGTCCTCCAGTAGAGCAACGACGTCCAAGGTCTTTAATTTCTCCTTCATTTTCCGATTCTATTATTTAGCAACGTCAAAGGTGTGGCAGGGCGGCGAAAAAGTCTCCAGAGCGAGGCGAACAAGCGACCCTACTCGCCCTGGCCACCACCGTCTTGTGTGTGCCCAGCATGCACGGAAACCAAAAGGGGTTCAAGTCCCCTGTCTATAGAATGAACCGCGTAAAGGCTGCGCCCACGCGGTGTGTCGAAGAACAAAAGAAACTGCTAACGAT
>Ga0105051_10004270_pt1 | contig 16634 bp, 10 predicted proteins | sample FRY02_FD_78383 | JGI IMG/M metagenome (GOLD analysis project Ga0105051, IMG submission 78383) | Freshwater microbial communities from Lake Fryxell liftoff mats and glacier meltwater in Antarctica - FRY-02 (megahit assembly) | ecosystem: Environmental > Aquatic > Freshwater > Ice > Glacier... | reverse complement strand
GATTTTCTTCGGTGTCAAGACCCATGCGTTCGGCGAGGGTTTTCGCATCGAGCGGGGTGATGCGATCGGCGTCGTCAAAACGCAATTCAAATTGAATGGTGGCGCCCCGCAAATCTTCGCGCTCATGATTTGCAGCGGCCTTGGTGGTGATCTCGATCACATCGCCAACCTTGTGGCCTTCAAGATGCTTGCCAAGATCTTCCACCAACAATCCAAGCAATGCGCCCTTGCCTTCATCTACAACATCGGGCACCACCACCAACGCCTTCTCCATGTTGAAGAAGGGTTCTTTCTCGTCGTTCTTCCACGCCTTGGCGGTCGTCAGCATGCGATCGAGTGGTTGAAAGGGACCAGTGATGCGCTCGGGTGTTCCGAAGCGATAGCCCTGTCGACGAATTTCGGCGTGCACATGCTCGTCGGAGATTTCAAAGATCGGCTTCTGCACCGCGATGCCGTCGGTGTTGGGCAGGGTGAACTCGGGCGCAACTTCAACTTCAAGTGTGAAAATGAAGGGCTGGCCGCGGGTGAGTTGCGGAGCCTTCGCGCCTTCAGGAAATGTGGGCTCGCCGATCGGACGAAGTTTGTTGTCCTCGATGGCCTTGGAAAAATGTTCGCTGAGCAATTGCTGCGTGGTCTCTTGCAGCAGCGATTCGCCGAAACGCTTTTGCAGCAGTTGTTTGGGAGCCTTGCCTTTGCGAAAACCTGGCAGTTGCGCTTCACCCTGCAAATTTCCAAATCCGCTTTCAAGGCGAGCATCCACGGCGGCCGCGGGCACGGTGACGGTGATGCGCTTGCAGGCTGGACCTGCGTCTACAACTTGAACGAGCGAGGCGATATCTGCGATGGCGTTGGTCATATGTTCTTTCAAAGGTGCAAAGTAAGAAATGCTCTGTGGAGCGGAAGGGGAGAAGTATAGGGATTTATGGCGAAGATTTGAGGAGCGGAATGGGTGGGGATGGCGAGCGCGCGCAGCATGTGAAAAATGCTGCGCGCAGCGGTGGAGCGTGTGAGATCACAGATGACTTCGATACTTTCTGCCGATCTAGCGATCGAGCAGCATTTCGGCGTAGGTTGGCAGCGGCCACAAATCCGCGGGCGTCCACTTTTCGATGCTGTCGCAATACTTTCGCACCTCGGCCATGCCATGCACCACCTCGTCGCGGCAGTGGCGCATGTGCTTGATGGTGTCGTCGATTTCTTTGGCCTCGGCTTTTTCAAGCGCCGCGAGCGCGGTGCGAAGACCAGCGAGTTTTTGCACCCAGCTACGCAGCGCAAGTGCTTCTTCGGGGCACTCCACACCGGCGGCGCGGCTGCTGCCCACCGCGTCGGCGAGTTCGCATTGTGCGCGAGTAGCTGCGGGAAGAATTTGCGTGCGCACCATGGTCGCAAGCGTGCGGGCTTCGATGCCGACCACGGTGACATAAAGTTCCATCAACACCTCGGCACGCGCCTTGAGTTCGACAGGACTGAGCACGCTGTACTTGTTGAACAAATCGCGGGCTTTTTTGCTTTCAAATACTGGCAGCGCTTCGGCAGTGCTGCGCATGTTTGGAAGTCCGCGTTTCTCCGCTTCCTTGTGCCACGCCTCGCTGTAGCCGTCGCCGTCGAAACAAACGCGGCGATGCTTCTTCACCACATCTTTCAGCACACCGCGAACGGCGGAGTCCAACTTTGCGGCGCTGGGATTTTTGCCGGCCTTTTTCTCGATGTCGGTGGCGAGCACATCCAGGCTTTCTGCGATGATGGTGTTCAACACCGTGTTGGGCCAGGCCACGCTGCAACTGCTGCCCACGGCGCGGAACTCAAACTTGTTGCCAGTGAACGCGAAGGGGCTGGTGCGATTGCGATCGCTCGCCGCGCGCGGAAGCATGGGCAAGGTGTTAGCGCCAAGATATAGTTCGCCGCCCTTGATGGTCTTCGTGGGTCCATCGCCTTGCAACTGATTCAGAATGTCGGTCAACATGCTGCCAAGGTAGATGCTCATGATCGCCGGCGGCGCTTCGTTGGCGCCGAGGCGATGATCATTCGCGGCGCTTGCGATGCTGCCGCGTAACAGATCGGCATGCAGATCCACCGCGCGAATCACGGCGCAGAGAAAGGTGAGAAACTGCATATTGTGATGAGTTTCTTCGCGTGGATCGAGCAGGTTTACGCCAGTGTTGGTGGCCAAGCTCCAGTTGTTGTGCTTGCCGCTTCCGTTCACGCCCGCGAAGGGTTTTTCGTGCAGCAGGCACTCGAATCCATATTCGTGGGCGGTCATCTTGAGCACATGCATGGTCACCATTTGATGATCGGCGGCGATGTTGGCAAGTTCGAAGGTGGGAGCAATTTCGTATTGCCCGGGCGCCACTTCGTTGTGACGGGTCTTCACCGGAATGCCAAGTTCGAAAAGGCGCTGCTCGCCCGCGGCCATAAAACTGATCACGCGATCAGGAATCGCTCCGAAATAATGGTCGTCCAGTTGATGACCCTTGGGCGGCATCGCGCCAACCAAGGTGCGACCAGTGATCATCAAGTCAAGACGCGCTTTGAACAACTCGCGGTCGATCAAAAAATATTCTTGTTCGCAACCAAGCGTGCCCACGACTTGGCTGACGCCCTTGTCGGTGCCGAACAATTTCAAAATGCGCATCGCTTGCGTGCTGACCGCGCGGATACTGCGAAGCAGCGGAGTTTTTTTATCCAGCGCTTCGCCGGTCCAACTGACGAAGGCGGTGGGAATGCACAGCGTGGTCACGCCGCCGGGATTTCGCAGCAAAAACGCTGGGCTTGTCGCATCCCACGCGGTGTAGCCGCGGGCTTCATAGGTGTCGCGAATACCCCCCGATGGAAAGCTGCTCGCGTCGGGCTCGCCTTGGATTAACTGGCTGCCTGAAAGTTTTTCGATCGCGGTGCCATCACCAAGAATGCTCAGAAAGGCGTCGTGCTTCTCCGCGGTCATGCCGGTGAGTGGTTGAAACCAGTGGCAGTAATGCGTGGCGCCATTTTCAACCGCCCAATCCTTCATAGCCACAGCCACGGTGTTGGCCACGGCGGGATCAAGCGTGAGGCCATCTTGGATGGTCTTCTGCAAACTTAAATGCACATCGCTTGGCAGCCGCTTCAGCATGGTGTCGCCGCTGAAGATCAAGTTGCCGAAGATATCGCTGACACGGTCTGGATGATTGTGATGCAAATATGAATCCTGACGAAGGGTGCGGGACATGGTTGTTCCTTACTGTGGGAGAAGGCGAGTTGGCGGTTGCGTGCGCAAGTGCGCGTGAAGATTGGCTGCGTAATTCGCGAGCATATACCAGCGTGCAGCATTTGTGGAATGCCGCGAACACCCTTCAATTTGCAGGGTTTTTGCGGTGCTGTGGGTTGTGTGAAGCGTGCGCATCCGGCAGATGCCAGCGACTTACCCAAGCATGGTTCGGCGACGCTTGAGATAGTCCCACACCACAAAGCGATCGAGTTCTTTGCCACCCACAAATGCCACGCGCCCACCGGTGCGCTCGGCCATGCGCTTGGCGAAGCTGACATCCTCCTCGCTTTGGCTCCAACTTGGCAGCAGAATAATGTTGATGGTGATGCCTTCTCGTCGGCACATCTCGCCTTCGCGTAGCGTGGCTTCTTCGGTGCGCGGATGCGGCGGATACAACATGAACAGCGTGTTGCCTTCAAAGTGTGCAGTGGGCAAGCCGTCGGTGATCAAGATTACCTGTCGATTGGGAGTAGGTTGTGCTGTCAGAAATTGCCGCGCAAGTTGCAGCGCCCGTTGAATGTTGGTGAAGTGCAGCGGCAGGTGCGACTCCAAAATATTTGGATCGCTCATGTCGGCCTTCAAGCGCACGACGGGATTGTGGATGGAGACTGGCTTGGGCAGCAGGCCAGTGACCTCGCTTGGTGGGCAAGGGCGAGCGAGTGTGTACATCTCGATAAATTGCAGAAAATCCCCTGGATATTCACTGCGAATCAAACCATCAAGCGCCAACGCCATGCGCTTGCAATTGGCGTGCATGCCGCCGTGGCGCATGCTGCCGCTCATGTCCATGATCACCGCGGTGGCGGCCTTTGGATTTTTTCGGGTGCGATGCACTTGCATGTCTTCGCCATGAAGTCGAAGCGGGCCAGGTGGTCTTGGTCCGCCGCCACGCAGCGCTGCTTCGCGAAGCAAGGCGTTGGTGAATGATTGCGGCAGATCTAAGCTGCTCGCCGCGTCACCAAATTCCCAATCGCGTGTGGATGGAAGTTCGATCGCACCGTCGGGGCTTTCCACGCCGCTGTGCCTTCCGCTACGCGCGGTTTGCAGGTCGCTGAAAATAGTTTTCAAAAGTCCCTGCTGATACAAGCGAAGGGCCTTGGGGGAGACGCGCCAACCGTTGGGGCTGCGTTCCAAGCCCTGCTGCTCCGCGGCTTGGCGGGCGAGGTCTTCGATTTGCTTGGCGATGCGTTGCAGATCCGACATTTGATTTTCGTCGGCGAAACGCTTGAGGGATTCCATGTTGATGCGGCCAACGCGGGCGTCCTTCATCGCCTGCTCGAGTTGATTGAGCAGTTGATCGATGGTTTCAAGTTCTTCTTTGATGGCGAGCGCCTTGGGCACATCCATGCGCTCGCGGCCAGTAAAGGTGTAGCGGGAAGCGAGTTGCTCGACTTGATAGCGCTCGCCGAGGCGTTCCATTAATTGCAGCAATTGACGGGCAAATACGCTGCTTTCTTCAAGGCGGTACCACAGGCGTTCCAGTTCGCGAAGCTGCTGCTCTTGCACCTGTTTGCGAAAGTACGGCTCGAATTCTTTGGGTGCGTACATGCCATCGGCCATAGCGCTGAAGGCATCGTGTGCCACGCTACGGGCGTAGCCAGTTTCGTAAGTTTCAAGAATGCGCTTCTTGCGTTCAAGCAACATCGCGCGAAGACTTGCCAGCGATGGCCCCATGCCTTGAATGCTCGCGGGGTCGATGTCAATGGCGTTGGCAAGTTGCTCGTCGGTAAAATCTTGCGAGTCGCCGTACATCAACATGTGTTCCAGCGCCGCGCTCGCAGCATCGCCAGTGGGTTTGGCTGGCGGCGGAAATTGAACAGGGTCGTAACCGAGGTAAGTGTGGATCACGCCGCCGAGTGGTTGGCGGGGCGTGGTCGCATTGAGAGTATCAGTGGCGTTCGCGGCGCGGGGTTGTGGTGCGTTGGGGTCGCGTGCGTTCGGATTGGCGTGCGAGCCTAGAAAATTTTCCGCTTCGTCATTCATGCGACTTACCGAACTTGATAGATGATGCGGCCGTGTTTCTCGCTGCGCGAAACTTTGTCGGTGGCGTGCAAGCCCGCGAGCACAAACTCAACGCAACTCGCGCGCACCGCGGGCTCACTGGCGGCGTTCACTTCAAAAGCTTTTTCCCAGGCCGGTGGCACGCGTTGTAGACGCTCGGCGTACAGGGCGCTGGGCAATTGATCGCCCACTTCCACCTTCACGCCTTTGGCGAAAAGCTCGGCGATTTCCGCCAATCCGTGCTGGTCGACATATTCCTGAAAGACCACGCCCACCGCCTCGGTGACCAGCGCCTCGATCACCTGGCGTTCGCTCATTTGATGACTGCCCATCAGATCCAGTTCCAGTTTGCCTGCACCACTGCTCGCCAAATGCGCAAGGTCGCTGATGCGCGGCACAGCAGGAGTCTCGCCAAGTTGAATGCTGCGTCGACGCGCGCTGGCAACCATGGTGCGCCAATTACTTGCACTAAAGCGAGCACTCACTCCGCTTGCGTGATCGACAAAGCGACTGTTGCGCGCTTGAATTGAAAGTTGTTCGATGATCGCGTCCATAAAGGGCGGTACTTTCACCGGCCACTCACCATCCAATTGCATGCCAGCTTCTTGACGCGTGATCGCAATGCCAAGCGCGCGTTCAAGTGGATAGTGCGTTTGAATCACGCTGCCGATGCGATCCTTTAACTGCGGAATCACTTTGCCGCTGCGGTTGTAGGTGGTTGGATTGGCACTGAACAAAACCAAAATGTCCAGGTCAAAGCGAATCGGATAGCCGCGAATTTGCACATCGCGTTCTTCCAGCACATTGAACAGGCCGACTTGCACCAGTTCATCAAGATCGGGCAGCTCGTTCATGGCGAAGATGCCGCGATGCGTCCGCGGAATCAAGCCAAAATGCAGGGCTTCTTCGCTGCCCATGGTGACGCCTGCGGCCAAGCGACTGGGATCAATTTCGCCCACCACATCGGCGAATTTGGTGCCAGGAGAAAGGCGTTCGGCGTAACGATCTTCGCGCTTCCACCAGGCGATAGGCACGCGATCAGCGGGAGTGCTTGCAAGCATCGCGCGGCCAGCTTGCGTGATGGGCGCATGTGGATCTTCGTGCACTGGGCAACCTGCGATATCCAAGTAGGGAAGCCACGGATCAAGAAATCGCAGGAGCGCCCGCATCAATCTGCTTTTGCCTTGACCTTTCTCGCCAAGAAATAACATGTCGTGACCAGCGAGAATCGCGTTGGCAATCTCCGGCAGCACGGTGTTGTCGTAGCCAAGCACTCCGGGAAATAAATTTTCCTTCGCCGCGAGCATGCGCGTGAAGTTGTCGCGCAGCTCCACTTTCACGCCGCGACGCCGCCAACCGCTTGCGTTCAGTTGTTCAAGCGTTTGAATGTTGGGGCAGGTGGTGGCGATGGTGGCGACTGCGGTGCTGGCCGACTTGGGCTTGGCGGTGGAGGGGCTCATGTTTATTCCTTTCGACCACCAATGCGTCGCGGATGCGAAACGCGTCGGTGATTAATCTTTGTGCGTGGGTCCACCGCGGCGATGGCGCGAGCCGCCAAAGGCTTGATTGCTCAGCCAGCCCTTCCACCAGAAATATGTCATGAAACTGCCAGCGGTAAGCAGCATCAATAGAAGCGAGAAAGGGTAGCCGAAATACCAATTTAATTCCGGCATGTTCCAGGGACTATCGGGACGAAAGTTCATGCCATACACGCTCGCGATAAAGCTGAGTGGAATAAAGATAGTAGCCACGATGGTGAGAAATTTATTTACCTCGCCGAGGCGGTTGCTGGTAGCGGTGAGATAAATTTCCATCAAGTCGCTGGCCATAAATCGATCGGTCTCGAGAAGATCCATCAGCCGCGCCACATGATCTTGCGCGTCGCGCAGATAGGGGCGCAATTCCTCTCCATACAAACGCTCGATGCTGCTCATCACCGACACCGCGTCGCGCATCGGCCACACCGCGCGGCGCACTCGCATCAGATCCATTTTAATGGTGCGAATATCGTGGATTTGATGAATGTCCACATCTTCAACGATGCGCTCTTCAAGTTCTTCAAGTCGTTCGCCCAAAGTGCTGACGAGTGGAAAGTATGCGTCGATCACCGTGTCAATCAGCGCGTAGGTCAGATACGCGGCGTTGCTGCTGCGCACGCGGCCCTTGCCAGTTCGAATGCGGTCGCGAATCACATGCAAGCAATCGCCTGGTGCAGCAGCTTGAAAACTGACCACGGCGCGATCGGTCAAGTACAAACTCAGTTGCTCGGTTTCAAAGGGAGTACCCGCCATGTGCGCTTGCGGCATCGGCACCACCACGAAGGTGTTCTCGGCGTACTGCTCCACTTTCGCGCGCAGCGTGATGTCGGTCACATCCTCCATCGCCATCGGATGGATGGAAAAAATATCTTGCACATGGCGCAGCATTGCCTCGTCGCCAAAGCCATCCACATTCAACCACACCACCGGCCAACGCTGCAGCAGATCGCGCACTTCAAGTGGATCCTTCAGCGTGATTTCTTCAAAGCCAGTGGCGGAGTACCCGAAGGCGGTCAGCACAGGTCGCAAGGCATCGGAGTCCACGCGCATCGTGCCGGGTGGCAGATTTAAATTTGGCATGCGCTTGGCGCGGCGCTTTAGAATAGGAATTTTCAGCCAAGCCATATTCGCAACGCTACCTCTTCACGCCGCGAGGCTCAACCGATTTGCGCGAGGCTTATGAATTTTTGTCCTCATTGAAGAGCGCCCTCACCATGCATATCAGGCACTCGGATGAATTTTAATTCGCCAGTTGCTGGCGTTAACAGCGCAACCGTAAAGATATCGGCTCGATGCAACGCGCCAGGATTGATCACGCGCGTCGAGCCAACCACAGTATCGCGGCGAATGTGGGTATGGCCATGCAGCAGAAAATCCACCCCTTCATCCAGCGCGCTTTGCATTAAATCTGGATCATCGCCGTGGGTAAAGGCGATCACCTTGCCATCGATTGTGATGCGACCAAGCGGATGCTGCATGTCGATTCCAATATGTTCGCCGTACCGCCCAAGCGGTTGCGCGCGGTCACAGTTGCCAAGCACCGCGTGGGCAGAAAGACCAGCAAGTGTGTCAAGCACTTGATCCTCTTCCACATCACCAAGATGAATAAATTCGTTGGCGCCTGCAGCCTGCAGCAGCGTAATGGCTGTGCGCGTGCGCTGGACTTGACCATGGCTATCCGAAAGAATGCCAACCTTCATGCTCATGCGCTGATGGTGGCGCAGGGTGACGCGAGTTGCAAGGTGGTTGCCTGCTAGATTTCACACTCATATGCCGCAGACATCTTCCATCGTGACGCGCTTTGCTCCATCGCCTTCGGGACATTTGCATGTAGGTGGCGCGCGCACCGCACTTTTTTGTTGGGCCTACGCGCGCGGTCGTGGCGGAACCTTTTTGTTGCGCATCGAGGACACCGATCAAAAACGCTCAAGCGACGCGGCCAGTATTGGTTTTTTGAAGGACCTCAAGTGGTTGAACATTGATTGGAACGAAGGACCGGTTTACGAAGAGTGCGGCGGCGGCAACCACGGGCCCTACTTTCAAAGCGAGCGCGTGGATATTTACAATCGCTACTTGCAACAGTTGCTCGACTCTGGCAAGGCCTACTACGCCTTCGACACACTGGAAGAACTTGAAACGAAGCGCACCGCCGCCAAGGCCGCGGGGGTGGCCTTTCGCTACGACCGTAGTGAAAGTATTGCGCGCAGCAAGGATGAAACCAAAAAGTTGCTTGCCGAGGGCCGCGCCGCAGTCATTCGCTTTCGCACTCCTGACGGGGCGATCACCATCACCGACCAAATTCTTGGCGAGGCCACGCTGCCTGCTGGTGAAGTGGATGACTTTGTCATTCGCAAGGCCGATGGATTTCCAACCTATCACTTTGCAGTGGTGGTGGATGATGCATTGATGCGGGTCACGCATGTGCTGCGTGCGCAGGAGCATTTCAACAACACTGCGAAACATATTGTCTTGCAAGATGCGCTGGCATTTCGTCGCCCGACCTACGGCCATCTTCCGCTGATTTTGAATCCCGACGGCAGCAAGATGAGTAAGCGCGACAAGGACAAAGTGCTGCGCAAAGCAGTGATCGAACGCGCCTTGAAGCAGCCGCCCGAGGGCACGGTGGATGCGGCTCGATTTACTGCGTGGCTTGCAGATAAAAATACGCAACTTGATTTTGAAGAAGCCAATCGCATGGCGGTGGCGCTGGGGGTGACGCTGCCAGAAATTAATGTGGATGACTTTCGTCGTAGCGGCTATTTGCCTGAAGTGGTCTGCAACTTTTTGGCGCTGAATGGTTGGAGCCCGGGCGAGAACCGCGAGAAGTTTGATAACGCTTTTTTAACGCAGGTTTTCGATCTGTCGCGAGTAGTCAAAACGCCGGCGAAGTTCGACCGCGTGAAACTGCTCAGCTTTAATTGCGATGCGGTGACTGGCATGCCGCGCGAGTCCTTCGTGTTGCTTGCGCGCGCACATGGCCAGACCTATCACGCGGATTTCATGAAACGACTTACGCCCGCGCAATTTGACGGACTCGCCGCGGCCAGCCACGAGCGCTCGAAGACCTTGGATGATTTGTTCCGCGTGAATCGCTTTCTGGTGGTTTCGGATGCCACGCTCGCCTACGACGCCAAGGCTGCCGAGAAAAATTTGCGCGGCGAGCAACCCAACGGACTGAGCCATTTGAAGGCGATTCGTCCGCTACTTGCGCAGGTGAAAGTTTGGGATGCAGCGGCGCTGGAGGGCGCGATCAAGTCATACGCCGATGCGCATGCCGCCGGTCAACTTGGAAAAGTTGCGCAGCCATTGCGTGTGGCGGTCAGCGGTGGAACCATCAGTCCGCCGATTTTCGACACGCTTGCAATCTTGGGGCGCGAGAGCAGCGTGGCGCGCATCGATCGCGCGATGCAGATGTTTGGGTGAGTCTACAAATGTGAGTCAGCGGCGGCGCGCTGCGATTGCAATTCAGTTACTGACTCTGCTTGTTCGGCGGTGATGAACCGTTCTTGCCAGGCGCGACGCCTTTCCATTCAGTCCAAATATTGTCCATGCCAAGTTGCATCACTTCGATGTCACCGTTACTCCATAGGCGAAAAAGACTCATGCCCAAGGGCGTGCTGTCGCAGGAAATGCTGAGAGGTTTGCCGCGAGCGTCCTGCGAATTCAAAGGCGCGGCGGCGGGGCGCGCGGCCAACAAGAATGCTGCGCATCCAGCAAGCGCCATCACGACTGAGATTGCAATTTTTCGTGAAGCGAATTTCGAAGCGGGTGCGTGGGGTTGGTGCATAGTGGTTTCCTCTTTACCTACCGTCGGCGCTTCAACCCAATTCGCTACACTCTGCGACCTGTTGGACCGTTGGCGCAGTTGGCTAGCGCGTCTCCATGACACGGAGAAGGTCACTGGTTCGAGTCCAGTACGGTCCACTTGATGCTGGTTGCTTGGTCGCATTCGTTTGTGCATTGCAGATACAAAACTTGCCGCATCAATCAGCGTGGTTGCCAAGCGCACGCGTGCAGGGCAAGATGCCATCATGCACACGCACCTCGCATCATCGGCACTTCTTCTGCTCGCAACGCTGACTGGCGCATGTAACGCCACCAGCACTTCGGGTGTGAAGGCTCCGCCAGCCCCAGTTTCAGTTGCGAACACGGCGCAGGCCGACAAGGGTTGGGTAACGCTGTTTGATGGCGGCGATCCGGCGAAAAATTTCCGCGGCTTTAAGAAAGATCAATTTCCACAAGGCTGGGTTGTGAAAGATCATTGCTTGGTGCACACCGGTCCTGGTGGTGGCGACATTATCACCAGAGATTCATATGGAAGTTTTGAACTTGAACTGGAATGGAAACTGACTCCAGGTGGCAACAGCGGAATTATGTATCACGTGAGTGAGGACATGAACAACACGTACGAGACAGGTCCGGAGATGCAGATTTTGGATGACAGCGTGCATGTGGATGGCAAGGATCGGCTTACCAGCGCCGGCGCCGACTACGCGTTGTATGCCGCGCCACTTGGAGCAGTGAAGCCGATCGGTCAATGGAATAAGGTGCGCATTCTGGTTGATGGCATGCATGTACAGTACTTTTTAAATGGCGTAAAAACCTGTGATTTCATTCGCAACAGCGCTGACTGGAAGGCGCGTGTTGCGGCCAGCAAGTTCAGCAAGATGCCCAGATATGGAACCAATGATCGTGGTCACATCGCCTTTCAAGATCACGGCGACGAAGTGTGGTTTCAAAATATTCGCGTGAAGGCGTTGGATGAGGTCGCGAATTTTTGAGTGAAATTTGGTTACGCCAGATTTCATGGCCACAACTCCTTGGCGCCTTGTGCAGTGCACGCGTTTAACCAAAGAGCAACAACACAAACGCCACATCGCCAAAGTCGACCGTACCGCTTTGATCGATGTCTGTGTTGCATCCGGCGCATGGTCCAAAATCAAGCAGAATCAAGGCGATATCGCCAAGATCAATGACGCCTGAGCCATCTATATCGCCAGGCAAACTGGCAGATGCTGAGAAGACAACAAACTGCGAACCCGGCAGCGATTGCATGTTGGGCGCCGCACCAAGCTCACCAGTACCAGCGGATAGCGCGGGCAGCCATTGATTTGTCACGCTTCCATTCACGCCTTCGATGCAGGCCGCGATACCGATAGAACCTTGAAAGTCATTTGCAAGACCAAGTTCGGCAAGTGGCAATCGAAATTCAAATCCATTGGTGGCGGTGGCCGCTGCTGCGACGCTGCTGGCGGTGATGCCGAGTGTGTTGGTGTTGTCAAAGGCAACTTCAATATTGTTGGGATTGCTGCCACCACCAAGCACGCCGCGACCGCCATTCACAGAGTTCGCGCCGCGATAACTTTTTTGCGCCAGCGCCATATGTGGAAGCGAAATCTGATCGACATACATCAAGGATCCCGGCGCATTCACGAAGTACATCAGATCAGGGGCGAAATTTTGATCAAAGGTCAGACCATCCAACTCAGCCAAGCCGCCAGGTGGCGAGGCGAAATGGCTGGTACTCAGCCGATTTTGACCAAGTCCGCTGCCAGGGTCGATGTCAATAAATAACAGCAAGGCGGTGGAATCTTGAGGAAGATTGCCGGTGATAGAAACACGAACTGCGTCGCCATCGCGAGTTGTGAAAAGTTGATCCAGTTCACCCGCGTTGTCGCCAAGAGAAGAGAGACAGAGTTGCGATGCACGCAACGCATCGGCGCCAGCATCGGCAGAAAGATTTCGTCCATCGATATCCGCATGCACCGTACTGTGCGGCGTAGTGAGTGAGGCGCTTGCGATACACCACGACCGCGCCGCAAGTTGAATTGGATAGGCGGCCTTGTTGGCGTTGGTGACGGCGGTGAGGGTTTGTGCGATTTCCAAACTGGTCGGAATCGTGCCGGCTGTTGGCAGTGTGAAGGCTGAAAGATTCAGCGTGGCGGTGATCGAAGAAGAATTTAGATTGATCGCCACCATTACGGTTTGCGTCGCATCACTTCGAACAAAGGCATAGACGCCAGTGTTGTCGCAGGTGACAGGGGTGTACGAGCCGCCCCGTAGGGCTGTGGAATTTTTACGCACCGCAATCAATGCGCGATAGGTTTCCAATATCGATCCGCTGACGCCTTGTTGCTCCTCCACACTTCGACCATCATTATTCGCCGAGAAAGTGGCTGGTTTTGGTGACAAGGCGACAATCGGATAGTTGCTCATCGGTGCGCCAGCAACCGCTTTCCATTTGAAAGGCTCGCGCATTGGAATATCGTTGGCATCGCTGCCCACACTGACCTTGGAACCAAGCATTCCAATCTCATCACCGTAATAAATATTTGGAGGAAAGGGCAGGGTGAGCAACACCGCGGCCGCAACTTTTTGCCGAGCGTTGCTACTGTTAAAATCGGAGGCGAGTCGATTGGAATCATGGTCGTTGGTTTGCGCAACCACCAACTTGCCAGCAGGTATCGATGCCAAAGTGTTGGCGACACTGGCATACAGATTGGTGGCATCCTTCGCCAAGACCGCTGAGCGCGCCGCAAATTCAAGTGGCTTGGTAATCACCGCGTCAAAGGCGGAAGGCGTGAGTAGATCGGTGCCGTAGTTTCCCCAGTCACTGGGCTCACCGAAAATAAAGACATCGGGTTTTAACGCGCGAAGCGATGTGCACCAGCTCTCCCAAAAGTGAATGTCGGCGCCCCAGCCTTCGCCGCCACTCGCCCAAGCATGATCAAGACGAAAGCCATCCACGCCATCACTGGTATTGCCATCGTTGTTGGGATCAAGCCATTTCTTCGCCCAGTTGGTGACCGTGGTCACGGTGGCGGGGTTGTTTAAATTCCAATGAATAAAGCCCACATTTGAGCCATTCCAAGTGTTGTACACCGAGCCAACATAGGTGTTATTGCCAGTGTCTGTGAAGGCCAACCATCTATCGAAAACACTTGAGGGAGTCATGTAGGCAGATTGAAAGTAGGAAGAATTCTGGCTGATGCCATAGGCGACAAAATCTAGAATCACTTTCATGCCGCGTGCGTGGGCAGCATTGACAAAGACAAGAAATTGCGCCTCTGTTCCAAACCAAGGATTCACTGTGTCGGCGGCGCCATGTTGATATCCGTGATACGCGGCCGATGGAAATATGGGCTGCAAGTATAACATGGTCACGCCGAGGTACTGCAGATAATCCAAACTCGCGGTGGAAGAGAGTCCGCCAAAATCTCCAAAGCGCGTGTTCAGCGAACCCACCATGTCATTATTTGAATCACGCCATGCGATGGGCATGATCTGATAGATAATCTCGTCTTGTGGTGGCCGCGAAGTCTGTGCCCGAGCGGGCAGATTGCACAGCAGGGATGTGGCGCACACGCAGAGCAGCATGCATGCATTGTGAACTTGCGAGCGTTTCATCAAAGAGCAAGTGTAGAGAACAACCATTTTTAAACCAAAGTGAAACTTCGGTGCATTGTGATTGCAGCGGGGGATAGGGTGCTCTCGATCACTTCGCCAGCAATTTCCATTTAATGCTGCAACCGATGCTGGGCATTTGATTGGCCGACGGCGCCTTGCCTGCGAGCAGTTGATTGATGGCGGCGCGCAATTCTTTGCCATTCACCGGCACTTCGCTTGTCGGACGACTGGCATCCAGTCTGCCTCGATAGGCCAGTTGATGTTGCGCGTTGAATACAAAGTAGTCGGGAGTACAGACAGCATCGAAGGCGCGGGCGATGTCTTGCGTGGCATCGAAGCAGTACGGAAATGTGTAGCCAGCATCGCGGGCTTCTTCGCTCATGTGCGCGGGGGCATCCATGGGATGGCTGATCGGATCGTTGCTGCTGATCGCGATGATCGCAAGAGGCGAGCTGGCATAGTCGCATCCAAGTTGCACAAGTTGCTTGCGCACATGTTGTACGAATGGACAATGGTTGCAAAGAAACATCACCAGCACCGGCCGACCGACAAAGTCGCTGCTACAAACGCGGCTGCCATCGCGGGTGTCGGGAAGATCGAAGGTTGGCAGCATGCTGCCGAGGGGTTGCATCGTGCTTTCGAGTGGTGGCATGGTTCTTCCTCAGGTGAATGAATTTCAAAATTTCACTTCATTTCAACGCAATGCAATCGTAGACTTTAGCCATGCCCCGCGTGCGCGACGAAGGACCAAGCGAAGAAGATATTCGAAGATTCGGCCACGAATCCGATCCCGATGATGCCTGTGTTTTTTGCCCTGATTGCGGCGCCACCATGCATCATGATTCAGAAATCTGCCCCACATGTTTTTGCTTCACAGGAAGCGACACGCTGCGCAGACACCCGCGCAAGGAGCGTTTGCGTCGACTGGTGATTATCACGGTGATCACGCTTCTCGTGATCGCGATGCTGTCACCACTCATCACCGGTCGCTGGTGGTTGTAGCGAAGAGAGTTTTTCGCAGTTGTTTTTGCAGGTTTATGAATTGAAGCGCGTGGGTGTGGCGTGCAGAGGAAGAATTACATCACATCCAAAGACCGTGGATGACTGCTTGTTTGGGGTGCTCTCCGCTGGGCACCCTATCCAAATCTGCATCTGAAATTTCGCTAGTGGTTGTTTCTTTTTTTGCGAAGGCATGTATTTTTAAAGCAGGCGTTGAGGGGGATATTGCATCTGGCCGCGAGAAATCAAGGGGAGTCGCTCGCCGCGAAGCTCGGTTACAACGCCTCAACGGACAAAAGGCGCGATCGTGAAGTCTATCTGAGCGATGCCTCGCGGTCGTTCACAACATCGCATCCTCACAAGTGATGCAAATTTATTCACTGCATCGCAAACAACAACCCACCACACTTCTCAATGCTTCAAACAAGTCTTCTTTACATTTTAAAAACTCGGGAAGCACCACGCGCCATGGTGCTTCCCACAGTGAAAGTGCCCTGAGCAGGACTTGAACCTGCGACCCGCTGATTAAGAGTCAGCTGCTCTACCAACTGAGCTATCAAGGCGAAGTTGCGAGATTAGTGCGATGTCGTCAGATCGGCAAGCCTGTCACGCAACTTTTGCTCCGTGACAATGCTTAAACTTTTTGCCGCTTCCACATGGACACGCCTCGTTGCGACCGACAACTGCTGGCGCTGCGCGTTGCACAGGCACCGCCGCTTCGCCATCAGTCGCTTGATTTCCAGCACGATCACCCGCTTCAATTGCAGCTTGTTGCGCGGCACTTGGCGCGGGTTCTTCCGATGGAAGTTCCGCAGGCACCGAGCCTGGCGTTGGTTGTTGACGCTGCTGCACCTGCGGCACCAAGCGACCTTTGAAGGCCACCTCCGCTATGCGATCACGCACGGAGACCATCAATTCCTCATACAAACGCGAGGCTTCTTTCTTAAATTCGATGCGCGGATCTTTCTGACTAAAGGCGCGAAATCCGATGGCGTCGCGAATTTGATCCATCGAACGCAAGTGATCCTTCCACGCATTGTCCAAAGTTTGCAGCAGCACCCAACGCTCGAAGTGCGTCAGTTCGGCGCGATGCGATTCACGCAGTCGAGCGAATACAAATGCTTCGGGATTGGCGGCGGCCTCTTCGCGTTCATGCACGCTAAGCACGGCCAAGCCTTCACGCTGAAACCACGCAGCGATCGCGTCGGGATCGCGTCCATCATCAAGACACGCTTGTGCGCGCGCGGCAAAACGCGCCTGATCCCACAACTTTGATTCGCTCTCAAGCAGCGCACGAAGCACAGTTGGATCGTTGCTTGGAAGCGACTCGGCGCTCCATTCCAATCCGTAGCGCGTGCGCGCCCAGTTGCAGAATTGCGCGATCGCCTGCTGCGGATTGGCCTGCATGTTGGCGGTGGTGTAATCCATCGCGAAGTCGATCGCAT
>Ga0105051_10004267_pt1 | contig 16639 bp, 21 predicted proteins | sample FRY02_FD_78383 | JGI IMG/M metagenome (GOLD analysis project Ga0105051, IMG submission 78383) | Freshwater microbial communities from Lake Fryxell liftoff mats and glacier meltwater in Antarctica - FRY-02 (megahit assembly) | ecosystem: Environmental > Aquatic > Freshwater > Ice > Glacier... | reverse complement strand
TTCGGTCGGTCAGCAGGAGCAATGGTTTGGTGGCAGCCGTCGGGAAAAGAAATGATGAATATCCACCATCATCAAGAGTCCATCGCGATCAATGCATCAGCAGAGACGTTGTACGACCTGGTTTCTGATATCACCCGTACCGGTGAGTGGAGTCCAGTCTGCACATCATGCTGGTGGGAGGACCATGCCACGGCCGGTCAAGTCGGTGCGTGGTTCACCGGACGTAATGAGCTTTCGGACCGAACGTGGGAGACCCGGTCGCGGGTGGTGGTCGCCGAGAGTGGCCGGGAGTTTGCCTGGGTGGTGGGGGGCAAATATGTTCGTTGGGGATACACACTTACGACCGAAGATGCCGGAACGGTCCTGACTGAGTCTTGGAATTTCTTGCCGGAGGGAATCACCATGTTTGAGGAGAAATACGGCAACGATGCACCTGCTCAGATCGCCGATCGAACCCAACAGGCGCACGAGGGAATCCCGAAAACACTGGCAGCGATCAAGCTCATTGCTGAGTCCGGCGATACAACCGCGCAGACCGCGTCCTGATCGAATTTTTTTAGACGGAGGTCCAAATCCGATCACGGTGGTGCAGTCTGAAGCCGAGTGATTCGCACAGTGACATGGCGGGCGAGTTGCTGGAGTCGACTTGGAGTGTGAGTTTGCCGCAGTTCTGTTCCAGGGCTGTGTCCGCTAAGGCAGACATGATCATCTGACCAATTCCTCGCCGGCGATAATTGCTGTCGACGATTACGCAAGTGATAACACCCCAGCTGCCGGTAAATGCGATACGTCCAGCGGCAACTGGCTCTTCATCGATAAGAATCAAAACGTAGGTAGCCGGATGGCTGCGCATTATGTGCTCGTTGCCTTCGCCAGCGTGAACGGCAAGCCAAGCAGCCACCGGTTCGTTAAAGGATTTGACATTGAAACGTGATTCCCGTGTCAGTGATTGGATGTCGCCCGCGTCAAGCACCATGACGTTGAACTCGGCTGCGATCTGCCATCCGGCTAACTCGAGGTACTCACCGAGTAACGTATACGCGGGTATCGGCACGGTGATGGCTGGAGGCAGTCCGTTGCTGTGGTAGAAATCAACAACGTCAATCAGGGTCTCATCGATGTCAGCCCCGGGTTCCCCAAATGGGCGCCCTCCCGTGGGGAGAACCGAATTCCCTTGAATGGTGTCTCCCCCGGATGCTCGCAAGAGCCACTTGCCGTGCTCGGTAGTTACCTTGGCCGGCCACGTCGTCGCGGCTGCCGCTTCGAGTTCTCGAATTCGCATGCTCAGCGGTGCGCCAAAACCGGCTTTCGTGTTTACTTTGGCCACTACGCGCCAGTGCGTGATCGCTTGCGGATCAAAGGTCTCCAGTGAACCATCGCGTCTGCGAATCGTTTGCTCGTCGTGCAAGACTCCGAGGAGCCCCCTTGTGTTGCCCTGGGAATCGCGCAACGCAAGCGTCAACCGGATGCCAATTTCAGATGCTCCGGGCGGGGTAACCATGGCTCAATTCTAGGAATAATTGCGATGCACGTTTAGGGCGGAGTGAAACAATTGGCCTCCAAATTTTCTAGTCCTCATGAACGTGGGCACTATGGACGTTGAAAACACTTGGGAAGTCGTATTGAATTATGCCTTAACGCGGATCGATGACGTAGCGGCTGAATCATCCACGGCTAAGTGTTAAAGCCGAATCGCTCACCCATGACTATGGCGAGAGTGTCGGCGGCGTAAAACTCTACTTACCTCAAAGCGAGGTTGACTTCGTTCTCGCAAATACCTTTATCGCAAAGAAAGATGTGGCATCGCGGTGATCGCGCGCGCGCGTGACCTTTTTGACTTTGGATCAGGCTTTCAGGCTGTTCCCTTCGCCATTGATCATTTGGTGCCTAACGTGACATAAAGTCACGATGATGAAAAGACAGAATCTGAGACAGGGTGCAAGCTGCGAATTACGTGAGGCGCAATGTGTTCTTCCTCGTCATACGAGTTTGAGGACACCGCTACCGAGGAGGACTTCCTCGTCTTTGAGGATCAGCCACTCTTCGTCGGTGAATATCCGTGAGTGAATGATAAAACGCAAGCCTTCAGGAGTTTCAAGAGAAAAGCCACCACCTCGACCCGGTACTGCATGAATGGTGATGTGAGTGTGCTTCCAGTATTCGAATTGTTCGAGTGAGATCCAGACCTTTATTGGCTCGGCAATCTGATCGATGACAAGTTCACCGAGGAGTACATCTGCGCCACCAACTCGGAATTCTCCAGCGGTGTAACACATGGGTGCTGAGCCATCACAGCAACCACCTGATTGGTGAAACATCAGGGGACCGTTATTTGCGGTGAGTTTGCGGATCAAATCGTTCGCGGCTTCAGTCGATGCGATCCGTGGCGGCAAGTTCAGGTAAACAAGTGACATAGGAAAAACTTCTTTCGGGAGTGGGAAGTGCGGGAGACCCGAAGGCCCCCCGCACTCGATGTGACTTTAAAAGAAACCAAGCTTGTTCTCAGAATAACTGACCAGAAGATTCTTGGTCTGCTGGTAGTGATCCAGCATCATCTTATGGTTTTCGCGTCCGATACCGGAGGACTTGTAACCACCGAACGCCGCGTGAGCAGGGTAAGCGTGGTAGCAGTTGGTCCAAACGCGACCAGCTTGGATTTCACGACCAGCGCGATAGGCCGTGTTCATGTAGCGGGTCCAGACACCCGAGCCCAGTCCATAGAGCGTGTCATTGGCGATCTCCATGGCTTCCTGAAAACCATCAAATTTTGTCACAGCAAGTACTGGACCAAATATTTCTTCCTGGAAGATACGCATGTTATTTGTACCTTCGAAGACGGTGGGCTCGACGTAGAAACCATCGGAGAGATCGCCACCGAGATCAGCGCGCTTACCGCCGGCGAGCAACTTCGCACCCTCTTGTCTCCCAATTTCGATGTAGCTGAGGATCTTTTCCAACTGATCGTTGGACACCTGAGCACCAAGCATCGTGTCGGTATCAAGTGGATTGCCCTGTGTGATCGCTTGGGTGCGCACCAAAGCATCGGCCAAGAACTTGTCGTAAATGGGCGCATCGATGAGAGCGCGTGAAGGCGCCGTACACACTTCACCCTGATTCAGGGCAAACATGTTGAAGCCTTCAAGACACTTGTCGTAAAACGCGTCATCCTGGTCGGCAATATCGCGGAAGAATACGTTGGGTGATTTGCCCCCGAGTTCCAAAGTGACCGGGATAATGTTCTCCGATGCGTACTGCATGATCAATCGTCCGGTTGTCGTCTCGCCCGTGAATGCAATTTTGGCAACTCGACGCGACGAGGCAAGTGGCTTACCCGCTTCTACCCCGAACCCATTGACAATATTGATAACGCCCGGTGGCAGGAGATCAGCGATCAGATCCATCAGGAACAAAATTGAGACCGGGGTCTGCTCCGCTGGCTTGAGCACGACACAGTTGCCTGCGGCAAGTGCGGGGGCAAGCTTCCATATCGCCATTAAAATGGGGAAGTTCCATGGGATGATCTGACCGACGACACCGAGCGGCTCGTGGAAGTGATACGCCACGGTGTCATTATCAATTTCACCGATTGAACCCTCCTGGGCGCGAATAGCCCCGGCAAAGTAACGAAGGTGATCAATTGCTAGTGGGATGTCGGCTGCCAGTGATTCACGGACCGGCTTTCCGTTTTCCCACGTTTCGGCAACCGCGATCATTTCAAGGTTTTCTTCTATGCGATCCGCGATCTTGTTCAAAATAAGTGCACGTTCGCCAACCGACGTTTTGCCCCACGCGCCTGCAGCTGCATGAGCGGCATCGAGCGCTTTTTCAATATCTTCGGCGGTTCCGCGAGCAACCTCACAAAAGACACGACCCGTCACCGGAGTTACATTCTCAAAATACTGACCTTTGACTGGAGCAACGTATTCGCCGCCAATCCAATGGTCATAGCGCGGCTTAAATTCAGCGACACTTCCTGCTTGACCCGGTTGTGCATAAACAGTCATTATGTTTCCTTCCATGTCGACAGTCTTGTCGACGTAATTGCAAGAGATTAGGACGTAAAACGGGTGATTGATGGGAAAATGAGGTGGCACCTAGCCTTATGCAGGTCAATTGGGCGGGAATAAACCTAGCCGAATGGCCAGGTACGGAATACCATGAAGGGTGGCTAGTAACGCAAGGCCGGATGTGTCATTGGGCCGACGCTCGCCCATGGCCACGACGCGAATTGTTGTCGCGGATCGAAATGTCATAACGCGGGTCGGCATCAGATCCATTTTGGAACGCAATTCTGGAATGGCAGTCGTCGCCGAGGCCACCACCTACGACTCTGTCATTGATGTAATCGATGAGCACGGACCGGACATCATGATTATCAACCTGGATCTCGGTGATGACACGACTCGGGGACTGCAGATTTGTGCGGAAATTGCGGACCGTTACTCCGCGACAAAGATCCTGATCCTAGCCGACACGTTAAGTGAATTCATCGTCATCGAAGCATTGCGTCGTGGGGTAAACGGCTACCTGTGCAAGGATGATTTAAAAGCAGACGAATTAATAAAAGGCGTTAAAGCCATCCAAGACGGAGACACCGTTCTTGGCCGTGGAGTTGGCTCACTGGTCGCACGGGGTTTAGGTTCCATTCGCAATAAAGCCGATCATTTAACGGAACGTGAGCTCGATATGGTTCGTGCAATCGCGCGCGGATTAAGTAATAAACAAATCGCGAATGAAATGTTTATCTCCGAAAACACCGTTAAGTTTCACATTCAGAATGCTTCAAAGAAATTACACAGTCATCGTCGGGCCGAACTCGTTCACCGCGCCATTGCTGCAGGATTAATTGTCTAAAAGCGTCGCCTCTGCGCCCGTAAACATCCGCTTAGGTGAAAATGACCAGATTCTCGATGAGCACCACGCAAGAATGCGCTTAAGCAGGTTCAGATGCTGAACGTCCTTGTCGCCGACTTACACCCCAGTGGAACGTGATCGGGCCCTGAGCAACGCGAGATATGACGAAAACATGCAACCCTTGGGGGCAAGGGCGCCGTCATATTTGTGTGCGCTCATTGTGTTCCACCCGCAGGGTGCACCTCGCCAAATTTTCCGAAAGTTAAAATGCAGGTATGACGATCGCCGAGTTGTTCAGTGCCGGGTCCTCGGACTGGTTGCGGGTAAATCCAAAACTACGCACGTATTGGCACGCTCTGATAATTCTGACCGCGGTGCCGCTACTAATTGTTGCCGCGGTTGTTCTCGTGTTCGAGTGGAACGTTGCGATTCTCAAGTTGATGGCTTTGATATTCATCGGTGGGATAGTGGTTTGCGGAACATGGTCGTGGTTTTTAGTGACGCGTCGAGTGCGATCGATCGGTTACCGCATCGAGGCCCGTGAATTGAAAGTCAGCAGCGGGATCATGTTTCGGCGGGTTGTGAGCGTTCCGTTTGCTCGGATGCAACTGGTTGAGGTCAGCGCAGGTCCACTCGAACGGGCGTTTTCCTTGGCAAGTGTTCAACTGCACACCGCCTCAGCGTCAACGGATGCAACGATCCCTGGCCTTGATCCGGAGCGGGCAGCAGAACTGCGCGATGCACTTGCCTCACATAGTGCCACGGCGGGCCTGTGAACGAATTGTCTCCGATGAACACCGATGCCGGTGGCTTCGCGACAGTCCAGCGGACCTCTGCGGTGACCCCGGTGTTGCAGATTCTCAACGTTTCACCCGGAATCATCGTAACCGTCTTCCTTATTGGTATGGATGTATGGATTGGTGGAATTGCCGCTGGATTATTGATCCTCGGAACATTCGGTTATTGGATCTCCTGGCGTAAACGCACTTTTTGGATCAATGCTGAGAACGAGTTAGAGGTGACATCGGGGGTACTCTTCCGCAGGTCTCGGCGGTTACGCATTTCACGACTTCAATCCGTTGACATCACGCGACCACTTCTTGCTCGGGTGAGCGGTCACTCCAGCCTTAAAGTGGAAGTAGCAGGCGGCGGTGACTCGCGGGTGGTGTTGTCCTACCTCAGTGTCGAGCAAGCACAGGGTCTTCGCCTGAAAATTTTGGACCTAGCAAAGAACGATGTCATTTCGGGGGAATCAGCTCGCCCCGAATCGGATGCACCGGCGCATGCTGATCCCGACGTGCAATGGCAGTGGAAAGTGCCCAATGCGCGACTCGTAGCCTCACTGGCGTTAACCACCTCAACATACTTCCTAATTATTGGAGCGGTGGTCTCGGTCGCCGTCGCTGTACTCGATCCATTTGGAGGAACTGGACTTCTCACACTCGCCCTCGCACTCGGGGGTGCAGGGGTGAGTTTAATGTCTGGTGTCACTTCGTTGTTTAACTTTTCAATTGGAAGATCAAAACGTGGAATTGCTATTTCCCATGGACTTTTCACAACGGCTAACTACACGATCTCGCCCATCCGCGTGCAAGCGGTCGGCTTAATTCAACCTATTGCTTGGCGACCGTTTGGTTGGTATCAGGTTGCGATTAACGTTGCTGGAACCGACCAGAACAGTCAAAAATCTGGACCACGAGTTCTGATCCCGGTCATTTATGAGCGCGATCTTCCGGAACTTTTTAGTGAGTTGCTTCCTGCCTGGAATTTGGGGTCAGATCGCGAGTGGACGACAGCCGATAAATCGTCGCGGTGGCGCTTTCCTTGGCAAGCCCGACGACTGGCTGTGAGCGTCAATCCAGATTTATTTATGGTCCGTAGCGGGGCACTAACCCGTCGACTGGGCGCTGTGCCGCATGCGCGGATTCAGTCAATTCGAGTAACGCAAGGACCTTGGGAGCGAAAACTTGGAATTTCCACTCTGCATGCAGATTCAGTACCGGGGTCGGTGCGGTTGAGCGGGCGGGGGTTACGCAGCAGCGTTGCCGCCCAGACTGCGCTGGCTGAACTTGATCGCATGGCGGGTGCGAGGGAATTAACGGTTAGCGAGAATTGGTAACTCGTCGGATCCTAGTTTCCGATTGAGAAGCCCGCTTCAATATCACGTTTGTCGTAGGTGCGAAAAGCAATGTGGGTTTCCGTGGAGGTGATCCCGGGGACTTTTCCCATTTGGTCAGCCACAACTTGGGCTACCTGCTCGTGATCCTTTACTTCAATGAGTGCAACGAGATCAATTTTTCCAGTGACGGAGTAGACGCTTCGTACCCCTTCAATTTGCGCGATCGCGGCGCCTGCCGTTGAGATGTGCTCGGGTGTCGTATTGATGAAACACAGTGCGGTGATCATGTGGTATTCCTTTTCAATAGGTCACGAATCTCGGTCAATAGTTCAATATCGGTGATGGGAATCGGTATCTCGTCATTTTTTGGGTGTCGTTCTCGCCAGCGATTCATCGGTGAGACAAATACGAAGTAGAGCAGAGCCATCGTCAGAATGAAAGTGATGACTGCGTTAATCATTGCGGTGACGTCAAAAACATTCCCATTGACGGTAATAACTCCAGCGTCAACTCCACCTCCCGAGAATAAGCCGATCAAGGGAGTGATGATTGCGCCGGTGATTCCAGAGACCAACGCTGTGAAAGCCGCACCGGCTACAAAGCCGACTGCCACGTCGATCACGTTGCCCTTGGTAATGAACTCTTTGAAGCCGCTGAACATGATGGGAGTTTAGTCCGTAACGGGGTCGGGCCGATCCCTCCCGACACTTTTTCTAGGGCTATCCAGGGATTCCTCTATGTCAGATCACTTGTTGCCGGCTTTGTGCTGGTGACTCCTGCAATTTCATCCGCCTAAGTCGACGAACGTAGGATTAACGTGACTCAGCCGACTCAGCCGAGTCAGCCGAGTCAACCTGTTGTTTCGCTTTTTTCATAACGGTTGCACCGCTGACAAAGGCTTTTCTCCAGGGAAGAACTCCCTCCAGTTCCACGTCAATGCTAAAACTGAGGAGAGTCCGGATTAAAACGATAATCCCCAGCACGATCACGTTATCAAGATTTGGTTGTACGGCAACCGTTCGAATCAAGTCTCCGGCAACCAAAATCTCTAAGCCGAGTAGTAGTGCTCCACCAAATGTTTGGCGCATTGCCTTAAAAGCAATGTCACCTTTTTTGGTTCGAACCAGGGTTTTAACCGAAAAATATGCGGCCCAAACCAGACCGAGGGCGATAACGAGCGTCGCCACAATCTCAAATCCTTGAGCAATGACGAGCATGACGTCCGTGTACATGCCCTCGAGGGTACAGCTTTGCCGTCAGAAAATCACCAATGTTGGGACCTAACCGAGACTTCCAATTTTGTATTTCGCCAATGCAACCTCAGGCTTCACTTGACCTGCATGTTGATTATTAAATGCGGTCGTTGCGTCAACCCCGCACATCGACTCAATCGGACCGGCGCCACCAGGGTGCTGAGCGATCCACGAGGTGAGGTCGTATACATCTTGGTTAATCGCAGACCAGCAATCATCAGCGGTTGCGTGTTGAGCAAGCGTTGCCAATGTGATTACCGAAACATCCGTCGTTGTCGTTGTCGCCGCATCTGGCAAGCCTGTAACAACCGTTGCAGTTGTACTTGCTTCCCAAACAGATTTAGCACCGGAGTGACCGGCAAGCACGGTAGAGGTCATGGCGGCAAGAGAAACGAGTATGACGAGGACTCCCGTAATTATCTGGTAAACCGACTTCGGCCTTGTGTCTAACCAGAACCACACTGCACTGATGGCCGCGAGGGCTAGAGCCGCGTAAAAAGTGCGGGAGCCCCATTCCTGGTGATACTGGGATACGCCCTCGACTTTATTGAGCGTCTGACCAGATGCCTGTGTCACATATGCGCTACCCGTCGCGATGATTAACGCGCCGGCCACAAAGTACTTTTGGACTCGGCCACGAAATTTCGGGATCAGGACCATCGCGATCATGCCAATTGCGCTAAGGGGAAGCATTACGACAACCGCGTGCACTAAAAGTGGGTGTGCTGGGATTCCAAAAACAAATTCGGGTATCAACGCATTCTCATTAATGTGCCGGTACGGTCATTGACAAAATTGTTGCCAGGGTCCGGACTTTTTGACGTCGGTACCACCCGCCCCATCGTAATGAGTAAGGCCGAGGTATTAAAGACGATTCTCGGATTCATGACATGATCATGCGGCATGGCTGATTAACCGGCCACCGGGAAACGCTTGGTTCAATGTTAAATTTAGGTAAGAGCATTAGTTGTTTGCCTTGCTGCCGTCGTAAGGGTCGTCGTAGTCAGCTACTGCGGGTGTTTTCGCTGGTCTGCGAATAATCCAGATGAAGAACGCCACTACCAGCGCTACACCGGCGAGGACCTCGAATAACTGCAGGGTTCCCGATTGAGCAAATTCAATGGCTGCACCTCCCATTTGCTGACTGAGAATAAATACCGCCATGACCAGAACAAACCACCCGAAGCCTTTGCGGAGGGCCTCCGGATGGACCTTGCCCACCATGCGGCTACCAATGAGAGCGCCAACGATCGCACCGGCGGTCACAATCAGGGTTAAGTTCCAGTTGATCTGAGTCTCAGGGTTAAGGGAAACCAAGCTTCCGCCACCGAACTGAAGGGCGTATCCGGCAAAACCGGCGAAGGATTTCATGGCAACAACGAGTAGTGACGTCGCAACTGCTATTGGCATAGGTAGTCCACCCAGGAGTGCAAGGGCAGGTACGACAAGGAATCCTCCGCCTGCTCCGACCAGTCCGGTGACCAGACCCACCACCAGGCCATCGAGAATTATTCGAAAAAGAGGAAGCCCGTTAACGTGTGTGCCCTTGACGGTTGTGCGTCCGCGGATCATGGCGAGCGCGGTTACGCCCATCATGACCGAGAAGGCTCCCAGTAGAAGGGCGCCGGGAAGCTGACTGCCGACTTGCCCGCCAATGAAAGCGCCGGTCATGCCGGCCCCACCGAAAATCAGTCCCGTGCGCCACTGCACTCTTCCAGCACGGGCATGACCGACCAATCCGAAGAGCGCGGTGACACCCACAACAAAAAGGCTTGCGGTGATTGCTTCCTTCGGGGTGAAATCCAGTACGTAGACCAGTAGTGGAGTTGTCAAAATTGAGCCACCACCACCAAGAAGTCCAACAGCGCCACCGACAAATATCGAAAGGAATGCCGCTAACGCGATCATGCTGCCCCTTTGCTGTAATGCACCCGGGACGTATTGGCTGCGTGAGAAAAATCAACTTCGAGGGTGAATCGATTACCACGAATAGATGTCTCGCGCCCTAAGGTTTGCCCGTGGTGGCCAACCCAACACTTAATTGTACGTACATCCGTACAAGTAGGGCAAGCTGACCGGGGAACTCCATTCAGATCAGGATCAATGTGACCTAGACGTGCTCAATGTTCAACGTTCAGCGTTTAGCGGGCCGTCTTGACCGCGGTTTCTAACACCGTGATCAAGCGGGCCCTGAGGCGTTGGGATTGCTCGGAGATCCGGCGCTGCCGAGCTACGTAGGTCGCGCGACCGGTGCTGTGTTCAACCATGACGGGTTCGTATCCGTACCGGATCAGGTCATAAGGACTGGCCTGCATGTCCAGGGTGCGCGCGGCGCGAGCCAGTTCGAAGCAGTCAAGTACGAGATCACCGGGAATCATGGGTTGAAACCACATGCAGTGTTTATAAAGGTCCATATTTGCATGAAGACAACCGGGCTGTTCAAGGTCTTTCTGGTTCGCACGGGTGGGCACAATGTTGAGACGATTCACATTTTGGGGTGCCGCGCCTTCGGTAAAAAACCGGAAAGCATCAATGTGAGTGCATCGAAGCCCTGCGTCAACAACGAGGGAATCGATCTGCTCTTGGGTGACGCGAAGTGGATCCCCATGTCGAATATCGCTGTGATCAGCCTGGTACACCATGGCCCACTCGTGTAACCCAAAACAGTTAAATGTTCCATCACGCAGGTGCGTATTGCGTAGCAATTCGACAGTTGATTCGATTCTCAACGCGTGCTTAACCACGTACTCCGGGACCAGTTCGCAGTGAGTGCCCGAGGATCGGTAATTGGACACGTCAAACTCGTGTTGTGGCCCTATTTCCAAGGTGATACCCACGCCGGGAAACCAGGTTTCTAATTTGGTCGGCGTGTACGGGTAGTACTCGAACATGAAGTCGTCAATGGGATCACGTTCACCGATTTGTTTGCGTGTGCGCCTACCGAACGTGAGTGCGCTGGCTCGTTTTCTATGCGTAGCCTGTGCCTGTTGCCACTGATGTGGGGCGAGCGTGCGGTTCATAGGACGTGATTTTGCCAGTACCCTGTCCACGTGGCCCCGCCAAGTGTGATTCATCTTGCAATCGCCGCCGTTGTGATGCCCTTGCAGAGCCAAGAGTTCATCTTTGCGGTCGTCCTCAATCCCGGTTTACGTGCGGCAATTGACTTCACGAGTTCGGCGCCGGTGGACTTGGGCCAGAGAATTTCTCGTGAACTCTCAGGGATCCCGGTGAAACTGACAGATTCAGGAATAGAAATGGATCTTTCTGTGTTGAAGTCGCGCACCGAGGTCCGGGCGATGGGATTGAAAGTGGAGGAGATTCTGATGGCAGCGGGGTCAAAGATTTCTCACCGACCAGAATCCGGGCGAACTGAAGCGAAGAAGTTTGATCAGCGTGACAGTGAATTTTTGGACAATGTTCCACCACACCACGGGGGATGAACGGGAATTCTCGTGCGTTAACGCGAGTTAATTACCAGTGAGATTTGCGTTGAGTCTTCCGCCGCTAGGGCTGTGCTTTGCCATTTTTCCACACTCACCAAAATCACGGTGGATGTCGGTGACCCAAAACCTGAAGCAGTGGGCAGGTCCAGCACAACGGCACTGGTTGCAATAACCCGCGGCGCTCCGGTTTCGCTGGGAAGGACGAGATCAATGTTGTCCCCAACGTGAACCGCGCTGGCAATTGCGGCCGACCGAAGTGTCACCGGAACAGCAACGAAGCCTTCGGGTAATCCGGCGACGACGACGTCTGGTCCACTAGCGGGAGCGGGCGCGGACATTGAGCCGAAAAGGAGGAGCACCGCCGCGGCGGCCGAAAGGGAACCCAAGATTCGGCGGTGACGATTAAGTAGCGTGCGAACTCGAAGAACTGCGTTTGCTGCCATGAGGTGAATCTAGGCGTGAAGTCAGGTCACGTCCAATGACTGTCCACAGGCACTACGACGTGCTGGCAGAACCGGAACTTGACTCAGACTTCTTGGGCGCAGATTTTTCGGCGGCTGGTTTCGCTGCAGGGGTCGTAGTCGAAGGAGTTGACGGTGTCGAAGGAGTTGATGGAGTCGAGGTTGCAGAATCAGATGTCGCTGCCTTGGTGGAGGGTGAACCTTCGGAGGCCCGTGAGTCCGTGCGGTAAAAGCCAGAGCCTTTGAACATGACGCCGACTCCACTGAATTGCTTGCGCAGTGACTCGGTACCGCAGGAGGGGCAGGTCGTCAAGGTTGGGTCCGCCATGGATTGCACAATGTCGTGATTGGTCTTGCATTCAGTGCACAAATACTCGTAGGTCGGCACGCAATCCTCCAGTTGTCCGATCAGCCGGGAAGTTAACATCCACCCAGGCGAAGGGTCAATTCTGCACTAAGCCCGGTTGACGTGATTAATGCAGGTCGGTTCCACCCTAGAGTTGCAGCCATGCGAAAAGCCAGCCGACTGGTCGTCATTGGTCTCGGTGGCGCATTTGGTGCGCTCAGCCGGGCTGGCATTTCCCAACTTTTTGGTACCGCTCAGATGGAACTTGAGGATCGAAGTGCTCACTTTCCATGGGCGACCCTTACCGTTAACGTCGTTGGTGCACTGTTGATTGGCATCCTCGCTGTCGTCCTCATGGCAGACGTTAATAGCTATCGGCGACCCTTTTTAATCACCGGATTCCTCGGCGGATTCACCACATTTTCAGCCCTTGCTCTAGAGGCCGCGGATCTCATTGACCAAAACATGTGGTCCACGGCGTTGCTTTACCTCGTTTTGACCGTGGGCGCTGGTCTTGTCGCAGTGCAGATCGGCGTCCGGGTCACCCAACGAATGGTCAAGCCATGATCACGATTGTGGCGATTTCATTGGGGGCCTTCATTGGAGCACCCTTGCGGGCGCTGGTTGAGCAATATGCGGGTCGGACGCGCAGCGCTTTGACAACCTTGCTGATTATCAACTCACTCGGGTCTCTCGTTGCAGGGTTCAGCCTCGGCGCGTTTGCTGGCGATCTCAGGATATTTTTCGTCACTGGATTAGCCGGTGCTTTCACTACGTTCTCGGGTTGGGCGCTTGCCCTTGATATGTATTCACGTAACCTCGTTGAATCTGGACTCTCGCGCGCCACTCGGTTCACTCGTTTGGGGTTAGTCACGCTTGTGGCAGTCGGCCTCCCCATCTCATTTGGTTGGCTCGGCTGGCTTCTAAGTCAATTTTTGGTTTGAGAACCAACCGTTGAGTGTGAATCTCGCAGTGAACTAGTCGGGCGTGTTAAACCAACGGACGGTGGATTCAGTAACGCTGACATCAACCGGGATGTCGTGGGTTTCGGTGGGGACTTCCGGCAAAAACTCGGATTCGTAGGTAACTCCGATAAGCAGCGGTGAATGCTCGAGACCGGAAATTTCAGCCAATGCCCGGTCATAAAAACCTTTTCCTTGGCCAAGTCGAAAACCGCTTGCATCAACGGCCTGCGCGGGAACAATAATCGCCGCACAGCCAGACAAGGCCTCGGAACTGGTGCGTGCCCCTAGTGCGGCGGGTTCGAGGGTGCCGAATGAATTGCGTGACCAGGAAACTTCATCTGCATCCGCTGCCCATAACAAGTCATCACCGCTGACGATGGGAATCAGGACGGTGGAACCCAGTTGACGCAGGTGCGCACGCAATTCGTTGATAGCGGGCTCAAAAGGCATGGCGACGTAAGCGGCGATAACACTCTCGGCGGTGACCGCAATGGATTCGAGGAGGTCGAAGATATGCCGGGAAATACGTACATCAATTTCGGCGAGGGTGGTTACATCACGTTGCTTGCGGGCAGCTCGCAAGTTGGCCCGCACGGTGAATTTGTTTCCGACTTGATCTGCGCTCACCCCCCAATGTTCGCTCACGCGCGCGGGGCTTTGACGGGCACCCTTGTGTGCACGCATATTTGCTTACTGATTTGGCGTAGGGTCTGCCCATGACTTCAGGGCGAGTGCGTAAAGCGGTAATTCCTGCTGCCGGACTGGGTACCAGGTTCCTCCCGGCGACCAAGGCAACCCCGAAAGAGATGCTTCCCGTGGTCGACAAGCCGGCGATCCAATACGTAGTTGAAGAAGCGGTCGCAGCCGGCCTGGAAGACATCCTTTTTGTCACCGGTAGAAGTAAACGACCGCTGGAGGACCACTTTGATCGAAATTATGAACTCGAGCAGGTGCTGGAAAGCAAAGGGGATGTGGAGCGACTGCGCCTTGTTCGCGCGTCAACTGATCTGGCTCGAATTCACTATGTTCGCCAGGGTGACCCGCTGGGTCTAGGGCACGCAGTGCTCGTCGCCCATCAACATGTGGGAGACGAACCATTTGCCGTGTTATTGGGCGACGACCTCATAGATGCGCGTGATCCCATCCTGGACCGCATGATCGAAATCAGAAACGAAAGCGGCGGGTCGGTGCTGTGTTTGATGCAAGTACCCCGCGAAACAATCTCGCTCTACGGGTGCGTGTCCACCGACGGACCACCAAACGCTGGCGTTGTTGGTGTCACGGATTTGGTTGAAAAGCCTGACGTTGCTGATGCGCCAAGTGATCTGGCAATCATCGGTCGCTACATTCTGGATCCCGCGGTTTTTGCAGTCCTCCAGGACACTGTTCCTGGTCGCGGAGGCGAAATTCAACTAACCGATGCCCTCCGGGTGTTGGCAACCATGCCGCCTGAGCAAGGTGGTGGAGTTCGTGGAGTTGTCTTTGACGGCAGACGCTATGACACCGGCGACAAACTTGGTTATTTACAGGCGGTCATCACCTTGGCAACACAGCGGCAAGATATTGGTCCTGAACTCAAAGCGTGGTTACAGGAATTCACGCGGTCTGGATTAACCGGATCAAGCGGTGCTCAGTAACCACGATGACGGTTCCTGGTTTTTGGCCGGTCACGTTAACGCAAGGACAACTTGTGATGCGCCCATTGCGGTTGTCGGATCGGCGGGCGTGGCGAGAAATCCGAAAGCGAAATACTGCTTGGCTAAAACAGTGGGATGCGACCATGCCCCCGGAGGGTGTCATGGTTGGTCAAAGACCTCCCACCTACAACGCGATGATGCGGATCATGAAGCGAGAGGCCCGCGAAGGTCGTGCACTCCCCTTTGCCATTGAATTCGAGGGCAAATTTGTCGGCCAATTCACCGTTGGCGGATTATGGGGTGGTTCATCTCGCGGTGCATTCTTTGGCTACTGGATTGACGAAAGTGTTGCCGGGCGTGGACTCATGACAACCTGCGTGGAAATGGCATCCGATTACTGTTTCAACACAATGATGTTGCACCGCATTGAAATAAATGCGAGGCCAGAAAACACTGCGTCGCGTGCGGTTGCGTTGAAAGCAGGATTTACCCAAGAGTCATTCCGGCCACGTTATTTACACATCGATGGCGACTGGCGCGATCATATAGGTTTCGTTAAATTTCGCGACACGCCAAATTAAGATAACGTGCAATACCAAAGGAAGTAGGCGCGTACATCTAACGTTGCGCTTGTGACCGGTTTGATCTATGTAGTGATCATTGGTCTTTGGGCCGCCGTTTTGATCCCCATCTGGCTGAAGCGTCAAGATCAAGTAAGTGAAGTGCGGTCAACAGCCCGATTTAGTTCGGCAATGAGGTCACTGGGTGACCGTGCTGATTCCAAGCAAAACACGTCGGCCCGGACGGTGAGTCACAAGCGTGATTTCACTTCTCCCCGGGATCGAGCCCGCAGTCAAGCGGCCAAGCGGCGTTCAATGGTGCTCGCAGCACTGACGAGTGTGACCGCACTTGCATTAATTGGAACAGTTCTCGGATTTATTCCCGCTTTCGTCGCCATCGCGGCCGGGCTACTCCTGGGTGCGTTCCTTCTCACGACCATGATGACCGCTTCCAAGCGGGACCAGGCCCCGGCTCGCGATTCCAAACGGTCCTACCGTGAATTCGATGAAGTTGACCATGCGCGTGAAGCAATCGTGCGCGATCGTCCCCGCAGTCGCGCCGAACTCCAAAAGGCTGAACTCGACGACTTCGCCAACTGGGACCCATGGGAAGAAGAAGTACCCGGCTGGGATGCGGTCCCGCAAACTCTGCCGACATACATCACCTCACCGCGCGCAACCGCAATTCCACGCAATATTGAGCGCAACGGTGATTGGTCTGGAGAATCCATGGTGAATTTGGTCCAGCAGACCCGGGAAGCACAGAAGGCGGAACTTGACGCTACCACCGAGATTCCGATCATCCGTGCAAACTCCCCCTACCAAGCCCGCGCGGTTAACGAATAGCCTCTGCTAACCTGCACTCCCGCAAGGGGCTGTGGCGCAGTTGGTAGCGCGTCTCGTTCGCAATGAGAAGGCCAGGGGTTCGAATCCCCTCAGCTCCACTTTCTCGAACCGTCCGACTTTCCCAGTAACTGGGAAAGTCGGACGAAACTCCTGCT
>Ga0105051_10004265_pt1 | contig 16644 bp, 11 predicted proteins | sample FRY02_FD_78383 | JGI IMG/M metagenome (GOLD analysis project Ga0105051, IMG submission 78383) | Freshwater microbial communities from Lake Fryxell liftoff mats and glacier meltwater in Antarctica - FRY-02 (megahit assembly) | ecosystem: Environmental > Aquatic > Freshwater > Ice > Glacier... | reverse complement strand
GAGGGCCGAGAGTTCCTTTTCAAAATCACGGAGTTTGCGAAGCTGGGACTCGGTCCATGAAGTGCTTTCCACGCATTCAACGGGAGCGAGATCAGATTCGTAACCTTCGGTGCGGTCGTGAACAGGGCCTTCCGCAGAATCCGCAGAATCGACATCGGGTTTATCGCCCAATTTGGCGCGGCGGGCGCGGAGCATGGCGACACCGGCAGCGGGGCTGGACATGACACCGCGCAGCAGGCCGAGAGCGGTCCAGTAGTGGACGCGCTTGACCCGGTCGCTTTCCTGATCGCCGGCGACGAGGGTGCGGGCGAAATCGAGGAGGCCTTCGAAGAAGGCGAGGTATGGCTTGGAGAGGTCGTAATCGAACTCGCCGGACTCGCGGGTGGGGAATGGCGTGTCCTCGTTCATCCAGCGTTCGACATCGGCGCGGCGGCGCTGGACGAAACTTCGGGCGAGGCGTTGGCGTTCCGGTTGGGTGGCGGTGGCGACATCGAGGGTCTCGAATGACGGATCCAGCAAGCCCAGTAATGAGGCGAATTCCTCCTGCTTGCCGCTGTGGGGGGTGGCGGTGAGCATGACGAGATGCTGGCCTTCCTTGGCTGCGATGCGGCGGATGAGATCGTGGCGTTGTTGCTGTGAGGGGGAGGCTCCCTGTGGTCGGGCACAGGTATGGACTTCGTCAACGATTACCATTTCAGGGCATTCGTTGATGAAGGTGGCCCGGCGGTTCTCCGACTTGATGTAGTCCACGCTGAGAACCTGGAAGGGGTAGAACTGATAGACGGATGTGTCACCGTGGATTTCCCGGTCAAGGCGGGCTTGCGTGTTCGAGCGGATGACGACGGCTTCGACGCCGATCTTGTCGCGGATTTCCTGCTGCCACTGGTCGCAGAGATGCGGCAGGCAGATGACGGCGAAGCGGCGGATCTTCCGGCGGTCGAGGAGTTCGCGGACAATGAGGAGGGCTTCGATTGTTTTGCCAACCCCAACATCGTCAGCGACCAGCAGGCGGACGGTTTCCTGGCGGAGCGCCATGACGAGTGGAACCATCTGGTAGCTGCGGGGCCGGAACGAGATCCGAGCCAGCGAGCGGAAGGGACCGGCTCCGCTGCGGAATGAGAGCCTGGCGGCATCGTGCAGGAGGCGGGCTTGGGCGAAGTTTCCGAGGTCTTCGGAATCGGGTTTCGGGAACTCTGCGGGAGAGGGAACGTCCGCCCCGGTGGCGAGGGGTAGGAAGATGGCGGTGGATTCTTCATCCGAACCGCCGAGGGGTTTTACGAGGAGTAGCTCGGCATCGCCGGAGGGCAAGACCACCCAATCGCGATGGCGGAGTGTGACGAGGCTGCCGGGTTGCTGGATCTTGGTGGGGGTCATGGGGCTTGAACGACTTTCTTGAAGATGTCCGGATATTTGGCAACGACGTCGGCGAGGTCGTCCTTGTAGTAGTAAACGATGACCTCATCGCCCCGATCCTTGAGCGCTTTGCGCTGTGTTACGTCCTTCGCTTTGACATCCGCCTGATCGTGAGGCGTGCCGTCGCAGAATACCCAGGTGTCCGGATGGTAGAAGAAATCCGGCTTCACATAGATGCCGTCGGCGTTCTTCTGGGCGGCGTCGGGCAGGCGGATGTTTTGGTCGTGCAGGTAATCGAGGAATTTCTCCTCGGTGCTGGAGGATGTGTCGATCTGCTTGCGGAGCCACTGGTATTGCTCTTCATAACTGCGGTGGCCGCTGGGATCGGCGAGATCAATCGAGCAGGCCTTGAGTTTTTCGAGAGACTCGCGGATGGCGAAGCGGTCGAGGATCAGGTGATGAGGCTGATTGTAGTAGCTGAGGAGATCGTCGTAGGAGGCTTTTTCGACGTATTCGGGATCGTCGAAGTTGCAGATCTCAATGGCTTTCCCGATGACCTTGCGGAATGCATCGACATCGGTGGCGAGCTGGGAGAGCACGCCGAGGCTTCCCTCGCTGGCCTCGTAGAGGAAGATGTTCGGATCGGCCTTGTCGCCCATGGTGGTGGCACCGAGTTCGGCGGACTCAATCTGGAAGACCTGCTCGATGGCTCGCTTGAGTGCGTATTGTAGGGAAAGCACACCGGCGGAATCGAGGGCGAGGGTTTTGACCGGCTCGATGTATAGGGCGTCGGCGTTGGTATGGGTGAAGATCTGGACGCGCCGGATTTCGTTGGCTGAAGGTTTTTCCGGGTCGGGCTTGGGTTTCCAATAACCGGTGGACAGATCGAGGAAGAAGCCTTCCTCCTTCTGGGATTTGTCTCCCTTGTTGACCTGGATGAGCTGTGCGGCGGGGATGTAGGCGAGGTTGAGAAGGTGGTCTGTTCCGCTGAGGATGCGGGCACGCTTGACCCTGCCCATGTCGCCGTCCGGCACTGAGAAAAAGGTTTCGATATTGAAGCCGACACGGCGGCGTTCCTCTTCCTCGCAGGTGATGTGTTCGCGGGGTTGGGCGCGGCATTCGCTGAGCGGGATGATGTCGACGAACTCCTCGCGGTTCTTCGATTCGGTGAGATCGATGCCGGTGAATGGGCAGGTGTCGGCGGTCTTCTCACTGTTGTCCAGCCAGTAGCCGGAACCCTTGCAGACACGAGCCTGGCGGATCTGGCTCTGGATGTCCGGGAGGATGATCTGGCAGATCGAGAATTTCTCGCGGGCGTGATAGATGATGTTTCCGGGGCCGAACTCGCGGAGGGCAATGAGGCGAGGGCGCGAAATGTATTCGCCGCCGTTGCCCTGGCTGGCGAAGACGCGGACAGGCAGGCGGGTGAAGTTGTAGCCGGGGAGGAAGCCTTCGGAGGCGAGATAGCGGAACACGTAGAACTCGGTCATTTCCGGACTGCCTGAGCCGAAATCCATTCGGTTCTGGAGCAGGTCGAGTTGGCGGGTGGACTGATCTTGGAGCCGCTTGAGGTCGCGGTATTCCGGGCTGTTCAGCGTGTAGGTGCCAAGGTCGATCTGGTGACTGGCTCGCGAACGGGTGCTCTTGGCCTCTTGGTAGAGGATGCGCCAGCGTTTGAGGGATTGGTCGAGATCGGCATCAAGGTTGCAGAGCTGCTTGGTGATCCAAGCGGCCGAGAACCAGGATTCAGTTTCCAACTGTGCGGCGAGTGTTCCGAGGATTTTAAGGAACGCAGCGGTAAGGTTGGCGAGTTGGGGTGGATCGAGAGTGAGGGCTGCGGTGGTTTGGGCGCGCAGCGGCTGGGTTGGCTGATCCACTTCCAGAAGCTCGACGACCGACTGCTTGACGTGGGGCAGACTGAGTTCCGAGAGGGCGAAAGCCCGGAGGTGGGATTCGATCAACTCGCGGTTTCGGAGATCGATGCGCGGAGCCTCGACGAAGCCAGCAACCAGGTCTTCCTTTTCAGCGAAGTAATGACGGTCGTGTGGCGAGTAGCTGGAGCAATAGGTAAAGACGAGAGCCGACTGGCCGCTGCGGCCGGCGCGACCGCTGCGCTGCGCGTAGTTCGCAGGATTTGGCGGGGCGTTCCGAAGGTGGACGACGCTCAGGTTCGAGATGTCGATGCCGAGCTCCATGGTGGGTGAGCAGAACAGGGCGCTGACGGATTCGTTGCGGATTTTCGCTTCATCCAGTTTTGTTTCTTCTTCGTCGAGATACCAATCCGCGCGGAACCGATCCTCGCGGTCGAGGCGCGCCTCATTTTTGAGCTGTCCGGTGTGATCCTCGCCGACGAGGTTTTTCAGTTTTGAAAAGTCGGTGAGGTAGAGTTTCTGGAAGAAGACGTTGGCCTTGGTCTGGAAGCCTTTGTAGGTCCTGAGCTTTACCTCATCACGGCGCACGGTGCTGAGGTCACCGGGTTTCCAAAGGATCTTGTCGAGCCTGAGGCGGTAAACATCGACGTCCTTGTTTTCCGCAGATCTGGCTTTCAGGGTGACGAGAAATCCGGCTTTCGCCAGAGTGGAGAGGAGGGCGGTGATGAAAGTTTCGTAATCGTCCCGTCCGACCTTTTCGTCAGGGAAGTGTTCGCGGATGAAACGTTTGGCATACTTGCCGAAGGCACTGGATAGTCCCAAGGAACCGGATCGCCGCTGGTCACGGCGGTTTAGCCGACCGGTTCTCATGAAAAACGGGGCGAAGGTCTTGTCCCCTTCAAACGTCCACGGACTGCGAAGGCGTTCACCGAATTCCTTTTCAGCATCGGCAAGCGGGGCGCTTTCCAGCAGTTGCTCGCTGTGGATGGCGTATTCGAGGCGGAAGTGATCGAGGACATTTCGCAGGAAGCGTGTGCGGATTTCCTTGTCCAGTTCGCAGAGCCACGGGACGCCAGCCCAGCCGGGCTCATGGGCGGCAGCGGTTTCGAGATCCTCATACTCGATGTCGATGAGCGCACATTTCTCCAAGTTTGGAAGGATCACCCGCCAACCACGGCGGAGGTCGTAGATCGCCTGATAGAGGAGATATTTTTCGAAAGCCTGTTCGAACTGCCGCGCGACGTGTGGGAAGGGATCGGGATCGATGTTCTTCGCGTAGCTCCGGATTTCGAGATTGAGTGATTCGCGGATGAGCCGACCGATTTCCGCAAAGCCGATGTGGCCGGCTGGTGACTCGGCGGCGGCCTTGGCGATTGCGGAGCGGATGCGCACTACGCGGACGAAGTCGTTGAAGTGCCCTGACTGGAGGGCTGCGTCCTGGCGGTTGTCGGTGAAGCTGAGAAGTTTCTGATCCTTGGGACGATAACCGTTTTCGGCCAAGCCCTGAAGAATCAGGAATGAGGAGATGGTGGTGGAGGTGCTCCTGCCCTCATTGCCAAGTGTGGTGAGCTTGGTGCGCTCATTGGTGTTGCCGTCAAAGAACAGCCCTGCGGTGGGATCGAAGAGCAGTCCCTTCGGAGCGCCTCGCATGAACCAGCCTTTCGATGGAAGGCTGGAGGTTTCACCATACTCAAAATTGCCGTTCTCATCGTAGGAGATGCGTTGCGGCATGCGGTCGGCGTAGGCCTTGGTGACCTTGAGGCCGTCGCGCTTGGTGATGGTGAGCCAGGCGGGGGGGAGGTTTTCGAGATCCTCCTCTTGGTTCCAGATGTCGGTTCCGCCGGGAATGATGTATCCCGGCTTGTGGGATGAGTCGGTCGGTGTCTGCTCGGTGAACTCGCGGGGGATGAGTTTCAGGTTGGTTTCGTCCATCGAGACGCAGACGAAGGTTCGTCCACTGGCACGGCTGAAGACATGGGGGTAGATCATCCGCTCACCACCGCCATGGTGGATGCCGGGTTCCAAAGTGATGAACCGTGTGTCTTCCGGCTCCAGGGTGGCATAGACCGAACCGGTCTGGGCGAAGAACTGATGGAGTCGGAACGGAAGGTAGGTATATCGCTTTTCTTCCTCGACGAGTTTCTGATTGGCACGGCTGATCCATTCTAGGAGCTTGCCCAGATGCTCGCGGCAGGTTTCTTCCGGGAGACCGGAGTCCTCAGACAGGCGACCTGCGATGCTTGATATGTCGAGTGGGATGGCTCGCTGTAAAATCGGCTTTGAGCCTTCGATGATTTCCTCGCGCAATGCGACCCGGTTCTCCAGCCAGACGGCGACGGGATGCACCCGCAGCTTCTCCGGAGGTGCCTCCGGATCGATTGCACCGGCAATGGATTTGGCGAGAGTTTCCGGCTCAAAGGGGAAGGCGGTGTCATCCAGCGAGCGAGTCAGGGTTTCGGAAATAATCTGATGGGTTCCAAACTCCTCTCCGAAGATCGCTGATGCCACCTCTGCGATTGTCTTCTTCCGATGGGCGGTGGAGCCTTTCGACGACATCGTGGCCGAGGTGCCGATAGATGTGACCGGATGCTTGCAACGTCCCCGGATGCGGCGGATCAACATGCTCACGTCGGCACCCTGGCGTCCGCGGTAGGTGTGCAGTTCGTCGAAAACGAGGAATCGCAGGTTTTGGTAAATGGAGTCACGAAGCTCCCGCTCTCCGTGGCGTGTGAGGATGAGCTCCAGCATCATGTAGTTGGTCAGCAGGATGTCCGGAGGGTTCTTGAGGATCCCATCACGCTGTTCGCCCTTCGTCTGACCGGTGTAGGCCGCGAAACGGATCGGGAACTCCGACTTGGTCTGCTCTTGGTAGTTCTTTGCAAATTTCTTCAACTCTTCTTCCTGGGAGTTGATGAGGGCGTTCATCGGATAGACGAGAACCGCCTGGATCCCTTTGCCGTATCCATTCTGGAACAGGTGATTGAAGACGCTCCCCAGGAAAGTGACCGATTTGCCGGATCCCGTGCCCGATGTGACGACAAAGCTTTTTGCCTTCGCCCCCAGGGTGATCGCCTCGACCTGATGGGTGTAGAGGGTGTAGCCGTGGAAAACCCTGCCGATTTCCTCATGAAGGACACCATCCATCACCAGATCCGCCACGGAAAGATTCCGCTCAAACGAGGGATTGAACTGGATTAGCGGCTCAGGCCAGAGCTTGTTTCCGGAAAGTTCCTGTTCAACCTTGGTGCGGATGTCATCGTCGTGGATGTCGATGAAACTCCGGATATACTCCTCATATCCTGAAACGATCTTGCTGTGTAGGTTCAGGGCATCCATGGACTGCTAATTCGTTAGGGATTTCAGAAGGCCGGGGCAAGGATCTTTCGTGGATTTATGCTGCTAGGAATTTGCTTTTGGAGGGAGGCCCCTGGAGCAGCCGTGGGGCCGGACCGGAGGGCGGGGAAATGGGGGTTGGTGGAGAGGAGGCGCTGGTAGGTCTGGGTTTTGATCTGACGCTGAAGTTGGCGGACGCTCCAATTTTGGGTCTTGGACTCCTGGAGGTAATAGAACCGGGCTGAATCCTCCTCCTCTCTCATAATCAGCCGGTTATGACTCCAGCTCAATTCGCTACACAGTGTGTAGCGAATTCCTTTTTCAGGGTAAGTGAGGTAGAACTGTCTGAAATTACGAAGGTTGGCCAATGAGAACCCTCTGCCGAATTCACTCGTCAGGCTCTTGGAAAGTTCTTCGAGGAGCGACTCTCCGTAGGTGGCTTTCGCCGCGCCTCCCTGTTCTTCTTCGACGATCCGACGACCGATCAGCCAGTAGGACTCGACCATGGCGGTGTTGACGGCACGGGCGGCGCTGTTGCGTGCCTCGGTGAGGATGCCGCGGACTTCCGTGAAGAAGTTGGAGGAGGGTGTGAGTTTTTCGTCCATGGAGATTTTCGTCAGAGGCAGCAGTTTTTGTATTTCTTCCCGCTGCCGCAGGGGCAGGAGGCGTTGCGTGAGATTTTGGAGATCAGGCGGATGATGTTGTCGGGCTTGGTGGTTTCTCTGATGAGTCTATAGTTTTCCTTGAGCATGGAAATCCACTTTTCATCCAAGAGGTGTTTGACCAACAGAAGGATGCCCTTCGGGGAAACGAGGTCCGGGCTCGAGGGGTCGATGCTCACTCCACTCATCTCTTTTGCCAGTTCGCGGTCCGCGGTGGAGTTCAGCCAGCGGAGGTAGAATTTCGGGCTCTCCCAACCGAAGCTGACGACGGAGACGAGTTTGTCATCACGGAAAATCTGAATGATGGTTTTTCGGCAGTCGCAGGTGTTGTCGGTGCAGTAGGTGTCGAGGAAGGTGTATGCCCCGCTCGGCAAGTAGGGGTCGTCGGTGAGGACGACGGATCGAATTTGGCATTCGGGGCCGAGGATTTCTCCTGCTGGGATGAATGGAGACAGCATGACTGGGTTCTATTTGTTGTGAGTGGCGTGGTCCAAGGTGTTAGGAAATTGGAGGCTTCGTTATAGCTATCAGTTGGTGGATGAGGGGGGAAGAGATAATGCGCGGGGCGCGGGGACCTGCGGGGGAGTCGGTATTTTGATGGCGACCGAGACAGTCACCTTACTGTTTAAGAGGGCGGAGGGCGTCGAATGTTTTGAATGGGGGCGGGAGGGCGGCGGCTAGCCGGCTGAGGCCGGGAGGGATTTGATCATGACCGGGCCCCGTCCGTCGCTGAAAGCTATGGAGGGCAGGCAGGTCACGCCACGGAGGGGAGAAGTCGAAGGTCCTAGGTCGAAAGTCGAATGGGGAGCCCGGAATGGGGGCTGACCACTGACCACTGACCACTGACCACTGACCTCTGACCTCTGACCTCTGACCTCTGACCTCTGTGAAGAGCGGGATCAGCAGATCATGAGTAGGCGGGGAGGGGCGCCGGGGGCGGGGTCTGGGGCGCGGTGGATGCAGGGAGGGACGGGGCTGCCGGGCCAGTCCACGGCGATGCGCCACAAGTGACCCACGCCGAGGGAGAAGGGGACCGAACCGGGAAGGGGGGCGTAGTGGAGGTCGTAGCAGGCATCGCTGAGGTACTCGCGGAAGTCGTCATCATCCTCTCCGCCGAAACCTTCCAGGAGTTCGGCCCGGATGCCGGGGAGATCGATCTTCCGCCGGGCCTCGTCGTTGCGTAGTCCCTCGCTCGGCGCGCCGTGGTAGGTGCAGAGCCAGGTGTCGGCTTCCACTGGGGCGCGGTCGGCGTGATAGGAAAACACGTCGGTCGCCACCGGCCCCGGCTCCTCGTCGCGCGGGTAGCCATCGATGCGGTTGAGGACGGGGTCGCGCTTTTCTTCCCGGAGCAGGTGGAGGTCTTCGAGGATGGCCTTGATCGCGGTGCGGCCCGCCGCGCTGACCGGCAGGTTCCGGAGCTGCGCCTCATCGATGGCCGTGATTCCGGTCCCGGCTCCCAACTGGCCGAGCACTTCCCCAAAGTCTCCCGGAAGGGTCCGTTCCCAGCAAAAGGCGTTGATCCCCTTCCCGAATGAGGCCCCAGCTAGTTCCGCGAAGCTGCCCACCCTGTTGATGTGGGGGTAGTTGGGAGGGAGGAGGAGAGGTGGCATGGAGGGGGTGGAAAGGATGCCCGGCGGAGGGGCTTTCGCCGAGCAAAGAGTCCAGTCCGTAAACCGCAGTGGGTTTACAGGGGGCGCAGGGGATCTGCGAGGGAGGAAGTGTTCAGTATGCAGTATTCAGAAGTCCGGAGTAGAGACTGGGCGCACTGCCCACTAACCACTGACCACTGAATACCGAAGACTGCCCACTCGGGGGATTTCTGCTGGCAGGACTGGGGGGATGGGGATAGGGGTTTCTTATGAGTAAATCAGGCGCGTCCGTGGTGAGTATCCATCCGTATTTTAAAGTGCAGGAAGGGAAGTTGGAGGAGTTCAAGGCCTTGTTGCCGGAGTTCGTGGCGAAGACGGCGACGGAGGAGAAGTGCCTCTATTACGGTTTCTCGATCAAGGACGGGGAGGTGATCCATTGCCGGGAGGCGTATGAAGGCGCGGCGGGGGTCTTGGCGCACCTCGAAAATGTGGGGGAACTGCTGGGGAAGGCGCTGGAGATTTCGGAGTTGCTGCGCCTGGAGTTTCACGGCGCAGCGAGTGAGTTGGCGCAGTTGAAGGAGCCGCTGAAGGACTTGGGGCCGGAGTGGTTCGAGTTTGAAGGGGGAGTTTGAACACGCCTTCTGGAATCCGGAGAGAGGAACTTGACCGCTGAGCACTGAGCCCGGCCCTCCGCACAAAAGAAGAAACCGGCCGGTGCAGCATGGGGGCGCTGCGGTCCGACCTGTCCTTGTTGGGGGGGAGTATTGGGGGGTGCTGAGGGAGTAGCTGGGGGTGCCTTACGCTGAGGCGCGTTCGGGGGTGGGGTTGTCCTTCTTGTGAAGGGCAAAACGCATCTTCTTGAGGGCACCGATCTGGAGTTGACGGATCCGCTCGCGGGTCACGCCGAACTTGCGACCGACTTCCTCGAGGGTGAGGGGGGTCTGACCGTTCAAGCCGAAGCGGGCGTCGATGATCTTCTGCTCGCGTTCGTCGAGGAGTTCGAGGAGGCCGTCGATTTCTCCGTGCAGATTTTTGTCGGCGAGGGCGTCGTGCGGATTGGCGGCCTTCTCGTCGCTGATGATCTCGCCGTAGCTCATCGTCTCGCCTTCATTGATCGGCGCATCGAGGCTGGCTGGTTGCTTGGAGACGCGGCGTAGGAGCTGAAGCTTCTTGAGGGGGATGCCGAGTTCTTCTGCGAGTTCATCATCGCTGGGTTCGCGGCCGAGGGATTCGGTGAGCATGGCGGAGATACGGCGGATGCGGCCGAGTTTGTCCACGAGGTGGACGGGAAGGCGGATTGTCTTGCTCTGGTTGGCAAGGGCCCGCTTGATGGACTGCTTGATCCACCAGGAAGCGTAGGTGCTGAGCTTGGCGCCCTTCTCGGGATCGAAACGCTCCACGGCTTTCATCAGGCCGATGTTGCCTTCGGAGATGAGGTCGGCGAGGGGGACTCCGTAGTTGGCGTAGTCTTGCGCGATCTTCACGACGAGGCGGAGGTTGGCCTTGATCATGTGCGTGCGGGCTTCCTTGTCGCCGTTCAGGACTCGGGCGGCTAGTTTGGTTTCCTCTTCAAGAGTGAGGAGCTCGGTGCGGCCGATTTCCTTGAGGTAAAGGCCGAGGGAATCTTTGGAGTCTGACATGGTCTCGTTGTTGTTTTGGTTGTTGTTCTGGTTGTTGAGGTCGGGCTGGTCTGTGTTCAGCTCGTGTTGGGATTAAAATGGCTTGTTTAGGTAAAACGGTAAGTTAAATAGAAACAAAATCCGCACAAATGGCCAGTTTTTCCCATCTGTTTATTCTCTGTTTACATAAACGGGAATTGAAGTAAGGTAGCTCCAATGAGCGAAACGCAGGGAATGAACGATTTGTATGGAATTGGGGCGGTGGTGAGGCGGACCGGCCTGACTGCGCCGAACATCCGAATGTGGGAAAAGCGCTACGGGGTCGTGGAGCCGAAGCGGAACGCCTCGAATCGGCGGCTTTATAGCGGGGAGGACGTGGAGCGGTTGACCTTGTTGAAGCGGTTGACCGATTGCGGGGACTCGATCAGCAACATCGCGAACTTGGAGATGGAGGAGTTGCGTCAGCGGGTGGCGGAGGCTGTTCCGACGCAGGCCGCGCAGCGGAAGAAAGGCGCGGGGGCAGCCAGCCGGATTTTGGTGATCGGTCCCGGCCTCGATGGGCTGGTGCGGGGGCAGGCAATCCTGGAAGTTGATCTGGTGGCGGCGCTCGCTGACGTGGAGACCGCGGCGAAGGAGAAGAAGTTGCCGGAGACTGATTTGGTAGTGATCAGTGCGGAGACCTTGTTTCCGGAAACGATTGTCATGGTGCGCGACATTGTGGAGAGAAGCAAAGCGAAGCGATCGGTATTGGTGTATCGGTTTACGTCGATGAAGACGGCGAGTGCGCTGGCGAAGGCGATTGATGGATTGATGTTGTTGAAGGGTCCGATGGACAACGGCCAGCTGCGGCGGGAATGTCTAATACAGTTGAACGCTTTGCGTGATCCGCAGGCATCGGGTCCTTTGGGTGAGGCCGGACCGATCCCGGATCGGATCTATGATCTGGATCAGCTGGAACGGATCTCACGAGTGAGCTCAACGGTGGAGTGTGAGTGTCCGCATCACATGGCCGGGTTGTTGCAGAGCTTGTCGGCCTTCGAGAAATACAGCATGGAATGCGAGGATCGGAATGCGGGTGATGCGCTACTGCATGCTTACTTGCATCGGACCACCGCGCAGGCGCGGCGCTCGATGGAGGAGGCGCTACGGCATTTGGTGTTGGTGGAGGGGATTGAGATTTAGGAGTTTGAACGGGGGCCGCTGGTCTGTGGTGGGGGCGGTTGAGTGGAAGATGAACGGGCTTAGTCAGCGGCAGGAATGCCGCTGCCCCGGGCTGGGTTGACGGGAATCCGGTCGTCCGGGGCGAGCGGGGACGCCCGCGGTCCCAGGGGACGAGATGGGAGCCGGTCGTCCGGGGCGGGCGGGGACGCTCGCGGTCCCAGGGGACGAGATGGGAGCCGGTCCCAGGGGGGGCACCGCTATTGACTGCTGATCACCGGGCTAACTGAGGGACTTGAGGAAGGTGGTGGCGTTGGAGCGGTGGGAGCGTTTGGTGGAGGGGTCCATCTTGTCCCAGGTGCGCATGAGCATGCCAAGGCGGTGTTGTTTGCGGAAGAAGGCGTCGTGGTCGGCGAGGAAGGACCAGAAGAGGCCGTCCCAGATGGCGCACCAATCGCCCTTGGGGTGGTCGGACATCTTGCGGATGTAGTTGGAGCCGGAGAGGTAAGGTTTGGTTGTGAAGAGACCGCCATCCGCGAATTGCGACATGCCATAGACGTTGGGGACCATGACCCAGTCGTAGGCATCGATGAAGAACTCCATGAACCATCGGTAGACGTCGTCGGGTTTGATCCGGCAGAGGAGGAAGAAGTTGCCGAGGACCATGAGGCGTTCGATGTGGTGGCAGTAGGCGTGTTCGTGGAGTTGCTTGATGAGGTGGTCGATGGGCTCGATGCCGGTGGTGCCGTCGTAGCAGGAGCGGGGCATGGGGCGGTCGAAGTTCCAGTGGTTGCCGTTGCGTTCCTCCGCGCCGTGGCGGAGGTAGATGGCGCGCATGAATTCCCGCCAACCGATGATCTGGCGGACGAAGCCCTCGAGGGAGTTGAGGGGGATGTCGTGGTCGGCGGCGTAGTCGAGGGTTTCGGAGAGGACTTCGCCGGGTGTGAGGAGGCCGCTGTTGAGGGCTGGGGTGAGAACGGAGTGGAAGAGGATGTGGTGCTTGGTGGAGATGGCGTCTTCGTAGACGCCGAAGAGGGCGAAGCGTTCCTCGAGGAACTCCCGGAACTGCTTGAGGGCGGCGGAACGGGTGACGGGCCAGGGGAAGGAGGCGGTGCTGCCGAGGCCGTCGGGAAAGCGCTCTGCGCACCACTTGCGGGCGATTCGGACTTCTTCGTTGGGCTTGGTGGCAGGGGGAGTGGGGACGGCCTGCTTGGCGGGGAGTTTTTTGCGGTTCTCGGCGTCGAAGGACCACTTCCCGCCTTCCGGTTTGCCGTCTGCATCGACGAGAACGTGGAGGCGCTTGCGTTGTTTCTCGTAGAAGCGGGCCATGGCCGGTTTCTTCATGCCGTCGAGGGTCTCCTCCAGCCAGTCGTCCGGGCTGAGGAACATGGGGGAGGGGTGCAGGTGGAGGGTGAGGCGGGCGTCGTGGGCGTAGCGCTTGAGGCGACGAAGGAGGACGTCGTCGCAGGGGTCGCAGAGGTGGAGGGTCTTTGCGGATTTAGGGAGGTGCTCGCGGAGGAGATCCCCGGTGGTGGCGGCCCCCTCGGGGAGTTCCACGTAGGTGATTTCGTGGCCGCGGCGCTCCAGTTGGGCGGCGTAGAGGCGCATGCTGGCGCGATGGAAGACGCGTTTCTGTTGATGGAGATTTAGCGGCCAATGCGCATCGGTGCCGAAGAAGAGCGGGTCTTCGATCAGCAACACCGGTCGGTCCGCGGCGAGGGCGGGATGGTCCGGGAACAGTTGGTGAGGGAAGATGAGGGTGGTCATTTTCGGGAGCAGAAGTCAGAGGTCAGTATTCAGAGATGAGGAGTGCCGCTGCTCCGGTCTGGGATGACGGGAATCCGGTCGTCTGGGGCGGGCTGAAGACCCGCGGTCCCGGGGGTGCTCTAGAAGAGCTTGAGGGAGGAGAGGCCGCCGTCGGGGCGGAGGATCTGGCCGGTGAGGAATTTGGAGGAGGGGCTGAGGAGGAAGGTGGCGAGGGAGGCGACGTCGGTAGGATCGCCGATGGCCTTCAAGGGGTGGCGCTCGGCGGCGGCGTCGCGGCGCTTGTCATCGGCGAGGAGGGCGGAGGCCAGTTTGGTGTCGGTGAGGGAAGGAGCGATGGCGTTGACCCGGATCTTGGGAGCCCATTCAGCGGCGAGGGAGCGGGTCAGGCCTTCCACGGCGCCCTTGGCGGCGGCGATGCTGGCGTGGAAGGGCATGCCGGTGTCCACGGCGACCGTGCTGAAGAGGACCACGGCGGGGGCGTCGGCTTTTTTTAGGGCCGGGAGAGCGGATTGGAGGACACGGACCGCGCCGAGGAGGTTGACTTGGAAGTCGCTGAGGAAGTCGTCGGTGCTGAGGCGGTGGAAGGGCTTCAGGTTGATGGTGCCGGGGCAGTAGATGACGCCGTCGATGGTGTCGGGCAGGTCGGAGAGGGGATCCGCGGAGGTGGCGTCGAAGGGAAGGGTGTCGATGCCGAGGGCCTGCAGTTGATCGTTGCTGCGGGTAAGGGCGAGGACGTGGTCGCCGTTGCTGTGGAGAGATTTGGCGATTTCGAGTCCGATTCCGGAGTTGCCGCCGACGAGGAGGATGGTGCGTTGCATAGGCTACTGTGTGACGGAAGTGGCTGGTGTCTAGTGGGGATTGAGAGAACGGAGAATGCCGCTGCTCCGGGCTGGTCTGAAGACCGCTGCTCCCAGTGGGGGCTAATCTGCGGCGATGGTGCGGGCGGCTTCCAGGCCGCTCTTCAGGGCGAGAGGGATGCGGCCGCGACCGACGAGGGCGTCGCCGGCGAGATGGAGATTGATGGAGGCCACGGCTTCGAGGGTGGCGAGGTCGAGAGCCTTGGCGGGATGGGCGTAGCGCCAGCGTTGGGAATCCCACCAGGTGGGCGGGGGGAGGTCCGGAAGGAGGGTGGCCAAGTGGGTGAGGACCTCGGGCAGAAGTTGGTCGGGCGGGGTGTCGTAGTGATGCGCGGACCAGGAAGGGGACAGTTGGGCCATGAGGACCGATTCGCCGTCCGGGACATGACCGGGTTTGTCGTCCTCGAAGCTGACCCAGGAAAGGGCGTGTTGCTGGTCGGTGTTGACGAGGGCGTGGAAGGGATCGGGGCGCGGGAGCCGTTGATCGAAGCCAAGGATGAAGCTGAACTGTTGGTGATACTCGCAGGCGCCGAGGGCGGTTCGGAGGGGATAGAGGATCGGTTCCTGCCCGCTGATGGTGTTGACGAGCGCTGCGGTCTGCGGGGCCGGAGGAGTGAGGAGAAGATGGGTGAAGGGGCCGTGAATCTCCTCTTGTTCGTCTTCGAGAAACCACTCTCCGTCCTGATGGGTCAGCTTGGTGATGAGGGTTTGGCGGTGGATGGTGGGGTCCGAAGCGGCCGCGAGGAGTTTGCCGAGGGTGCTGATGCCTTTGCGGTAGGTGTATTTGGGCAGGGCGTTCTGGGCGTCGTCGCCGGGGGTCCGTTTTCCAGCCCCATCAAAGGTCCAGACCGGACCGGGGATTTCGACGAGCTCATCGGTGGGGAGGCGATGGTGGATGAGGTCGTGGATCTCGGAATCTTCGGTGCGGAAGAAGTTGGCGCCGTGGTCGTAGCAGCACTCTCCCCGTCGGCGGGTGGCGGCGCGACCGGAGAGGCCGCGACTTTTTTCAAAGAGGGTGACGTCGTGGCCGCTTTGGCGGTGGGACCAGGCTGCAGCCAGTCCGGCAGAACCTGCGCCGACGATGGCGATGTTGGGCATGCGGCAGCATGGGGTGGGACCGGTTCGGCGCAACCCGGAATTCGATGGAACCGACGGTTGGGTCCGATCGCTTCTTGCGCATTGGCGGGGGAAGGGGAAGGTGGGGTCTTGAAAGTCTTGCTAACAGGGGCCAACGGTTATGTGGGTCTGCGTTTGCTTCCGGAACTGCTCGGAGCCGGGTATGAGGTGGTGTGTCTGGTGCGGGACCGGCGGCGGTTTCCGTTGGGGGACTTCCCGGAAGGGGCGATTGAGCTGTATGAGGGCGATTTGCTGGATCCGGCGTCCCTTAAGGGCCTGCCGGAGGATTTGGAGGGGGCGTATTATCTGGTCCATTCGATGGGGGCCGGGACGGACCGGTTTCAGGAACTGGAAGCGCGGGCGGCCACAAATTTTCGGAAGGCGATGGGGCGGACGATGGTGCGGCAGATCATCTATCTGAGCGGGATCGTGCCGGAGGGGGCGGATGAGGCGCTCTCTCCACACTTGCGGTCGCGGTTGGAGGTGGAACGGATCCTTGGAGGCGGGGACATTCCGCTCACCACCCTGCGGGCCCCGATCATCGTGGGCTCGGGCTCGGCGTCCTTTGAGATCATCCGCGATCTGGTGGAGAAGCTGCCGGTGATGGTGGCCCCGAAGTGGTTGCAGACCCGTTGTCAGCCGATTGCGATCCGCAACGTGACGGCCTACCTGCTGGGTGTGCTCGATCTGGAGGCTGCGAAGGGGAAGAGTTTCGAGATCGGGGGTCCGGAGGTGTTGACCTATCGGGAGATGTTGGAACGTTATGCGAAGTGTCGGGAATTGAAGCGGTGGATTTTGACCGTGCCGGTGATGACCCCGCGCTTGTCCTCCTATTGGTTGTTCCTGGTGACCTCGACCAGCTTTCCCCTGGCGCAGGCCTTGGTGGACAGCATGAAGCACGAGGTGATTTGCCGGGAGGAGCGGATCCGGGAATTGGTGCCGCAGGATTTGTTGGATTACGAGGAAGCGATTGATCGGGCTTTCACGAAGATCGCGCAGAATCGGGTGCCTTCCAGCTGCTAGGAATTTGCTTTTGGAGGGAGGCCCCTGGAGCAGCCGTGGGGCCGGACCGGAGGGCGGGGAAATGGGGGTTGCTTGGAGGGAGGCCCCTGGAGCAGCCGTGGGGCCGGACCGGAGGGCGGGGAAATGGGGGTTGCGGGGGAAAAGGGGCGAATGCGGTGGTTCGGTGTGGCGGGGAGCGGTGTGTTGGCCTGAAAAATCCCCCATCCACGTCGGATCGTGACGTCATCGGGTGATTTGAGCACGTTTTTCATCAGCCGTGAGCATAGGTCTCCGGGCCGCTTTGCCAAGATCGTTCT
>Ga0105051_10004261_pt1 | contig 16658 bp, 9 predicted proteins | sample FRY02_FD_78383 | JGI IMG/M metagenome (GOLD analysis project Ga0105051, IMG submission 78383) | Freshwater microbial communities from Lake Fryxell liftoff mats and glacier meltwater in Antarctica - FRY-02 (megahit assembly) | ecosystem: Environmental > Aquatic > Freshwater > Ice > Glacier... | reverse complement strand
CCCTAATTTTGTTTATAATATTAAGGGATTGGAAAAACGTCAAATGATTCCTTTTTACAAAATTTGTTAAAGGTTTCTTAAAAGCATTTTTCGCATAGTTAAAACTTTTTCTAATTATTAAAGATAAATTTGGATAAAAGAATTTAAGTTTTTTTCTTTTAACTATCGTTTTATCTTCTTTTTTTTCCTTCCATTTAAGTATTGAACTAATAGATCTGTTAAATAAAATTTTTTTCTTCATCAAGTGTAAACACATTAAATAATTTAAATTATTTAATAAAAAAAAAAACATATTAATTGATTTTTTTATAATAATATTTTTAATTCTAATGATTTCAAAAATAAGCTATGTTTATTTTAATGAGTTATGGTTTCAAATTGGTGAACTAATTCAAGAGTTGATAATGGTTGTTAAGAGTTGTTTTTTCATTGATGATGATGATTTCCATACAATCTGGGATGTGTATGGGAGAAATCTTTTTAATTTTTTCAATCATTTTACATCAAATGAAAGAGAAATTTTACCAAAAACATTATCATTAATTTTTCCTATTTTGATTAGTAGATTTCAATATTCATTTAATGAGGACAAACTACTTTTTTTAGAAAACGAAATTCTTAAAAGTATGAACGCCCTTAGGAATAATTTGACTAGAGTTTTATTTTTTCGTGAAATATATCCAATCTATTTTTTTCTAAATAACAAGAATCTCATTTTAAATTGTCAATTTCACAAAGTACTTTTTAAAAATCTTTTTTTATCTGAAACATTGAAAAAATTTATATGTTCTATCTCTCAGAATTATTTAAATATACTAAAGGATTCTAAAATAAGTCAAAATAATAAGTCAACAAATATCAAAAAAATATCAAAAAATAGATTGAGTTTAAATAAAATCTTTGTTTCAAGACACAAAATTATTCACAATCATAAAGGTCTTTATATTTCAAAACAACTTAAAGTTTTGAATTTTTTAATAGGAAGTAAAGTTACAAAAAATAAGTTTCTGACTTTTCCTAAAATCCACTATTTTTCGCCAAAATTTTTAAAAAAGGACAAAGAATATTGGTTTTTTGAATACGTTTATAGGAACTTAAAATATAGTCAATTAAAATATAGATTTTTCTTAAACTCAATTAAACAAAAAAATCTTCATTCAAAAAAATTACACCCCTTGAATTTTTTTTATTGTGAATTTTTTCAAAATTTTACAAAATTTTCCCAAAATTTAAAGGTAAGATGGTCAAAGATCAGTAAAAACTTAAATGGTGACAAATTTTTTACTGAAAAATTATTACGATATATTTTGGTAAATTTAGATAGTATATTTACCTTAAATCAAGAAAGGCAATTTGTTTTAACTGTAAAAACATATCTCCCTAGAAATTTAATTATATATAAAAATGAAAGACAACTTTCTTTTGAAATTCAAAAAGTTTTAAATAAAATTTCGATAATAAAAGCAAAAATATCATATTAAAATAAATAATTTAAAAATAAAAATCTCGTAGTATTTTATTTTTTAATTATAATTTAGTATATCTTAAAAATTGAAGATATATTTGCAAATATTTTTATTTGTGGTTAATATTCTTATATGATCTTGAAGGTTTTTTTTAAAAATGGTAAACTGATAAATACCCCAAAGACATTTTCAAAAATTAATTTAATGCATATATCCAAAAAGTAAAATTAAAAATATTTGAATTTACGGATATTGTTGATTTTTTTAATAAATTTCAATTTCAATCTCATAAAATGAACATATTCCTAAAAATATTGTTGAAAACATTAAACGAATGTTTGCAGAATTAAATTGAATCACACGCAAGGAAAAGAACTTTTAATTTATTTTTTTTAAAGAAGCAAACTAATTTTCTTTTAAAAATAATATATTTCATAGTACCAAAGGAAATTTTATATTTTATATTTTTCTTAGTAATTTTCCAAAATTTTGATATTAAATCAAAAATTTTTAATTTCGGAAATAATCGGATGATTTTTTTAATAGTTTTTTTGTTTTTATTTTTATATTTATCATTTAGGTTAATTAGTTTCTTATTTTTAAATAAAAAAAGAAAGTTTTTGGAAAAATTGATCACATTTAAACTATTTCTCGGTGTATAGAGCGCATAAATATAAATTGAAAAATTGACGAAGTTATATTTTTTTCTAGACTTATTTAAAACCATTTTCTTTTTTTCAGATCTATTATTATGATCGTTAGAAAATGCTAAAAACATTTTTTTTGTTAAAATTCCAGATTTTAAGCTTAATATCGACGCTAATTCAGTGTTTTTTAAAATAATTAGATTTTTGGATAAATATAAAATAGAATAAATTTGATTCAATCTAATTATTAATGTTTTAAATAAGAAACGAGAGATCTCTATATTATGTATCAGATATTTAAAGCATTGGTAGAAAAAAAATTTATATTTATTTAATAATATAGATGGATATATAAATGAGTTATATGTTTGCAAATATTTCTTTTTAAAAATTAATTTTTTTAAAATTTTGTGGACTAGTGAATATGGGAAAGAATCAACTTTTTTTAAAAAACAGTCCAAATTATTTATTCTGACATTGCCTTTATATTTATTTTTAAAATTTATTTTATAACTTTTAGTTTTATTAATAACCATCAAAATTATTATAATAATATAAATTTTAATACTATTAAGATTAATAAATATATAATCGTTATTAATCGTTATTAACAAATAATTTGATGTTGTATAAAAAAAAGTCTGATTTTAATTTACATTCAGTTAAAAAACTCCCTTTTACAAAAATTTCAGGAGGATCAAAACTTTTAATAGAACAACATAGGCATTCAGGTGTATTTATTGCTCGTGGAAAAGAGGATGCACTTTGTACTAAAAATCTTGTTCCTGGAGAAAAAGTTTATGGAGAGAAATTAGTAAAGTTAAAAAATTCAAATGGATTGTTAGACGAAGAATTCAGAGTATGGAATCCATTTAGATCAAAATTAGCTGCTGCTATATTAGGTGGAATTGACGACATATATATTAAACCAGGTATGAAAATTCTCTATTTAGGAGCGGCAAATGGTACAACCGTATCACATATATCTGATATAATAGGGAATACTGGTCAATTGTATGCAGTCGAATTTTCTCATAGAAGTGGTAGAGATCTTCTTTCATTAGCAAAAAAAAGAACTAACATAATACCGATTATTGAAGATGCTAGACACCCATATAAATACCGAATGTTTTTAAGTATGGTTGATTTGATATTTTCAGATGTTGCTCAACCTGATCAAGCAAGAATTATAAGCATAAATGCATCCTATTTTCTAAGAACAGGTGGCTACTTTATAATTTCAATTAAAGCTAGTTGCATTGATTCTACAGTAGATACAAGTTTAGTTTTTTCAAAAGAAATCCAAAAACTTCAAAAAGAAGGTTTTAGACCATCCGAACAAATAACACTTGAACCTTATGAACGTGATCATGCAATAATTATAGGGAGATATAGAATTAAAAAATTTGCTAATCTTAAATAATTTGATTCACTTTAATCTATATTCAAATTTCATGAATTATAAATTTCAATAAAATATATATATTACTATTATTTTAATTTGGTAAATTTATAAAAAATATTAATTTATAAAATAAATTAAAGATGAATATTATAAACGCTGTGAAAACAACGAGAAAAAATAAAATTATTAAAAAAGAATTGAACTATTTCATTTTCTTACTCAAATATTCATATTTTGTTTTAAAAAGAAAATTAAGTTTTTTTTATGAGAAAATTGAATTGAACTTTAAAAAAAATATGATCAATAAAAATGGGGATGAAACTCTAAAAATTTTTTCTTATTTTAAATTAAGTCAATACTATTATTTGCAAAGTTTTTACTTACCTAAAATTATTCCTATTCTTTTAGTTTTTATTAATATCAAACCTAGCAATTGTTTTATCCAAAAAGTAGAGGATATAATACTACAAAATGTCTTTCAAAAATTCCGGCAATTTTTTAATTATAAAAACAGAAATATTAGCGAGTTAACTTTTGATTCAATAAATCTTAAGTTTTTTAAAAAATGGTCATATATTTTTTATTTAGATCAAAATAAATGTACAAATACAGCGAAGAATTCTTCTTATTTTTCTAAAAACTTAAAATTCAATTTAAAAAACTTTAAAAAAAACATATTGTACTTTAATGACAATACCTCCTATAAAAAAAATCTTTATATAAAATTAACAAATTATTTTTCAGATTTAAAGAACAAGTTTGAAGTATTATATATAGCAATTTTTTTTGTTAGTATTTGTCTATATGGTGATATTTATTTGAAGATAGAGTGTTATGAGATTTTTAGTTTTTTTAAAAAATCTAGATACTTCATTAGTTCGTTTTTACTGTTTATTTTAAACCATAGTTCACTTCGAATAATATGCCTCGGTATGTTCCTTCAGAACTCTTTAATATATTCATTCAAAATCGAAAAATCATTAAATTTTTTGTTAAATGAAGAATTGATTAAAATTTTCAATAATAAATTATTACATTTAGAAAAATGTGTATCGAGAGGTTTTGTAATTAGGTTAATGAAAACTTTTAATCTTTTTGGTAAATTTTGCCAAAAATTTTTGGGGAAAACTATTTTGGTTGACACAATAGGGTTTACAGAAATAAAAAAAAAATACTCAAGCTTGAACTTTTTGAATTATTACTACTTAAAAAAATTCAAACAATCTTTAAAAAACCATGAAAAACAAACTAAAATAAGAAGTATTTTGTTTTTAATTGGAAAGGTAAAACTGATTTTCTTAAGAAAAAATTCAAATAATTTTCAGACTCAAAAATATTTGCGCTTTTTTATTTTACTAACAACTATCATAATTAAAAATCAGAGCCTTAAGATTGGAATCACTAATATAACATATAGATTAAAAATGTTAGAAACAAATAACATATCACTTACAATACCCTTTTCAATAAAATTAGCCATAATATCCATTTGTATACTGGAATCTAGTTTCAACACAATATCAGTACATGAAATTTTGTTTACCAGAACTATTTTTTATTTAAAAAATAAATTGAATAGAAAAATTCTAAGAAATAATTATAAACTTTTCAATAAAAATATTTTTAATTGTACAGTTATCAAAAAAATTAAAAAATTATCTTCATTCAAAATTTACGATGAAAATCCATCATGTCGAGAAAAAAATTTATATTTAAAAGAGAGACTGAGGCTAGGTTATTTTCGATTTATTGAACCAATCTTAAACAAAAAAAACTTTCATGAGAAAAGAATACAATATAAGTTTAAGTTGAAATTTTCTTTGATAGAATCACTAATTTCTATATTATTGTTTTTTAAAATCCCACTACTTATCTCTTTATATCGATTCATTCCATTGAATTTTTATTTAAAGGAATCAAAAAAATCAAAATTATCTTTAAAATTTTGTTCGTATAAAAATCATTATAAAATGCAAATCAATGGCACATGTCTTTTTTGTTTTACAAAAAAAAAAAATAGCAATCAGAAATTTTTAAAAATATCACTTCAAAATTTTTATGGGGGGCGCGATACTATTTTAAATTTTTATAGCAGATTTTCGTTTTGTAATCAAACCTTTTTTTCAATCATAAAAGAAATTATATGCATAAATTTCAAACTTTTGAAAAAAAATAAAATGACAACATCATACTATTCTAATTGCATATTTTCTAATGATTCTATCAAATTTCCTCAAAAACATAATTCTTATTTAAAAGATTTTGGAAAAGAAATGAGTTTTAAAAAAAATAATTCTACACAGTCTTCGTGTTTTCAAAATTTAATATTATTCTCTTCAGATTATTTAGGTCATTTTTTTAAAAATTCATTTATTAAAATAATTGATCGAATAAGTTTATATAAAATTGGTTTTTCTTTTAAGATTTCAATTTTCTTTAGCCCGATTATAGAATACACATCACACACACATAAAAAGGTTGAATGTATGATTGGTGGTTTTATTAGAAGTAAACCATTATTATCATATTTATCTATTTTTGATATTTCTATCATCAAAAAGATTATCGCAAAAAAAAGGGATTTAATCAAAAGAATGTTTTTAAATTTTCAAAATATTTTACAATTCGAAGCAAAGAGAAAAAGAATATTTTTCTTCTTTGTTGTATATCTTCAAAAAAATATAAGATTTAACAACGATCCACATAATAGTTTTCTTGAAAAACAGTTTTTAGGAAACATAAAAAACACTATGGAAAATTTTTTCCAAAAAAAAAAGAAAATGGTTAACCTACCACTACCATACTATTTGTTCATTAAATGTAATGTAGAGTATCATAATAAATTGACGTGTAAATTTTTGAAGTGTGGTTTTAGGCTTTATTTCTATTTTTTTCCAGCAACCTCAACTATTTTTTTTGAAAAAATTAATCTAGAAATATTGATGAAAATTGTATTTGTAAAAAAAAAAGAGATATTAGCTAAGAAACAAATCTTAAAAATACGAAATTCTTTTTGGAAATATATAAAAAAACCATATTATTCCAATAACTATTTGAAAAAAAGTTATAGAATCTTTGAAGAAATAATAAAAAAATTCAAATTAGCTAGTACTAGTTTTATCTTTATTTTATTATTATTAAAATTTATAAGTTTTCTGGTTTCATTTTTTAAACCAAAAAAATCGTTTTCGTTTAAGATGACCATTGTATTTTTCTTAGGAAACTTTAAACGTCACCTTTGTTCTATTACCTTCTCATATTTAATATTCTTATCAATTGAATGTATAAATCTTAAAAAAAAAGAAGCAGTTCAATTTAGAAAAGGAAATATGGTTCCTTATTATTATTTATTTTTAGAGAAAATTATAGTTAAAAGTAATCCTTTCAACTATGACTTAAAATATAAAAGCAAGGTGCAATTATATAAACCTATTGATTATTTATCAAAATGGGAAATACAAACTAAACTACTCAAAAAATTAATAATTTCCAAAATTACTATTTCATTAATTTTATATTTAAAAGTATTCATATTTTCAAATTATTCTAAAACTTTCAAATCAATAAAAAAATTTGTCTGTTTTAAAATAAAAAATTGGATACCCAGTTCTATCATGAACTGGATAGATTTTTTGAAAACTTTAATTGGTTTTTTTTCAATTATAAAATTCAAAATTTATTTTTTATGTTTGGAAATCAATTCTCAGATAAAATTTAAAATTTTCAATTTCTTTAAATCCATTTATAGCCCATTTCAAATAAACTTGAAAGTAACTGTTTCGCTAGGTTTTAAAAATTTCAAAAAAATTTTTAAAACTGTTGACAGTAGTAAATGCTTTGAGAAGAAGAAAAAGATTTCTTTTATAATAAAAAAGGAAAATATAAAAAAACTATTGGAGTCTTGTGAGGAACTTTATCAACCACTACCATTTCCTTTCAAATCCCATTTTAATGAAAAAGGGAAAAAATTAAGAAGAAACAAAAATTTTATTTTTAAATCAAATAATTTGCAAAAAAATAATAAAATGAGAAATAATTCAATTTTTTTTAGTTTTAAATACTTTTTTTCCACTTTATTTAATTATAAAATAAAGGCATCAAGATTTATAAGAATTTTTTTAAAAAAATTAAAATATATTTTTATTTCTAACGTTGAAAGAAAAAACGAATCTAAATATATCAATATTATTGGTCAAAAAGAAAATGATTGGAAGTTTGTTTTATCTATAGAAGAAAATTTTAACTACATTTTTGATTTTACGTATAACGATTTTTTAGTGGACTCTTTTTATTTCGTTAAAAAATTTTTTTTAAAAAATAAAAATTTTAAAAATACACAAATGTATATTGTAATCTTCAACACCCTTTATTTAGCCAATAGTTTGGGAAAAAAATTCAATAAAAATAAATTTTTTCACGTATTAAACTTAGATTTGTTATTTATTCTCCATTTGTATTTGAAAATTTTAAAAAGTAAAAAAAATCTTGTACAATTATTTACTTTTTTAAATACAATTAAAATTGTGTTTGAAAAGAATTACTATACTCACGAGCTTGAATCGTATTGGTGTTTTCTGAGAATAGATTTTTTAAAAAAAAGCATTTTTCAAAAAATAAAACTTTTTAGTGTAATAATTTATTACAAAAAATTAGTTTCCGATATTTTTATATTAAAAAAAAAACCTTTTAAAAGAACAAGAAAACTTTTGAAAGTTTTTATTCGAATTGTTTCTACCCTAAAAAATATGATAAAGCTCAACTTTGATGTAAAATTAGAAACTCTGAAAATTTATTTGAAAAAACTCACCAATTCAAAGAAATCTAGTACCCAAAATTTAGGGTTATATCTTTTTAAAAAAGTTATTAAACACAACATTAGTTTTTTATTCTCACGCCTTGAATTTAGTAAAATTGTTTTTTTGGAAATTTTTAAAAAAATCTTAAATAAAAATTACGAATCCCAACAAGATTCCTTTAGTTTTTTTCGAAAAAAAGTTATTCAAAATTATTATCTTAAAAACTTATTTAAAATTTTATTATGTACTTTAAATCTTAAAGAAAGTGAAGTACAAAAAAATTCTAAAATATCTTTTTGCTTTTTAATTTTGTCAATTAATAATAAATTTTCTTTAGGAAATTCGAAAAAATTTCTTAGAAAATTATTTTTTCAAAACTATTTTAGTTCGTTTAGGTTCAATACATTTTTTTTTTTGCTTGTGTCAATACTTTTAATTTTAGGGTTAAATTTGAAAATTTTTATTACTGAATTAAATGAGTTTTCGAAATATGTTTTTGGAATTAAATTTCTTGAAAGTGAATTGTATCAATTCAAATCATTTTCATTCGATTTCCAAAAAATTCAAGATAATGCGGTAAATTTTTATCTTAAACAAAAAAAAAAAACTTTGTGTTGTAATAACAAAGAAACTTTTTTGTCTTACAATCTACTAATTAAATATAAAATATATCTTGAATTTAAAACTTATAGTGGTTGGTCAAATTCTCTTGAACCTTTAAATCGGTTAAACATATATAATCTTGAAGAATCTGCAAGTACAAGAAGTCTAATTGTCAATTTTTTAAAATATAGAAATCTTACTTGTATTTCAACCGAACTATATTATGGTAATTTATTTTTATTGAATCTTCATAAAATTTTTTATGCACCATCGGAAATTGATTCTACTCATATAAAATTTTCACTAACGATTGAATTGAAAAATAAAGTTTTCTCCGAAATTTATTTTATTTTAGGTTATTATCCATCTTTAAACAAATCCGAGCTACAACTTTCCTCCAATCGCTTACAAGTTAAAGGGAAAATTAAAAGAAATTTCAAAGAAGGAGTTTCTATGATAAATAATTTTCCCTTAATTATAGGAATAAGTTTTTCGATCAAAACTACACCGTCACGTTTCTTTTTTTGGATTAGACTAAATTATTTAGATATATCTAATAAAATAAACAGTGACTATAATAACTCAATTGGAGAAACACAAGCCGAAAACTTTCTAATAAACCGAGTTTTAAAAATTTTAATTTTAAAATAAACCCATTTTATACAAGAAAAATTTATTGGCTTACATAAGAATTCTTCCAATCAATTTCTAAAAATTTTAAATACCTGATGCATTTTATTTAGTATTTTATTAAATAGTTCGAATGATTATCCCTGTTAGATGTTTTACCTGTGGAAAAGTAAGTATTAGAATTAGTTTTTATCCCTAGATTAAATATTTTGTTAATTTAATTGTAAAGATAATTGGAAATAAATGGGAAGCTTATATTGATCTTCTAAATCAAAAATTTTCTGAAAAAACAGCACTTGATTTACTTGGATTACGTAGATATTGTTGTAGAAGAATGTTATTAACACACGTAGATTTAATAGAAAAACTATTGGCTTACAATTCATTCGAAATAAAACAACTAGAATAAGAGAAGGATCGTTAATCGCTTATTATTATAAATCATTTTTAAAAACAAATTTATCCATAATTCATCAATTGATCAATTGATCAACGAATTCAGTTCTTTTTTCGATAATCTATGAATCAAGATATTTTTCTCGTGGTCAATAATGAACGTGTAAATATCAAAGGTTTTAGAAGGCAAAACATATGTAGATTTTTTTTTTAAAATTCGCATTAAAAGAGCAAGAGATTCAGAAACTCCTAAATTCAGTTTAAATTCAGTATCCAATATAACTTGATTCATTACGCTGTTTTTTCCAATAGAAACAGCTTTCCAGCCAGAAAATGTCCCAGAAACATCCATCTTAATTAACCTAAACCCAGAAAATCTGTCCCATCCTGCAATAATTATAGAGCATCCTATTGGTCTCGATATTCTAGATTGTGTAAACTGTTGCTTTATATTACTAATTTCGCTCACAATTTCATCAATAGGAATATCTTCCTGATAAATAAATTTATATTGTTGAGCTTGTGCCCTAGAATGGGTAACAATAAACTGTGAGTCTGGAATATTACCACATACGCCTATAAGTAAATGTTTATCAATTAAAAAAATATTTCTAGGATATTTTTTGTCATCTTCAACTTCTGTTTGGTTTTTTAATTCTGTTCCTATTAATAAACCTTTTGTAGTCTGAATTGCTATTAGATTGTTTGAATTTCCTACTGCTTCCAAAGCGAACTCAACTTGTTGTAATCTTCCATCAGGTGTAAATATCCCAGGACTTCCAAATAAGTCGTCCATGATTTTATTTAAATTTCGAATAAAATTTAAATAAACTTTTTTTTACATTAATTTAATATGAATATCGAAATTTGGAATACTATATCACTCCATTTTTCTGAAAATAATTCAAAATGTTTTTCAAATAATCCTATTTTTTTCACAACTCATTGTAAAAATATCGTTTTATTGAATAATATTTTTTTTCCACTAAAAAAACAAAATAAAAAATTAAAAAATTTAAACAACACAATTTATTTTTTAGAAAAAATTAAAAATACTAGTAGTTTTCTGTCTCATGTTGGTATACACTTTAGAAAAATCAATTTTTTATTTTCATTGTTAACATTTTCCATTTTTTACAGTTCGTTGAAACAGCTAACCTTTGTTACAACATCTTTGGTGTTTAAAGTGATCTTTATAAAACATCATAAAAAAAATACGGCATTTAAATCATTTAAGGAAAGTGAAATTCTGTTAAATTTTAAGTTTGACCCAAAATTATGTAATATTAACATTATAAATAAACTTAGGTACATTGCAATTAATACTCAAAAACTAAATTTATTTCTTGAGTTTTATGAAAATCTATTTACATTCTTCTTTAAAAAAATAAACAATCTTGAGATACTATTCGAAAAAAAAAAACTTTCTTATAAAACTTCAACAGTTTTACAGGAAATTTTATCAGAAATAACTTGTAAAGGAAATTATTTCTCATCCTCCATCAATTTTTTTGCTAATTTGTTAAGGTTATCTAAAAAAATAGTAACAGTTGCTCAGATGATTGATTATTCAAAAAGTATTTTTCTGAGACCTTTTAGTACCGAAGGTACGAATTTTTTAAAAATCTCTTTACTCTTAAAATTCCAAAAAATCTTTAATATCAAAGAAATTTTTAATAAAATTCCAACTAAAAAAACAGAAATTTTATTCCGACAATTTTCAAAATTTTTAATACAAAAAAATAATCATCAAGAATTTGTATTACATGCTTTAAGTAAAATCAGTTCGGAAAAAATAATCATGGGAAACATACTAATAATTTTCAAATGTATTTTAAAAATTCAAGAAAGAATCACAGTAATATATACAAGTTTATTTATTTATAACTTGACGTTATTATTTCGTGAAAATTTTGATTTAATATTGAAAACTGATGATTTTTTTCATTTTGAAACTTATTTACTACCCATTAGGTGTATCCAAGTTGACAAAGAGAGTCATCTTTCGATTTTAAAAAAAGAAAAGGACGGGAAAGGATCGTTTAGTTTTTTTTTTTCTAATTCAATTAGAAATGTAGGTTATCCCTTATATTTGAAATTTTTCTTATTTAAAATATTATCTAGAATACTGAAAAAACCAAAGTATACTTTAAAAAACCATTTAGTTGAGATATTGTTTAAAATAATAAAAAAAATTTCAACAGGCTTTTTTCATAACACGATTAAAAAAACTATCCAATTCCTCAAAAAACATTGTTCAATGATTTTAAGAACGTGTAATATTTCAAGACTATTATATATTTACCAAAATCAAAAACTTAATCTAAAGTCCAATGAAAAAAAAGGTCATATTATTCAAATTAAAAAAAGGTCTGATAAAAGAAAAATTTCCGGACAAAATATTTCCTCAAATGCAAGTGTATTTTCTCTATTGGATTTTAATTAAAATTTTGAGAATAAAACCTAAATTTTTTTAAATTATTTAAATAATCTTTTAAATTATAATTATATATATAAAATTGATGATAATTTTGGGAGCACTGTTGAATTACAAAAAAAAACCACATTCTTTGAAAAAGCAGCTTAGAGATCACTCGTATCTTAAAAATTTTAAAATGTTATATGATCATACTTTTCAACATAAAGCAAAGATAAGTGTTTTAGTAAAAAAATCTAAATTTTTAACCACCACATTGAAATTAACTAATAATATAATAAACTCAAAATTACCTATTTCACAGTTAATTAGAAAAAAAATAAGTCTTTCAAAAAAAGGAAAAAAAAGGGAAGGGGGTATTGCTTTTAAGATTAGTAATTCTTTAAGAGGCAGATTTTTTTCAGATAAACATAAAAATAACCTTAAAAAAGCTTTATCAGGATTTAAAAATCCAATGTTCGGTAAATTTCATTCCAAATATGTAAAACGTCGAATAAGTAAAGGTTTGATTAAGAAAAATCCATAATACCTGGTCAAGAATTTTTAAAAAATTAATTAAATATTTTAAATAAATAAAATCCTAATTCTAATATAAGATTTTGAACATTTTTCTTATCCAAAGTAATTTTTTGTGATCCTTCTTTTATCGACATCATAATTTGATAGAATTTTAGGTTTTGAGTTGTTGAATCAAAGGTAATTGCATAATATAATTCTTCTTGAATTAATTTTAATTCAAGTTTTGACGGATCAAAAAAAATCTCCTTTTTTGGTCTCCCTACACCAAATCCACTAAATATTATTTCTTTTGATCGTAATACTCTAATTTCTTTTAAACTTTGGCTTATAGCATTTAATAAAACTATTACAAGATTACCATCGTCCTCTATCAAAAAAATATTGATTGTTATTTGATATTCTATTAAAAACTTTAATTGTTCTCCTATCATTATGTCGGTGCTTAATTTACACAAATTTATAACTTCTGAATTGCAAATTTGATCAAAGCTATCAAATTCTAAATTAAATTTTTTCCCCCCCTTTTCTGGAACTAAAGAATTAAATATTGCAACCAAAACTGTCGTAGTTCCAAAACTTAATTGAATAGAACTTGAGGCAGACAATATTAAATTATTTACTTTTCTTATCGGCCGGACCTCTGTAAGTTTTCGTCCATCAAACCTAATCATCAAAAAAATTGAAATTACAATAGAAAAATAATTTTAATTTTAATTGTTTTTTATTATTTTTATAATTTTATTAATTAAAGCTTATCGTAATAATTTTCAATTCCTGGAATTTCCTCTTTCATACCTTTCCTTTTTCTGATGCTTCGGATTATTTCGTTACACTTATCATTTGGATCTAGTGGATCTCCTTGAACCAATTGCCAGTGATCAAAAACACATTGGGGGAAAGCTTGTCCAGATGTTGCTGCTCTAAGATCTGCTGTAAATCCAAAAGATTCTGCTACAGGTAAATAAGCTTTAAGGTTAAAAATTGGTGTTCCAGGGCGTTGTGTTTCTTCAAATACATGTCCTCTTTTCCGGTTTAAAACACTATAAATTAATCCTACAACTTGTTCTGGACATTGGATTTCAACTAGATAAATAGGTTCTACCAATTTTGGTTTTGCCAACAACTGAGCACCGTAAAAACATCTTCTTGCAGTTGGAATGATTTGACCTCCTCCTCTATGGATTGAGTCAGCATGTAGTGTAACATCAACAATATTAAATGCTACTCCTCTCAAACTTTCGCCACAAAGAGCTCCTTCTTTAGTCGCCCACTGAAAACCTGATGCACAAGAATCTTTAATTTCTGAAACATATTGTATTCCTTTAGTTTTATCCATCAATATATTGGGTCCATTTGTGTCTGGTCCAAACGCCCATATCCGTTTAACACCATCTTCGTCCATATTATAATTATTTTTTAATTCTCTAGCTCTAACTTTGGGATCGTCTCTTGGAGTTATTTTTCCATTATCAATAGCATCTGACAATCCTTCTGGTAAAGGTTCGGCATAACAATAAAGCCGGTTATGTTTATTCGGAGATTTTGATAAACAGATCCCGTCTTGTTCTGGGTTTACATTTCCTTCTACGGTTTCCCTGTAGGTTACAATAGGTTGCGAAACCCTTATTTCCGCACCGTTCATGTAATCTTCTTGTAGATCTTTTAAACATATCTCTAGATGAAGTTCCCCTGCGCCGGCAATAACATGTTCCCCAGATTCATCAGTTAAACATTGGACTAATGGGTCAGATTTTGACAATCTTTTTAAACCCTCCACTAGTTTAGGTAGATCGCATGGGTGCTTAGGTTCTACTGCAACCCTGACCACAGGGGAAACAGAGTATTTCATTGTTTTAAAAGGATATGCTTCATCGAAATCAGATAAAGTCCCAGACTTAAGTAGATATTGATCAAGTCCAACCAAACCAACTGTATTTCCACATGGAACTGATTCCACAACTTCTATTTTTTTCCCCATCATTATTAAAGCTCTTTGTATGTTTTTTATGGCAAGATCTCCCTTCTTTCCAGGAACATAATTGGATCCCATAATTCTGACTTTTTGTCCCGTTCTAACAGTTCCTGAGAAAACTCTACCGAATGCAATAAATCTCCCTTTATCACTTGAAGGAATCATCTTAGAAATATAAACAGAGAGAGGCCCTTTAGCATCACAATTACGGATTGCATTTGCAACAGCATCATCCTGTGGTCCTTCATATAAATTTTGGACACGGTAGGATTGTGCCACAGCAGGTGAAGGAAGGTGAAGGATAATCATCTCACGTAATGCTTGATCGGCAGGCAACCATTTTTGAAGTACTCTTTTCATTAAATGCTTTTGTTTTAACTGTCTATCTTCATTAGTTAATTTTAAATCAAATCCATTTAAGGCTGCTTCGATGTCATTGAGCTGATCATTCATTGACAAGTTTATAATTTTTTTTATTGGGTTGATAATAAAATGACAGAAAGATCGAATGGTTTCTTTTTTTTCCTTTTTTAACCATTTTTTATTTACTGGATCGAAAAAATTATCCCCCCAAAGCCGGTCTGTTAATTTGAGTATGAATTCAGTAATTTTCTCTTTCTCAATTTTCCATTTTTTTGAATACATCCGTGCAAATTGGTTAATAGTAAACGCCCAGCCATGTAATCCAGCTGAAAATCCGACTGTTCCTTTTTCAGGATAAACTTGAATATCACCTAATGACTCGTCTTGATATGTAGCCATTACTACATTTACATTTTCTATAACTTTTATTAGATTTTTAAACATATCTTCACTTTCAATTTGTAATTCTAAAAATGCTCTATCTAGTTTATTAATAATTAAAATAGGCTTTATTCTTTCAGTTAAAGCTTGACGAAGAACAGTCTCAGTTTGAACACACACGCCTTCTATACAATCGACTATAACCATCGCCCCATCAGTTACCCTGAGCGCAGCTGTTACCTCTGATGAGAAATCAACATGTCCGGGTGAATCAATCAAATTAACTATAAAGCTATTTCCTTCTGAATTTTCTGGCAAAACTAACTCATTTGATAATTCAAAAAATAATGTAATTCCTGTAGATTTTATTGTTATTCCCCTTTCTTGTTCATCAGCCCTAGTATCTGTTAACCTTGTGTCCCCAGCAGAATCCATAGATATAATTCCTGCCGAAGCTACTAACGAATCTGTTAAAGTTGACTTCCCATGATCAACATGAGCCACAACAGATATGTTCCGGATATTATTTTTTTTTTTCATAATCTCTCTGATCTGATCAATTGTAAAATTTACCATAGTATAAAATTAATTAAATTTATTCTAATTATTTAAAAAAATGAAAATACCTATTTAATATTTCCTTAAATTTCAAGATTATTATTTTAATTATTTTAAAATAAAACATATGTTTAGGAAAATTTTCTGCAAATCATTAGAAAAAAATAGTTGGGTATTAGTTTGGTTGTTTTGGATTAAACATAAATTGAATTTTTTATTAGAAATTTCATTCATATCATAATAGAATTTATCAAAATTTTTTGAGAATCTAATTAAAGATTTCTTTTTTTCTTCTCTTCTATATTGTTCTAATTTTGATTGGGATTCCATCTCTTCGTATCTATATAAATAAGGTAATGATGGTAAGATAATCCTAAGATTTATACTGTCAATAATAAAATTAAAAAACATAAAGCTTGATATTAAAGAATGTTTTGCCCAAACTTTTTTAGAGAAAAAAAATAAAATTCCTCTGTAGTTAATTT
>Ga0105051_10004252_pt1 | contig 16688 bp, 17 predicted proteins | sample FRY02_FD_78383 | JGI IMG/M metagenome (GOLD analysis project Ga0105051, IMG submission 78383) | Freshwater microbial communities from Lake Fryxell liftoff mats and glacier meltwater in Antarctica - FRY-02 (megahit assembly) | ecosystem: Environmental > Aquatic > Freshwater > Ice > Glacier... | reverse complement strand
TGCCCGAACCAACCCGCGCCGCAAGCCGCAAGGCATGGCTGCGATTATGCGCCATAAAAGGCATCACCGGGTCATAAGCCGCGCGGATCACCTCTCCGATGAAAGGGCGCAATACCACCTGCGCGCCTGCTTTGCCCAAAGGCGATCCGCCCGCAAAGGCCAGATCGGACCACAGCAAGATTATCCCCACCGCCTGGTTCAACGCCAAAACCTCGGCGGGCTGTTCGGCCAATGCCCCGTCCATCCGCACGAACACGAAAGCCGCTTTTATCGCCCCCGATGCCTCAAACCGGAAACTGCGGTACTGGTTCGCCCCCGCTGCCTCCAGCCGATGGGTCAACGCCTCCAGATCGGGGATCATCTCCGCCAGCTTCGGCACGGCCCGCAGTTCCGCCCAATCGCGGACAAAAAACAGCATCAGGTTCGCGCCCAACTCCATATCCGTCTCGGCCATTTTATGGCCCGCCAACGCCACAACCGCCTCCACAGCGCCCTTGATCACCGGCAAGGTCTCATCCGAAACACCAAACACCACCGGCACAATCGGCCGCTCCCAGCGGGCAAAGACATAAGACCCGTCACTGCGGGTGAACAAAGCCTCAATCTCACCAGCCTCTACGTCCCCGTCCACCCTCATTCCTCCCGCTGTCCGTTCAAGCACTGCCCTTTGGCTTCATCTTGGCAAAAATATCCATCACCCTCTGCCAAACAACACGCCCCAAATCGCCAAGCCCTCAATCCGCTGATCCGTAGGGTGGGTGCAGCCCACCGCCGCCTCATTTCACCTCAAACAAATCGCTTTGCCCGGGGGGTTTCGGGGCCTCCAGCCCCAGATGCCGCCAGGCCCTGGCGGCCAGCATCCGCCCGCGCGGTGTGCGTTGCAGCAGGCCTTGTTGCAGCAAATAAGGCTCGATCACCTCCTCCAACGCATCGCGCGCCTCCGAAAGTGCGGCCGAAATGGTTTCCACCCCCACCGGACCGCCACCATAATGCTCGGCCAGCAGCATCAGATAGCGCCGATCTGCCCCATCAAGGCCAAGATGATCCACCCCCAGCCGCGTCAGCGCACGATCGGCGATCGCGCAGGTCAACCGCCCATCCCCTTCCACCAGCACAAAATCCACCACCCGGCGCAGCAGACGCCCCGCAATCCGTGGCGTGCCGCGCGCGCGCTTGGCAATCTCGCGTGTGCCCTCCGGGTCTGCCGGGATGCCCATCAGCCGCGCGCCGCGGGTTACGATCAGATCCAGCTCATCCTCGGTGTAAAACACCAATCGGGTCGGAATCCCGAAACGGTCGCGCAGTGGCGTGGTCAAAAGCCCCAACCGCGTCGTTGCCCCCACAAGCGTAAACGGCTGCAGATCAATCCGCACTGTGCGCGCGGCAGGCCCCTCGCCAATCACAAGGTCCAGCGCGAAATCCTCCATCGCGGGGTACAAAACCTCCTCCACAACTGGGGAAAGCCTGTGAATCTCGTCGATGAACAGCACATCATTGGGTTCCAGATTGGTCAGGATCGCCGCCAGATCGCCGGCGCGTGCCAAAACGGGGCCGGATGTCATGCGAAATCCTACCCCCAATTCGCGCGCCATGATCTGCGCAAGCGTGGTCTTGCCCAAACCGGGCGGGCCGTGGAACAGCGTATGATCCATCGCCTCACCGCGTATTTTTGCGGACTCGATGAACACCCGCAAATTTGCGCGCGCCTCTGCCTGGCCTACAAACTCCTCCAGAACCTGAGGGCGCAGCGCACGATCTGCGTCGCCGGGCAGCCCTTCGGGGCGCAAGGTGGGATCGGGTTCCATTGCTTATCCTTTTGGGGCCAGCAGCTTCAACGCCGCTTTTATCAGCGCGCTGGTCGCAGCCTCCGGTGCCTCGCCCCCCGCCTGCGCCACGGCGGCCGCCGCATCGCCATGCCCATACCCAAGATTGATCAGCGCCGACAACGCCTCCGCACTTGCCGCCGCGCGGTTTGCGCCCGCCTCATCAGGCTTTGCGGCCTTCCTCAATGCCCCCACCGGCTCCACAACATCATCCTCCAGCGCGCCCGCCAAACTCGCCGGGTTCGCGCCCATCGCCATCACCGTCGGCGCTTTGGCCTTCAACTCCAGCACCACGCGCTGCGCAATCTTTGGGCCTACGCCGGGGGCGGCCTGAATGGCTTTTGCATCGCCTAGCGCAATCGCGCGGGCCGCCCCTTCCGGCCCCAAAGTGCCCAAAATCGCCATCGCGGCCTTGGCCCCCACGCCCTGCACCGTTACCAAAAGCTTGTGCCATTCCTTCTCCAGCATTGTCGGAAACCCGAACAATTGCAGAAGATCCTCGCGCACCAGAAGTTCGGTGAACAGCGCAACCGCCTCGCCCACGCGGGGCATGCTGGCCAAAGTCCGGTCCGAGACATAGACGATATACCCCACCCCCCGCACATCAACCAAAACATGGTCGCTGCCCCGGTACTCCAGCCGCCCCGCAATCTTGCCAATCATCCTGCTGCCCTTTTCAAAGCGGCCTGCAACCGGCCCGCACTTTGCAGATGATGCGCATGGCAAATCGCAATCGCCAAGGCGTCCGCCGCATCTGCCCCTACAATCTGCACGCCGGGCAAATGAACGCGCACCATATGATCGACCTGCGCCTTGGCGGCGTGGCCCACACCCACCACAGTTTTTTTCACCGCATTAGGCGCATATTCCCCCACCGTGACCCCAAATTGCGCCGGAACCAACAGCGCAATCCCCCGCGCCTGGCCCAGCTTGAGGGTTGCCACCGCGTCCTTGTTCACAAAGGTGTTTTCCACCGCCGCCTCATCCGGGGCATATTGGGCCAGAACGGCGGTAAGCTGGTTGTGCAAACTAAGCAGCCGGGCGGCCAGATCGCCCGAATCCCGGCCCTGATCCGGCCCCGGTGCGGAACGGCAAATACCGTTGGCGACATGGGTCAACCGCGACCCCGCAACATCGATCACTCCCCAACCAAGGTTGCGCAACCCCGGATCAATGCCCATCACCCGCATGCCTGCCCCTTTTTATTCGTTAAAATGCGAATAGCACGAATGGGGAACATCCGCCAAGGGCTTTGCGGGGCAAGGTCAAGCGCCCCTGCAATTGCTGCAACCGCACAATAGACGACACTTCAACAGCAAAAACCGACACCTTTCGCCATCGCCCTAAGAATATGGTCAAATTGGGGCAAACAGCCATGCATCCCGTGCATTCCGGCCATGCCTTTTCTGTGTATTGTTTTGCACCTGCAGCGTGTCTATCTGCCCTGTATCGAAACAACGTGCTGCAAAATTCAGCAGCATATAAAAAGGAAAACCGCCATGGCCGCTTTTGATACGACCCGCACAGCGCCCCTCGGCGCGATCACCACCTACAGCTTCATCCGCTTCCTCAGCAATATCTCAAATTCCGTGATTGCCTGGAACGATGCCCGCGTCACCCGCAACTCGCTTGGCAAATTGTCCGATCGTGAGCTGGATGATATTGGCCTGACCCGTGGCGATATCGCCGACATCGCAAACCTGAACCGCTTCTGATACCCGGCCACCATGCCCAGATATCGCAGCGTTCAGACGATGCCAAATCGAAAAGGCCGCCTCGGATGAGAGCGGCCTTTTTCTTTGGCTAAATGCGCGCGCTTTACCCGCGATTTTGCAAGCTGCGGCGCAGGGTTTCAGACACCCACAAGGTCAGGCTGTCGGGCATCATCAAGGCAGCGCCCAGCTTGTCAAAGCCTTTGCCATTCTGCATTTCGGCCACGCGGTTGCCGTAAGTCTGCGCGCCGACGAAATAATGGATAGTGCCTTTAAGCGCGAGTCCCGCCATCAAGATGAACATAACGGGCACCAGCAGCCGCAGCTTGCTTTTGCGATGGGGGCGGCGGAAATAGGACCGCCCCAACACGCCAGCCGCCTCAAAGCCCCGGCCTTGCGCATGGGCCTTGTTCAATCGGCCAACACGCTCATAGAAATCCGCGATATTCGGGTCAAACATTTTCAATCATCCAACTCACCGCCCCGGTCCTGACATATAGTCCCATAAATGGGGCGGAAATTGGACAATTTTCGAAAAATGAACCCCAAATGGCCTTGTTTCCGCCTTATTTTGGCCGATTATCCACGACGCAGCACTAATGCCGTCCATTCGCCAAGATCTTCGCGGGAAACGGAAACAAAGCCCTGCGCGTGATAGGCGGCCTCAATCGACTCGGCCTGCAGCACCAAAAGCCCGGACAGGATGCACAAACCATCCTCGGCAATGTTTTTCGCCATATCGGGGGCCAGTTCCACCAGGGGGCCTTTCAGGATATTGGCAAAAACCAGATCAAACGGGGCGGCCTCGCGCAGGCGGGGATGGGCAAAGCCTGCGGCCTCCAAACACTCCACCCGACCGTCCAGCTTGTTGATCGCCATATTCGCGCGGGCCACATCCACGGCAACCTGGTCGATATCGGACGCAATAATCAGCGCATCGGGCAAAACCCGCGCGGCCGCCAAGGCCAGCACGGCGGTCCCGCAGCCGATATCGGCGACGCGCGCGGGCGAAAACCCTTGGTCAATCAACCGGTCAAACGCGCGCAGACAGCCCAAGGTCGTGCCATGATGCCCGGTGCCAAAAGCCACCGTCGCCTCAATCTGCAAGGGCACGCGGCCAGGATCTGTCGGTACCTTGTCCGCGTCATGGCTGCCATAAACAAAGAACCGACCCGCTTCCACCGGGGTCAATTCGCGGCGCACATGCGCAACCCAATCCACCTCCGGCAGTTCCGACACGGCAAAGGCTTTCGCCTGAAACGCCACAGACAGCAATTCCAGCGTCACCAGATCGGGGGCCTCCAGAAAATAGGCGCCCACTTCCCACAGCCCGCTGTCATCCTCAATCTCGAACACGCCCACGCCGGTAGGCTCCGGCTCCATCCGCTCCATCGCTTGCGCAAGCGCTTCGGCCGCGTCTTGGCCTTCCAATGTGGTCAGGGCGGTATAGGTGGGCATTGCGAAACCTCCGGTAAAACTGCCAGCGGCCTAGACCCCGCTGCCGCCAGCGTCAAGCCGCCAGCGCTTTTGCCGGATCACGCGCAGCATTGCGCTTGGTAAAGATCGTCTCATTGCCGTCGTCTGGCTCATCAGGGACCAGCAGCGCAAGCAGCATCGAAATCAGCGCCATGGCGGCGGCCAGCGTAAACACCGCCTTGGGCGAAATGATCCACAAATATCCCAATCCTGCTGGCAAAAACACCGCCGCGATATGGTTGATGGTAAAGGCGACGGCGGCGGTAGGCGCAATATCGGCAGGGTCCGCGATTTTCTGGAAATAGGTCTTGATCGCAAAGGCCATCGAGAAAAACATGTGGTTCAGCACATAAAGGCCTGCCGCCACATGCCAGGACCATTCGTAAACATAAAGCATCCCATAGCCGATAAACACCGCCGTCAGCCCACCATATTCCACCACCAGCATCCGCCGCTCGCCGAACCGGGCAATCCAGCGTCCGATCGTCGGCGCGATCAGCATGTTGATCAGATAAGTTACCATGAACAAAGCGGTCAGCGCGCGCACATCCATGCCATAGCGTTCCACCATCATGAACGCCGCAAACACCACGAAAATCTGGCGCCGTGCGCCCGACATGAACTGCATCAGGTAATACAGCCAATAGCGCCGCCGCAGCACCATGGATTTGTTTTGCGGATTGGGGGCAGCAAATTGCGGGAAGGCGAGCGCACAATAAACCGCAATCGCAATGGTAATCAGCCCTGCCACCATGAACACGGTGTTATAAGACAGCTCCAGCCAATGCCAGGTCACCACGATCAGCCCATATGCGACCAGCGACGCCCCCGCCCCCACCGCCGCTATCTTGCCAATCACCTGCGGCGCGATCTTCTTGTCGATCCATTGCAATTGCAGGCTTTGATTCACAGTCTCAAAGTAATAAAACCCGATGGAGGATAGAACCGTCACCACCAGCAACCCGCCAAAGCTGGGGAATTGCGCGGTGACTGCCGTGGCCACCCCCAGCAAGATCAGCGCAACAATTGCCAAAACCTGCTCACGCATCACCAGCAACACGGCGATCACGCCAATCGCCAGAAACCCCGGAATCTCGCGCACCGTGTGCAGCCAACCTATCTCGACCCCGGTAAACCCTGCCGCCTCAATCACGAAGTTGTTCAGCAGTGCCGACCAGGTGGCGAAGGATATCGGCAACGCCGCCGCCATCAGGTACAGCAAAAACAAGGGTTGCCGCCAGAATGGCAGTCCAACAGTACCGGCAAGGGGCATTGTGCGCAGGGTCATATGCCAAGCCTTACGCCTGTTTTTCGGGCCAATCCACTGGCAAATTGTACCAATCTGATCTGCATCAAAGCGCATACATTCCATCCCAGCCATACGATCCTTGAACAAGGAGGCGTTGATGGACCTGATCCCCCTGATTGACCGCATCGGCGAAGGCCCCACGGCTGCGCTTTTCGGCCTTGTCACCGGCCTCATTTTTGGTGTCGCAGCCCAACGCTCGCGGTTCTGCCTGCGCGCGGCCACCGTGGAATTTGCCCGCGGCCATCTTGGCCCCCGTATGGCCGTCTGGCTTCTCACCTTCTCCACCGCCCTTGTCTGGGTGCAGGGCGCGCACTATTTCGGCCTGTTCAACGCTGAAAACGCCCGCATGATGGCCGTTGCCGGGTCATGGTCGGGTGCTGTCATCGGCGGGCTGATATTTGGCGTCGGGATGGTGCTGGCGCGCGGTTGTTCGGGTCGCCTGCTCGTTCTCGCCGCAAGCGGCAACCTTCGCTCCATCGTCACCGGCCTCATCTTTGCCGTCACCGCACAGATGTCGCTGCACGGCTGGCTCGCCCCCTTGCGCGACAGCCTCGCCCGCATCTGGACAACCACAGGTGGCCGCAACATGGACCTGCTCGCAGCCCTCCACCTGCCCCAAACCAGCGGCCTCGCCTTGGGGATCGTCCTCGCCGCCCTCGCCCTCACCGTCTCGCTCAAAAACCAGATCTCCGCGCGCACCCTCATCTTCGCCTCCGGCGTCGGCTTTGCTGTCGCCACAGGCTGGGTCCTCACCTTCGCCCTTGCGCAAGTCGCGTTCGAGCCTGTCTCCATCACCTCCGCCACCTTTTCCGGCCCCTCCGCCAACACGCTGATGTTCTTCCTCACCCCCGCCGCGGTGCTGGAATTTGACATAGGCCTCATCCCCGGCGTGTTCATCGGCGCGTTCCTTTCCGCGCTTGCGGCCCGAGAGTTCAAGTTCGAAGGGTTTGAGGACGCAGGCAACATGCGCCGCGCCATGATCGGCGCCGTGCTGATGGGCTTTGGCGCGATGCTTGCGGGCGGTTGTGCCATTGGCGCGGGCGTCACGGGCGGTTCCATCTTTGCAGGCACCGCTTGGCTTGCCCTGTTTTGCATGTGGATCGGTGCGATGGTCACCGATTTCGCCCTCGATCAAACGGTGCAACCCGCAACGGCTTGAAACCCCGCGCGCGCCATCGCATGATGCCCCAAACTAGGGGGATAATTCATGAAGGTCATCGTGATGGGGGCCGGCGTGATCGGCGTCACCACCGCCTATTACCTCGCCAAACAAGGCGCCGAGGTGACCGTGCTGGACCGCCAGCAAGGCCCCGGCATGGAAACCTCCTACGCCAACGCAGGCGAACTCAGCTACGGCATGACCTCCCCCTGGGCTGCGCCGGGCATCCCCATGAAGGCCTTGAAATGGATGTTCATGAAACGCCGCCCCCTGTTCATCTGGCCCCTCATCAGCCCGACCATGTGGAAATGGGGCTATGACATGGTGCGCAACTGCAACGAGGAAAAATACCGCATCAACAAGGGCCGCATGGTCCGCATTTCCAATTACTCCCGCGACGTGATGCCCGACCTCATTGCGGAAACCGGAATCGAATACGACGGCCGCGACATGGGCACACTGCAACTGTTTCGCACCGAAAAACAACTCGCAGGCTCCAAGGCCGATCAGGACATCCTGTCCGAATACGACAGCCCGTTCAAGGTGCTGACCCCCGAAGGCTGCATCGCGGTCGAACCCGCCCTCGCCGAAGTTCGCAACAAATTCGTCGGCGGGTTGCGCCTCACCGCAGACCGCACCGGCGATTGCCAGATCTTCACCACCAAGCTGGCAGAAAAATGTGCCGAAATGGGGGTGGAGTTTCATTACGGCCAATCCATCCGCGAAATCACCGTGGAAAATGGCCGCGTCGCAGGGATTGAGACCGAAATCGCAGGCCGCATTACCGGCGACGCCTATGTCTGCGCTCTTGGCAGCTTTGCCGCGGGCCTCCTGAAACCCGCAGGCATCCGCCTGCCCGTCTACCCGGTCAAAGGCTACTCCGTCACCCTGCCCGTCACCGACGACACGCTTGCGCCCCAATCCACCATCATGGACGAAACCCACAAGGTCGCCATAACCCGGCTGGGCGACCGCATCCGCGTGGCTGGCACCGCCGAGATTGCAGGCTACTCCAACCGCCTCGGCCCCCACGCCACCAACACGGTGCGCCACGTCATCAACGACCTGTTCCCGCGCGGCGGCGACCTAGCACGCGCCGAAGGCTGGACCGGCCTGCGCCCCATGACCCCCGACGGCACCCCGGTCCTCGGCGCCTCCAGCTACGACAACCTGTTCCTGAACACTGGGCATGGCACCTTGGGCTGGACCATGGCATGCGGCTCAGGCCGCGCGGTGGCCGATGTAGTGCTGGGCAAGGTGCCCGAGATATCGTTTGAGGGGCTGACGGTGGAGCGGTATGCGTGAGGGGGTGCTATCGTTTTATTTCTGCTATTTCAGGGCAGCGCTAAAACTAGCCTTCAACTTCTGAGCATTGGATTTCACTTCGGCCCCCAGTTCGCCATACCGCTTTTCATATTTCTTGATCAACCCGGCAACTTTCTTCTGGCTGGCCGCTGTTACTTTTGGATTGTTCTTAATTGCCCTCAGCTCTGTTTGTAACATCACCTTGTAACGCTCCAAAAGCCTAAACCGTTTTGATGCGCCTTCCCAAATCTGAACCTCACCTTCCAAATTCTGCGCATATTTATCAGAAACAAGGTTCCAAACCTTGCGCCGGTCCGCTTTAGGCAGCAAAGCCCAGTCATCGCTCGCAAGGGCTTCGACGCAAGAAAGCATATCGGAATATTTCTTTGGATGCCCGGCATTCGCACCAGTGGCCTCTATGAGCATCGGAAGGGATGAACGAAGTCGCTTCAATACATCATTGATGGTGTCAAGGGTAACTAATCCCTCATACTCTTTGGCGTCTTTTTCTGCCTTCTCAATGATTTTCCACATTGGAATCGCCTCGGGCTCCGCCTGAAGGTTTTTCTTCATCTTCGTCAAATTAGTTTTGCCAAATCCAGCGTAAATAACGCCCCTATTTGGAATTGGAAAAATTGATTTTCCATTATCTTTCAGCCATTGCATGAAGGTTTTTAGGTTCTTAAGTTGCCGATCTTCATCCGTTTCTTTTTTTGCCAATTTAATTCAACCTTGGAATAATTCATATGTGGTTGGGATAGAGGCCATAAAGCCAAAGAATCTCAAAATTCCATCTGCTCTCGCAACAGGGTGCCATGGTTCTGAATTTCTGACAATGCCGAATTCAAGCCGCAGCAAAGAGGCATGATTGGTCAAGCAAGTGTAGGGTGCGCATTCATTGCGCACCACCCAACCACCCGTAGGTTGGGGTTCACCCCGACTCCCCTCTAAACAAAAAAAACCACCCCACCAAACCGCCATCCAAACCTTAAAATCCCCTTAACAACAAACCCAAAACCCAACAATCCCAATCCCTTACCCACCGCATCGCACGCGATCCCGCCCCCCAAATCGCACCGCCCCTCACAAAAAACTCTGCGGATCAATATCCACCGCCAGCCGCACATTGTTCGGCAACCTCACCTGCTCCACCCACGCCGATATCGCCGCCTGCAACCCCGCTCCCTTGTCCGCCTTCACCAGCAACCGCACCCGGTGCCGCCCCCGAACCCGCGCGATCGGGGCGGGGGCTGGCCCGAAAACCTGCGCCCCAATCGCCCGCAGCGGCCCGTCGCGGCGCGCGAGTTCCGCCCCCACCTCAAACACCGGCGCAACCTCCGGCCCCGACAGGATTATCCCTGCCATGCGCCCGTAAGGCGGCACCCCGGCCTGCCTCCGCTCGTCTGCCTCCGCCCGCCAAAACGCCTCCTCATCCCCACCCAAAATCGCACGAATAACCGGATGCTCCGGCTGAAAGGTCTGCATCATCGCAACCCCGGGGCGTTCGGCCCGCCCCGCCCGGCCCGCCACCTGCCGCATCAATTGAAACGTCCGCTCCGCCGCCCGCAAATCTGATCCCGTGAGGCCCAAATCCGCATCAATCACCCCCACCAGCGTCAGCAACGGGAAATTATGCCCCTTCGCCACAATCTGCGTGCCAATAATAATATCCGCCGCCCCGGCCGCAATCGCCTCAATCTGCACCTTCAAGGCCCGCGCGGACCCGAACAAATCCGACGACAGCACCGCAACCCGCGCGTCCGGAAACAGCGCCACCACCTCCTCCGCCAGCCGCTCCACCCCCGGCCCCACGGGTGCCATTTTCCCGGCAACCCCACACGAAGGGCATACCTCCGGCATCGGCCGCGTCGCCCCGCATTGGTGGCACATCAGCCGGTTCAAGAACCGATGCTCCACCATGCGGGCGTCACAATCCGTGCAGCCCACCTGCTCGCCACACGCCCGGCACAGTGTGACTGGCGCATAGCCCCGCCGATTCAAAAAGATCAGCGACTGCTCCCCCGCCGCCACCCGCGCCTTCACCTCCCCTTCCAGCGTTGGGGAAATCCATCGCGCCTGCGGCAACTTTTCCGCCCGCATATCAATCGCGCGCATGTCCGGCATCTCCGCCGCCCCAAACCGCGCGCCCAAATCCAGCCGCCCGTATTTTCCCGTTGCCGCGTTCACCCAAGACTCCAAACTTGGCGTGGCCGAGGCCAACACAATCGCCGCCCCGCAAATCGCCGCGCGCAGCACCGCCATATCGCGGGCGTTGTAAATCACGCCTTCCTCTTGCTTGTAGGAGCTGTCGTGCTCCTCATCGACCACGATCAACCCCAAATCCTGGAACGGCAAGAACAGCGCTGACCGCGCCCCCGCCACGAACTGCGCGTCCCCATTCGCCGCCATCCGCCACAGGCGGCGGCGTTCGGTCATGGTCACGCCCGAATGCCATTCCGCCGGGCGCGCGCCAAACCGCGCTTCCACCCGCGTTAGAAATTCCGATGTCAGCGCGATCTCCGGCAGCAACACCAAGGCCTGCCGCCCGGCCCGCAAACACTCCGCCACCGCCTCCAGATAGACCTCGGTCTTGCCCGACCCGGTGACACCTTTCAACAAGGTCGCCGAAAACCCGCCCATCGCCACGGATGCGACCAGCGCATCCCCCGCGCCAATCTGGTCCCCCGCCAGCCGCACGATCATCGCGTCCGGGTCCAAGCGCGGATAGGGCAAATCACGCGGTGCATCCTCTTCCAGCACCACGCCGGATTTCACCAACCCCTTGATCACCGAGGCCGTCACTCCCGCTTGTTCAGCCAACTCCGATAGGGTGAAGGACAACCCACCATAGTCGTGCAACACCTCCAACACCTTGGCCCGCGCATCGGTCGCCCGCGCCGGATCGCCCGACCCAAGCCGGTACACCCGCCGGGTCGAGGGCGGGCTGTCTAGCCCCGGCGCGCGGGTCGCAAGCCGCAGCATGGCGGACAAAGGCGTCAGGGTATAATCGGCGGCGCGGATCAGGAAACTGCGCATCTCGTCACGCATCGGCGGCACATCCAGCACGCGGGTTACGGCGCGCAGTTTGGCCGGATCAATCCCACCAACACCCGCCCCCCAGACCACGCCCAAAATCTTGCGCGGGCCCAGCGGCACCTCCACAAAATCACCAAGGCCGCAGCCACCTTCGGGCGCGCGGTAATCCAGCACGGGGCCAAGGCTGCGCCCGAAACTCTCGGTCACGGCCACGCCGATCACCTCACCCGCTTGCCACAGCTCCACCGTCACGCCTTGCCCTTTCGCCGCACGCCTCTTTGCGCTAATACACCCGCAACCCCCGCTGTAACACCCAAAGGACACCTGCCATGAAATTCTTTGTCGATACCGCCGATGTGGATGCAATCCGCGAGCTTCATGATCTGGGCATGGTGGATGGTGTCACCACCAACCCATCCCTGATCTTGAAATCCGGGCGTGATATTCTGGAAGTCACCAAAGAGATTTGCGAGATCGTGAGCGGTCCCGTGTCTGCCGAGGTTGTCGCCCTGACGGCGGATGAAATGATCGCCGAAGGCCGCAAACTGGCGGAAATTGCCCCCAATATCGCGGTCAAGGTGCCGCTGACCTGGGACGGGCTGAAAACCTGCAAGGTGCTGTCGGGCGAAGGCCATATGGTCAACGTCACCCTGTGCTTTTCCGCCAATCAAGCGCTGATCGCGGCCAAGGCGGGGGCCACCTTCATCAGCCCGTTCATCGGTCGCTTGGACGATATCAACCTTGATGGGCTGGACCTGATCGCCGATATCCGCACCATTTATGACAATTACGGGTTCGAGACGCAAATCCTTGCGGCTTCCATCCGCACGGCCAACCATGTCACCCAATGCGCCCTGATCGGGGCCGATGTGATGACCGCACCGCCAAGCGTTATCAAAGGGTTGGCCAGCCATATCCTGACCGACAAGGGGTTGGACCAGTTCATGAAGGATTGGGCCAAGACCGGCCAGAAAATTATCTGAGCCAACGCGAATGCAAAAGGCCGGGGGCGCGTTCCCCGGCCTTTTGCATGGCAGATTTGCCCCAATCCGCCCACAAACTGCCGCCTTTTGCAAAAAACGCAAGGATTTCCCAGGCCGCCCTGATACAAAATCGCAAAACCAACAAGGCAACAGTATGATTGAACAGGACATGCGCGACCGTATCCTTGCGGCGCCGGAAACGCTTTTAGACGATCAAGACGTGATGCGCGCGCTGATTTCGGCGAATGAACGCGCCATGGGCACCAACATCGTAGACCTGCGCGGCATCGCAATGGAGCGGCTGGAAACCCGCCTCGACCGGCTGGAGGATACCCACCGTTCGGTCATAGCGGCAGCTTATGAAAACCTTGCGGGCACTAACCAGGTTCACCGCGCCATCTTGCAAATGCTGGACCCTTTGACGTTTGAGGAGTTTTTGCAGACCGTTGGGAATGAGGTGATGCAAACCCTGCGCGTCGATTGTTCGCGGCTGGTTTTGGAATCGGTGCAAAGCACCGAGGACCCGGCTCTGCGCAAACTGGGGGAGGTGCTGTATGTGGCCGAACCCGGCTTCATCGCCGATTATATCGCGGGCGGGCGCAATGTTTCGCTGCGCCCCGTAACTCTGCGCCAAGTGGTCCCGGCGTCCGACGCACTTTACGGCGAACGCGCGGGCTGGATCGGGTCCGAGGCGCTGCTGCGGCTGGATTTCGGCAAGGGGCGCTTGCCCGGCATGCTGGTGTTCGGGGCTGAAGATCCGCATCAGTTCAAACCCACCCAAGGCACCGATTTGCTGGCGTTTTTTGCGGGCGTGTTTGAACGCACGATGCGCCGCTGGCTGTCATGACGCTTGCCATCTCGCCCGCCGCCCGGTCTGCTTTAGCCGACTGGCTGGCGCATCTGCGCGCGCTGGACGGGGCGGCGGACAATACGCTGAAAGCCTATACCACGGATATTTCAGGTTTTTTGTCGTTTCTGGCCGGGCATCGCGGCGGCGCAGAAGGGCTGCGCGGCATCGTGACCTTGCCGCAAACCGATATGCGCGCCTGGATGGCACATGAGCGTGGGCGCGGCGTTGGGGCGCGATCCTTGGCCCGGGCCCTGTCGGCGGTGAAGGGGTTTACGGCCTGGCTTGCCGACCGTGAGGGGCTGGATGCGACCGCAGCCCTTTCCACCCGCGCGCCCAAATTCCGGCGCAAACTGCCGCGCCCTTTGGCGGTGGATGCAGCGTTGGAAGTGTTGCAAACCGTAGGCGACAGCGCGCGAGAGGACTGGATTGCGGCGCGCGATACTGCCGTTGTCACCTTGCTTTATGGCTGCGGGCTGCGGATATCGGAAGCGTTGGGTTTGACCGGTGCCGCCCACCCTTTGCCAGACGTGCTGCGCATCACTGGCAAGGGGGGTAAACAGCGGCTGGTGCCGGTGCTGCCCGCCGCCAGAAAGGCGGTTGCGGCTTACGCAAGCCTTTGTCCCTACGACATTTCCCCCAATGCTCCCTTGTTTGTGGGCGCACGCGGTGGCCCCCTGAACCCCCGCCTGATTTCATCCGCGATGGAGCGGGTTCGCGCCCAGCTTGGGCTGCCCGCGACTGCCACCCCCCATGCGCTGCGCCACTCTTTCGCGACGCATCTTCTAAGCGCGGGGGGCGATCTGCGCACCATTCAAGAACTGCTGGGCCACGCATCACTTTCCACCACCCAAGCCTATACAGCGGTTGATACTGCCCGCCTGATGGAAGTATACGCAAAGGCAAACCCGCGCGCGTGACCATCCAACCCTTGGGACCAAAAACCGCTATGACATTGAAAATCAAAGCCCTTTTGGTGCATCTCTTTACCGCAACAGGTGCTGTTCTGGCCATGCTGGCCATGCTGGCCGCCGTCGATGAAAACTGGAGCCTGATGTTTTGGTGGCTGGTCGTCGCCTTGGTGGTGGACGGGATCGACGGGCCATTGGCGCGCAAATACAACGTGAAAACCAACTTTCCCACCTATGACGGCGAAACGCTGGACCTTATCATCGACTACCTGACCTATGTGTTCATCCCGGCCTTTGCGCTGTTTCGATCCGACCTGCTGCCCGATTGGACCGGCTGGATCATCATCATCGTCATCACCTATGGATCGGCGTTATATTTCGTCGATACCCGCATGAAAACCAAGGACAATTCCTTTGCGGGCTTTCCTGCCTGCTGGAACATGTTCGTGCTGGTGATGTTCGCTTTGCAACCCGGATACTGGACCATTCTGGCCTTTGTGATCGCGCTGACCGTCGCGATGTTTACTAATCTGAAATTCATCCACCCCACCCGGACCGAGCGTTGGCACTGGGTATCGCTGCCCATGGCGCTGGGGTGGACGGTCTTTGCGGGCTGGGCCACCTGGGTGGATTTTTATGCCAACAGCTGGGCGCATTGGGGGCTGATCGTGACCTCGCTGTATTTGTGTTTCGCAGGCATCGCACAGCAAATCATCCCCGCACGGCAGGTTCGGTAAACAAAAAATCAAGACTCTGGGGTGTCTCTGGAAACCCGCCAGAAAAACCGGCCGGTGCGTATCAGATCAAAAATCCGCCAGCGCCTTCCAGTTTCAGCAAGGCGATCTTGGTTTCCACCCCTCCGGGGGCCGAAAACCCGCCCAGCGAAGTTGCCCCCAACACCCGGTGACAGGGGATCAGGATCGGGATCGGGTTTGCGCCGCAGGCTTGGCCCACGGCTTGCGGCGGGCGGCCAAGCGCGCGGGCCAGATCGCCGTAGGTCCGGGTTTCGCCGTAGGGAATATTCAGCATTGCACGGCGCATCTTTTCCTGAAACCCGGTGCCGAAATCCAGCGGCAGATCAAAGGCTGTCCGCTCCCCCGCGAAATATTCGCCCAATTGGCGGCACGCCTCGCGCAAAAGCGGTGTGGGGTCACTGCGACGTGCGGCCCAATCCAACCGGGTGATGATTCCGCCTTCCTCCACCAACGCAAAGGGGCCGTGGGGGGAATGGAACACGGCCTGGGGCATGGGGGACTTTCTGCATGTGGTAGCCCGCAAGGGCCGTTAATCGAACGTGTGACGCTTGGCAAAAACGACTTAAGCCTTGCCAGATATTCATATCCTGCGCCCTAAGTCTTGATTGGTCCTATGCCGTTTTGGGCAGGGGGAAAACCTGATCATAGGCCCAGTTGAAGACGAAGGCATAAACCAAATAAAACAAGACGAAGGCCACATCCATGACAAGCGCCTGCCACAACCCGATCCCCAAATAATACGCAATAAGGGGCAGAGTGACCAACAAAAGACCAGCTTCAAAGAGCAAGGCGTGGAAAATGCGCAGCAAAAGCGTCTTGTGAACACTGCCTTTCCAGCGCTTCATCGCCAAGTCGAAAAGCAGGTTGTAGACGTAGTTCCAAAAGGTAGCGATGGTCGCCGCAATGACAACGACCACACCGATATCTTTGGCATGTATGCCAAACCCCATGGACGCAAGCGGAACAACAAGTGCGATGCCGATAATTTCGAAGCTGATTGCGTGGCGAATACGGTCGCGAACGGATCGCATGATGTCCCTCATCTGATGGCCGGGTCGTCCCGGAACAGTTCCCTGATGGGGAGAGGTCGTCCTCATTCGCTGCCAATTTACAGAATTTTGAAGAGGTTTGTCCAGAGCGTGCCCGCGGGCCGCCACATTCATGTCTGCAGCCGCCGGGGCGAGGCAAAGGTTGCAGCGCACAACATATTTACCCCAGCAGATGACTATATTCAAAACCAAAACGCTATACCCAGCCAATCATTAGGCCCAGGCCACATCAAAAAACGAGGTGCAAGGCATTCCGCGCGCCAAGTGGCCGGGCGGATTTGTCCATGAAGCCCCGGCCCGGTGATCAGGTAGCAAAAAATGCA
>Ga0105051_10004242_pt1 | contig 16713 bp, 11 predicted proteins | sample FRY02_FD_78383 | JGI IMG/M metagenome (GOLD analysis project Ga0105051, IMG submission 78383) | Freshwater microbial communities from Lake Fryxell liftoff mats and glacier meltwater in Antarctica - FRY-02 (megahit assembly) | ecosystem: Environmental > Aquatic > Freshwater > Ice > Glacier... | reverse complement strand
CGATAGCGCGCCAATGGTGCGGGCAGGCTCGATGAACGTTGCGCCGCCGAGACTGCTAATTGGACTCCCATTGGACGCAGGAGAAGATGACTAAAAAAATACCCCATTCTGGACAGATGCCGCTAAAATCCGAGAAGAACCTCTAATTGCAGCCTGCATCCAGGCCGCCGCTTCGGTATCGACGAAGGCAAGGATCGGTCAATGATCGTTGAGAGGCTTCGCCAGGGTCAGCCCTTGAGAGGCTTCGCCAGGGTCAGCCCTTGTGTTTAGTGTTGAGGGGGGCTAACCAGACAAGCGTCAGTGTTTTTCGTCTCGTGCTTGGCACATCGATGTACCGCCCGCAAATAACCTTGCCGAACGTTTACCCTCCAACTTCAATACGAAGTCGGAATAAAGCACGAGAAGCAAATAAACGGCTTCGGTGTCCGTCCCGAAATCAGCGGCGATTGGAAAGCTGCCGGGTTTAGAAATCAGCGGCGATCAGACCGTGTTCCGCTAAACGCACCATAAGTTTAACGATCTCGATCGGCTTCGACGCACCGAGCTCTTTCATGATCCGGTTGCGACGGTTTTCAATTGTTCGCGTGGTGCATCCGAGTAACTCCGCCATGACTCGTTGCGAGTGCCCGGCCGCCATCAAACAGCAAAGCGCACGATCATCGGAATCCAACGATTCGTATTTTTGAGCAAGCGACGCGAGTCTTTCGGCCGTCGGTGGAAGCGGCCGCTCGACGATTTCAATGATCCGCGTGATCCCGAGAATTGATAATTCGCGGCGGTTAGGAGTGATCCATCGCTTGTGGGTTTTCACGTGATACGAAATTCCGCCGGGGCCCACCGAGACGTGCTCGAATTCGACGGTGCGACCGCTGCTTATCAACAGCTCATCGCTTTTCAGAGCAACACCCATCGTTGCTTGATCAAGAAATCCATCACTCAAGGTTCCGGTAACGCTGTGCGAAACGGCATAAAAGTGTTGATAGGCACTATTCGCGTATGCAATACTACGCGAACGGCGTTTAATAAAAACGCAATCTACGAACTCATCGATTAACGGATTTCCAGCGTCCGATGATAACGCCCAGTTTTCCACCGATCTTGAGATGAACTGTACCGCCACAGAGAAATCATTCTCACAAGCGGGTATTGAATAACCTGCCATGCTCGCCCCTAGAGTTCACCACAGCGATGCAAATTCCCTGCATCGAGCAGCCTTCAGTCAGACAGTTACACGAATTCTTCGTTGAAAACGGGGCTAGCAGACCGTTCAGAATGGGGCACAATTCTGAACGGTCCGCGTCACCACATTGTTTCTCAGCAAATCAACAGAACGAAGGGGCAGTTCATTCTGTCGATATCTCCAAACTTAACCACTGCCACCGAGTTAACTCGCAGGCGGCGGTATCGAAGAACCGAGAAACGACTCTGCCGTTGGGCAACCGCAGAGTATCAACCTTTCTACGAAACAGTATTTCGTCATTACGAAAGCCTGGCTCGTCTCTTTTTTACATTATTAACACAACTGACGTCGTCGATTCGCACGGAACTCGATCATGCCAATGACGCCAAACGTCGCGTTAAAACCCCCGTAGCGAAACGAATAATTTACCTGTTGTCAACTAAGGAATCAGCTACAACCCATGCTATTGCCACAATTGTGACAGAGGTAGCAATTCCCATTGCGGACGGTGATGGCTCCGCAGTTATCACAGCTGGGAGCATCACTTTGAAACCGAGCGAATTGATCTGCCGGCCCATTGAGTACCGATAATCGGTCGGAATCATTAATTGAAAATAGTTTCGTTTGATCGAAACCGTTGATCGCTTCGCTCTCGAAGGTAGCCGCCGGCTTACCGTTGGTGAGAGGTTCCATTTCAGCCACCGCAGGGCCATTTCCCACGGAGGTTTTCATGCCGCTGCCCGCTTTACCGAACTCGGGGTGACCGGCGAGGAATGTTAATCCCAGCCAGCGAGCGATGTAGTCAACAACGCTCTTGGCAATGCGGATATCTTTGTTAGTTGTATGGCCCATCGGTTCAAACCGGGTATGGCTGAACTTGTTGACCAGTACTTCCAGCGGCACTCCGTATTGCAACGCGATCGAGAGCGAGGTACCGAAACTGTCCATGATTCCGCCGATGGTGCTTCCTTCCTTTGCCATCGTGATGAAGATTTCACCAGGACGTCCGTCTGGATAAAGCCCCACGCACAAGTAGCCTTCATGACCGGCGATGCTGAACTTGTGAGTGATACTTTGGCGGGTATCTTCGAGGCGTTCGCGTCGCGGCTTGTAGACGATCTTCTCAACCGTCTTCGTGATAGTTTCGACCGCGGCGCCCGACGACGACTTGGACGAATCTTCTCGCTTTGTATTTAGCGGTTGGGATTGCTTCGAACCATCTCGATAAATCGCGATTGCCTTTAAGCCCAATTCCCAGCCCCAGAAGTACGCGTCCGAAATATCTTTCGGCGTCACGTCGCTCGGCATATTGACCGTCTTGCTAATCGCTCCGGACAGGAACGGTTGAGCGGCGGCCATCATCGTGACGTGAGCTTGCCAAGGAATGCTGCGTACTCCGTTGGCTGCTTTGAAGGCACAATCAAAGACAGGCAAATGCTGGTCCTGCAGTCCAGGTGCCCCTTCAATCGTATCGTTATCATTAATGAACTTCACGATCGACTCGACCTGCGGTTCGTCATAACCGAGTTTTCGCAGACCACCCGCGACGGTGTTGTTGACGATCTTCAGCATCCCGCCACCGGCGAGTTGCTTGTACTTCACCAACGCGATATCTGGCTCGATACCCGTCGTGTCGCAATCCATCATGAAGCTGATCGTTCCGGTTGGTGCGAGCACCGTCACTTGCGCATTTCGGAACCCATGACGGGCTCCGATCTCCAGAACGCCTTCCCACAAATCGCGAGCCGCGTCCTTCAATTCCTTCGGACCTTCGTCGGCGATCTTCTCGACCGCGTTGCGATGCATTTGCATGACACCCAGCATTGATACTTCGTTTTCGGCATAGCCGTCAAACGCGCCAACGACCGCCGCCATTTCAGCACTGACGTAATTCGCGGTGCCGTGCATGATCGAGGTGATCGAGCCGCACATGCTGCGAGCGCCGTCGGAATCGTAAGGCAACCCAGCGGTCATGATGAAGCTGCCGAGGTTCGAGTAACCCAAGCCAAGCGGACGGAACCGGTGGCTGTTTTCCGCGATGTCCGCGGTTGGATAACTTGCGTGATCGACGAGGATTTCTTGAGCGATCAAAAACACTCGGCAAGCCGCTTGATAACGCTTGTGATCAAACACGCCATCGGCTTTGACGAACTTCATCAAGTTCACCGACGCCAAGTTGCAAGCCGTGTCATCCAAGAACATATATTCGCTGCAAGGATTACTCGCATTAATACGGCCACTCGCCGGGCACGTGTGCCACTTGTTGATCGTCGTGTCATACTGCACGCCCGGATCGCCACAGTGCCATGCGCACTCCGCCATCCGACCGAGCAATTCACGCGAGTCGTAATCAGGAGGTGCACCCGATGCTTTGTCGCTTACCCAACGCGTCTGCCAACGTCGACCGTCGCGAACCGCTTCCATAAACGGATCGGTTAGGCGGACCGACAAGTTTGCGTTCTGGAAACAAACGCTGCTGTACGCTTCGCCGTTGAAGTTCGATTCATAACCTTCGCGAATCAGTGCGTGAGCCTTCTTTTCTTCGCTCCACTTACACTCGATGAACTCAAGAATATCTGGATGCCAGACTTTGAGTGATTGCATCTTCGCGGCGCGGCGGGTCTTGCCGCCACTTTTCACGACGCCAGCGATGGAGTCATAAACCTTCATGAACGACAACGGACCGCTTGGCGTTCCGCCACCGGAAAGCTTTTCGCGTTGGCTGCGGATGGTCGACAAGTCCGTGCCCGTGCCGCTGCCGAATTTGAACAACATCGCTTCGGCGCAAGCCAAACGCATGATGTCTTCCATGTTGTCCGCGACGTGCTGGATAAAACACGCCGAACCCTGAGGATACTCGTACGGGTTATCGGGCTGAGCAACTTGGCCACTGGTTCGATCCCAGCGCCAGTTGCACTTCGCACCCTGGACGCCGTATTGGTGATACAAACCGACGTTGAACCAAACCGGGCTGTTAAACGAACCGTGCTGATGCAAGCACAACCAGGTGAGGTCTCGATAGAAACGCTCACCGTCTTCAGGCGTATCGAAATAGCCGTCGCCCAAGCCCCAGTCGGCAATCGTTCGAGTTACGCGGTGGATCAGTTGCCGAACGCTTCGCTCTCGCTCGTCCGTGTTTCGTGGGTCACCGTAAAAATACTTGCTGACTACCACGTTCGCGGCAAGCTGCGTCCAAGTCGCTGGGATCTCACAATCTTTTTGCTCGAACAACGCCTTGCCGCTTTCGTCCTTGATCGCCGCACTTCGCAGTTCCCACTGGACGGTTTCAAAGGGACTCGCACCGTCCTCGGGACAGAATCTCGCGTCGATGCGGAGACCTGAAGAACCGACGCGCTGTGAATCATCAAAACGATCCCGAGCGTATTCGATGCCGTGCAATTGCTCGACGGCTTGGGTTGAGGTGGGGGGAACAAAGGCTGAAGCAGAAACGACAGTGGCCATGGTAGCGAAGACTCCTTGGTATCATCCGTGGTCGTTCCCTCCGCCTGCGCGATCCGCACTCCGTGCGTCGCGCTGGGAACGACATAAGATCAGAACAGAAAATGTGTACAAACGTCGATCACCCCGCCGTCGGTCCCACCGGCCCGAAAGTCCTGTAAAATGTGTTTCAGCACTGAACAAAAGTCGAGTGAACTGAATAAAAACACTATGGGTAGTGGCTAGTGGCATTTGCAAGCACTAGATGTGGCGATTTGTGAAGTCTATCGTTTGCCATGCGTATGTCAATAAAGACTTTTCAAAGTTGATAAGTTGATGACGTGCTAAGGGGTTACGATTCTAGGAGCCGGAAATTTTCTCGACCATTTGGAACTGGGCTGAGGAAACGAGACGACTTGAGCGGCGTGAAGAGACGTGGGCAAGAAGCACCCGCGGTCGCTGGACTGAACGGCCGTTGGGTTGGGATTTGGCCGCTAAATTTATAGAACCGGCAGCGACAACCCCCATCTTCTCTTGCCCCATAGCCCAGGTGGAGAAGAGAGCGCTAACCGGCTGACTTTATGCTGGCCCTGATTCAACTGCGGAGACTCAAAACGTCTTTTCGCCCCACAACTTGAGCAGCTCAATCGCGTGCTCGGAGGCTTCGAGCATCTCGTCGAGACATGCAAATTCCAGCACTGAGTGAATGTTGTGCTGGCCGCTGGAAAGATTCGGCGTCGGCAAGCCTTTCTCGGTCAATTGTGAGCCGTCGGTGCCGCCACGAACGATCGCTCGAACGCAGGGGCGACCGAGATTCACAAACGCTTGCTCGGCCAATTCGACCACATCGGGGAGTCGCTTGAGCCCCTCCGCCAAATTGCGATATTGCCGGCGTCGTGTGCAATCGACCGTCAATCCTGGCGAACGCTTGGCAGCTTCGTCCGCGGTGCTGCACACGACGGCCGCGAATTTATCTAATTGCGACTCATCGAACGAACGCAAAAGCATGTCAACTTCGCACTTCCCGACTCCTCCGCGGATGTCGTGAACGTGGATAAAGCCCTCACGATCCGCCGTCGTTTCGGGGGTTCGCTCACTTCGCGGAAGCGAATCGACAAAATCACACGCCGCGCGAACCGCATTGATCATCTGGCCCTTCGCAATGGCGGGATGGATGTTGCGACCGGTAAAGGTGACTCGCATTGCGTCGGCGGAAAAGGTTTCGACATCGAGCATGCCTGAGCCGCCGCCATCGATCGTGTAGGCGGCATGGGCGCCCAGTTTTTCCAAATCAATCCGGTCGGTTCCACGTCCGATCTCTTCGTCGCAGGTAAATAGCACTCGCAAATTGCCGTGGGGAAGATACGGTCGTTCGATCAGGTGATGAGCGATTTCCATGATGATCGCGACTCCGGCCTTATCATCCCCACCCAACAGAGTCGTACCGTCGGTTGTCACGAGCGTCTTGCCAACGAGCGACGAGAGCGTGGGCGAGTTCGCCGACGTCATCACCTGGCCGCTGGAAAGTCTGAGGTCGCCGCCAACGTAGCAATCCACCACCTCGGGCTTCACGTGCTCACCCGGAGCTTCCGGCGAGGTGTCAAGATGCGCGATCAGCGCGATTGTGGGTGACGCGGTCCCGGTCGTTCCTGGAATTGTGGCCCAAACCAAGCCGCTCTCATCCTGATGAGCATTGTCCGCCCCCATATCAATCAATTCGCGAAGTAACATGCGTCCGAGTTCCCATTGGCCCGAAGAGCTAGGGTAGATTGTCGCCGCCGGATTCGCTGACGTGCCGACTTGGACATAACGCAAGAAGCGGTCAAGAAGTCGAGATTGATTGATCAAGGGAATCAATGCGTTAGAGGGCATGAGGATGTTTGATTTTGTCACTACACTATATCGCGTCCGCGTAAAATTTCGTGCTGGCACCCCCACTTGGTAAACGACTCCCCATGGACCCTGTCGCTCATTTGATTTTCGACATCGAAACCGTTGCTGACGGGGAATTGATCGCGGCGTCGAAGTATCCCACCGAACCGGCGATGACGCCGATTGAAGCGATCGCGAGATTTCAGGAAGAACTGGTCGAACAAAGCGGCAAGACGTTTGTGCCCTACACGTATCAGATTCCCGCCGCGATCGTGATCGCGAAGCTGGACAAAAACTATGATCTGATTGACCTCGTTTCACTCGACGAACCTGAGTTCCGGCCTCACGTGATGACCGAGCATTTTTGGCGCGGTTGGGAATCGTATGGACGGCCGCAGTGGATCACGTTCAACGGTCGCGGCTTTGATTTGCCCGTGATGGAATTGGCCGCGTTTCGATACGGATTATCCGTCCCCAATTGGTTTAAGAACGATTCCAATTCGTACAGTCAGCCTCGCAATCGCTTCAATGTGACCTCGCATTTCGACTTGCAGGAATTCATCACCAATTCTGGAGCGACATGGTTTCGCGGTGGCCTCGACTTGCTCGCCCGCATGCTCGGCAAACCGGGAAAGATGGACGTTAAAGGCGAGCAGGTTCAGGAGATGTTTAATGAAGGACGGATGACCGAAATCAGTGACTATTGCCGCTGTGACGTGCTCGATACGTACTTCGTTTTCTTGCGCATGATGGTGATGCTTGGCCGGATCGATCGACAGCGCGAGTCGGAGATCGTGGCCAAGGCTCACGAGTGGTTGACGGAGCGACAGGTGTCTTGTGATGCGTATCGGGCCTACTTGGATCGCTGGCAAGAATGGAAGGATCCATGGACCGTGGTCGCCGAATAAAGGCCTGCGTTACATCATGTCTGAAGCTCCTATTATCTCCAGCCTGCAGAACGCAAGCGTTCGAAACGTCGTTCGGCTTCGTGATAATCGCCAACGCCAGCGTGAACATGTTGTCGTGGTTGACGGCATTCCTGAAATTCAACGAGCGATCGATTCAGCGTTAAAGCTGAAGTCGCTCTTTGTTGGCATCGATGCGAAACCAGAGACCGAAGCGTTGGCTCAGCGAGTGCGAGCGTGCGTCGTTCGCGTCTCCGATGCCGTGCTTCAAAAGATCGCGTTCGGTCAGCATCATCGGGATGCGGTCGCGTTGTTCGATGAACCCGCAAGACACTTGAGTGAGCTGAAGCTGAGCCAGACACCTCTTGTCGTGGTGCTTGATGGGATCGAAAAACCAGGCAACGTCGGCGCCATTTTTCGTTCCGCTGACGCCGTCGGTGCGGATGCCGTCGTGATCTGCGAAGGCGGTTGCGACCTGTACAATCCGAGCGTGATTCGAGCGAGCCTCGGAACCGTTTTCGTCGTGCCCGCAGCCCAAGCCAATCGTACCGAAACGCTCGCATGGCTAAAGGCGAACCAGATCAAAACCATCACCGCTCGCGTGGACGCAACCGCAAGTTACTGGGACATCGACTATCGCCAAGGCGCGGCCATCGTGATTGGCTCTGAATCGCACGGGCTAGGCGATGCATGGCAACGAACGCAGAGCGATTCAGGCGATTCGATTGCCGTTCGCATCCCCATGCAAGGTTCCGCAGACAGCCTCAACGCATCGGTTTCCGCGGCGCTACTGATGTTCGAAGCTCATCGCCAAAGAGCCTGAACTTGGATCAACAGCAACGCCAACGCGGCCCCTGGCTTTCATAGGCGAGCGACAGCTGAAAATATAACGGGAGGGCAGGCTCCCGCCGAATCTTATCGTGAGTGAGTTGTTTCGGCAGGAGCCTCAACCTCCCAGAATTCTCGTAGATTCTTTTTTGCCGCTCGCCTTAAGTTTTCACTGGTACGGTTCGCAGTTGAAGCTCATTCAGTTGCTTCGTGTCCACCAAGCCTGGCGCTTCGGTCATCATATCCGTCGCCTTTTGTGTCTTGGGGAAGGCGATCACTTCGCGGATATTGTCAAGTCCGCCAAGCAACATGACCCAGCGGTCCACACCCAATGCGATCCCGCCGTGCGGTGGTGCACCGAACTTCAATGCGTCGAGCAAGAAACCAAATCGGTCTCTGGCGGTCGCTTCATCGATACCGAGCAGGTCAAACACTTTCTGCTGCGACGCCGCGTCGTGAATTCGAATCGTTCCACCGCCCGCTTCGCTGCCGTTGATGACAAGGTCATACGCCTGCGCGTGGCATTGGGAAGGATCGGATTCAAGCAGGTGAAGCTCTTTTGCAAGGGGCGCCGTGAACGGATGGTGCATCGCGCTCCAGTGACCAGATTCCTCGTCCTTTTCGAACATCGGGAACTCGACGATCCAGGAACAATTCAGCGCATCAGGAGCATAAAGTTTCAATTCCGCGCCGAGGCGTTTGCGAAGCCCGGCGAGTCCTTTGCACGTCACGGTCCAAGAGTCGGCAAGGAAGAGCAGCAAGTCACCCGGGACCGCTGACATCGTCGCTTTGATCTGCTCAAGCTCCGCAGGTTGGAAATTCTTGCTCGTCGGACTCCACAAGCTGCCATCAGGATCGACGCGGAACCATGCGAGTCCCTTGGCACCGAAGTCGCGTTTGACGTACTCGGTCAACTCGTCAAGTCGGCGTCGCGAGAACTCTTCGGCTTTGCCTTCGACCTTGATCCCACGAACGAAACCGCCATCGTCGGCTGTGCCGCGGAACACGCGGAACTCGACCGTTTTGGCGATCTCGGTGATGTCGACGATTTCCATGCCGAAGCGAAGGTCCGGTTGATCGCTGCCATAACGCATCATGGCTTCATCGAACGTCATTCGCGGAAGCGGCAACGTGATCTCTTTGCCGAGGATCGATTTGGCGATGCGTTTCACCAATCCGTCGATAATGCCGATGATGTCTTCGGAATCGACGAACGACATTTCAAGGTCAAGCTGCGTGAATTCCGGTTGCCGGTCCGCTCGCAAATCTTCATCACGGAAGCATTTTGCGACTTGAACGTAGCGGTCGAACCCGGCGACCATCAGGATTTGTTTGTAGAGCTGCGGTGATTGTGGCAACGCATAAAAATGCCCCGGGTGAACGCGACTGGGCACCAGATAATCGCGAGCTCCTTCGGGAGTGCTGCGTCCCAGAATAGGAGTTTCGACATCGATAAAATCGTGCTCCGCGAAGTAATCTCGCATTTCCTTGATAATGCGGCTTCGCGTGATCAGCGACTTTTGCATCTGCGTGCGACGAAGGTCCAAGAAGCGATACTTCAGCCGTAAATCTTCATTGGGAAGGTCGGCTTGCGACGGCGTGAACGGTGGAGGAGCGGATGGGTTGAGGATTTCGACCTGGGAACAACGCAGCTCGATTTCGCCAGTCGCGATCTTGTCGTTGTTTTTACCGAGCAAACGGTCCGCGACGACGCCGGTCGCTTTGATGACCCATTCGCTGCCGACGCGGCCGGCGAAGTCAATCTGTTCCTGGTTCGCTTCGGGCGGTCCGATAACGACCTGGGTTAGGCCGTAACGGTCTCGAAGATCGATAAAAACCGCTCCGCCGTGGTCGCGTTTGCTTTCGACCCAGCCGCATAAGGTTGCTTGTGAGCCGACATCGGATTTTCGTAGCTGGCCGCAAGTGTGGGTACGTAGCAAGGCAATTGCCCTCGGTTGGACGGTCTAAGAACGGTGTATCAAAGGTGAGCATTCTATTGATTGCGGCGAAACTCGAAAGACGAGTAGCTTTCATGAGGCAGGCTGGATCTCGATTTATCGAAAGTAATCGATTCGCCCGAGTAACGGAGGCAGCGGAACGGGAGAGTTGGGAACCGTTTGTCGCTTTCGGGCCAAGGGCTTGCGGCTGCCCAAATTGCAAATAAAAAACAGCAACGCCGGCGTGCCGCAGTGCAGAAATCAATACGCTATGATGCGTCAAAAATCAGTCATTAACTTTTCACGGCGTGGAAATCAATTTGTTACTTGCCGAAAGCGAATTGCCTGAAGTCGTGACTCAGTGGCCGTGGCTAGTGCTGTTGATGATCGCGTCTCCGGTGGTGATCGTCGCGTGGAAATTGAAGGCTTATCCGACTTGGTGGTGGATGGGGCTCATTGGATTTTCACTCGGCCTAAGCCTGCTGGCGTTCTTCAGTTCTCAGATCGCGGCAATGGTGCTTATTTTCGCTTGCGTCTCAGCAATTTTCTTGGCACTCGATTTAGCCGCGCTCTGGATCGGCACTCGCAGCGGAATTTCAGCCTCTCGGACGGTTCAGCGGACGGCGTCACTGGGCATCGAATTGCCTTGCGAAGTGACGATCCACAACCGTTCCGGTATCACGCTTCGGGGCGCGGTTCGGGATGACGTCCCGGAGCATTTCACCTCGACACCCAACCAGCACGCACTGCACCTACCCACGCAGGGCACGGTCACGATGCGCCGCAAGCTGATGCCGTTTCGCCGCGGCGTCTTTGATCTTGAATTTGTCTATCTTCAATTGACAAGTCCCGCGAGGTTTTGGGTTTTGCAGAAGACGCTTCCGGTGCCGCATCGATTGAATGTTTATCCCGACCTGAAACAACTCGGCGATTACGCATTGCTTGCGCGGACAAACCGCTTGAGCTTGATCGGCGTTCGGCGGACGCGGCGGATCGGACAAGACAGCGAATTTGAACGACTGCGTGATTACACGCCGGATGATAACTATCGCCACATCGATTGGCGAAGCACCGCTCGACGAAGCAAGCTTACCGTTCGCCAGTTTCAATCGGATCAAAGTCAACGCATCATCTTTCTGCTCGATTGCGGCCGAATGATGACCAATGAATGCGATGGCTTATCGCTGCTTGATCATGCACTCAACGCGATGCTGATGATGGCGTACGTCGCCTTGGTGCAGGGTGATGAAGTGGGGTTGCTGTGCTTCAGCGACAAGGTCCATCGCTACATTCCGCCTCAGGGTGGAGCAAGCCAAATGAATCGTTTGATTCGAGCAAGCTTTGACCAATTCCCACGGTTGGTTGAATCACGTTATGACGATGCATTCTTATACCTTTCCAACCATTGCAAACGTCGATCGCTGGTTGTGCTGGCGACAAGCGTGATTGACGAAGTGAACGCAGCGCAGGTTGTCGATTACTTATCCAACATTCGATCGCGCCACTTGCCGCTTGGGATCTTGATGCGAGACCGCCGGATGTTTGACGCGGCCGATCATCCCGAAGGAGAACCGATCAATCTGTATCGTGCCGCTGCGGCCGCGGACATCTTGCTTTGGCGACAACAGGTGATTGCCGATTTAAATCATCGCGGCGTGTTAATTGTGGATGCTTTTCCGGACGAATTGACCGCTCCGCTGGTGAACGCATATCTGCGGATCAAAGCCAAGCATTTGCTGTGAGTTTTAAGGTCGCATTGGCAAACAACCGGCACAGGCTCCTTCTATCGCGCTCTGGTTAACCGCGCTTCATGTATCGTTCTTCGATGCAGGCCGCATGGGTTCTGGCCACTTCGGCACGTGCTTCTTGTCCCGCTTCTTTTGCGGCATCGGAAAGCAGCATCAATAAATCGCGATAACGAGCCATCGAGTCGCATCCCACATCCCAGCCCGCGCGGTAGATGAAACGGTAACGATCGCTGGCCGTTACATTTTCTCCCGCGGCTTGGTTCATCCAATAATGTTCTACCGCTTGTCGCCAATCGGGGTTGGCCACATCACTCAGGGCAGCCACATAAATCGGATCCAGTTGATGCTCAACTCCCATCTCGATCAGTCGCCCGATGGCAAACTTTGCGACGCGGTCACTATCAAAATGAGTTCGAAAGCGGACGGCTTGATCGGTGAACGACAACGTCATTGCCGCTTTCTCATAATGTCGCGTTGCGGTTTCAATATCGCCGCGACGTTGTGCCGCCCATCCTAAACAATCATAAACCCAACCCAGGTCATTGCGTTCTTGAGACAAGGTTTCGCAGATTGATTCCACGCTCGCCCAGTCTTGCTGGAATGATTGGCCATACTGGTCTTCCCACTTCTCCCGCAACGCCTCTTTTTTTGCGGGCGGAATCGTCGACGTATCAAACATCCACTTGGAAACATCTCGTTCCCATGAGACGCCAAGCACAACGGCATCGTGAGATGTCAAACGAACTCTTAATTGATTGTCCAGGGCCGCAAGCACGGCATCGCAACGAACCGCGACCGATGCAATTTTGTGTCGACTGAGTTCGCCGGCAACGAGCGACGGCGGCGCATCGATACTTAGCACGGACTCCACTTCGGAAGGCAAATGTTGCAATGCCCACTCGACGAGCGGTCCTGAAATCATCGATTGATATTCAAATGGCTCCCTTTGGGCGGGCACGGCGTGCAATTGCCTGCGTCCAGGCAATCGTTCGGCGAGCGTGTCAAAGATGATCGCTTCGGCGAGACGAGTTCCGTAGGGAAGGTAATCTCCGCCGCCGTGATACCAATAGATAATTTCCTCGATGCATCCCGTTGCCGAAACGCGTCCGCAGAGCCAATCGCCAAGTCCATTGCCAACGAGCGGCAAAACATCCGGTGGCATCAAGCCAGGCCAAATACAGTCCGGCGCATCGGTCACCAATTGTTCCGGATCAGCGGGCTCACAGAACTCACTGCTGCCCAAACGATCACACACGCCGCTGTCGAACCAGTCGGCAAGCTCGGGAGAGAGTTGCAAATGGTATCGAGCGGCGACCGCTTGCGACCAACGGGAGGCACCAGAGCCAGCAAATGAGAATGAGTCAGCCAACGATCGATGGGGGGCAGTTTCGGTGTGCAAGGCAATAATCCGACGGGCCAATAGTTGGGCGTTTGCGGAAACATAGCTTCCCAACTTCGACACTCAAGATTAACTCCCACAATCCGCCTGTCGCAATGGCTATTGTGAGCGGCAAAATCGTGAGTGATCTGTGATTGACCTGGCTGGAAGCAACTTAGCCCACGTTCGCCTCGGGGGAATTGTCTTTGCAACTTTTATTCGAAGAAAAGGAACCCTGTCATTCCGTGTTACCCTAAAAACACACAAACTCGCGGGTCCAACCCCGAAAGGAGCAGGTCATATCGCAAGCTTGTGCAATGGATTTGTCGATAAACAAAAAATCTACTTCTTAATCTTGCCCATCAATTGCTCCGCTTGTTGGCGATGCTGCTGGACCACCGCTTCTGCGTCCATCAGCCGCTCTTTCAACGGGCCGGTGGCACGATCGCTTAGCACATTCAAGGTTGCTCCTTGATGAATATGGGAAGCAACGACCAAGCCTAAAAACGCCGCTTCGAATTCATACCCACTTCGTTTTTCAAGATCGTTTCTCGATTCTTCCGCCATTTTGCTAACGATCTGTTGGTGGATTTCCACCCATGGAGACGGATTTCTGGCCAGCATCCGAGGTGCAGACTCAGCGCTCACCTCCTCCTCGATCGCCTGCCGTGTGTTGTCCAGAGCTCGTTCGGCACGCTCGACCACCTTTTCTGTTCGATCCTGTACTCTATCGACGAAGTTTCCGATTCTTCCGCCATCGCTGTCCCGACGCCGCCTAGCATCGGCGTCGTCATCGGTCGAAACCGGACGTTGGGCGGAGTCAACATCCTGATCATTCGGCGCCACAGCTTCGCGTGAGCGGTCTCGATTCGAGGCGATCCTCTCAAGCGACTGAAGCAACGTTTGGTGGTCGTTGATGATCTTTTCGGCCAATTGACGAACTTGCGGCGTTTCGGCTTTTTGTATTGCGAACTCGGATAACTCAATCATGTTTCGTTGATCGACGATCAGCCAATCGACAATCTGGGCATTCGCCACGACCCCTAAATTTCTTCGCGTTCGATCGATGTTCGGCGGTTGATCTCCGGATCGCTGCACGTTGACATCTGCCGCAGCAGAATTCACTTTCACCTCGGTTTGTCCTGCGCGAACGTCGACTTCTTGGGCGACAAGTGGAGCGGCAATCAAGGTTGTCGCACAGACAATCTGGGTCAAGAAATAGCGTTTCATTTGGGTCACTGCATTGAGTTTGTGAATGATGAACCGTAGGGATACGGTTGCGAATGCAAAAGAAAATGCATTCGCCATGCCAAACCACAAACGCGAAAACGCTCTCCCTACTTCTCGGTGGTTAAACCACGATTGCAGGCGTTGGCAAAACTTTGACGGTCGGGCGGCGTTTCTTGCGAGCCTTCTCGGGCACCATGCTTCGCATCGCTTCAAGCTTTCCAAAACAAAGCAATCGGTCACCTGGTTCCAGCGTTCGCTTCAGCCTTGGGTTGGGAATGACCGTCGTGCCTCGATACAACGTCAAAACGTTGATGTCGAGTTCCGGCAAGCCAGACTCATCAATCGCCTTGCCAACAAACTCGCTGCCCGCCGGGATGTGAATTTCAGTCACCCCGTAACCACGGCTGACCGTTAGACGCTGGCGCAAATCGATCTCGGGGAAATCAACCTGAGCGGCCAGGTAATCGATCACAGCGCCGGCGATATCGAGCTGCGTTGCTTGCTCGATGCCTTCCAAACCCGGTGATGAATTGACTTCCATTACCTGGGGGCCGTCTTTGCCTTCGAGCAGATCGACACCGGCGACGCGAAGCCCCATGATCTGTGCGCTACGAACGGCGGTGTCTTGATATTCTTGATCTAGTTCAATGCGTTCCGCCTTGCCGCCTCGATGGATGTTGCTGCGGAACTCTTGTCCCTGAGCGACGCGTCTCATCGCGGCAACGACACGATCACCGATCACGAACGCGCGAACGTCGCGACCTTTGCTTTCGGAAACGAATTTTTGCACCAACACGTTTTGACGTGTGCTATGGAGCGTCTCGATGATCGCTTCGGCAACTTTCACGGAGTCCGCAAGAATAACGCCGACGCCTTGAGTTCCTTCGAGCAACTTTATCACCACCGGCGCCCCACCGACGCGCTCAATCGCGGGCAGCACGTCAGCACGATCGCGAACAAACGTCGTTTGAGGAATTCCGATTTGGTGGCGGCTGAGGATTTGCAAACAACGAAGCTTATCTCGCGAGTTCACGATGCCGGTTGAACCGTTCGCCGCGAAAACATCCATCTGCTCGAACTGGCGAACAACGGCTGTTCCGAAATAGGTGATGGAGGCACCGATCCGCGGCAGAACCGCGTCGTAGGTGCTCAGTTCTTTGCCACGATAAAACAAGTCGGGCGTGCCCGCTTCGAGATCGATGGCAAACTTCAGAGTATTGAGGACTTTTGACTCATAACCACGCTGATGCGCGGCTTCGAGTAGTCGGCGAGTGCTGTAGCAGCGCGGACTGCAAGACAAAATGGCGAGTTTCAAGGCGATAACTCCACGAGGGATAGATGTATTAGAACTTGTGCTTTTTGCGGGGCCGCTTGGGGCGTCCCGCGAAATAGGAGCTATTGGAATCGATCAAAAATCGGCCACGCACCGCCTCGCGTCCGATCAACATGCGAAACCCCATGGCGTCGCGATTATTCAAAGTCAAATCGATTGGCCATGCGAGACCAAAAATCTTCAAAGCTGTACGTATCACAATCCGCTCGGCGACTTCTCCATTACTGCTGCGGACCAACCGTCGGTCATGAATCGGCGCTTCGCACCAGACGACCTTGGTATCGTTTCTCTGGATGGGATGGACCGCGAACCGCACCCAGGGCGTTCCCTCTCGGTCCATTGTTTCCATATCAAATGCGTGCAGGCAACTTGACCTCGCTCCTGAATCAATCTTCGCCTTGATCGATCGAATCGAGAGTTCAGGCAGGCCAACCCATTCGCGCCAACCACTGATGGGAAGCGTTGCCGGGTTTTGATCGTTCGTTAGGTCGTCGGAGTGCGCCATCACCGCCAAAAAGAATACGAAGCGGAACGAACTGCGGGCTTGAACACGGTAATCAGGGGGCAGTTCAAGGAGCAAATCACAATGATCGACTTGCGTAAGAATAGCGCTTAGCCGCAACAATGCAACCAAACGGAAACAATTCTTCTGCGGAAATGAAAGGCTCTGCTGGTTGCTGTCGGAGCAGAAGGAGAACTTTAACATTCCCCCGCATCATCGGGGTCACGATTGTGTCAACAAAGTAGGTTCTTCTCGGATTTTAGTGGCATCTGTCCAGAATGGGGGATTTTTTGAGGCATCTACTCCTGCGTCCAATGGGAGTCCAAAAAGCAGTCTCGGCGGAGCAACGTTCGTCGAGACTG